>OLVZ01002209.1_pt1 | contig 14933 bp, 8 predicted proteins | sample 1673341 | NCBI WGS metagenome assembly OLVZ01 (sample SAMEA3178944, study PRJEB25190) | human gut metagenome | biome: human gut; feature: human-associated habitat; material: faeces | place: Austria | collected 2013 | reverse complement strand
TCATAGTCGACGCCCTCCGCCTTCATGGCATTCATCGCGGCATCGCGCGCGTGACGCTCTTGCGCCCGCAAGATTTGCTTGGGATCCTCAAGCGTTGCCTCAACCATCGAAATGAGATCGAGGTCATACTGCTCGCTTTCCGGGTCGAGCAGTTCAAGTGCGGCGAGCAAGAAGGGAGAAAGCGGCTGGTCAAGCGCGAAGTCTTCCGGCAAATCGACGGTGAGCATGTAATTTGCGGGTCCGTCGAGCGGATGATTGGATACGGTTTCCCCGATTGCCGCTTGCTCTTGCGAGGCGGTATCCCCGGTTGCGGCACGCACCGAGGTATCTGCCTCCTCCGCTTTGCGCTCTTGAGTTTTGTCGTCCGCTTTAACGGGCGTGCATACCACGATGCCCTCTTCGTCAACGGGCGTGCGCACAACGACGCCCGCATCGATCAGCGTTGCGAAGATTTCAGCGGCACGTGCCTTGAGCTTTACCTTTTCCGGCTCGGTTTGCAACGAGGCGTCGATAAGCTCCAAAATGCGTGTCCACGCGTCACCGCCTTGCTCGACTTCCGCGAGCACCATCGAATGCGTGATGCGCAAACGCGGACGTAGGGTCTCCGGTTCGCTCTCGATAAGGCGATCGAACGTCGTCTCGTTCCATACCACAAACCCTTCAGGCGCTTTTTTCCTCTTGAACTTCTTCATCTTTTTGGGGTCGCCCATGGCTTTGAGTTCGGCTTTGTGGTTTTCAATCTCGAACTCGGGAGCTTCGGCGATTACAACGCCCTTGGTATCGAATCCCGAACGCCCTGCGCGCCCGGCGATTTGGTGGAACTCGCGCGAGCGCAGACGGCGCTGCTTGTAACCGTCGAATTTGGTGAGACCCGTGAGCAAGACCGTGTGGATGGGGACGTTGATACCCACGCCCAGCGTGTCGGTACCGCAGATGACGGGGAGCAGCCCCTGTTGCGCGAGCTTTTCGACAAGCAAACGGTAGCGGGGAAGCATGCCAGCGTGATGAAGGCCCACGCCACTCGAGATGAGGTGCTTGAGCGTTTTGCCAAATGCCGTGGTAAAGCGTTCGCCCTTGATGGCGTCTTTGATGGCCTCGCGTTGCTCCTTAGTTGTGACACCGTAACTTGCCAGGGCACGTGCGCTGGTGAGCGCTGCGTCTTGGGAGAAGTGAACGATGTAGAGCGGAGAGTCGCCTTGGCGCAGGGCGAGTTCGACGGTGGCCTCGAGTGGCGTTTTCACGTACTCATAGGAGAGCGGGACGGGTCGCGGTGCGTCCGCGATGAGCTCGAGGTCGCGGCCAGTGGTGCGCGAAAGCGTGGCGGCGATGGCGCTCATGTCGCCCAGCGTGGCGCTCATGAGCAGGAACTGCGCGTGGGGGAGTGTGAGCAGCGGAACCTGCCAGGCCCAGCCGCGGTCGGGATCGCTGAAGAAGTGGAACTCGTCCATAGCGACGCAGGCTACGTCAGTGTCCTCGCCTTCGCGTAGCGCTTGATTGGCGAGGATTTCGGCGGTGCAGCAAATAACGGGGGCGGAGGTGTTGATATGCGAGTCGCCGGTGATCATGCCCACGTTATCGCGTCCGAGAATCTCGACGAGATAGAAGAACTTCTCGCTGACCAGCGCTTTGATGGGTGCAGTGTAATACGCTCTGCGCCCGGTGGCGCGCGCCATGAACATCATGCCGAGTGCGACCAGCGACTTGCCCGACCCGGTAGGCGTGCCCAAAATCACATTGCTGCCGGCGGCGATGCTGAAGAGGGCGTCCTCCTGGTGTTGCCATGGCTCGATGCCACGCGCCGATGTCCACTCCAAAAAGCGCTCGTATGCCTCCTCTGTGGTGAGCCAGGGCTCTGGCACGGTGCCGTCCTCAGGTTCCCACCAGCTGGGAGCCAGATCGCCCAGCGAACCGTGGACGAAGGGGTCGAATGTGCGGGTGTCCGTTTGATCGGTCATGAGGTCTCTCTTCTGATGTGCATGACGTGGGCGTTTGTTCTGGGTGGGAGCAAGGCTGGGGGCGTTGTCTCAGGCGGAGTGCGTCGCGTTGCCTGCGTTTATCGCATGCGCGCATTACACGCGCTTTTTGCGGCTTTCGTTACGGCGACGATTGCGCAGGTTGTCCACAGCATAGCTCATGCCATAGGGAATGTAATCGCTGGCAAACAGGTCTTCGGGAAGATAATCGATGAGGCTCAATGGCATGTCCTCGGCAGCTTGGAGCTGCTCGGGCGTTGCCGGCGTTAAAGGCGGTTTGGCGTAAATCGCATGAACAGTGGCGCCTTGTGCTGTTAGTCGCTCTTCATATTCGGTGATGGGCTGCTCGGGATGGGCGGCGCGATCGTCGTCCGTGGCGCATAAGATGTTCCACCCGAGTGCCTCGAACTGCGGCAGCGAATACTTGTAGAGAGGTTCGCTGTCGGTGCGCAACGCAACGGTAGCGCTGCCGGCGAGCAGGGGGCGGTAGCCTTCCAGATGCTGTGTCGACGTAAGACGCAGGTGCGCATGACGACGCTTGGGGTGCGGCGTGGGGAAGTTGATTGAGATGGCGTCAAGCTCCCCTTCGGCGAAAATCTGCTCGAGCTTTGCCGCATCGCCCGGGATAACAAGCGCGTTTTTGATATCCTCGTCCAACACGAGCTGTGCGGCGTGCACCACGCAGACGGGCTCGCTGTCCATGCCGATGAAAAGCGTCGTAGGGTGCCGCTTGGCCATGGCGGCAATGTAGGCGCCCTTTCCGCAGCCCAGGTCAAGATGCACGTGCTCAAAGCGCGATGCGCCCTCAGAGGGCAACGGGAAACAGGCTTCTGCCCAATGCCCGCGATATGTGGCGGCGTTGGTTTCGATAGCGTCCGCCGCGCGTTCGATGCGCTGGTCGAGGACGAAGTTTTTGGGCATGCGTGCATGCATGGATGTGCTCTCGCTTTTCTAGAGTTTTTCGAGGACAAGGTACCGATTGAGGTTACCAGATGCGCCGTCTGCTGAGTAGCGTTCGCGCTCGCGAACGTCCGCGCCCATAGAGGCTACAAGCTCGTCGATTTCCGTTTCGGAGAAGTGATGACAGTACCGCAGCGGGCTGCTGTCCGATTGCCAGCCCAGGAAGTGATCGTTTTCGTCGAGGTCAGTAGGGATGAAGGGCGGATTGGCATCAGTCCCGAAATCCTTGCGTTGTGCGATTTCATCGGCTTGCAAGGCCTTGCGTGCAAGACGCTCGTCATGCATGAACTGCCAGAAAGATATGACGACCAAGCCATGGGCCTTAGTATGTGCAAGCAGGTCGGAAAGCACTTGTTTGCGCAGGTCGACGCCGGGGACATGATGCATGAATCCAAAGCAGACGGAGAGATCGCAGACGGAAATCCCGCCGAGGGGATCTGCGTGATTGCAGCAGCGCTCGAGGATATCGACCTCGTGATAGACAATCGATCGGCTGTGAAGCGTGTCGGTGTCTACAAGGGCTGGGCAGCAATCAACGGCATGGAAGATGAGGGGAGAATCAGTGTGGCGCTCACCTGCTGTACGGCTTTCAATTGCATCCTTCTCACTCAAAAAAGCACTGGTGAGGAACTGCTCGAAACGCAAGTTACCGCATGCGAGGTCAAGTACCGTGCGAGCTTTGTTATTCGTGTCGACGTCGCCCCACCCACAAGAGCGGAGCACATCGACAAGGCGTTTCCATCCGTCCCACGGTGCAGAGCGTGTAGAGGAAAACGATGCCGCATGCTGCGAGTAAAACGAATTGTTGAGCGCGATGAGCGCGCGAGCAGTTGCGGTGTCCATGTGCCTCCTTCCGTTGGTATTGTAATGGCCCATCCGGACATGGGGTGCCTTATTGGAAACGAATTCCATGTTGATGGGGGCATCAGACGCCCGACGTACGGAATAGCGTACAATTTGTACGCATGGAAGAGATTATTTTGCAGATACTTGATACGTTGCGGGCAGGCGGCACGGTGGATGACCGCACGCTGCTCAAGCTGAGCCATGCCGCCGCGCGCCGCGCGGACTCCGACAAGCGAATGTTTGCCAAGCGCCGTCTGCTGCCGTTTTACCAAGATGTCAAGCGCAATGACCCCGTGCGATGGAAAAGCTGGAGTGTTACGCCCGAGCTGGAGGAACAGCTCGTTTCCGTTTTGCGCATGAAGCCCCGACGCAGCGCTTCCGGCGTGGCGACCATCACGGTCATTACCAAGCCGTGGCCCTGCGGTGGCGATTGTCTGTTCTGCCCCAACGACATTCGCATGCCCAAAAGTTACCTACATGGTGAACCTGCGTGCGAGCGGGCTGAGCAAAACTGGTTCGATCCGTATCTTCAGGTGGCATCTCGCCTCACCGCGTTGTCCCAGATGGGGCATTCGACGGACAAAATCGAGCTCATCGTGCTTGGTGGTACGTGGAGCGATTATCCGCAAGGCTATCAAATCTGGTTCATCTCGGAGCTGTTCCGGGCGCTCAACGACAACGCAACGGCGACAGTGCAAAATGGCGATTCTTCGCATCACGTGGGTTGTTCACAGGATGTGGATCTTCGTCCAATAGATGCGGTGCAGGCACCTAGCAATGCATTCGGCGACATGGGGCGTACCGTTTCAGAGCGGCGGGCGTTTTACCGACACGCCGGATTCCCCCAAAATGCAACTGACTTCGATGCGTTTTCCCAGCAGTCCCAAAGCGAGCTCAATGCATTGCGGTATTCGTATAACCAGGCGTTTCGAGAGCTTTACGGTACAAGTTCCGCGTGGAGCCGCGCCGCGCGCATGCAAACAGCGAACTTGGAAGATCTCGAACAGCTGCAGCACGCAAATGAGACGGCGCGGCATCGCGTGGTGGGTTTGGTTATCGAGACGCGCCCCGATGCCATTTCTCCGCAGTCGCTTACGCTCATCCGGCGCCTCGGGTGCACCAAGGTCCAGATGGGAATCCAAACGCTTCGCCAGGACGTACTCGATGCAAATGACCGCGGTATTTCGGTTGCTCGCATTCAGGATGCCTTTGAGCTGCTGCGTATCTTCGGTTTCAAAATCCATGCGCATGCGATGGCGAATCTGTACACCGCCACGCCCGAGCTCGATAAGCAGGATTTCCAGCGTTTGGTCGAAGATGCTCCATTCCAACCCGACGAAATCAAGCTCTATCCATGCGCGCTGATTGAAGGCGCACGGCTGTGCAAGTATTTCCAAGATGGCTCATGGCGTCCCTACACTGAGGACGAGTTGCTCGATGTGCTGGTGAGTGACGTGGCGGCAACACCGCCGTTCTGCCGCATTTCGCGCATGATCAGGGACTTCTCATCCAAGGACATTTTGGTGGGTAACAAAAAGCCCAATCTGCGCCAGCTTGTCGAACAGCGCCTTCACGAACAGGGGAATTCCCAGGGCATTCAGGAAATCCGTTTTCGCGAAGTGGGCACGGCGGATATCGACGTGAACGCGCTTCGGCTTGACATCGTTTCGTATGAGACGAGCAATACGAGCGAGCGGTTCCTCCAGTGGGTTACGCCCGAGAATCGCATCGCCGGATTCCTTCGCCTTTCGCTTCCACATACTGCATATGTTGAGCGTCGTGCCAGCGAACTTCCCGTCGGGCACGGCGAGGCGATGATTCGCGAGGTTCACGTGTATGGCATATCGACGCAACTCGGTGAGGATGGCGCTTCTGCGCAGCATCTTGGCTTGGGTAAGCGTCTCGTAGAGCGTGCATGTGAACTTGCGCGCGAAGCGGGTTGCCAGCGGCTCAACGTTATCAGCGCCGTGGGGACGCGCGAGTACTATCGGCACTTGGGATTTGTGGATCACGGTTTGTACCAGCAAAGAAGGTTGTCATGAGTAAGGGAAAGCTCGATATCACCTCCGCTGCGGGAATCGCCGCCGGCGTGGCAATTGGTGCGGTTGCCGTTGGCGCAGCGGCTGTCGCTGTTGGTTCTCAATGCCTTCAAATCGTTCGCACGCGCGCTGGAGTCGCGCGCGTCAAGATGATTCGTGGTGAGCAGGGCGAGCGCGTACGTGTCTTGCAACAAGGTGGCGTTTTCCAAAGCGCAACGTATCTGGATGAGCGACGCTTTGAACCCGTGTTTTCGTATTACCGAGCCTTTGATGCGATGTTTGAGGCTGAGCCCGCTATGCGCGAGTTGGCAGGTCACGGTATAGAACGCGTTTTGATGCTTGGTGGTGGAGGTTTTTCTTATCCAAAGCACGCTTTGACGCAGCATCCTGAGTTGACCATGGACGTGGTGGAAATCGATCCGGGTATCGTCAGGATCGCTCGCCGCTGGTTCTTCCTCGATGAGCTCGAGCGTAAAGTGGGCGAGCGCCTGAATATACACACCGAGGACGCGCGCATCTACCTGGCCGATGCCGCGAACGCAGACGTGCGATATGACGTGATTGTAAATGACTGCTTTTCGGGCGCGAATCCCGTTTGCGCATTGGCAACGGTCGAAGCTTTGCGTCAAGTTAAGGAATGCTTGCGTCCAGGAGGTTTGTATCTTGCCAATGTGGTATCTGAAAACGCTGGATGCAACATTGAGTTCCTGCGTAATGCGCTGACGACGGCCGCGGTCATTTTCTCTCACGTAGCTATCATTCCCTGCGAGGACGAGGTCTTCGGAGGAGAAGACAACTATCTGCTCGTTGCTTCTGACGCGTCCTATGATTTTTCAGGTTGCATGCCGTTCGATGAGGCCCTTTTCAGCATGGTGCTTCATGACGACGATTCACCTGCATCCTAATGTGTTGAGCATATCCCATTAATTCGAATCGACCTCCGTTCCTCCGCGCTTTCTTCAGCCGTCTCAAAGGTTATGCGCGCCATTCGAGCACGCGTTTGCGCATCCCTTCGATGTCGAGCACACCTTCGGCGAATCCTTTGCGAATGAGCTCCTCGGGTAGGAACTCGTCGTATTTGTCAAAACGTGGAACTTCACCTGGATATACGAGTTCCAAAGGCTCGAATTCCGCTTCGGCTTCTGCGGTTACCACATCGAAGAATGTTTCGGCATCGGCATCCATCTGGAACTGCATGAAGTAGGGGCGAGAAGGGTCCAGTCCGCGCAGGCCCAGCTGCGAGGCGCACTTGATTTTGAGCAAACGTTCCAAGGCGAGGAATGCATAACTGCCCAGCCAAGGAAAGAGCGCCCAGGTGTTGCCCCCCAAATTGATAAGGGGGCTGGCGTCTCGCCCAACAACGCCGGCGTTGTGAGCAACATGACGTGAGTGATTGAGGCGTGCCCGTGCGTTTTCCATTAGATACGGGTAGGGTTCATGCTCCTCAAGGGCACGTTTCATGCGTTCGAGGATGCGCGTATTGATATCTCCCGCAACATCGCCAAAGTACGCCGGCACGCGGCCTTTGACCTGCGTGCAGTAAACCAGGCGTCGTTTCCAGTCCACTTCTTCAACGAGCCAGCAATGACCTGCAATGGCGATTCGCTCCCCCGCAGGCGGTGGGTTGACGATCGTTCCAAGCTCGGCGCTGTCCGATCTGACCGTGAACTCTTCGTTTTCCTGGAACACGGCATAAAACTTGTGGGAGTTGATGATTCGCTCGCCGGCGATACCCACAATGAGCCCACCCGTTTCGGTAACTTCGATGTGGTCGATCTCGATGAGATAACGCAATAGGCAGCGAAGATCGTCAGGTGAAACGCGGTGAAAATAGGTCAGAGTGAGTACGCGAGCGGCCAATTCAGCGGGGGACATTTCTCCGCAACTCGTGAGGATTCCCATTACCTGATGGTAGAGCAGGCTATAGGGCAAACGATCAAGGGCAGGCGGTTCGACCCAGTGTTCCTCGCGGTAGAGCTGCACCAGTGCAATGCCTTGGAGGAGCTTCCAAGGAATGCTCTCGGGCATCATCATGCGCGGTTCGGGCTGTTCTTCTCGCATTACAAAATGCATCTCCGGTGGCATACCGCGACGTCCGGTTCGACCCATGCGCTGCAAGAAGCTTGACACCGTAAAGGGTGCGTCGATTTGGAATGCGCGTTCGAGGCGACCGATGTCGATGCCCAGCTCAAGCGTTGCGGTGGTGATGGTGGTTTGCACCTGCTCTTCATCACGCATGAGTTCTTCGGCGGTCTGACGAAAGGCGGCAGAGAGGTTGCCATGGTGAATGAGGAAGCGATCGGGTTCGCCGTTTGCCTCGCAGTAGCCGCGCAAGCTCGTGCAAACTGCCTCGGCATCCTCACGTGAGTTAACGAACACCAGGCATTTGCTGCCTCGCGTGTGCTCGAAAATATAGCCAAGACCTGGATCGGCGTCACGCGGTGCGATATCGGTGGGTGCAAGAAGTGCCTGCTCGTTCGGCCCCTCGATGCGCACTTCGTCGGGTTTTGGCAGCTCATGGGATTGTCCTGTGTTCGTTACATCCGCAGGAATAATTCTCTGCGCGTCCAGCGCGCGTTCCGGCGCCTGGGGACCCGAGATGTAGAAATGCTCCATCGACAAGCGCCACGTGCGCCGCGGTTCTTCAAAGCGTGGAATCACGCATCCGCGTGAGGTTCCGGCAGCGAGGAATGCCCCCGTTCGTTCCGGATCGCCGATAGTCGCCGAAAGCCCGATGCGGCGCGGATCGACACCTGCCAAGCGCGAGAGGCGTTCAATCAGGCAGAGGGTCTGTCCACCGCGGTCCCCGCGCAACAGCGAGTGCACTTCGTCGATTACGACATAGCGTAAGTCGCCGAAAAGCCGACCGACCATTTGATGCTTGTGCAAGAGGAGTGCCTCAAGTGACTCGGGCGTGATTTGCAAGATGCCGGATGGATGTTTGAGTAGCTTGGCTTTGTGCGAGGCAGACACATCTCCATGCCAATGCCATACGGGGATGTCCGCCTCTTCGCAAAGATCGTTCAGGCGGTAAAACTGGTCGTTGATAAGGGCTTTGAGCGGGGCGATATACAACGCTCCCACTGTTGCAGGTGGGTCTCCCCAGAACTCTGAGAGGATGGGGAAGAAGGCGGCTTCGGTTTTTCCCGATGCGGTCGAGGCGGTGAGCAGCACGTGGTCATCGGTATTGAAAATGGCATCGGCAGCAGCCACCTGAATGGCGCGCAACGACTCCCATTCATGAGCGTAAATGAAGTCCTGCACAAACGGCGCGTATCGATCAAACGTGTTCACGAATCAACCTCCCTCCATCGAACAGCTTCATCTTAGCATAATACGAACAAATGTTCTATTATTATAGTAATCTGACACTGTCTGTGTCGCGATTGCCTGGAATCTTTCTCGAGTAATCGGTTGGATTTGCTACATGCATTTAGAAACGTTCGCAGTGATACTTCACGCCTGGCGTGTCTCTCATTCAAGAAGCCAGTCCAGTGCGTAAACCTGACGGATACCGTTATGCGATATTTCTCCAACGTCATCCAGAGTGATGAGTGTTTTGGGGTAGCTGTCGTTTATTGCTTCGAGAGACGATAGTTCTCGTTCAAGTGTTGTTTGGTCTTTCACGCTTTGAGAGACCTGATAATACTTCCGACCTTCGTAACCATTGGTTACGAAATCAATTTCACCGCGTGTTCCTTGGCCGACATAGACCTCGCCTTCACGCCTTCGAAGTTCGAGGTAAACGATGTTTTCTAGCAACCTGCCTTCATCTCGAAGGTTGTTTGAACAGGATATGCGACGCATACCCAAATCGGCAGCATAGTATTTTCTCTCTCGCTGCATCACCCGTTTGCCGCGCAGGTCAAATCTGGACGCAGAATAAAAGATATAGGAAGAACAAAGGCCCTCAAGATAATCAGAAACCGTCTCGGGGGCAATTCGAATGCCAGATGATGCGAATGCCTTCGAGATCGAGTTTGGCGTTATGAGGTTTCCAACGTTGTCGAATAGATACGTGGCAACCGATGAGAGTTTGTCGGTTCCTTTGATTCCGAGGCGCGCAATAACATCTTTCAGTAGGACGGTATCCAAGATTCCCTGCAGGTAATCGTGGACAATACTGGGATGATCGGCGAATTCGGACACGGCGGGCATTGATCCATTTTGTAGGTATTCAGACCAGATACGGGTTAGCGAAGAGAGAGGCTCGTTTGGATGTTGAGCTTTTGCTGATACGAATTCCGCAAAAGAAAGCGGAAGCACCTCGATTTCTACGTATCTGCCAGACATAAGTGTTGCGAGGGTGCCACGCAGCAGTTTCGCGTTGGAGCCGGTCACATACAGATCGATATTAGGCCTGATGTAGAGGCTGTCGATTGCTTTTTGAAATTCGGGTACGTTTTGGATTTCGTCTATGAGCACATAATTCATTCCTGATGGCGCGCAGCGATGCAGTACTTCATCGTGAAGCACGTGATATTCCAGGAGCTTTTCATTTTCTAGTAGTTCAAGGTTGATGTGAATGATGTTACGGCTCTCGATTCCGCGCGAGCGGAGGGTATTTGCCCACATTTCCATGAGGGTGGATTTTCCGCAACGACGTACGCCAGTTAGCACTTTGATTACGTTTCGATTGGCCCATTGCGAGACCTTTTCGATATATTTCGGCCGTTCAATCATGAGGTTCTCCTAAGATAATTCAGATACAACTGAATTATATACGATTGATTGAAGAAATTTCAGTTATAACTGAAATAGCTATAAAAGATGAAACTGTCGATGGTGTCCGCGATGTTATGTTTCAGCGACGAATTTCTTTTCTTAAATCGTGAACTCTGCAAATGGGGTGCTCGATGTGGTTCCGCTCGTTCCCATGGTACTGGTCGCGTTTTCTACTCTCATTCCATTTGACATGGTTGCTCCACCTGCTGTTCCTGCAGATTCAGCACCCATGTCTTCTGCCGCTCCATTCCATCCGCCTGTCCGTGCAAGAAGATCCGCCATGTTTGCATCAGGATTCTGATACATGATGTCCAACAGTTCGATGAAGTCACGGATGACTTCACGCGGGGTGAGATGCGTGTCCGCGCCAACGCGTCCAAATTCGATCTTCAAGAAGTTGACCAGGTCATCCACGGCAAGTGAGCACTCATATCCAAAATATCCCGCGTGGATTTGCGCGAGCTTTTCAATCAGAACGAGCAGCTCCTCATACGTGAGCGGGTGCAGGCGAATGATGGGTGCGAGCATGTCGCGCATGTCCTCGCGGGCAAATCGCCCCTGCGTCAGACGACTGCGCAGCGCCTCGTAGGAGAACACGCCGCGTCTGCGGTCTTCGATGCTGGTGGGCGTACCGCCCATGATGATGCCCAGATGCTGGGCTTTTCCCTGCAGCGTGTCGTTGTACATCTGCAGAATCTTCTCGTAGTTATATTGGCGTGTAATGGCGTTGGGAATCTTGTACAGGTTTACCAGCTCGTCGATGAGCACAAGCAGTCCCTTGTATCCCGCGCCGACCAAGAAGCGCGCCATGAGCTTGATGTAGTCGTACCAGCCGTCATCGTCGATGATGGTCGTGATGCCCAGATCTGCCCGCGCCTCAGTTTTGGTGCGGTACTCGCCGCGCAGCCATTTGACGGCGCTTGCCTTCCGCTCGTCATCGCCCTCGCGATTGGCCGTGCGGTATATGTCGAGCACTCGGGTGAATTCGAATCCGTGTACGAGCTCCTGCAGTTCCAGCATTTGCGCGCTGAGGCTGCACGACGCAACCGAATCGGCATCCATGGTCGCTTCCGCTTCGATGTTGGCGACCCAGCGATCGAGGATGAGGTTGAGCGCCCCTCCTTCAGGGCGCGTTTTGGTGGAAAGGTTGCGCACAAGCTCGCGGTATGTGGCAAGGCCCTGCCCCTGGCCTCCCTGCAGACGTCGTTCGGGGGAGAGGTCGGCATCGGCGACTACGAAGCCCTCACCCATGGCGTGTGTGCGAATGGTTTGCAGCAAAAAGCTTTTGCCCGCACCGTAACGCCCCACGAGGAATCGAAAGCTCGCGCCTCCATCTTCGATGAGCTTTAGGTCTGTGAGCAGCGCTTGGATTTCAAACTCGCGTCCCACGGTGATGTAAGGCAAGCCGATGCGCGGCACCACGCCGCCCTTGAGGGAGTTCAGCACCACGGCAGCCACGCGCTTGGGAACGCGCGGTGCGTTCTGGCCGAGGCTCGTTTGAGTCGGTGTGGGTTGGTTCGCAGGGTTATGCGCATTGGGCATGGTCGATGAATCCTTCCACATCGCTTCGATAGTCTTCAATGAGCTCGGGTCCCTCTGATCCATATTCGATCACGGTGTCCCCGATGAGGTCGAATAGCGCTTCGTTAATGGCGTCGACCAGCATGTCTTCTGACATGTCCGATGCCCGCAAAGCTTCCTTTTTCGCCGTTTCGTCCCCGTCATACAGTGCCTGGACATAGGCGCGTTGATCGCACGTCAAAGGCGAATCCGGCTCTTCCGCGCTCGACGGTTGCGGCAAATTCGCTGGTACGTCAACGGGTTTGCCGCAACCCGAGGTATCGGGCACCACATCGAAGGGGTCTGTTGGAGAGCTCGGTTTGGTGGGCGTTTCCGCACGTTCGCTCAGCTCGGTGGGAACGCCAGCACGTCTTTCAAGTTCAGCACGTCCTCCCGCGCGTCCGGGTAGCGAAATCACCGCATCGGACATCGCTTCGCTATCCACCTGCCCGTCGGGCGCCTTCTCATCAGGTATCGCGGCATCAAGCATTGCCCCGCCCCGCCCGTCGCGCTCCTCATCGATGAGTAGGGACTCGCGTGTGGCCTCCGCCGCAAAGCGAATGCCCGCAAGTTGCGAAAGATCGATGTCGATGCGTCGCGGTGCGTGTGCTTTGCTCCAAGAAAGCCAGATGTCGATCTCCTGATCGATAAATTTTTGCAGGTATTTGGGAGTCTTTTCCGTTTTCTTGAGCGGGTGCTCGAACTCCAGGGCCTCTCGCAATGAGCGATCAACAGCGTGCATCATGCTTCCCAATTTGGGACTTCTCGATCTACTTCCATGGTGTCGCTCGCAGGTCCAATACCCGCGCGAGCACCGATATCGATGGATTTCGTCAAGCTCATAGACGCAATCCTCGTGCTGCTTCTCGGCAAAAAAAACCGCCGATCCAAACATCGTATAAGGCAGTGCCACCTCCTCGCCAAACCAGCTCTCCAACAAGGTCCCTTTTCGATGGTATGCGCTCATGCGGACAAAGACCGCACAGGCAACATGGCACAGGGCAGCGGGTTGTTCCTTGTACAGCTTGCTTCCAGTGAGGCGATACGTCGAAAGCGCGTCGATGGCGTGGAATAGTGGTTCTTCCAGCTCAGTGCGGACGGGAAGAGGGAGTGCGGACACGGCGCTCTTTTTGCGTCGCGATCTGGTGCGGCTCTGCGGCTTTTCAGGCGATTCGTCTGAATAATGAGTCGCAGCGGGCTCCTGTAAATGTTCGGCTGTACCCATCTGCTCCATCTCAAAGTAACGCGCGGCCTGTTCGTCCGCTCGACGTAACGCGATGAGCGAACGGTCAAACGTCAGCGTTTTATACGGTTCAAGCAGATTGGCAGGTAGACCATGGTACACCGCATAATCTTGGAGCCACACGCCTGCAAAGCGGTCGATTTCGGGGGAGAACGCACGATACGCTTGCCAGAAGCGTTCGATTGTGCGGAACCCGCCGAGTGGGTCCGTCACACCGATGCCGTTGACGAGTTCGTACAGGTACACATACGCATAGGACAGCGAGGTCTGTTCAATTTCGCCGCGTCGCACCGCCGCGCGCCATGTGAAATACCCCCGCAACTGACGGTCGCTCATGGCATTGTACGTGGGGAAATACGACTTGAAGGAACCTTCGTACGGACAGTTGTCCTCAAAGTCTTCCATGAATTTGCCCTGACGGTAGAAGAGCTCGGCTTCTGAGAGCCATCTGCCCCGCTTACCGTCAGTGCTTTGCTCCCAACGCGAAATCGCGCGCATTTCCCGATAGCGGTTCGGCAGGTTCGAAGCCGCCCGTTGTTCGAACTCGAGCGTGGGTTGGGCCGAGGGACGCGTGTGCGCAGGCTGTTCGTTGTTCACGTTGCGCGTAGCGGTTTTTGGGACATGCACGCTCGCGAATCGCTCGTCTGCGAGGATGCGCTCGATAATCTGTCTTGCTTCGGGTTTGCTGCCGTTCATGGGCGTGCGGGGAGAGGGGTGGCTCGATCTCCTTTGCGGAATCGGCTCATCTTGGTACAGCTGATCGTCCATGTCCCCTCCCTTCGCGGTTCGATGCGTCTTGCACGTTCATCTGCAACGGCAATTCGACGCTTGTGGTAACAAATCATTCTAGCATGACATCGAACGTGCGTTCTTGTTATCAAGAGAGAAGGGCGTGGCGCGCTGCTTGTCAAGGAATTGAAAAGAAGGGGGAAGGACACGATGCGCCGTCCGTCAGGAAGGGGGAGGGACGCGGCGCACCGTCCGTCAGGACGTTGTCAACATGACGGGACGTAGTTCGCTGCTCGCCCGGGCGTTGTCAAATCGTGCAGTCAAATCGTGTGGTATGTTAAACCTGCTCGGATTTCAGGGCCGAATGACGCGTTCCCCCGTCGATCTCCAATTGGTCGGCTATACTTTGCCATGCTAAAGCTATCGTGCAATCGCATCGATGCGTGTCGGGGCTGATGCCGCGGCAGTATCGAATGTCATTGATGGGAAGGAAAACGGGTATGGCAGATCCAGTGAAGCTTTATGACGGCGGTGTGTTCCTGCTGAATGGCAAGGAGCTTGTTGCTGCTCAGGATGCTCAGGGCGTTGCAGAGCGCGATGGGCGTACGCTCGATGCCGAGGAGGCCCGCCGCGGCAACGGCGGCGCAACCAAGGCTGAGCTGGAGACCGTTGTTCAGCTGCTGAACCCGTTTGCTCCCCACATGACCGAAGAGCTGTGGGAGAAGCTGGGCCACAGCCACGACGAGCAGCTGGCTTACTACCCCTGGCCCAAGTACGAGGAGGCCAAGTGCGTGGAGAGCACGGTGGAGATCGCCGTGCAGGTGAACGGCAAGGTGAAGGCCCGCCTGAAGGTGGCTG
>OLVZ01002182.1_pt1 | contig 15065 bp, 15 predicted proteins | sample 1673341 | NCBI WGS metagenome assembly OLVZ01 (sample SAMEA3178944, study PRJEB25190) | human gut metagenome | biome: human gut; feature: human-associated habitat; material: faeces | place: Austria | collected 2013 | reverse complement strand
TGCGGCGGCTGTGCCGCCGGTGCGCGTTTGGGTGGCTGTGCCCCTGAGTTTGGGCCGGGTGCTTGGGCCTGTGATTGGCGTGGATGCGTTGCGGATACGCCGGACATTGATGTACGCTTTCCCTCTTAAAACAATCGCCCCCTCTCAGAGGGGGCTGCCGGCTGGGGGAGGGGCGGTGTACACACCGCTCACACCTGCTCGGTTCACCCCACGGCAAAAGCGCGCCCCGGTCATTGTGACCGGGGCGTACTTTTTATTATATTGCGGGCAGGAGGGCGTCCATGCGGTCGCCGCCGGAGGCGATGCGCAGGAGCAGCACTTCTTCGTCCGCGGCCGGGGCAAGTTCGGGCAGGGGCAGGAAGCCGCCGCCGGAGTACATCATATAGTAATACGGGTCGTCGCTGCTGCCGTAATAGGGCTCATCGGTGTATTCGGATACCGGCACGGAGTTCAAGCCGGTCAAGATGGAGGTCCTGCCGCCGAGGGGGACGTTATAGTCGGAGACTGTGTCCTCGTCAAGGGCGGATATTGCGCCGGCCAGGGTGCCGGCGTCTATAAAGTCCCACGGGCCGTCCGGCTCTACGTCACGGGAGGTGATTTTTCCGTCGTCCGAGACGCTGACGGAGCGCGTACGGACTTCCTCGCCGAAGGGGAAACGGCCGATAAAGTTCATCCCCCTGAACTCGCCTTCTTCAAAAGCAATGGTCAGGTTGCTTACGCCCACGCCGTCCGCCATGGAGGCGTCCAGGTACTCGCTCCCGGCCGCCTGCATGAGCAGGCCGGCGGCTTTGTCAAACTCACTGTCCTTGAAGGGCTTGAAATCGGCGATCTCACGCGGGTCAGGGCCGCCGGTGGAGAGCGCGTACAGCCCGGCAAAGCCGACTATAAGCGCGGCGAGGCAGCAGAGGGGCAGGGCCACAGGGCTGTTTTCAAACTTTTTGCTCTTAGTGAGCATGTGGACAGTGAAAACCACGACTACCAGTATTACGAAGACGAGGGCTATCCTCGTCATAGCTGTCAGATTAATAATGTCGGGCTGCATATCTTTCCTCCTGATGACTGTGTCGGCATATTGTATCACCGTTTGCGTATGAGCGCAAGGGCTGCCGGACATGTTTCCCCTTAAAGATAAGCAGCGACAGCCGGACTTGGCCGGTTCTGCCAAACAGCATGGGAACAGCCGCCAGCAAAAGTTGATTTGCCCTGTGCTCAAGCCTGCTCTCACCTGTCAGCTGATTTGTATACGTTGCTTGTGTTTTCGTGACGTTGGTTACCTGTAATGCCTTGCCCATTGCGGATCACAGACTGTTTATTCTCGAGTTTTTGATTTGCGTCTTTGCTGTTTTTAAACTATAATATAGGCATCAACATTTTTATTTCAGACCTAAGTTTAAGCCTATATGGTGATGCTGATTATGAAACATGCTATCCCGATATTAATGGCTATCATACTGTTCCTGCTGACTGCCTGCGGTGCGCCCGCCGCGCAGCCGTCGGCGACGCCGGCGGAGGTGGAAGCATCCTCTACGCCGGCAGCAACCCCTTCACCCGAGCCGTTGCCGGAAATATCGCCGCAGCTGCCGCCCTCGGGTTATCCTCGGCCGGAGTTCGTGGCGGGACCGGCCGAGGGTGGATACACTTTCCGCAGCGAGGAGCTGGGCTTTTCTTTCACCGTCCCTGCGGAGGTGTCCCATAAAGTCGCCGTGAGCGCGGGCGTGGAATACTGGGACCCGGACGGGCCAAGCTTTACCGTGTATTACGTCCCGGAGAACGGCAGATACCCATTGGTGTTTTATTATATTGTCGCAGAATCGCCGCGCAGTAACTATTTCTCACCTGACACATGGTATCACTCAAATTCAACCCACACTATTATTGCAATGAGCGAGAATAGCATATATTTCTCTTCGGGGCAGATAGGCGGCTCAGAAACCAGCGTAGTTGATCCGCTTTTCGAGGATTATTGCCAAACCGGCCAAATACTGTATCCTTCTATTCGCAGTTCCTTTACCATGGATGCTCCCTCTTCTGTACCGGAGCTGAACACTGCCGCTCTGCCGGAAAAAGCTGACAAACTTGCAGCCAAAGGCGATGTGACTATAACGCGCGCCGAAGCGGCTCAGCTGGCCTTTGACCTGCTCACCGCTGAGAACAAGGACAAAGAATACCCTCTTAATTATACCGATGTCGATGCATACAGCGAATACGCGCACGCTATAGCATATCTGGACAGCTACGGCCTCATGACGCGCTATTCGAGAGACGGCGAGAATCTCGACAGCGAGCTTTTCCGGCCCGAAGAGCCCATAACACGCGCTGAATTTACTATGTTTCTGCACAGGCTGTCATTTCAGACTTCACCTATGTGGTATGGCGACATACTTGAGACACTTTCGACCGAATACTGGGGATTTTTCTACATGAACTACGCATGGAAATGCGGCTGGCTGGAGGTTGATGACAGCGGCGACATCCGTCCTGACGAGCCTATAACCGCCGCCGAGGCCGCGCATGCGCTATCTGTCGTGGCCGAGATCGGCTACCCCACGCCTGGGGTGGACTTCTGACATTGGCATTCACCACATTTTTATTTGCATAAATAATAGAGTCCTCTTTACAGATTTAAATATGGCTGGAAAGGTCATGCCTTTTGCTGCGGCAATCGCTCTTTGCTCTCAAATCTGTCAGTCAAATCCTGTATGGGGCAGCTTCTGATTCATTCTCACATTCCGTGTGTTGGGCTGTTATTCCAACAGCGGCTGCGCTGTGTGTGATTGGATTGAGTTCGAAATGGTTCTTTGCTGCCGGCAGCGGAAAAGACGGGCCGCGGGCAAAGCTGACCATGCGCTGACTGTACCGTGCTGCTGCCGAAATGGCAAGGCTCCCGCTGTCGGAAGGACAGAGGGAGCCTTGTATTGTCCGGCGATGGTTTCCCTGCTTACACTGAAGAGGGAACGGACATCATGCGCCGGGCCGCTTTATATTTACTGCTTATCGTCGTTATTTCTGCTGTTTGTGCCGTTGTTGCGGAAGAACTCCTCGAAGTAGTCGCGTCTCGCCTTGTCTCCGGCGGGCGGGGTGCTGCCGGGGGCGCGCGGCGCTGCGGAACCGCTCTGGGGCGGCTGCTGCGGACGCGCGGGGCTTTGCCGCTGAGTGGCGGCGGGGCGCGCCTTGTCGCCGGAGCGCCGCACGGCCTTTCCGGCCGGCGTGCCCTTGGACGCGGAGCGGCCGACGCCGGTGAGGACGGTGGTCTTCTCCAGCTCGCCCGTGTGGATGGGCGCGCCCCGGACGGGCGTGCTGCTCAGCACGGTGGTGCGCTCCTCAACGCCGGTCTGGGCGGGGGCAAAGTAGTTCTCGTCCTCCTCCTTGCGGCTGCGCTCGTAGTTCTCCTTGGCCTCGGCGAGTGACTGGAGGTGCAGCTTGTGCAGCTTGCGGTAACGCACGACGCTCCATATATAGGCCGCAAGAGCGGCGATCAGCACGACGATGATGACTATTACCCAGATGTTGCTGAAAAAGCCGGATATCTCCTGCTTCATGAACTCGCTGCGCGCGAGCTCCACGGTGTCGCTGGTGACCAGCTTGGCGGAGCCGATGGTCACGCCGTCCAGGGATATGGTTATCTCCCCGAGCGTGATGCCGGAGGCGATGGGCGCCGTGAGCGCTTCGCCGTTGAGCTCGTTGTAGACGGTGATCTCGCGCTCCAGCGACGAGGCGCTGAAGCCGGTCTTGGGCACCAGGGCGCTTACGGACTCCTCCGGGCGGAGCATGGCCTGCCCGCCGTTGGCGGCGAGGTTGACGTCCACGCTGGAGACTATCTCGGTGGAGCTGAGTATCTCCTGCATCGCGAAGTTGTTATAGACCCAGTTGTAGAGGGTGCGGGTGTCGCTGAAGTTGGTGTATGTGGAGCCGCCGGCGCCGTCGTCCAGCCTCTGGCCGCCCAGTACGACGGCTATGAGCTTCACGCCGTCGCGCTCGGCCATGGAGGCCAGACAGAACCCGGCCTCGTCGGTGTGGCCGGTCTTTCCGGCGCGCGCGTACTCGTAATAGTTGCCGGGGTAGGCGGTGCTCTCGGGGTTTATGAGGCCGTTGGTGTTGTTGAGGCGCCGTTCTTCGGACATGTTCGTCGCCGGGACGGTGTAGCCGGTGGTTCCGGACAGCTCGTAGAAGGTCTCGTTGTTCATGGCCTCGCGGCTGATGACGGCCAGATCCCTGGCGGTGGTGTAGTGGTCGCTGTCCGGCAGGCCGTGAGTGTTGACAAAGTGGGTTCCGGTGCAGCCCAGCTCGGCGGCGCGCGCGTTCATCTCGCTGACAAACGCGTCGATAGAGCCGGAGATATGTACGGCTATGATATTGCAGGCCTCGTTCGCGCTGCTGAGCATGGCGCAGTACAGAAGGTCGCGCAGGGACATGGTCTCGCCGACCTGTATGCTCTCGGTGCTGCCGTCCTCGACCATGCCATCCAGCGCCTCGTCGCCGGCGGTGACCGAGTCGTCCAGCGAGGCTTCGCCGCGGTCGACGGCCTCAACGGCCAGCAGAACCGTCATGATTTTTGTCAGCGAGGCCGGGGCGCGCTGCTCGTCGGCGTTGTAGTCGTAAAGCGAGCGGCCGGTGTCCATATCGATCACTATTGCGGCCGCGCTTTGCAGCTCCGGCGGCGAAAGCTCCTCCGAATCGGCCAGCGCGCATGGCGAGAGAGCCGAAAACAGAAGTGTGAGCATTAACATCAGTGGGAGTTTCTTTATTTTTTTCATATCAATCTCCGCGCGAATGTGGTATCATGTATACGTGCACAATTGGAGACGTACACGCGATACAATTACATCATTTAATTATACCTTTGCCACGCATGAAAAGCAATACCCTAAAGTTAGAAGCGATCGAGGGGGCTGGGAGAGTGAAAAAGCGGCTGCGCGCCTGGGAGCTTGCTATGCTCGCGCTGACTGCGGCGCTGATTCTGGCGCTGCTGCTGTACCCTGCGCCCGAGCCGGGAGTGTACGCGGAGAGCGGCTCAGCCGTAGTGGGGCTGGAGGCCGCGGCCGCCGGGGGAAGGCTGAACGTGAACACGGCCACGGCGGCCGAGCTGGAGCTTCTGCCCGGCATAGGCCCCGTGAAGGCGCAGGCAATTGTGGATTACCGCGCGGAGCACGGCGCGTTTGCCTCCGCGCGGGAGCTGCTGAACGTCTCGGGCATAGGCGAGGCCACCCTCGCCGGACTAATCGACTACATAACAGTGGAGGATGGCGCATGAAGATACTTGTTGTTGACGACGAGAAGCTGCTGGTCAAGGGGATAAAGTTCAACCTGGAGAACGAGGGCTATGACGTCGACGTCTGCTATGACGGAGCCACCGCCGTGCAGATGGCGGCGCAGGGCGGCTACGACCTCATCATACTCGACCTCATGATGCCCGGGCTGGACGGGCTGGAGGCCTGCCAGCGCATACGTCAGACCTCGACCGTGCCCATAATCATGCTCACCGCCAAGAGCGAGGACGCGGACAAGCTGCTGGGCTTCGAGTCCGGCGCGGACGACTACATCACCAAGCCTTTCAACATCCTGGAGCTGAAGGCGCGCATACGCGCCCTGCTGCGCCGCGCGGGCATCGCCGCCGCCCAGCCGGGGGCGCAGAGCAGCGCGCACATTCTCGAGCACGGCGGCGTCACGCTGGACACGGAAAAGCGCACCGCGTACAAGCACGGCAGGAGCATCGACCTCACCGCGCGCGAGTTCGACCTCGCGGAGCTGTTCCTTCGCAGCCCCGGCAGGGTGTTCAGCCGCGACAGCCTGCTGGATCTGGTCTGGGGCTACGACTACCAGGGCGACGCGCGCACGGTGGACGTGCACATACGCAGACTGCGTGAGAAGCTGGAGGACAACCCGGCCTCGCCCAACCTCATCATCACCAAGTGGGGCGTGGGCTATTACCTGGCCGAGTGAAGCGCATATTTGACAAAAAGCCGTTGGAGTTTACGCGGCGGGTGCAGTTCAAGCTCGTCGCCGCCTTCTTCGCGCTCATAGTCGCGCTTTTGATATTGCTGAACACCTATCCCGTCGCCGCCTCGCGCGACATCGTGTTCTCGGAGAAGCAGAGCTCGATGCTGGAGCAGGCCAACGTGATAGCCGCCTCGCTCTCCGGCCTGGACACGCTGACCGGCGACGGCGCGGCGCAGGTGGTGGAGCTGCTAGGCCTCTCGGGGCTGGAGCGGATAATCGTCACCGACGCCGCCGGGCGCGTGCTCTACGACACCTCGTCCGACTCGGCGGAGGGCAGGCTTGCACTCTTTGCGGAGATAATGCGCGCCCTGTCCGGCGAGCAGGTGTTCTGGTCGCGCTTTGCCGACGGGGCGTACCTCTCGCACGCGGCCATGCCCGTCACGAGGGGCGGGACCACGCTCGGCGCGGTGTACCTGTGCGAGCTGGACTCCGAGCAGGCGGACATACTGCTGTCCTTCCGCGACAGGATGAGCACCGTGTCCGTCGTGGCTCTGGCTGCGGCGCTGGGGCTGACGATAGTCTTCACGCGGCGGCTCACGCTGCGCATAACGCGCCTGTCCCAGGCGGTGCGCACCGTGCGCGAGGGCGACTACGCCCACCGCGTGACCGTGGAGGGCTCCGACGAGTTGAGCGAGCTGTACGCCGACTTCAACTCCATGACCGAGACGCTGCAAAAGACCGAGGAGCAGCGGCGGCGCTTCGTCTCCGACGCCTCGCACGAGCTGAAGACCCCGCTGGCGGCCATACGGCTGCTGGCCGACTCCATCACCGGCACGGAGAACATGGACATGGACACCGTGCGCGAGTTCGTCTCCGACATCGCCGACGAGACGGAGCGGCTGCAGCGCACGACGGAGAAGCTGCTTGACCTTTCGCGCCGCGACGACGGCGCGCACGTCAAGCGCGTCAGCGTGGATGTGGGCGAGGCCGCGGGCGACACCCTCCGCCGGCTGGCTCCGCTGGCAGAGAGCAGCGGCGTGGAGCTTCACTGCGAGGCCGAGGACGGCTGCATAATAACCGCGCCGGAGGACGACGTGTACCAGATCGTCTTCAACCTGGCCGAGAACGCCATAAAGTACAACGTCCCCGGCGGGAGCGTGGACGTGAGCGTGAAGAATTCGCGCGGCTTTGTGCTGCTGACCGTCGAGGACACGGGCATAGGCATACCGGAGGCCGACCTGCCCAACATATTCTCGCGCTTCTACCGCGTGGACAAGGCGCGCAGCCGCGAGCGCGGCGGCTCCGGCCTGGGGCTGAGCATAGTGCACGACGCCGTGGCGGCGCTGGGCGGCAAGATAGACGTGGCTGCGCGCGAGGGCGGAGGGACCCGGTTCACCGTGACGTTCCCCGCGCCGGAGGTAAAGGGGGGCGGAGTATGAAAAAGCGTTTTGCCTGCCTCGCCCTGGCCTCGACGCTGCTGGCGCTGGGTGCGTGCTCGGCGGCGGGAGCCGAGGTGACGGTCTGGCGCGCCGTGCCGTCCTACTATCTGGAGAGCGGCGCGGCGATAGAGAGCGAGACGGTCAGAGCCGACGCGGGACTGAGCGAGATAGACGCCGCCGTCGCGGCCTTCAACAGCGACACCAACGACGCCGAGCTGGAGCGGCCGCTGCCCGACGGTGTGGACATCACGGGCTGGGAGCTGGACGGAACGGAGCTGAAGCTCTCCGTGTCCGCGGAGTACGCCTCCGTCACCGGCTACCGGCGCAGCATAGCCGACGCCTGCATGGTGCTGACCTTCTGCGCCATAGAGGGCGTGGAGCGGGTGAGCATATACTCGGAGGGCACGATGCTGACCGCCGCGATGAGCGCGGCCGACATAGTTCTGACGGACGTGACCGGCGCCGGATGAGCGCCGGACGCGGGGAAAATACGGACAAGCCAATTACTGAAAGAGGGATAACAATGTCTCAGCTGGAACGCATACAAAACGCGATGGAGCGCGCGGGTCTCGCCGCGCTGCTGCTCATGGACGACAGGAACATATACTACGCCACGGGCTTCATGCCCACGGACAGCGCCGCGCTGATAACGCCCGGCCGAGCCTGGCTGGTCACGGACTCGCGCTACATAGAGGACGCGCAGCGCAAGTGCGTCAAGGGCGTGGAGGTGCTGCTCGCCTCGGTCAAGTCCCCGCTCGGAGCCACGCTCAAGGCGCTCAGCGCGGACATACGCGGCGAGATAGGCGCCGAGGAGGACAAGCTCACCTACGGACTGTATACGCAGATGGAGAGCCTGCTCGGCCGGAGCTTCGCCACCGCGGGGGCGCTGGTGCAGTCGCTGCGCGCGCACAAGAGCGCGGACGAGCTGGACAGGCTCATAGCCGCCCAGCGCATAGCCGAAAAGGCGTTGGAGGAGACGCTGCCGCTCATCAAGCCCGGCCTTGCCGAGCGCGAGCTGGCCGCCGAGCTGACCTACCGCATGATGCGCCACGGCTCCGAGCGCAACAGCTTTGACCCCATCGCCATCACCGGCGCGCACACCAGTATGCCGCACGGCGTGCCCGGCCAGGCGCTCATACAGTCCGGCGACTTCGTCACGATGGACTTCGGCTGCGTCCACGAGGGCTACTGCTCCGACATGACCCGCACGGTGGCCGTCGGCTCCGCCACCGACGAGATGAAGAACGTCTACGACACCGTGCTGCGCGCCCAGCTCGCTGGCATCGCGGCGGCAAAGCCCTCGGCCACCGGCGCCGAGGTGCACGGAGCGGCGGCGAAAGTCATAGCCGACGCCGGATACGGCGAGTACTTCGGCCACGGCTTCGGCCACGGCGTGGGTCTGGACATACACGAGAGCCCCAACGCCTCGCCCCGCAACGCCTCGCCGCTGGGCGAGGGCGCGGTCATCTCCGCCGAGCCGGGCATCTACATCCCCGGCAAGTTCGGCGTGCGCATCGAGGACGTCCTCTACCTCACCGGCGACGGGAACGTGAACATCACCAGGGCGCCGAAGGAGCTAATAATCCTGTAACGCCGCGGGACAAAAACCATCCCCGCCGCGTCCTCACTGAAAAGGAGGCGGCGGAGATGGAAAAACGCAGAAAGCGCTTGCTCACGGTGCTTATCACAGCCGCAGCGCTGCTGCTCGCGGCGGTGGTCATGGGCTGCGTGGATTATGACCTGGTCGTCAACCGGCACGAGCGGCCGGAGTGCGCCGTGGGTTTCGCGACTTACGACGACGGCGGGTCAGGTCGTTATTACGGCCTTGGCTACGGCTTCGAGGTATACGGCAACTTCGTCGCGCCCTACCCGGCGGACTACGGCGTGCGCGAGTGGAGCTTCTATATACTCGGCGTCAAGGTCGCCTCCGGCGCGTGAGCAGCTCCGGCGCGCCTATTCCGCCAGAGCGGCCGTGTAACCGTCCGCATTGCCGCCGGTTATTACAACAGAATAGCTCTCTCCGAAGCCCGCACGCAGCGTTATTTCGCCGGCGGGCTTCGTGTATTCCTCTGGGTACACGTTCTCATAGTTCGGGTCGACGTACTCCGTTATGACCGTGAAGCGGAGAGTCAGGTTTTCTACGTCGGACGGGCTGTCGAATTCGCGCTCGCTGAGCGTGTAGATGATCCTCTCGTCGCGCTTGATGAGAGATTTGTCCGCGTGGGAGGTGCCGCCTCCGCCGGCGGACGTCCCGCCCTCGTAGCCTATGAGGAGCAGGCCGATGTCCTCTTGCAGGCTCAGCTGTATTTGCAGCGCTATCTCGTCCGCTGCGGCCTCATATGCCTCGCCGCCGGACTCGCCGCAGCCGGACAGGGCGAGTGCCAGCAGCAGCGCGGAGCATACGGCCGTTATGGTATGTCTTTTCATGGTGTGCCTCCGTTCATGTCCTTTTCCCGGTCAGTATAATGCCGGCGAGCGCCGCTATGAGGATGAACGGTGCCGCCCTTACGAACAGCCACTCAAAGGCGTGCAGGAGCGTACCGGCGACGGCGGCCTCCGGATCGCTGTAGTCCCAGTACAGATAGGAACCGCCTATCGCCGCCAGGAGCGCGAATATCGCGAGCGTGATCACGCCCAGCGCGATAAAGAGTCCGCGCAGCACCTTGCGCCGGGACTCCCTCCGGCGCGCGAGCTGCAGGTTTATGACCTCCAGCTTCGCGGCGATGGCCGCAAGGTCTCCGGCCTCCGGCGCGGAAAAGGGCTCGCCGAGCAGCGCGCTCACGGGAGTGTCGAGCGAGCGCGCTATGGCCAGCAGCATGTCGGAGTCCGGAACGGAGAGGTTCCGTTCCCATTTGGAAACGGTCTGGCGTACCACGTTCAGCTTTTCGGCCAGCTCCTGCTGCGAGAGTCCTTTGGACTTCCTGGCGGCCTGGATGTTTTCACTCAGCATGTGAACACCCTCCTTTCGTGACGACATTGTACAGAAATATACCCGTTGCCGCAAGCAACGCAGGTTAACATCTCCCCCCGTCTGCGAGTCGGCAGGCGCTTTGAAGCCATAAAGCGAAAGCCCCGGACGCCGTTTCGGCATCCGGGGCCTTGTGTTCATGGCTTGCTTGGAGAGGCGCGGCTTCAATAGTCCCAGCTCTCGTGCAGGCAGCGGCGCAGCAGCTCAAAGTCGGGGGGATTGGGGACTATGGTCCACTTTTTGTCTTTGGCTATGCCGTCGGCGCACTCGTCGCAGAAGCTCTCGGGTATGCCGAGCTGCTTCATATTCGGCATACCGATGTCCTTTTGCAGCGCGTCGAGCTTTTGCACTATAAGCTCGCCCGCGCGCGTGACGTCCGGCTCGTGCACGGCTATGGGCAGGTACTTTATGGCGTCGGTGAGCGCCTCGCGCGCGAGGACGTCGGCCATCCAGTTGGGCATGGCGCGGGTGTTGACCAGGCACTCCGCGGCCTGAGCCAGGGCGTCCATGCCGGTGTACGCGGTTATCTCCGCGGGGAGCTTCATCGTGTACACGGGGTCGACTACCGCGCGGGTGACGGGGTGGCGGGTGAAGGTCTTGATGCCCGTCTCCTCGTTCAGGCACATGATACCCCAGCAGCTCTCGCTGCCCGTGCCGGCCGTGGTGGGGATGGCGATTATCGGCTCGAAGACCTTGCTGCCCACGTTCAGCGCGGTGTAGCCGCCGAGGTAGTCGGTGGCCTTGCCCCCGTTGGCGAGCACCTTGCCCGCGAGCTTCGTGGTGTCTATTGTGGAGCCGCCGCCCAGGGAGACGAGGGCGTCCACGCCGTGCCCGCGGCAGAAATCCACGAACTTGTCCAGCTCGCTGGACACCGGCTCGTCCTCGGCGGTCATGTAGGTGTAGACCGTATATCCGCCCTTTTCGATGATATCGACCATCTCGCTGACAAAGCCCAGCGGCTCCAGCGCGCGGTCATAGAGCAGCGCGACGTTGTGCACGTCGAATTCGCCGAGCATATCCGCCACGGCAAAGCGCGCGTCCCGGCCGAAGGCTGCGTTGTGTATGTTGTGTATGGTCCAGGCCATGGTAACGCATCGCCCTCGACGCGTACAACGGAAAGAAAGTAGAGTTCTGAGCGCGGGCTGACCGGGGGCGGAAATCACACTCCCCGCCCTCCTGGTTCAGCGGCGAGAGAGGCAACAGACAAAGGAGACATACTATGTACGAGAAGCTTTTCAGCAAGGGGAAGATAAACGGCTGCGAGCTGCGCAACCGCGTCATCCTCTCCCCGATGGACGACACCCTGGGCACCGCCACCGGCGAGATCTCGCAGCGTGCCATCGAATACTACGCCGCCAAGGCCAAGGGCGGCACCGGACTCATCATCGTCGGCTACATAGCCGTCGTAGGCCCCGAGCTGGGCGGCATAGCCATGAGCGGCGAGACGCACCTCATCACGCTCAACGACCGCCACGCCATGAGCATCCTGGCCGAGCGCGTGCACGAGTACGGCGGCAAGGTGTTCTGCCAGCTCAACCACCCCGGCCGCAAGACCGCGCCGGAGTACAACGAGGGACACATGCCCGTGTCCGCCACGGCCATGCCCAGCAAGATGGTCGGCAGGACCGCTCCCTGCCACGAGCTGACCGTGGACGAGATACACCGCATAGAGGACGGCTTCGCCCGCGGCGCCGAGCACGCCTTCAAGGCCGGCTGCGACGGCATCGAGATACACTGCGGCCACCACTACCTGATGAACCAGTTCCTAAACCCCGTGCGCAACGAGCGCACCGACGAGTACGGCGGGAGCATGGAAAACCGCTGCCGCATAGTGGTCGAGACCGTCGAGAAGATACGCGAGCTGGTTCCCGCGACCTTCCCTGTCACCGTGCGCCTGCCGCTCTTTGACGGCGAGGGCTACGAGGGCGAGAACACGCTCGACGACTACATAGAGATCGCAAAGCACCTCGAAGCCCACGGCGTGGATGCGTTCAACACCACCATCGGCTCGGCCGACCGCACCGGCTCGCCGGAGATGAAAGCCGGCTGGCGCAACGAGTACTACAAGAAGTTCAAGGCCGCGCTGCACGTGCCCATCTACGGCCCCAACGAGGTCAAGACCCCCGACGAGGCCGAGCAGTTCCTCGAGGAGGGCGTCTACGACTTCCAGATACTCGGCCGCGCGCACAGCGCCGACCCCGAGTGGTGCAACAAGGCCAGGAGCGGCCATGCCGAGGACATCCGCCCCTGCATCTCCTGCAACTACTGCCTCTACCGCGTCACGGCCGAGGACGCGCAGATCCGCTGCGCGGTCAACCCGCTGCTCGGCCGCGAGGTGGACAACCTCCAGCCCATGAAGCCGGGCGAGGGCACCGTCATAGTCATCGGCGCCGGCCCCGCCGGCATCCAGAGCGCCATGACGCTGACCGAGCGCGGCTACCACGTGGAGATGTACGACAAGCGCGACGAGCTGTGCGGCAGCCTCAACCTGGCCAACAAGGCGCCCAACAAGTTCCGCATGGACAACCTGGTGCACTGGTACCGCCGCCAGGTGGAGAAGAACCCGAACATAACCGTCCACCTGAACACCGAGATAACCCCCGAGAAGCTCGACGAGCTCGCCGCCATGAAGCCGCACGCCGTCGTCCTCGCCTGCGGCGGTCAGCCGATAGTCCCCGGCCGCATCCCCGGCATAGAGAAGGGCATAGCCAGCTTCGACGTGCTGCGCGGCGACGTGAAGCTCACCGGCAAGCGCGTCGCGGTCATCGGCGGCGGCATGACCGGCCTGGAGACCGCCGAGCGCCTGGCCGAGGACGGCAACGAGGTCATAGTCGTGGAGATGGCGCCTATCGTCGGCAACGGCATCTTCTACTACAACGTCGTCAAGACCCAGCAGTTCCTCACCGAGCGCGGCGCGACCATCAAGACCAACACCGCCCTGCGTGAGATCAAGGACGGCGCGATAGTCGTCGAGCCCTGGCACGGCAAGTTCGTCTCCGCCAGCCTGAAGGGTATGCGCAACATCAACGGCTACGTCGCCGCCGGCGAAGCCGAGCAGACCGGCCCCTACGAGATACCCGTGGACTGCACCGTGCTCAGCCTGGGCATCCGTCCGGACTCGAGTCTGCTCGAGGAGCTGGAATCCAGGTTCGAGAACGTCGTGGCCATCGGCGACTGCGTCAACCCAGGCCGCATAGGCGACGCCACCGGAGCCGCCTTCCTGGCAGTCAAGAATCTGTAAGCCCCTGGCGGGCATATTGGGAGCATTTCTCACCGGAATGCTCCCAATATATATTTCCCCCGGGCGTGTCATCTCCCGGGGCAGTCCGGCGGCGCCCGCCGGGCCGGGCGGGCATTGGCTCTTAAAAGGGGGCTATAATAGTGAATGGGTCTTGCCAAAACGCGGGATATAGTGTAAAATATCTAGGTTAAATCATTTTGCATACTTTTAGATACTGCCATAGGGAGGAAATTACATGATTTCTGCAGGCGATTTCAGGAACGGCGTCACCTTTGAGATGGACGGCCAGGTCATGCAGGTCGTCGAGTTCCAGCACGTCAAGCCCGGCAAGGGCGCCGCGTTCGTCCGCACCAAGATGAAGAACGTCATCACCGGCGCGGTCGTCGAGACCAGCTTCAACCCCACCGCCAAGTTCGAGGAGGCCACTATCGAGCGCAAGAGCATGGAGTACAGCTATGCCGACGGCAACCTCTACTACTTCATGGATCCCGAGAGCTACGAGCTGGTACCCATCGACGAGAGCCTGCTCGGCGACAGCTTCAAGTTCGTCACCGAGAACATGACCTGCGTGGTCATGAGCTACAAGGGCAAGGTCTTCGCCGTCGAGCCGCCCAACTTCGTCGAGCTCACCGTCACCCAGACCGACCCCGGCTTTGCCGGCAACACCGCCACCAACGCCACCAAGCCCGCCACCGTCGAGACCGGCGCCACCGTCAAGGTCCCGCTGTTCATCAACGAGGGCGACAAGATCAAGATCGACACCCGCTCCGGCGAGTACCTCGAGCGCGCCAAGGGCTGAGTTTCAGGAGGGCACTATAGCATGAACACTTCCGAGAAGGTCGCTTACGTCAAGGGTCTGGCCGAGGGACTCGGCTATGACAACAAGAGCAAGGAGGGCAAGATCCTCACCGCCATACTCGACATACTCGAGGACGTCGCCCACGACATTGAAGACCTCGAGGAAAACTCCTGGAACCTCGGCGAGGCCATCGACCAGGTCAGCGACGACCTGGCGGACGTAGAGGAGCTCGTGTACGACTTCGACGATGACGACCTCGAGTTCGACGATGACGACGAGGACGAGGATGATGACGAGTGCTGCGGCTGCTGCTGCGGCGACGAGGAGGAGCCGGTGTTCTACGAGGTCACCTGCCCCGCCTGCAACAACACCATCACCATCGACGAGGACGTCCTCAACCTCGGCTCCATCGCCTGCCCCAACTGCGGCGAGGAGCTGGAGTTCGACGGCATCGAAGTCGACGAAGACGAGGACGAGAAAGAGGACGAATAATCCACCCTCAAAATAAAAAGGACACGCCCGCGCGTGTCCTTTTTTTATGTCTTTACGTAAATTTAACGCGATATATTGTAAATTATACTTGACATTGTTGCGAAGACGTGGTATTCTTTAACCAGATACAGATGACTCCTGAGGGATTTCTTTTTGTGGCGACAAAAAGAAACCCCTCAGACTCCGCGT
>OLVZ01002176.1_pt1 | contig 15092 bp, 11 predicted proteins | sample 1673341 | NCBI WGS metagenome assembly OLVZ01 (sample SAMEA3178944, study PRJEB25190) | human gut metagenome | biome: human gut; feature: human-associated habitat; material: faeces | place: Austria | collected 2013 | reverse complement strand
TGCTGCTCCTTGACGAGCCCACCAACGACCTCGACGTCGAGACGCTCTCCGCGCTCGAGTCCGCGCTACTCGAATTCCCCGGCTGCTCTGTGGTCATCAGCCATGACCGCATGTTCCTCGACCGCGTTGCCACGCACATCCTTGCATGGGAGGGTACCGAGGACAATCCGGGCAATTGGTATTGGTTCGAGGGCAACTTCGAAAGCTATCAGGAGAACCGTGTGGCGCGACTGGGCGAGGACGCCGCACAGCCGCATCGCGTGCATCGCAAGCTCACGCGCGATTAACGTACGTCTGGGAGGAAGACGCGACGGCTGCGGCTGTCGCGTGGTTCCGCTTGGTCGCTCCGCGTAGCTCCGTTGTCGGTCGATTCCCGCGCGTATTATCGCGCGCGCATGCGCATGCGACACCTTGCGCAATGACCGTTCCCATGCTTGACCAGCTCACGCGTTTGCGTGCACATGTAATACTCCAGTCGTCCTGATTACGCCGACCTCAAAACAGCCCATTCATTCATGACCTCTCGGAGCGCCGTTTGCGCACTGAGAGGTCATAGTTTTCTTGCAGGTAATAGCTATCGCAAAAACTGAGACAGCCATTCCAATAGTGGGAGGGATGGAGCCATTGGCCAGTGTGCCGCCGCAGCCTCGTACAACAGCGGATAAGCTATCGAACAGCATCTGGTAGGCAAACCATTGTGGTTCGCGAAAGGAGTTGTTCCATGAAGGAAACTGAAAACGTCGAGATTATGCATTTCGACCAAGAGGGGTATCTGAAAGACGGAGCTGCTGCGGTAGAAGCGGGCAAGCGCATGATCGCGCTGGCCGATCAAGTTGCCGACGAGGGCTACGATGCCCTGTTCTTGTTGGGCGTGGGCGGTACATGGGACGAGCTCATGCAGCTCGAGTATCTCATGAACAAATTCGGCGACAAGGACTTCGAGGTCTACCTGATCCACGCTGCTGAATGGAACGTAATGGGCCACAAGCGCATGACCAACCGCTCTGTGGTGCTCACCGCCTCCGAGTCGGGAACGACCCCTGAGGTGCTCGAAGCGGTTCGCAAGATGAAGGACATGGGCGTGCGCGTGTTCGCCATGACCAAACCCGAGGGTCCCATCGGTAAGGCGGTCGGCGCCGAGAGCTGCATCGAGATGGCGAGCGCCCATGGTTCCGGCGGCTGTGAGCTGGGCTATTATCTTGCCGACTGCTTCGGCTTGCGTCTGCTCAACCGCCGTGGCTGCTTCCCCAAGTTTGACCTGTTCCTCGAGCAGACCGCCGATTGTTGGAAGGATCTGCTCGACATTCGCAAGCGCTTCGAGTCCAAGGCCGAGGAAATTGCCAAGAAGTACGCTCTCGCTCCGTACACCATGTTCATCGGCTCCGGCGCGCTTTGGGGCGAGACCATCCTGTTCGCAATGTGCATTCTTGAGGAAATGCAGTGGAAGCGCGTTCGCTATGTGTCCTCAGCCGACTTCTTCCATGGTACGCTTGAGTTGGTGGAAGAGGGAGTTCCCGTGGTCCTGTTCAAGGGCGAGGACGAGTGCCGTGCGCTCGACAACCGCGTCGAGGCTTTCCTGACCCGCGGCGTGACCGGCGACGACGACATCGTGATTATCGACACCGCCGAATATGCCATTCCGGGTTTGGATGACGACTTCCGCGTGATCGTTTCGCCATGGATTCTGTCCTCCATGGTGACCGACCGCCTGTCGGCGTACTACGAAACGGTGACCAAGCACAACCTCAACTACCGCCGTTACTATCATCAGTTCGACTACTAAGCGTTGTCGTAGTCGAGCAGAGCGAATACCCGCGTGGACGGGGTTCGTCAAAGGAGGCTTGCAATGAGGCAGTTCATTATCGCGTCGCATGCGCACTTCGCCAGCGGCATCAACGAGAGCATCTCCATGCTTTCTGGCGAGCGGGACAACATCCGCGTTCTTCCCATGTATGTCGATGGGAACAACGATCTGCAGACCGCTGCCCGTGAGCTGATCGACGCAACTCCCGAGGGTGACGACCTCGTTATTTGCACCGACCTGTTCGGCGGCAGCGTGAACAACGAGTTCTCCATCCAGCTGTTCAGCCGCCCTAACACCTATTTGGTGACGAACATGAACCTGCCGCTGCTCATCCAGCTGCTGTTCGCCGATGAGGGACGCGATACCGCCGAGGTTATCCGTGAGATTTGTGCTGCTGAGGATGCGCGCGTGAAGTTCGTGAACGATCTGCTCGCTCCCGCTGAGTCGTCTGACGAGGAAGAAGGGTTCGACGAGGACTTCTAAACCTCGTCGCGTGATGTAGGTGCTGCTGGGAATAGTATGTAAACGGCCAGTACCGCAAGCAGCGTGTAATAGCGCACAAAAAGTGCCCGTACAGTCCGAAAAGGATTTGTACGGGCACTTTGTTTTCAAAAATGACGGAAATGCGCAAATCTTTTCGAGCACGGTGAGTATAGGCAGATTTGGTACTCGTCTCACCTGCGGTTTTGCTATTCAAAATTGACATCTACTCGGGAAGACGGAAATGATTTATGCATTTCCGTCTTTTTTGCCTTGGACACCGCTCTTGCGCTAGCGAACCTTGGAGAGTTCCCAGCGCAGGCCGGAGCCGGAGCGCTTTTTGAGCGTCACCGCAATAGGTTCGGTGCTGTCGAGATGTTCGACGCGCAGTGGGAACGTGACCTTGGCGCGCGTGCCGCTCAAAAGCTCAAGGTTGCGGGCACGCGTGTAGTCTTCCGCGAGCATGCCGAAGACATCAGTTCCATAGGGGAGCATCTCGCACAGGTCGGCGACGACATCGCTCGTGAGATACACGTCGGTCGAAAGATCGACGGGGTAGCCTGCGAGCGCCTCAGGCGAGGGACGGTCATCCCTGGGCTGAGGTGCCGGCGCGGTCCCGGGTTGCGGGGTTGCCGGAGTCGGCACCGCTTCGGGCTGCGGAGTTGCCGGGGCCGGCACAGCTGCTGTAGGGCTTTGAGCTGGCGCGATGACCGGTGCAGCTGCTGGTGCGGCTTCCATTTCGATTGACTGCGCGGCGTTCGGTGTATTTACGGGCGCAGGGGAATCCGCCGTTTGCATGGGAACTTCGTCGGCGACCGCTGGGGTGGCTTTTGGGAGAGAAGCGTGGGTCTCGGCGGGCTGCTTGGACTCAGAAGCGGGTGCAACTGGGTTGATAACGGGATTTGACGCGAGAACCGTCTCGTCTTCGTTGCCCGTGTACGGATCATACGTGACGGTGATGGAGATGGCGGGTTCGACGAAGGGCTTCGGAGCCGAGGAAGTTTCCTGATCGACAGCCTTGTCAGCTGCGGAGACAGGTTCAGGTGAAGAAGCTGATTCGGATGCCGAAACGGATTCGGGTTCAACGGCGTCTGTCGATCCGGCTTCGGAACCGACCTCGGGATCGGCGCCATGCGCCGGAACGGCTTCTGCTTCCGTTGCGGGCTTGGAATCAGAAACGGATTCAGATGCCGAAGCGGATTCAGGCGTCAAAGCAGGCTCGGACTCGACCTCGGACTCAGCCATGGGCACGGGCTTTGACTCAGTCGCGGGCATCGGCTCTAGCTCCACCTCCGGTTCAGGTCGTTTGACGCGTTTGGGACGGACGGGTTTGAGCGTCTTATCGGCCTTCTTGCGCTTCCAGGGCTTTCCGTTTTTGGGAGTTGCGTCCGCCTTATCGGCATTTGCCGCCGCAAGTGCCGCATCCCATTCGGGTTGCGCGATGATGGTCGCGTAGATGCGCCCTCCTTTGAATACGGTGAGCTTGACAAACTCCTCCAGTGTTTCGAGCAACGCTCGCGTGCTTTCATATCCCAGGTCATCGGCCGTCATGCGGTCGGATGCAAGCGCCTCTTCCACCGTGGTGATAAAGACCTGCTTGCCGCACCCCAACTCGGAGGAGAGCAACCGATAGAGATAGATGCGGTTGTTGAGTGTCAGCGTTGTCGTTTCGGTATAGCGTGCCATGATGGTCTCTTTCTCGATGCATGTGCACACCATGGTAGCATCGCGTGGCTGCCAAGCAGTAGTTTTCCGCCGGACTCATAGGTAGACGGTTAAGACGAGCTTGACTTAGAAGCCGTCTTGGAAGGCGTTTTGGAAGTCGATGTTCCGTTCGAGGTGCCGGCTCCCGTTCCAGATGCGGGATCGGCAGGTGTACTGCCGGAGTTTCCTTCCGTCCCCGCATCTTCCGACCCATCGCCTGCTCCCTGGTCGGGAACGGTGGGCGTGTCCGTTGCAGATCCTCCGTCCGGCGTGCTCGGCGTATCTCCATCTGTTGCGCCGTCGCTCTCGTCAGGGGAGGGAAGCGCGGTAGAAGCATTTCCGGCTTCAATGTCTCCAGGGTTTTCGCCTAAGGTTTCCTCGGATTGGGGCGCAGACGTAAAGATCGATTTCGGTTTGGCTCCCAGCCCGTTTCCCGCAGTGGTGATGAGGACGACCGCCACACACACGGCGACGGCGAGCGCCGCTATCCCCAAGGAGGCGAAGGCGATTTTGCGGGCGCTGGCGTTTCGCTTTGCAGCGGCACGTGCCTGCAGTTTTGTTGGGGCGATGCGCATGTTCGCGACCTGCGTGGAAGCCTCGCCGTACGGATTGTCACCGTATGGATTCGCGGTACGCGGTTCGTCCGCGTACGGGTTGTCCACATATGGGTTGCCCTCATACGCCCCGCTCTCATACGGCGTGCTCCCACTCGAAAGGCCACGCATGGGAACATATGACCTGTTGTCAAAAGCGATTTGCGAGCGCTCGGGGGTTTGCCGCAGCTTGAGCTTCTCGGCGCTGGCATCCAGCGCGTTACGATAGAGCTGCGAGCAAATAACCGTCACCATGGAACTTACCGCGGCTCCAATGACGGAGCCGGCGATACCGATTTTCGAAGCAAGCAGCATGGAGGTCGCCGCGGCGGCGGACGCGGCAATGACCTGCGCGGCGGAGATGCCGTCGAGGAGTTTCTTGCGCGGCGCGCTCACAAGTGTTTGTCCCATCAAGTCCTCATTAACGGGCACGGAATTCTGATAAACGCGCGTTTCTTGGTTGTCGAAAGACGACTGCATGGATCTCAATACCTCTCGTTCAAAGTTGTTCCAAAGATTTTCGTACCCCATCGACCGCAAAACCACCCGTCCGTTTCAAGTAACGCAAAGTCCCAACAGACGGGGAGGGTCTGTGAAGGAACGGCGGTTGTGCTATGGAGAGGGGCTTCGATGCTAGGCTACAATGCTGTGAGAGCAAAACGGCCAACTTCCATGCGGCAGGGGGAATACATGTCGGTACGTGCAGATTCGTTTGCTGGTTTGTCTTCGGACGACGTTGCGGCTTTTGACGGTGGGAGCGTCGATGACGGTCTTTTGCGCATTGCCGCTGCAACGCCGAAAATCCGCGTGGGCGATGTTTCGGGCAACGCAAGCGCGATTCTCTCATGCGTGCGCGCGGCTGCTCGTGAGGGCGCTCGTGCCCTGGTGCTGCCCGAACTTTGTCTGACGGGCTATACCTGCGGTGACTTGTTCCATGATCGCGCCCTGCTTCGTGCGTGCGAGACCGCCCTCAAAAACCTGCTTGCGAGCACGACCGATATTCCCGTGCTTTATACGGTGGGATTGCCGGTGGCGTACGGAGAGTCGGTTTACAACTGTGCAGCAGTATGCTGCGCGGGAAGCCTGCTGGGTCTTTCCGTTAAGACGAGCCTCCCATCTTATGGCGAGTTTTATGAGGGGCGTTGGTTTGCGTCGGCAAACGCGCTCGATCGCGGTGCGCGTGTATCGTATGCGGGTTGCCGCAACGTTCCTCTGGCGGCGCGTCTGGTCTACACATGCGAGGACGAAGGTGCCGAGGATGTCCGCGTTGGCGTCGAGTTGTGCGAAGACCTGTGGGTTCCCAATCCGCCCTCGACGGACATGGCTCTGCACGTCGGCGCGACCGTGATGCTCAACCCAAGCGCATCAAGTGAAACCGTTGGCAAATCGGCATATCGTCGCGAGCTGGTGTGCGGTCAGTCGGCACGTCTGTACTGCGCTTACGCCTATGCCGATGCGGGTGAGGGAGAGTCCACCACCGATTTGGTGTTCGCCGGCGAAAACCTCATTGCCGAAAACGGCGCGCTCCTTGCCAAAACCGAGCTATTCACCCGTGACATGGCCCTTGCCGACGTCGATATCGAGCGCTGCCTGGTTGAGCGTCGCCGCACAACGACTTGGGCGCCCTTGGGTGGCGCAAGCGTGCAGTGCGAGGAAGTGCCGTTCTCATTTCGCTCCTGCGATGCTGCTGAAGACGTGGACGCAGCTGCGCGCGTCGATGGCGAAACCGCTCCGAAGGCGCCCTCAATCCTGCGCTCCTCGCTCGATTCGACGCGCGTGGCGCCGCGCAAGCCATTCGTTCCCGCCAACACGGTCGATTTGTCCGAGCGATGTGAGACCATCTTCACCCTGCAGGCCGCAGGTCTCAAAACGCGTCTGGCACATACCAACACAAAGGCCGCTGTCATCGGGCTCTCGGGCGGCTTGGATTCCACGCTTGCACTTTTGGTGACCGTGCGCGCGTTCGACATGTTGGAACTGCCTCGAACGAGTATCTATGCGGTGTCGATGCCGGGCTTCGGCACCACGGAACGCACCAAATCCAATGCCGCCCGCTTGGCAGAGCAGCTGGGTGTCGACTTTCGCGTCATCCCCATCGGCTCAGCCGTCGAGCGCCATTTCGAGGACATCGGCCATGACCCCGCCGTGCGCGATGTGACTTACGAGAACGCGCAGGCCCGTGAGCGCACGCAGGTGCTCATGGATTTGGGTAACGAGGTCGGTGGCTTTGTGATCGGCACGGGTGACCTGTCCGAGCTCGCGCTCGGTTGGGCCACATACAACGCCGACCACATGAGCATGTACGGCGTGAACGCAGGCGTACCCAAAACGCTCGTGCGCCATCTGGTCGCCTATGCAGCGGATGCATTTGGCGGAGAGACCGCGCAGATTTTGCGCGACGTGCTCGACACGCCCGTTTCTCCTGAGCTCCTGCCGCCCACGGGCGATGGTGAGATCGCGCAAAAAACCGAGGACCTGGTGGGTCCCTACGAGCTCCACGACTTCTTCCTGTACCACATACTGCGTTTTGGCTTTAGGCCGGGAAAGATCTACCGTATGGCGTGCCGCTCGTTTGAGGGCGTCTACGAACCGACGGTTATCCTGCATTGGCTGCGTACGTTCTATCGTCGCTTTTTTGCGCAGCAATTCAAGCGCAGCTGCCTGCCCGACGGTCCCAAGGTGGGATCGGTGAGCTTGAGTCCGCGCGGTGACTGGCGTATGCCGAGCGATGCCTCTGCGGCGCTTTGGCTACAGGAGATCGACGCACTGGAGTAGCGTCTAGTCCACGTCCTTGTCGGGTTGGATGAGCTCCTCGTAGTTGCTGATCGCGTCGCGCGCGTCGGGCAAGATGGGGAGCAGGAAGTTGTAGATGATCTCGATGAGCAGCGTGGCCGAAATCTTGGAAAACGCAAAGTCCGCGGTGGTGAGCAGCGCTTCGTAGCTCACGGTTTGAAGAACGACATCTGCGTCACGCGCAAGGGGAGCCGAGGGGTTGCTGCACAGGAGGACCACCGTCGCGCCCCCGCGTTTCGCTCCCTGCAAAATCCGCTGGAGACGCTGCGACTTTCCCGAGTTGCTGATGAGGACGAGCAAGTCGTTTTTATGCATGGAAAGCGAGAGCGATGTGGAGTTTTCTGTAATGGTGCTCGCGACGCTGCGCAGGCCGAGCTGACCGAATTTGATGGCGGCGTCGATGGCGACCGCGTTGGTGTTGCCCACCGCAGCGAATACGATGAGGTCGGCGTGGGCGAAAAGCTCCACGACGCGTCGGAGCGTCTCGGGGTCGAGTTCGTCGATCGTCGCTGCGATTTCCCGCTGTTTGGCGTGCTTGATATTGGTAAGGGACTGTTCGATGTCGTCAAGTGACACATCGCGTGTCAGCTCAACATCTCCCATTTGCGAAGCAAGGTCGCGTGCGAGGGAGAACTGGAACGAGCGGTAGTTTTTGAATCCGAGGTTCTTGCAAAAGCGCGAAACGGAGGCTTCCGAGGTTTCGCTCGCGCGGGCGAGTTGCGCAGAGGTCATCTGCGCCGCGCGGTCGGTATTGTTCAAAATGAAGTCGACGATGCGCTGCTCGGTGGCAAGAAGAGCGCGCGACGACGTGATTAAGGTCAAAGCGCTGGGCAAAATGGCTGATGTGGACATGGCGCCTCTCAAATTGGTATATAATCACAATATCTTCATATATCAGAGCTGATGATGGGTTTCTTTCAGTGATTTTACTATGAAAGGAAGTTTCTTACCATTCACCCTTACAAAAATACCTTTCATGGAATAAACTCTACTTGAAAGAAACTTTCAACACATGCTGTCTAAGATAGGCATGAAGTTGCACCAAGAGGTGCATGAGTGTAAGGGGGGAATATGGCAGAGAAGTATGACATCATCGCTGCCACGGGCTGCCCAACAGGCATTGCCCACACCTTCATGGCAAAGGAGGCGCTCGAAAAGGCTGCGGCCGCGCGTGGACTGACCATTAAGGTGGAGACTCACGGACAGGTGGGTATCGAGAACGAGATCACCGCCGCCGAGATCGCAGCTGCGCGCGCTGTGGTCATTGCCGCCGACAAGGACGTGCAGGCCGAGCGCTTTGCGGGCAAGCCCATGGTTTCCGTGGGCGTTTCCAAGGCTCTTTCCGTCGAGGCCGCTGACGCGCTCATCGAGCGCGCTTTGGCCGCCAAGGGCGACGCCTCTGCTGTTACGGCAGTCGTCGAGGACGTTCCCGAGGAGAAGGAGACCCTGGGACACCAGCTCTACAAGCATCTGATGAACGGCGTTTCCCACATGCTCGTGTTTGTCGTCGCCGGTGGCGTGCTCACCGCGGTGTCGTTCCTGTGGGGCATCACGTCCTTCGATTCCACGGCCGCCGACTACAACAGCTTCGCGGCCATGCTCAAGATCATCGGCGGTACCGCCATGGGCCTCATGGTTCCCGTGCTCTCCGCCTACATCGCCGAGTCCATCGGTAAGCGCCCGGCGCTCGTTCCCGGTTTCGTCGCCGGCATGATCGCCATCAACGGCTTGCCCGTGAACGCTGAAACCGGCCTCATCGACGCCGGTGGCGCGGGCGTGGGCTTCGGTTTCCTCGGTGGCATCGTCGGCGGCTTCCTCGCTGGCTACGTCATCCTGCTGCTCGAGAAGGCTTTCTCCAAGATTCCTGCGAGCCTGAACGGACTCAAGGCCATCTTCCTGTATCCGCTGTGCTCGACCGCTATCGTCGGCCTTGTTATGCTCGGCATCTCCGGTCCCATGGCCGCCGTCAACCAGGCCATGATGGACTTCCTGCAGGGCCTGTCCACTTCCGGTCCTATCGTGCTCGGTCTTGCCATCGGCTGCATGTGCGCCTTTGACATGGGTGGCCCGGTCAACAAGGCCGCTTACACCACGGGCACCTTCCTGCTCGGCACCGCTCTCGAGGCTGGCGTGGGTACCGCTACCTACAACTTCGGCACCAACTTCATGGCCGCCGTCTCCGCTGCCTGCATCGTTCCGCCGCTGATCACCACCTTCGCCGTCGTCGTTGGCAAGAAGTACTTCAGCCAGGAAGATCACGACGCCGGTCTGGTCAACTTCATCTTGGGTTGCACCCACATCACCGAGGGCGCCATCCCGTTCATGACCAAGAATATCTGGCCCGTCATGCCCATCATGATGATCGGTTCCTCTATCGCTTCTATCCTCACCATCTTCTTCGGCGTACATGATCCGGCACCTCACGGTGGCTTCCTGGTCCTGCCCATCGTCGACGGCGGCGCCATGTGGGTGCTCGCCATCGCCATCGGCGCTGTTGTCGGTGGTCTCCTGTTCGTCATGTTCAAGAAGTACGACTGGACCAAGAAGCAGGCCGCTCAGGCTGAGGCTCCTGTCGTCGAGGCAGTCGAGACTCCTGCTGTTGCTGCTGCCGTTGGTGCGGCTCCCGAGCGGGCCGATGAGGGCTTTGCCAAGGCTTCCAACGTGTTCTGCAATCAGCAGTTCGCAAATCGCGACGAGGCGCTTCGCTTCATCTCCAATCACGCCGTCGAGGCTGGCATCGCCGATGACGCAAATTTGCTGCTCGACGCCTTCCTCAAGCGTGAGGCTGAGGGAACCACGGGCATGACCGACGGCTTCTCCATTCCGCATGCCAAAACCGATGCGGTTAAAGAGGCTGCTGTCGTGGTCATCAAAGCATCCGATGGTATTGCCGAGTGGGACACCCTGGATGGCGCTGCAGTGAATTGTGCCATCGCACTGCTCGTGCCGGATGCTGAGGCCGGTACCACGCACCTGCAGATCCTCTCCAAGATTGCTACGGCTCTCATGGACGATGACTTCCGTGCTGCCCTGAAGGCGCAGGACGATCCCGCGAAGATCGCTCGGATCATCAACGAGCGTTTGGTGTAACGATTCGCCTTTTGACGGCGGCGCGACGGTTCGCGTCGCCGTCTTTGCGCTCGTTCGGGAATTGAGTGACGGATGCCGATACGAGTCGGCCCTAGATTGCGATCCACGCGGAAAGGTGTTCCATGATTTACACGCTCACGGCCAATCCGACCATCGACTACAACATCTCCTGTTCGGGACTCAAACCCAACACGGTTACCCGTACGCGCGATGCGGTGTATACGCCCAACGGCAAGGGACTCAACGTCTCGTTCACCTTGGACCATTACGGTGTTCCCACGGCCATTCTCGGCTTTTTCGCCGGGTTCTCCGGTCGCTTTATCGTGGAAGGCGCGCGTGAGTTGGGCGTCGAGGTCTATCCCGTGTGGACCGAGGGCATTACGCGCATCAACGTGTTCCTCAACGCCGGCGACGACGTCGAGTACAACATGGTAAATGCCGGCGCAGCCATCACCGCCGAGGACGAGCAGGCGATGTTCGACCTGGTAAGTGGCTTGGAAGAACTCGACTGCCTCGTGATTTCGGGTTCGCTGCCGCCAAACACCTCCGAGGGCTTTTTGCACACCGTTATCGAGCGCGTCGTTGCTGCGGGCTCTGAGTTCGTGCTCGACATTTCAAGCCCTCAGCTGGCAGACCTGCTTGCCCTTCATCCGCTGCTCATCAAGCCCAACGATGATGAGCTGCGCGATATCTTCGGCATCGACGTCCAGGCGGGCGATGACGAATCTGTTGTTGCCGCTATGGCCGAGCTCCATGAGCGCGGTGCCAAAAACGTTCTGCTCACGCTGGGCGGAGCCGGTGCGTATTTCTCGAACGGCGAGCACCTGTGGTTTGCCAACCGCACGTTTGACGTCAAGGTTCTCTCCACGGTGTGCGCGGGCGATTCATCGCTTGCCGCGTTCCTTTCGATTTGGTTCGACGATCGCGAACGTGTAGAGGATGCCCTGCGTCGCTCCATGGCGACAGGCGCCAACGTGGTCGAGTGCGCTGGCTTGGGAGATTTCGCTCACGTCGCGGAATACGAGAAGGGTATCGCGATTCGCCAGGTCCGCTAGGCTGAAGGGACGGCAAGCTCGTTCGATCTCCGACAGACAACTTTTCCTCGCGCTGTTCCGCGAGGTGAGAGGGGTGCCGCGTCGTGCTTGGAGCATGGCGCGGCGTTTCCGTTCTGTCAATATGAGGCCGTGTTGCCGACTCTCTCGCGTATGGTCGTGCCATAATGGACGGGTTCGCATCAACGGAAAGGTCCGAAATGGAATTCTCAGATAGACTCAATCGCTTCGGTGACGAAATCTTCGCCTCGCTCAACGCCAAGCGCGTGGCGCTCGAAGAGGCGGGGCGCACCATCTACAACCTGAGCGTGGGTACGCCGGATTTCGCGCCGTATCCTCACGTGGTCGAAGCGCTTACCACCGCCGCACAGGACCCCGCTGAATGGAAGTACTCGCTGCGTGACCTGCCCGAACTCAAACAGGCCGTGTGCGATTACTACGAGCGCCGCTTTGGCGTTGAGGGCATCACGCCCGACATGGTCGCCTCCTGCAATGGCACCCAGGAGGGCGTTGGCCATCTGGGCCTCGCGCTGCTCAACCCGGGCGATACCGTTTTGGTGCCCGATCCGTGCTATCCGGTGTTCGAGGCGGGCGTCAAGATCGCCGACGGCGAGCTCGCGTACTATCCGCTCGACGCTGAGCACGATTTCCTCCCTTACGTGGCCGGCATCGACCCCGAGGTCGCTGACCGTGCCAAGTACATGATCGTCTCGCTACCTGCAAACCCCGTGGGTTCGGTGGGAAATGACGCCCTCTACGACGAGATCATCGCGTTTGCGCGCGAGCACGACCTGCTCATCGTGCATGACAACGCCTACTCGGACATCGTGTTCGACGGCCCCAAGGGCGGAACGTTCCTGGCGCATCCCGGTGCGCTCGAGGTGGGCGTCGAGTTCTTCTCGCTTTCCAAGTCCTTCAACGTCACTGGCGCACGCATCGGCTTTTTGGTCGGTCGCCCCGACGTGGTGGCTGCCTTCTCGAAACTTCGCGGTCAGATCGACTTCGGCATGTACTTCCCGTTGCAACGCGCCGCCATCGCCGCACTCACTGGTCCCCTCGATGCGGTGGAGGAGCAGCGCCTCAAGTACCAGGAGCGTCGTGACGCTCTGTGCGATGGCCTCGAGCGTTTGGGCTGGGAGCGCCCCAACGCACATGGCTCTATGTTCGTGTGGGTCAAGCTTCCCGGCGGTCGTACGGATTCCGTGGCGTTCTGCGAAGAGCTCATGGAGCGCTCAGGTGTGATTGTGACCCCGGGTGCGAGCTTTGGGCCCCATGGTGAGGGATATGTTCGTATGGCACTCGTATTGCCGCCTGAGGGGCTAGAGAAGGCTGTTGCAGCTATTGAGCAGGCGGGCATTTTGGGATAAAGCTGTGCGGCGGCTCTTTGAACGTGCCGCCGCGTTTATGTCATAGCGTGTTATATAAATCGGGTCGAGGCGAATGCGGTTCTCGGCCCGATTTTGTTGGCGTAGAATGGTTCGGCGGTTCGAACAAGACGATGCTGGGATAGGGGATTCGTGGCGGACGAGAAAAGCGAAAAAGGGCTTAAAGGCTTGATCGTAAAGGACAAGTCCAAGGACAGCGACCCCATCAACTTCCTCACCTATGTGCGCGAGCGGATGGATACCTTTGAGGAGCGCCCGCTGTGCAGCGTGGATAGCCTGGTGTTCTCATGGCTCGCCTACGCGCATATCGGTTCTTCGCTCGATGCCGCGTGTTTTTCCGAGGGCATCGCTCTTTCCGATCTGCTTCGCGCCGAGGAATTCGACAACATGTTCGGTACGAGTTGGGACCCCGTCGGAAGCCGCGAGCTGCTGTTTGCCGTCTGTGCGAGCCCGCGGTTTCGAACCGCGCGCCTGTGCGAGTTTCGGTTCAAGACCGATATGGGTGCCGAGGAACAGTTCGCCGCTATGACGTTTCGTCTGCCCACGGGCGCTTCCTATGTGGCGTTTCGCGGAACGGACTCCACGATTGTGGGATGGAAGGAAGATTTCAACATGACCTTCCTCAATCCCGTGCCCGCGCAGGTCGAGGCCGCGCGCTACCTTAACGAAGTGGCGCAGGTAACCGATGGTCCGCTCTATGTGGGCGGTCACTCCAAGGGCGGTAACTTGGCGGCGTATGCCGTTGCCATGTGCAAGCCCGAACATCGCGCTCGCGTCCAGCGCGTTTTCTCCCATGATGGTCCGGGTTTTCACCGCACGTTCGTGGAGCGGGAGGAGTATCAACGGTTGCTGCCGCTTATGGAAAAGACGACGCCTCGCTCTTCGCTCATCGGTCAGGTGCTTTCCGAGGACCCGGCATGCGAATGCGTGATTGTGGAGAGCGACGGTTTCTCGATGCTGCAGCACAATCCGTTTTTGTGGCACGTCGACGTGGATGCATGTGATTTTGTTCGCGTGGACGGTTACAGTGCCTCCTCGCGGTACTTCAACACGACGCTCGACGCTTGGATGGACAAGTATCCGCTCGAGGATCGTCAGCGCTTTGTCGACGCGCTGTTCTACGTCATCGGTGTCACGGGTGCCCATCGCTTCGGTGATATCGCGGCGGATTTCAAGACCAGCCTACCGCTCATGCTCGACGCCGCCGACACCTTCGATCCCGATTTGCGCGACTTCATCAAAGACGTGTTTAAGACCTTTGCCAAAACGGCGACGGTCGAGCGTGTGACCGACGCGGCAAGCGGCCTGCTCGACTCCATCAAAAGCACCCGACCCCTGTTGCTCATGAGCGAGGAAGGTGAAGCGGACGGGTTTGAGTCCGCGTTTGATGTCGAAGAACAGGCCGAAGACGATGCCGATATTCAGTAAAAGCTCAGGCTGAGCAGGCGTTCGATCTGAGTAGGAATTCAGGTCGAATGACCGCTCAGCATCATTCGGTGACCATGAGCGGGTCGCCGACCTTGACGAGGGGGCGTCCGCCCAGCAAGGTGTTGGATGAGCCGACTAAATGCACTTCTTCAAGCGATTGCGGGTTGCTGATCACGCAGGTCACGATTTCGTCGTAGCCCGCTTCCTTGATTGCGGCGATGTCGAAGCTCAGGAGCGGCTGACCGGCCGTGACGGTATCTCCCATCTCGACGTAGCGCGTGAAGCCCTTGCCGTCCATTGCAACGGTACCGATACCTGCGTGAATAATCACCTTTGCGCCGTTTGAGGTGAGTAGACCGATGGAGTGGTTGGTGACGGTGGTCATGTCCACGCGTCCGCTTGCAGGAGCATAGATGATGTTGCCCACGGGTAGGATGCCGTAGCCCTCGCCGAGCATGCCCTCGGCGATTACCTCGTCGTTGATTTCTTTGCGGCTGACAAGCATGCCGGAGATGGGAGCGTAGATCGTATCGCTGCGGGTTGCGAACAGGGCGGGCACGGGGATCTTGGTATCGTCTGTTGCATGGAACAGGGTCTTGAATTTGCTGAAGATGCTCATGGTTGCCTCCAATGAGTTTCGTGCATACCGTGATTGGCATGCGTCGTTGGTCATATGGTACCCATTGCCTATTAAAATACTAGGATTTTCAATTCCTTCACAGGATTCGGTCATTTGGTTGTAACGGCAATAAAAACGAGGCTC
>OLVZ01002172.1_pt1 | contig 15109 bp, 7 predicted proteins | sample 1673341 | NCBI WGS metagenome assembly OLVZ01 (sample SAMEA3178944, study PRJEB25190) | human gut metagenome | biome: human gut; feature: human-associated habitat; material: faeces | place: Austria | collected 2013 | reverse complement strand
TTATATCAACAAGGTTCGTGAACGTGCCGGAGCAAATCCGCTTACCGGAAGTATTACGGTCCGAGATATCTTAGACGAAAGAGGCCGTGAACTTTGCGGGGAATATTGCCGCTTCTACGACTTAAAACGGACAGGAATGTTTAAGAACTCGGAGTATCTGGAGAATACTCATCCGGACTTGGCCCGGTTCTTCCATCCGAATTATGCGTTACGTCCCATTTCAACCACATTTACCGCAACAATCACTAATGGCAGTGAATATCAGAATCCGGGATACTAAATAGATATTTCAATATGTACAGGTGCTATGGAGTCAATCCTGGCACCTGTACATTTCGACTACAGATTCGCATTGAGAATGAATATCCGCTACTTGGCAAAAGGTCATAGGCAGGCGATAACTCCCAAGCTCCATTTATCTGTGTTCTTTGACGTGTTTTTAAAAATCGAAGTGCAAAATCTAACTTTTTTACAAGATTGCTATAATAAATCAAAGTTTTTCCCTATGTTTGTATTAAAGGGCAACAAGATTTAAAATCTCGGAATTAGATGATAATACAAAAAAGTATGATGTATCAGCCTATACAATAAATGAGATTTTTTATAAGTTCCAGGTTCCATCCGACAATTTGTAGAAATCAGATTAATACATATACCACCATGAAAAACAATTTTCAAAAATCAAGGAACATCAGGATATTTATTTCATCCACCTTTCAAGACATGCAGAGCGAAAGAGATATGCTGGTTACCAAAGTTTTTCCAAGACTGCGACAGATTGCCTACGAACGCAATGTCACACTGACTGAAGTCGATCTGCGATGGGGAATCACCGAAGAAGAAGCAAAATCAAGCAAAGTGGTGGAAATATGTTTGGACGAGATACGGAACTCACACCCGTTTTTCATCGGATTATTAGGAGAAAGATACGGTTGGTGTCCATCGAAAGAAACACTCATTGAACACCAGGCCATGCCTGACAGATACGAATGGCTTGCCGCTGACCTCGATCATGGGATGAGCATTACGGAAATTGAAATTCAATATGGCGTGCTTCGGTCGCTCGAACCGGTCTATGCTTCGTTCTATATACGCGAAGCAGATGAAAAGACGATGGAAACCGATCCAAGGCAGGCGCAGCTAAAAGAAACAGTAAGAAATAACAAAAGATATAACACCTATGATTACTGTTCCCCCGAACAATTGGGCGAACAGGTGGAATCGGAATTCAAAACATTACTCGACCACCTTTTCCCCAAAGATAAAGTCGAAGATCCCGCCGTACACGAAAGACAGAAACTACAAGCCTTTCTGGATGACAAATCGGATAATTATATACCCAATAAAGCTTATATCTCCTACCTGGACAAGTTTCTAAACAATACACCCAACCAGCATCTGGTGATTACCGGAGAAAGCGGTATGGGTAAGAGTGCCCTTTTGGCTTATTGGCTTAAAAATATCATCGAAGATGATCGGTGGAATGTGGTAGCACACTTTAGCGCCAACTCATCGCAGAGTTTGGACACGACGGATATTGCGAAGCATATAACCACCCAGATAGACTCTCTATACGGGCTTGAGCAGATGGAGGAAAACGACCGACAAATCGAGCACAATGCTACCGATACAGATAATATAGATTACCAGAAACTAGCCTTGAGGGCCCAACTAATTGCCGGACAAAAACCTTTACTAATCGTTTTGGACGGCGCCAATCAACTTTCAGACCGGAATCATAGAACAAAACTATTAAACTGGTTGCCTGACTTCCCGGACAATGTAAAAATAATCTTTTCAACTATCGAGGAAGATAAAACCATGCAGGTATTCAAAAAACGGAAATACCCTGTAATAACAGTCTACCCCTTACTGCTCGACCAACGCAAGGAACTGATTGTAGACTTTTTCGATCGTTATCGCAAGCGGCTGTCCGAACAACAACTGACCATGATACTCAAAGGCAGTGACATAACAGACAACACCATGGTACTGATGTCATTACTTGAGGAAATCAGATGTTTCGGAAATTTCGACAGCCTGACCAGCTTCATCAGCCAAATGACTAACCTGCCAGACATCAACTCGTTTTTTGACAGACTATTACAGCGCAAAGAGCAAATATACAATACCCCACTTTACCCCTCGCTAACATCAGACTTGCTGTCACTGATAGCATTATCCAAAGATGGATTATCTGAAACAGAACTGATTGCAATTAGCAACATCCCGTCGCTCTACTGGTCTCAATTCTATTGTGCAAACACGGCCCACCTAATGATTAGGGACGGACGAGTAGTTTTTGCACACGACATGATACGACAGGCTATTGAACAGAAATACCTTAACAGCGAAAGAAAAGTACAATTAAGACAGAACATTATAGACTATTTCAATCGCGAAGAAAACAATAACTTCCGCAAGATGGAGGAACTCCCCTATCAACTTTATCACGCCGAAAAATGGGACGAGCTCCACGAATGTATTTCAACACTCGGCTATATGAGCCGACAGTTTAGCACCAACAACATTCACGAATTCATACTTTACTGGCGTACACTAAAACAAGCCGATGCTTCAAAATATAAAATTTCACAAGCCTATATTGAACAGATTATGGGAAGTATGGCTGAAAAGGCTGAAATGGCAGTTATGCTACAATGGGCTTATTGGCAGATGTTCCGCAATGACGTTATCCGGCTGACCAACATCTGTATTTCTTATCTGAATGATTTGGATGCAGCCTACGAACTGGTAGAATTCCTAATCCGTATGTGCGACCAGATGGCCGACGGCGATACCAGTGAAGAACGCTGCTCGTTCCACAATCTGGCTGGTATGATCTGTATTCGCAAAAAAGAATACATCCAGGCGTTAAAGGAATATAGGGAAGGATTATCACTTGCAGTCCATGCTTACGGAGAAGACGACCTGAAAATAACATCTTACCTGTGTAACATCGCTGATGTATACCACAGTATCGGCGAATCACAAGATCCGGTCGATAAAGACGCATTGGAAAAAGCGAAGCTGATCCTCGAAAAAGTCCTTAAGATGCGCAAATCCATCCTGCCGGACATGCATGATGATATTGCCGTAGCATACGATAATCTCGCCGGTATATACAGGTTGCTTGGTGAAGAAGAACTTGCTAAGGAATATCGTCTGAAAAGTCAGGACATATATGTCAGTCTCAAAGGTGAGAATGACATTGATGTAGCCATCGCATATCATAATTATGCACTCGAATGCCGCATGGAACAAGATTTTGACCAAGCCAGAGAGTATGCCGAAAAAGCCCTTACGATATATCAGCACATATTAGGAGATGAAAATACGCATACCCAAGAAGAATATCACTCGCTTGCAGAAATTGAGATGTATAGTGGAAACTATCCCAAAGCGACCGAATATATGAGACATGCGATAGATATTTACCAAAAGATTGGAGACCGTGACATAACGCTGGCCGAGCTACTGAACAGCCAGGCCTCCATATATCTTCGGGCCAACCAACCTGATCTGTCTCTCAACACAGCATTGGAGTGCATCAGTCTACTCGAAACATTAAAACAAACAGACTCAAAACTGGCTGCTACCATGTATGACAATCTGGGTAAAGTCTATCTCGTCCTAAATGATGAAAAGCTTTCAGAACATTATTATCTGAAAGGAGCCGAAACCTGGCATAATATGGATAACCTGGAAAAAGAAGCTGCCTCATACTCCTATCTGGCCGCAGCATACAACACTTTCAATCGTTTCGAAGATGCAGCAGTTGCGCTCGAAAAATCACTTGCTTTGCTGGAAGAATGCGATAAAAGTCAGGATGAAGCAGCTGCCTATGCGAACAATAATTACGGAGCAATATGTTTCAGACTAGGACACATAGACAAGGCAATCGAACACATTGAAAAAGCCTGGGAGATACGCTCCGCCCTGTTCGGTCCCGACGATCAGATGGCAAGGCAGTACAAGGACACGGTTGAACAACTGAAACAGGCAAATAAAAATACAGAAGATTCGGCCAATGACAAACCCAATGAAAAGCAAACAGCCAATGCAAATGCCGAAATCGAAGAATTTGCAACCTACACCGGTATAGATGATCCGGCATTGACCGATACCTTCCGACAAGGGAGAGACGCCTTTCAGACGGGTTATTTTGAAAGAGCTGCTGATATGTTCAATCGCGCCCTTCATCATTGCAACCAAAAGGGGGTTGAAAAAATGTCAGTAGCCCGAAGCCTGATTTATCGCTATCTGGCTTATTCAATGGAAATGAAAAAGGAAGAAGACCAAGCAGAAGAATACTATCATATGGCAGCCGACATCGCTATCCAAAACGATAATGATGCTGTGGCCGAACGGGTATTCAAAGACATGGCCGAATTCAATTGGAATCGAGGTAATTTCGAGCAGGCAGAAATGAGCTACTGGCATGAAATACGATGCTTGCTAAGTTTGTATGGCTTCTACAACAAGAAAACGATAGCATGTCTGAACAACATAGCGCAGGCCATAACCAAACAAGATACTGTATATTGGCAAGTCATCCTCCGATGCTTCGAATTTGTTTATGTCCTCTCCAGCGATAACGAAGAATACAAGCAGTCACACCAAAGTGCAAGCAATGGAATCGGTACGTCGATTGAACATCTAAAACAAGAAGACGAATCGTTTGATGACCAAAACTACCGAATCGATCTCGAAAGTGCAGTAATTGTTCTGATGGATTACACAATCGGCTTAGGCATGTACAATACAGCACATCAACTGTACATCTCTTTTCTTGAAGAAATAGCTGCAAACAGTGGAATAACCGTAGACGGCTATTACCTGATTAGTTTACGAAGAATAACAATGGACGCCGTTTTGGATAATCCGCACAGGGTAATCACGGCGGGACTCAACTTGCTACAGAAGGCTGAATCACAGCCTCCTTCCGACGAAATAAAAAGCCAAATAGAGATAACGATAGCAAATGCCTACTGCGACACCATGCAATATCATAAAGCCCTGCCGCTCTATGAAACCAACCTGACTTACGAACCCAATCTCATCATACCACTGGCCAAATGTTACAATGCATTAAGCCACCCGCAAGAGGCTCTTCAGATGCTGGAAAATGCCATGAAGCAAGATCCGTCAATTTCCACATTGCCCGGAATTGACAAAGTTCTCGGTAAGATACTTCTCGACACAGGGCATATCAAGGAAGCTCTGGACGCCTTCAACCGTTACGAAGCTGACAAAACCGATGCAGGAATCTCCCCTATGACTATCCACAAAGCTCTCGCACTCTATTTGTCCGGTAGCGAAATGGATGCCACACAGCTGGTACATTCTGCCATGAAACTACTGAAAGATGAGAGCAACGACCTTTTGTACAGGATATCCATCGGCATTGAATTGATTGATTATATGTTCCAAACAGGCAACATCGAACAGGCAGAAAAATTGATCGACCAACTTCACGGACTGTTGGAGGAATTGCCCGACAGTATGCAAGAACCCTATAATACCCGCATTGTCGCAATAAGACAAGCCCCAAACTAAGAAAGAATAATAAACAGGTATAAAAATAATAATGTAATATGAATATTCAGGAAATTTTAAATATGGTTGACGAAGACATAGCACGTGCCGAAGAGCAACAACCAGATAACAAGGAGGAGAATATCGATTTTCTGTTGTCCGAATTGGAAGCATCCCGTGAATTGGACGAGGACCGGCTTGCGGAAAAATACCTGACCATGCACACTATGTATCAATTCCTTACCCGACCAGGTAATCTTATCAAAATACTTGACTGTAAAGATCAGCTTACGCTAGGTGAATGCCTGCCTATGCTCACTTATCTTCCGTGGGTAAAAGACACCGAATTTGAACGGCTCTGTCTGGAAGCATCATTTTGTTCCCTGTATAACCATTTTCAATATGGAAATGAACTGGAAAAAGGTTTTGCAGCCATTGCAACCATAAAATTACTGCTTCATCACTCAGAGCAGCTTTTACCTTGTTTCGAAGAGTTTCAACAAATAGCCTACGAAAACGAGCACTTGCATAAACAGATGGACGAAGTGGATTTCCAGTATGAACCCCAAATACTACTTTATCAGGTGCAGGCTTCGATGGTACCTTTCGTCCGGCGAGTTTACGAAATGTATCCGATGCTGGAAGAAGAAAGAATAAATGAATTCTGCAATAGAATCGAAGCAACGCTTGCTGATTTAGAATTGTCGCAGGAGAGAATGATGTTTAAAACCCGACTGATTTATAATTTCATGATTGAAGCGGATATCAGGTGCTATGAAGGAATAAATGAAGAAGAGGAATGATAGTCATTCGACTACAAATAAATCCCGGCCTTGCGGTTTCATCCTTGAGCCGGGATTTATAAATGAAAGAAGAACCCGATATCTCGTTTCTGACTTTTCTTACCGCCAGTACTTATTATTTATTCAAATATCCATTTTTCGCAGCCTCCCAACCAATAATTGCAGTCTTTCGAATCTCTCCCCAGTGGTAATTACCCAACTCACCGGAAGAACGAATGACACGATGACATGGAATAAGGAAAGCTACGGGATTCTCACCGACAGCCGTTCCTACAGCCCGGCAAGCCTTCGGGTTATTAATACCTGCGGCTATATCTCCATAAGTAGTCAATCCGGCGACAGGGATTTTCAGTAAAGTCTCCCAGACCTTTAGTTGAAAGTCAGTACCTTTCAAATGCAGCTTTATATCTTTAAGTTTCCTCCAATCCTGCGTGAAGATGGATAAAGCATTTTGCTGCATCTCATCCACAGCCGGAGTAAACGTTGCATTAGGAAACTTCTTCAACAAGGAATGAAATGCCGCATCGTGATCGTCTGCAAACTCCAGACAACAGATACCTTTATTGGTAGATGCAATAAATAGTTCACCAAAAGGACTTTTGGCAAAACTGTAATTGATAGAAAGATTTTCACCACCGTTTTTATACTCACCCGGTGTCATACCTTCTATATTTACAAACAAATCATACAATCTGCCTGTACCTGAAAGTCCCGTTTCCTGTGCCGTATCAAACAAAGACGCATGAGCCTCATCCAAGATTTTCTTGGCATATTCAATACTGGTATATTGCAAGAACTTCTTAGGACTAACCCCTGCCCACTCCGTAAACATACGTTGGAAATGTGCCGTACTCAACGCCACTTCCCGGGCAATCTCATCCAATCCCGGTTGCCTTTTGAAATTCTCCCTTATATACCCGATTGCCTGTGCAATACGTGCATAATCAAGCGTTTCTTGCTCATTCATAACAGAGGTTTGCCATTTAATTCCAAATCCAGTAACCGTTTTTTAGCAGGAAGACCGCCGGCATAACCCACAAGCGTGTGGTTACTGCCGATAACACGATGACACGGAGCAAAAATAGAAATAGCGTTCGCACCATTAGCAGCGGCAACCGCACGGACAGCCTTCGGCATATCCAGCTGTTTCGCCAATTCTCCGTACGATACAGTCGAACCGTACGGAATATCCAGCAACTTATACCATACACTTTTCTGGAAATCCGTACCTACAAAAAGCAAAGGCACTTCAAACGCAGTCCGTTCACCATTGAAATATTCGTCCAACTGCTGAATCGCTTCCTGTATAACCTCGGATGTACTTTCTTCATAACAGGCTTTCAACACTTTCCGCAACCTCCTGTCCACCTTACCTCTATGACTTTCAACCGCCCAGTCACAAAGACAAAGCCGATCTTCAAACGAGCCAAGCATCAAATCGCCACAAGGAGAATGATAACGCTGTATCTGAATGACATTGCCAACTATTTCTTTCCTTTTATCTTCCATCTTAACTTATTTTCGGGGATTGATAGCACTGCTTTTGTTTTCCACACCTGCAAAAATACATTTATTGTACTTACAACTGAAAAAGCAATCCATCATATTTTGACTTTCAACCCCATTTTAGTTTCCAATGCCACAAAATTAGCACACAAATATCTGATAAACGACCCGAAAATTGCGATTCTTATAAAAAGAGGACAACTAAATTCAAAATAAGCCGCGATTTTATTTTTGTATACGATTTACCCTCACACCCTCACCCTTTGAACCAAATCCTTTACTCATGGGAGTTACAGGTGTGAGGGTAAAGGTGAGGGCAGAGTGAGGGTGACTTTTACCCTCACCCTGCCCTCACTCTGATTCCGATTGACTATTCCCCTTATCAACTACTCCACCTTCATCAAATGATAAAGCGTTCCCTTACGAGATTTACGGCAAGGAATATTCAGTTTTTGAAGTGCGCGCCCGAACTGTCCCACCTTACTAATAGCCAACTTATCCCGTGTTTTCGTCTGTAAATAGCTCAAAATCTGCATAGCAGTCAGCCATTCGCCTTCCATTTCCTCCTCTACCGGATTAAGATAACAATGAAACAACTGCTCCAACGGACTAGCCTGTTCGAACTCACGGTTGGTCTGTTTCAATATATTTTCATCTTCATCATTCAGCCAATAACGTTCCCCTTTATAAATCGCCTCCATTGCTTGAGCATACAACTGTTTATAATTGATGGTAACGTTCGTTTGAATAGGAGCCGTCACCTCGATACAAATGAAACGGCGGCTACCACTGGGATCGGTAAGCAAATCTTTCTGATTGCTGGTTCCGATAAAAGAAGCATAACGCCTCATTTCCCGAATCGTATTACCGTAAGGCTTACGCAAATTCGCGACAGGCTTCTGCAACAAATGCTTCAGGAATCCCTGCTGACTGACATTAATCTGATCGAACTCATCAATATTAATCAGAAAAAAGCGCCCCAAATAACGTTCCGCCTCCTGCTTACTCTTGAAATCAATACTGTCCGTATAGCCGAAACGAAGTTCCGGCGGCAGGATAATGCGACAAAATGTAGACTTGCGATACCCTTGCGAACCGACTAGCAAAGGCGAAGTACTATTACCATGCTGCCGGTCAACTCCCCTCCAATGCGCCACCATATTCAGGAACCAGCGATAAAACAGATCGGGCCAGTGGATATTGTTGCAAGGAACACGGGAAGCAAGCTCGCGGATGCGGTCGCGACCGTCCCAACGGATATCCACGCCGAAAAGGAAATCTTCGATAGGGTTGAAAACCGGAATACGGTCGGAGTCCAGATAACGGGCAACATCCCTGTCCCAAAGGTTGAGTCCTTCGAGTCGTGCGTTCATGGCGATGCTGTTGCGCGTGCGGTTGGTGACCGGACGGAAGCAAAAACAGAACGTGTTTCGTTCGCGATATTCGGTGACGGTTGTCATCGTGTTGTAACGAAACTCGTATCGGCGTTGCATAAATTCTTCTGTCCGGAGTTCCAGTTCCTGTTCGGCTGATAAGGGGGACTTTTTTCCGAAACCTTTGGCGTTCAGGTATACATTTTGTACGGTTTGGCGGATCAGGAATTCCTTCTTTTGGGTGTAGAAGTGTGCAATGGCCCAACGGGCGGTTTCCTCTTCCGGTATGCCTGACTGAAAGCAGTTTTCCGCAAGTTGCACTAAGAGAGGCTTGAGGTCATCGTCCGAATGGAGATGCACGTTGGGATGAAGTTCGCTTAATGAATGGTAAGCCTTGTTCAGGGCTGCTTCGAAGAGTGCGGACAAAGTGTCAAAGCTGTCATAACCGGGAATCAGCCGTTTGAAAGGAGATGTTTCTGCTTGTACGGATTCTTTGTAGGTTGTGTCCGATGGCATTTCCAATGGCTGACGCATATAAATGACGGTGGAGTCGGGATTATAGTAAAGTTCCGGATCACACGTTTGCCGGCAGAATTGCTCCAATGTCGGGTTTTTCAGTTCGATGGAGTAGGAGAGTGCCGGTTGATAAAGGCTGACGGCTTTTCTGTAGGCGTGGGCTTGGAATATTTCTGCTTCTTCCCGGTCTTTAGGAAGTGATTTGTCCGGGCGGGTGAAGCGTAGCCATATTTTTACGGAATGACCGCTGGAACCCATAAAGGCGGCAAAAGTCTGTGTAAGTTCTGCTGCTTCCTGTTTGATACGGTTTACTTCCGTCCGGTTTGCCAGATGGTTTACTTCTATTTGCACAATGCCGTTATATCCGGTCATTTGTGCGCCATTTGTTGTTTTGCGGAAGTTAGCCGCAGGGATGACTTTGGGTAGTTTTTGAGCAGCTTCCAGTTTGCTGTCCGGTGAGGCATAACGTATGCTTGTCCGTAGATTACTTATCGGGCGGGCTTTCGTTTCATGCTTCATCGCTTCTATTTGTAGGTTTATGTCCAACGTCCGCATGGTTGATGTTCCGTTGTTGTCCCGCATCAAAGTAAGTTTCATGTTAAAAGTGTTTGTTGTTATGCCTCTTTATTAAAGGCTCATAAAGATAGGCTTTATTATCCGGTTTGCCAAGTTATATCGTACTTATTTATTGTTTATTTCATGGGGCGGATTCTGTTCCTTTATGTGGTCGCAAAATTCTATTGTGAAGAGAGCTTATCGCATGAATATACTAAAATGAAGAATGTAGTTCATTACGGGATAAAAAATGTTTCATGCCTCGAAACACTTGGTTTCAAGGCTTGAAACTCTTGTTTCCCCGGCTTGAAACTTTAGTTTCACCATGGGGAAACTTTAGTTCCATCAGCAGGAAACTAAAGTTTTTAGCCTTTGAAACTAAAGTTTCTAGCCTTTGGAACTAAGTGTTTCAAGCCTTGGAAACAAGAGTATCTAAGTATGAAACAAAGATTACTCCTTATTAAAATGACTGTTTGCTATAGGCTTTTTTCAAAAATCAAGCGGTGATAGGTGATAGATGTGGTGATAGGTTAATGACAACCTGTCACCGTTCTGAAAGTACGATGAATAAAGGATTTGGTGATGCCGGTGATAGGTTGAAAGAGGATTTTCATTTTTATGTATGAGAGAGCTTGATGAATATATATAACTTCCAGTATTTATTTCCATATTTCTATCACATTTAGAAAAATATGTATATCTTTGCCACATGCTTTCTGCTCATCAGCGTGATGAAACTAGCGGGAGGCGGTATATATTACTAAATTGGAATATGTAATGTATTGTCTCTCCCACTCGAAACTTAGCAATTTCATATAGAGGAGAGATGATTCAACAGATATTCCACGCTGGCAGCTTTATATCAACATATTCGTTAAAGATGTGTTATATATAAACGATTGGCGTGGGTGTCTGTTGTTATCATTGTCTTTCTATAGGGTATGCTAAGACCTCGAGTGGAGATAATGGTGCAACAGCATTCACGTCTTTCTTGTGTCCGGTCGGTTATGATTACCCCAAAAAGTCTAACCTAAACAATTCCCCGTCCGCCCGAAATACAGAAAACGTGAATGCCCGTTGCTCCACATAAACAAAATAATATTCAATCTTTATTGTGGAACACATTAAAACAAATGTATTATGTCGAAATGGATTAGCGTAGAAGAAGCGGCGGTCAAGTATGGAATTAACAAAGAGGTAATCTGGCTTTGGGCGGAGATGAAAAGATTCCCTATGTCATATGAGGGAGCTATCACTGCTGTTGATGAAGAAAGTCTTGAAGGATTCCTGCATCAGAATAAGGATCGAATTACAGCCGAGTATATCGACACATTGGAAGAGCTGTGTATTGGAAAGACAAAGATTTGTCTTTTATATGCTGAAATCATCGGTTATCAAGACAAAGAACTTCTGAATCAAAGGGAGCAAATCGCCCGGATGAAAGAAATACAAACTGTTATAAAAAGGCAAAACAGCCGACTCCGGGACTGCGAAAAAGTGTTCACGGAATATGAAGAGAACTTTAGTTTCTGTTGGATTGGAAGAATCTGCGCTAACTTAAGGCGGCTGATACGGTTGATACGACGGTAAATATTATCCATCTCATTTATTTAAAGATACCCTTGAACAGAAATGTTTAAAAATACTAGAAATATACTGTCATAAGATTTTTTATCCATTCGTTTTATATTCTTAACTCCGAAAAATTCGTAAGCGTTGATAAACCAATTACTTTTGGCTCCTGATTTCGCAGCATTTTTGAATATTCTGCGTCTAATAAACATAAACTAAATATTTCTAGTCATGAAACACAGACTGTTACTACTATTGCTATTCGTGTTCGCCACGTCTGTGGCTGGGTGGGCACAAAAATCCACGGCTCCTTCTTATACCATCAAAGGAGTGCTTCTTGATTCTTTAACACAAGAAGGAGAACCGTATGCCACGATTAAGATTACTCCCAAAAATGCTCCGGATAAAGCTGTAAAGATGGCGGTCACAGGGGCGAATGGTAAATTTCAGGAGAAACTGAATGTCGCTGCAGGCAGTTATATAATCACGATTTCTTCCATTGGCAAGTCGCCTATAGTAAAAGAGTTCACTTTAAAACCTTCGGTCAGGGAGATTGATTTGGGGACGATGATTTCTTCAGAAGCCAATAATGTGCTGAAAGGAGTGGAGGTTGTTGCACAGAAACCTTTGGTGAAGGTAGATGTGGATAAGATCGAATATAATATTGAAGATGATCCGGATTCAAAATCGAACAGTATATTGGAGATGCTTCGGAAAGTCCCTCTGGTCACGGTGGATGGAGAAGACAATGTGCAAGTGAACGGCAGTAGCAGCTTCAAGATCCATGTGAATGGAAAGCCCAATAATATGATGAGTAATAATCCGAAGGAAGTACTGAAAAGTATGCCGGCAAATACAATTAAATATATTGAGGTGATTACTTCGCCGGGAGCCAAATATGATGCGGAAGGTATCGGAGGTATTCTGAATATCGTCACAGTAGGTACCGGATTTGAAGGATATACGGCTACTTTCAGAGGAAATGCCAGCAACAACGGAGTAGGTGCCGGCACTTATGCAATGGTGAAGCAGGGCAAACTGACGGTTTCTGCCAACTACAACTATAATTATAATAATAGTCCGCGCAGCTATTCCGACAGTTACCGGGAGAATTATGAACCTGATAAGGAGAATGAAAAGTTTCTGGAATCGGAAAGCAGTTCCAAATCGAAAGGTAATTTTCAGTATGGCAATTTAGAAGCCAGTTACGAGATTGATACGTTGAGGCTGCTGACTGTGGCTTTCGGAATGTATGGTAGCAATGACAAAAGCAACAGTGGCGGAACTACGATTATGCACGGAGCTGATCGTCAGGATTTTGCATATCGTTATAGAACGGACAATCATGGAAAAGGATCATGGTATTCCATCAACGGTAATATAGACTATCAACGTACTTCCCGGAAGAACAAAGAACGGATGATTACCCTTTCTTATAAAATCAACTCCCAACCTCAAACGAATGATTCCTATAATACTTATCTGGACATCGAGCCTGATGAGAATAAACTGGAGATCATCAAAGAACTGTCATTGAAGAATTTCCATTCAGACGGAAAGACGAACACAATGGAACAAACTTTCCAGGTAGACTATACTACTCCGATTGGAAAGTTGCATACGATTGAGACGGGCGCCAAATATATTTTCCGGCGCAACTCCAGTGATAATCGGTTTTATGAAGCCGAAGGGGAAAGTGAAAACTATGCATATAATGAGAAACGTAGCAGCGAGTACCGTCATCTGAATCATATCCTTTCCGCTTATGCCGGATATACGCTGAAATACAAGGATTTTACTTTCAAACCGGGACTTCGTTATGAGCAAACCATACAGGAAGTGAAGTATCTGGTCGGTGCAGGGGAAAACTTTAACTCGAACTTTAGCGATCTGGTTCCTTCCGTTTCCTTGGGAATAAAACTAGGTAAGACGCAGAACCTTCGCGGCGGATATAATATGCGTATCTGGCGACCGGGCATTTGGAACTTGAATCCTTATTTTGATAATCAGAATCCGATGTTTATCAATCAGGGAAATCCGAACCTGAAGAGTGAAAAGAGCCATTCGTTTGATTTGTCTTACAGCAGTTTCACCGCCAAGTTCAACATCAATCTCTCTTTGCGCCATTCTTTCAATAACAATGGAATTGAAAGAGTCAGCCGCCTGATTACCGATAAAGACGGAGAAATATTTGAAGGTGGTCATAAAGCTCCTTATGGGGCTTTGTATAGCACGTATGATAATATTGGCAAAAGCCGGGAAACTGGATTGAACTTTTATCTGAACTGGAATGCTTCTCCCAAAACGAGGATTTACATCAATGGGCGTGGAAATTATAGTGATTTGCGGAGTCCTGCCCAAGAGTTGCATAATTATGGATGGAATGCCTCTGCGTATGGAGGTATTCAGCAAACCTTACCGGGAAAAGTCCGTTTGAGCTTGAACGGAGGGGGAAGTACACCGCGTATCAGTTTGCAGGGAAGAGGTTCGGGATATAATTATTATAGCTTGGGATTGAGCCGTTCTTTCCTGAAAGAAGAACGTCTTTCTTTGAATATTTATTGTAGCAATATCGTAGAGAAATACAGAACTTACAATAATCACACGGAAGGAGTTAACTTTATCTCGAAAAGTTCGAGTAAATATCCGAGCCGGTATTTCGGCTTTAGTGTCAGCTATCGGCTTGGAGAGTTGAAAGCCAGTGTGAAGAAAGCTGCGCGCAGCATCGACAATGATGATGTGAAAGGTGGCGGAGAAGGTGGAAACACGGGTAGCGGAGGTGGTCAGTAGACCACTTCCACGCACCGTAGTTCCCATTTATTTCTGTCTCACGTCTTGCTTGTTGGTGTTAAAACCAAGTTTGGTCAATCCGGCTTGTACGTCAGGATGGCTCATGAAAAGGTTCCATAACAACCCTGTCCGGTAATTTTCGATCATTACAGCGATAGGTCCTTGGTCGATAGCCAGATACCGTTGCGGATACCAATTATCCGTTTCGCTGAAAGCATCATAGAATCCGAAAGGACCGAACACTTTATCCCCCATACCATACAAATGGCGCATTACCTGCATGGAATACTCCGGTGTATAGACAATCGATGAAAGTGCGGCGGTAGGGGAGATGACTCCTTTGTCGTCCTGCTCGTTGGGTGAATGAGCTGCATATCCATCGACGGAGTAACTGGCAGTCAGTCCCCAGCAATCCGGTCCGAAACCTTTGTAATGTTTGGGGTTGCGGATGCAGTA
>OLVZ01002168.1_pt1 | contig 15127 bp, 10 predicted proteins | sample 1673341 | NCBI WGS metagenome assembly OLVZ01 (sample SAMEA3178944, study PRJEB25190) | human gut metagenome | biome: human gut; feature: human-associated habitat; material: faeces | place: Austria | collected 2013 | reverse complement strand
TTACACGCATGTCCGGATTCACGCAAATCAAGGCACACAAAAACCCAAGGAATCGGCATAACAGCGCGGTTCCCTCGGCGTGTCGCACAGAGCCCACTTTGCTCTGATGAGGCTAGGTTAACCCCTCAAATGTTTCTGAAAAGCATCAAATCCACTATTCGGCTGGCGTGTCGCGAGAGTTTTCAGCTTGTCGGCCCTGCGTTCATCTCTCGGCAACCACACTGCCGGCGCACAATCGGCGCATGACAGCGCTCCGTCATCGGATTTCGTTCATGAATCGCGGGTATACCTGTAGTTATGACCAAGAAGATTGCTGTATTAACCGGGGCGGGCATTTCCACGTCCGCCGGCATCCCTGATTTCCGCGGTCCGGACGGTGTGTGGACCAAGCATCCTGACCAAATGAGCGTTTACGACATCGATCTGTTCCTGCGCAACAAAGAGGACCGCGAGCACTCCTGGCGCTGGCAAAAGGAATCGCCAGTATGGAATGCGCAGCCCGGCACTGCGCATAAGGCGCTGGTCAAGCTGGAACAAGCCGGCATGCTGACGCTGCTGGCCACGCAGAACTTCGATGCGCTGCATGAGAAGGCCGGCAACAGCGACAACGTCATCGTGAACCTGCACGGCACTATCGGCACCTCGCATTGCATGAAGTGCCATCAGGAATATGCCACGGCGGACATCATGGCCCGTTTGGATGAAGAGCCCGACCCACATTGCCATCGCAAACTGAAGTATCGTGGCGATATGCCGTGCAATGGCATTATCAAAACCGATGTGGTGTATTTCGGTGAGGCGTTGCCGGACGGCGCGATGGAGAAGTCGTACAGTCTGGCCACCAAAGCCGACGAACTATGGGTAATCGGATCGACCCTTGAGGTGTACCCGGCGGCGAGCATTGTGCCGGTGGCCGCGCAGGCGGGCGTGCCCATCACCATTATGAATATGGGTCACACGCAATATGACCATCTTGCGAGCCGCTTGATTCATGAGGATATCGCCGTCGCGCTGCCGAAGTTGGTGGACGAGACGATTGCGGAGAACAAGTAGTCCTCAGCATAACGAAAGCGCCGGTGGGTGGTTAAGCAACTGATGATTGTTGGTTAACCATCCACCGGCGCTTTCGCGCCACCTCCCGCTAGCGGGAGGTATTGGAGCACACTTCTGCGCGGCCTCCCGCCAGCGGTATTGGAATCAGTAGATGCGCTTGGGCTGGAATCCAGCTTCCCTGAGTGCCACGAGGATGCGGTCGATGTGCTCGGGGCCGTTGGTCTCGACCGTGACGCCGAGAGACACCGCGTTGGTGTAGTGGCCGGATGCCTTGAACTGGTCGTGGTCAAGCTGAATGACGTTGGCGCGCTGCTCGGCAAGCAGGGTGGCCACCTTGACGAGCTGGCCCGGAGTATCCGGCAGCTCGACCTCGAAGTTCATGATGCGACCGCGGGCGATCATACCTTTCTGAATCACCGCACCCATGGTCACGGTGTCGATATTGCCGCCGGACATAATCGGCACCACCACGTGCGGGCCGGTGGCGGCGGCGAACTTGCGCGAACGCAGGTTCAGGTGTTCCAGCGCGGCCAGCGAAACGGCGCCGGCCGCCTCGACCACCAGCTTGTGCTTCTCGAGCATGAGCAGAATCATTTCGTTGATGTCGCGCTCGGTGACGGTGACCAGATCGTCCAGGAACTCGTTGATCAGAGCGAAGGGCAGGTCGCCGGGGTGCTTGACCGCAACACCTTCGGCGGAGGTAACCACATGGTCAGCCGGAGACACACGACCCGCGGCCAGCGAGTCCTTCCAGGCCGGGGAGCCCTCCGGAATCGCACCGATTACGCGCACTTCAGGCTTGAATGTCTTGATGGCGAGCGCCACGCCGGCACCCAGGCCACCACCACCGAGCGGCACGACCACGTCAGTGACGTTCGGCACGTCTTCGAGGATCTCCAGACCGATGGTGCCTTGGCCGCAGATGACTTCGTAATCGTCGAATGGCGGCACGTAAATCATGCCTTTCTTGTCGGCGAGCTCAGCAGCGTGGGCGGCGGATTCATCGAACACATCGCCGTACAGCACCACGTCGGCGCCGTAGGCCTTGGTGGCATCGACCTTCAGCGGCGGGGTGATCTGCGGCATGCAGATGGTGGCCTTGGCTCCACGCTCGCGGGCCGCATAGGCCACACCCTGGGCATGGTTGCCGGCAGACGCGGTGACGATGCCGTGAGCGATCTGCTCTTCGGTGAGCGAAGCAATCTTGTTGTACGCGCCGCGAATCTTGAAGGAACCGGTGACCTGCAGGTTTTCCGGCTTCAGGAGAATCTCATGACCGGTCATCTCGCTCAATACCGGCGAAGGGATAATTTCCGTATGACGGGCAGTCCCTTTGAGACGTTTGGCGGCCAGCTTCAGTTCGGCTGCATGATCACGCTGCAGCGCCTTCAAAACATCCTTTTGTTCCATAGCTTTCCATTGTAAGCACCACAATGCCGAGAGACACCGGCTATCTCGCTTCACAGAGGTACATTCGGCCTCTTGCAGACAGCTATCTGCTTTTCACAGGGGTACCGAGCATCGAAAACCCCGGGTATAAGCCTTGATTTTTCAACGCTTATACTCGGGGTTTTGACGTTACGGTACCTCTTTCAAGGCGGATAGCATTTCGCAATAGCCCTGAAGTATCTCTGTGAACGGAGAAAGGTACTCAATCCGCTACAATCGCTCCAATCGCTACAGCTGAATGACGGCGGCCTCCCAAGGATCGAGCTCACGGTTGGCGAGGGAGGCCACGGCGTGCGGGGCATCATACGTGCTGATTACCACGTTCGACTCGGTGATTCCGGCGGCGGCCAGTTCGGCGGTTTCGCGCGGTAGATCAACGGTTCGGCCGGACATGTTGACCACGACCAGCAGCTTCTCATCGCCGAGGGTGCGGGTGAAGGCGTAGACATGCGCGTCATCCGCATCGAGCAGATGCCAGTCGCCGGCCGCCACGACAGGCATGTCGTGGCGCAGCGCGATGAGCTGCTTGTAGAAGGCATATACCGAATCCGGATCGTCGAATTCGCCGGCCGCGTTGATCGCCGCATGGTTGGGATTGACGGAGATCCATGGCTCCTTAGCGGCATCCGGCGCAGTGAAACCGGCATAGACAGAGCCGTCCCATTGCATCGGGGTACGCGAATTATCACGACCGCGCGCGGCGATACCCGCCAACATCGATTCGGGCGACTGCACTTTGGCTTCCTCAACCCTTTGACGGTAAGCGTTCAGGGACTCGAGGTCACGGTACTGGTCTAGGCGCGTGAAGTGGGCGTCGGTCATGCCCAGTTCCTCACCCTGATAGATGTACGGGGTGCCGCGGTGCATGTGCAGCATCAGGCCAAGTGCCTTGGCCGAACGCACACGAGATTCCTCCGAGGAGTCATCACCCCAACGAGAAACGACGCGAGGCTGGTCGTGGTTACCAGTAAACAGGCTTGCCCAGCCTGCATTCTTCACGGCCGCTTGATAACCGGCCATAATGCTCTTGAGCTTCGGCAGGTCAAGTGGCAGTGGCTTCCATTTGACGCCTTCGCAGTCAAAATCAACGTGCTCGAATAGGAAGAGCATGTCCAGCTCGCCGTTGGCGGGGTCGGTGATGTATTCGTTGCGCTGTGCGGTAACGCCGGGAGCCTCGCCCACGGTGAGGAAGCCCTCACGGCCTTCGAACACTTCACGGCGCATTTCGGCCAGGAATTCGTCTTGGCGAGGGCCGTCCGCGCAGAACGGATTCGGGTTGGAATAGCCTTCCTCACCCACGGGCAGATCGTCCAGCTCGGAACCGTACTCGCCGGGCAGCTTGCCAGACAGGTCCGTGCGCTTGGAAATCAGCGTAATCACATCCATGCGGAAGCCGTCAACGCCGCGGTCAAGCCACCAGTTCATCATGTCGTATACCGCGCGGCGCACAGCCGGATTTTCCCAGTTGAGGTCCGGCTGCTTCTTCGAGAACTGATGCAGGTAGTATTCGCCACGCTCAGGGCAATACTCCCATGCAGAACCGCCAAAGTAGGAGCCCCACTGGTTGGGCTCGGCACCGGGCTCGCCGGCAGTGGTGCCGGGACGGGCGGGACGCCACCAATACCAGTCGGCGTGCTCATCATCCTTGTTTTTGGACGCTTCAAACCAGGCGTGTTCATCGGAAGTGTGATTGACAACAAGATCCATCACGATCTTGAGCCCGCGCTTGTGGGCCTCGGCCAGCAGCTCATCCATGTCGTCGAGTGTGCCGAACAGAGGATCAATGTCCTGATAGTCGGAAATATCGTAGCCATTATCGTCTTGCGGAGACTTGTATACCGGGGATAGCCACAGCACATCCACGCCGAGGTCGGCCAGATAGTCGAGCCGTGACGTAATGCCCTTGAGATCGCCGAGGCCGTCGCCGTTGGTGTCTTGGAAGGAACGCGGGTAAATCTGGTAAACGACCGCATTGGACCACCACGGATTTGGGGTGGCACCGTTGGTGCGGATGGAATCTGGAATTACTGTGCGTTGTGAAGTGGTCATCGTTGGCTCCTCCATTATTTATGGTCTACATTGCCTGTTGCTCATAGTCTAAAAAGCGCTGAATTACATTTCCATTGGGGAACTGCGTTGGTGTGCCGGAAACAAAAACTGCAAAGAGCCGGAAGGCACTGCTACGGCTCAATTCTCATAAGCTGCACATGCTATTTAGCAACATATGGGCCCTTTCGCTGTTTGTGGTGGGTGACTGTGCCGTGGGGTGATGTTGGTCGGGTAGGTTGGAGGCATGGATGCCTCTCACCTGTTCACCGCCGCGCTTCGGCTGCGGTCGCCTTGGAGGGTCGGGTCTGCGGACTTCCGTGACGCCGACGGCGACGGGCGGGAGCCGCACATCACGATCGGCTTCGAGCCCGGCAGAGGGTTCATGCTCCTGTTCGAGGCGTGGGTGTGGCTATATCGCCTGTGCTCGTGGATGATGCACTCGAGGCTCGAACCTATGAAGGAGCTCGCCCGCTTGTTCCGCCGCCACTTCGCCACCATAATCTACCTGACCTGCGGCAGCTCACATATTAACGGTTCTTCTGATTGCGACGCGCAAGAGCAACTTCGGGCGCGCTTGGATTGTCTGCTTGAACCCACTGGTGCGGGGATAGATGATTTAGTTGACACGCCTGCGGGAATCTGGTGGGGATTTCGCTGGCACACCGGATTTCAAGCAAACCCCGCCTCGGGAACCGCTCCGGACTTCGGCGTTGGCCCGGTTCGTATGTCAATCGATTGCCGTCTGAACCGGGACAGAATCCGCTGTCCCGGTTCGCGATTTTTGTCCTTTTTTTACAAACAGGGACAAGCCAATCTCCGCAGTTCATATGCTCCGTAATACAAAATCGGCGGAATAGAGCCGATCCCGGAATCAACATGTTGTCCCGGTTTTCACATAAAACGATTGACATTCATACCGGGACAATGAAAATTGTCCCGGTTCGTGAAAATCGCCCGAAACCGCGAACCGGGACAGCGGATTCTGTCCCGGTTCGCGCGTCAAACGGTTGATATGTGGACCGGGACAAGCCAGTGGCACGGCGACACAGCAGATGCGCTCAATTGCACCGTAAGCCGTACGGTTTCGTCACTTTTTCATTCGCACAACGAGCAAAACCACATGACCTTTGTGCGCCACCGCCACATCAACCGACCGTCGCCTTTATTGTGGCGGTTTCCAGTATGGCAACAGGACAGAAGAGCCTCCTCCGGTGAGAGCCGGAGGAGGCTTGGGTGGAAGCGGACCTTTACTTCACAGAGTCCTGCAATTCAGGACTGGCCTACGGCCAGACCCAACATGACCTCGCGAGTACGCGACCTATCCGGCCGCCCGGGCCGGGAAACAGCCCACGGGGCTGTTTCCTTAATCGGCTCGTCTCGCTCGACGCGGTGAAGTAAAGCAGCGCCTGCGCTGTTTTACTTCACCGCTCCCCTCATCACACCACCGACGACCCACTTTTGGGCGAAGATGTAGACGATGAGGATCGGGGCCATGGCCATCAGGTAGCTGGAGAAGGCCATCGGGTAGTTGGTGGCGAACTGCGAGCTGAAGACGTACTGGGCGAGCGGGATGGTCTGGTTCGACTGGTCGGTCAGGATGATCAACGGCAGGAGGAAGTCGTTCCAGGCCCACAGTGCGGTCAGGATGGCGATGGTGGCGTTAATCGGGCTCATCAGCGGGAAGATGATGGTCCAGAAAATGCGCCACGTGGATGCGCCATCGATTCGGGCCGCCTCTTCCAGCGAAACCGGAATCGAACGGATGAAGCCAGTGGCGATGAACAGGTTCGTGCCCAGGCCGAGCACCGTGTACAGAATGATCAGGCCGACCTGGTTGTCCAGGTGCAGGGAGCCCATCTGCTTCGCAATCGGCAGCATGACGACCGGGAACGGCACGAACATGGCGGCGATGAAGAAGTAGTACAGGAAGCGGAAGAAGCGCTTGTCCATGTTGCGGGCCACGGCGTAGGCCACGAAGGTGTTGGTCAGCAGGGTGAGCACCACGGCGGCCACCGTGATGATCGCGGAGTTGAGCGCGGCCTTCGGGTAGTTGACCTTGGCGGAGGCGTCGGCGAAGTTGTGCCACTGCCACGAGGTGGGCAGGGCGAAGGTGCCGGCTTCGGCCGGAGTCTTCAGCGCGGTGACGATGGTGAAGTAGAGCGGGATCAGAATGGTCAGGCTCAGCACGGCCACGGCGGCGGTCAGCCACCAGTTGATCTTGTGGTCCCTGCGGAACTTGGCGGGCTTGCCGGACTTGGACGGGGTAACTGTTGCAGTAGTCATTTCTTATCCTCCCCTAAATCAGATCTGTTCCTGGCTGCGGGAGATGCGCAGCTGTACGAAGGCGATGATCGCCAGCACGATGAAGAAGAGCACGGCGTTTGCGGTCTGGTAGGCGTACTCGCCACCGGTCAGGCCACCCTTCCAGATGAGGTAGGTGACGGTTTCGGTGGAGGAGTTCGGACCGCCCTCGGTCAAGGCGACGACCTGATCGAAGGTGCCGAGCGCGTTCTTCATGGACAGCACGAGGTTGATGGTGAAGAACGGTCCGATCAGCGGGAATGTGATCTTCCAGAACTTCTGCCAGGCGTTGACGCCGTCGATGGCGGCGGCCTCGTAGATTTCGTCGTCGATGGTCTGCAGGCCGGCGAGGTAGATGAGTACCGAGTAGGCGATGCCCTGCCAGACGGCGAGGAAGACGATTGGGATCCAGCTGAGTTGCTCATTGGTCAACAGCGAGGTGGACAGCCACTTGATGCCCAGCGCCTTGCCGAGCTCGGGCAGCGGGTTCATGAAGATGTACTTGAACACGTAGCCGATGACCAGCACGGAGAGGGTGTAGGGGATGAAGAAGATGGCTCGGAAGCCATTCTTGAAGGCGATCTTCGAGTTCAGCAGCACCGACAGGAACAGGGCGATCACATTAATCAGCACCGTGATGAGAATGGCGATGAGGAACGTGAACAGGTAGGCATGGCCCACTCGGTTGTCCTGGAAGAGGGCGATGTAGTTCTTCAGGCCGATGAACTTGTAATCGCCGTAGCCCTGCGAGTTGGTGAAGGAATACTTTACGCCATCAAGAAATGGCAGGTACAGGAAGAAGGCGAAGATGATGGCCGCCGGAACCACCATCCAGTAGTAGGCGGGGTCCACTTTGCGGGTGGAGAAGGCGGAGACCTTCTTCTTGGCCGGTTTCTTGGCAGCGGTCTTGGTTGCGGTTGCGTGTGACATGATGTTCTCCTCTCCTACCGATCACTCGAAGGTCCTGGCTTGGACCTTGTCCCATTCGGTCTGCATCTGGTTCAGGAAGCGGTCGGTGTTGCCGGAGGTCACCATGGTCTGCAGGTAGCCGCCGATGTTGATGGACGAAGGAATGTAGTGGTCGCAGAAGTCGGCCAGTCGGTTTTCCTCGAAGAACGGGCGCACGGTTTCCAGCGCATCGTTGCCGAAGTAGGTGTCCTTCAGCGGCGTGATGGCGGACTGGGCGTCGGCGTAGGCGTCAAGCTGATCCTTCTGCATGAGGAATTCGACGAGCTTCATCGCTTCCTTGGGGTGCTTGGTGTTCGCACCGATGGTGAGCATCACGTCGTCGCCGGCGGTGAGGATCTGCTCGCTGGCGTCATCGGTGGCCGGCATCTGGGCGAAACCAAGTTCGATATCGGGGTTGATCAGCAGGATCTGCGGGATGGCGTAGGTGCCGAGCGGGATGATCGCGGCCTTGCCTTGGGCGAAGTTCTGCGTGCCCTGCTGGTAGGTGACGCCGGTGTCCGCAGTGGAGTAGGTGAAGAGCTCGGATTCCTTCTCGACTGAGGTCTTCCACAGTTCCTGGAACGTGGTCTTGCCTTGCTTGAGCTCGGTGTACTTCGCTTCGGGAACCAGCGTGCCGGCCAGGGAGGCGAGCGGTGCCTGGGTGGTCCAGGCGTCGGCCACGGAACCCTGCAGCGGGTTGATGCCGGCGTCCTTGAAGGTGTTGAGCATATCGGTGAACTCGCTCCAGGTGGTCGGCGGGTTCTCCGGGTCAAGGCCAACCTTGCGGAACAGAGCCTTGTTGTAGATGTAGCCGGAGGCGTTACCCGCGAAGGGCAGGCCGTACAGGCGCTTCTTGGAGGAATCGGTGGTCTGCACCAGATTCTTGGCGATCTGCACCATGCCGGGGTTGAGGGTGTCCACGATGGGTTCGTCGGTGAAGTCGTAGAACACACCGGAGGCGGCGAAGTTGCCGAAGCTGATGTCGCCGTTGAAGGTGATCACGTCCGGCACACGATTCTTGACGAAACGGGTGCGCAGATCGGTCTGGGCGTTGGCGGAGTTGTTGATGTTGACCTTGATGGTCGGGTTCTGTTTCTCAAAGTCGGCGACCATGGACTTGAACTGGTCGGCGGCCTCGGACTTGAACTGGAAGAAATCCAGCGTGACGGTGCCTGCGGTGCTGGAGCCGCAGCCTGCCAGGCCGAAGCCGACGGCGATCGCGCACACCACGGCGGCGGTGCGCACGGCCAGACGCTTCAGTCTAGGCGTTGCATGTGGGGAATCGGACAGCATAATTGTTGACTCCTTTATCTTTCTTTTCCTCCGGCTTCGGTGCCGGCGGTTCTTCCACTTTCCAAGGTAACGGTTCGGCCATTTCATTCCCAGCGCCAGCGAGCCCACTTGCGCAAGCAACAAAAAGCGCGGTATTTTGTGATTAACGCAATAAATACAGCGAGGGGGGCTTGCATGTCTGATGCCAACGCGATTCCACAGTGGTTTTCCGGATCCGAGCATACGCATCGCGTGGCGGCGGCAATTGCCCAATACGGGCCGATAGCCCGCACTACGTTGGCACAGATGCTGGGACTGAGCCAAGGGGCCTTGTCCCGCATCACCAGCGATCTGATCTACGCCGGGGTGATCGAGGAGCTTCCGGCCGAGGCCGGCCCGTCAGGCAAGCTGCCCGAGCGATTCACGCCAAGGGAAAGTTCGGATCGTCGCGGACGCCCGCAGACTTCGCTGGTGTTGTGTTCGAACGCACGCACCTTCATTGGTGTCAAGGTTCATGGGATGTCGATTGTGGCCGCTGCGGTGAACGCGCATGGCGAGGTGGTGTCCGGCCGGCACGAGGTGCCGATCGGGGCGGATCAATCGGCTGAGTATGTGGTGTCGGCCATCACGCGGCTGCTGCGCGAATGTTCCGCCGATATCGCCTCTTCCGGACTACCCTCCCCCACTGCGGTGGGCGTTGCGGTAGGTGGGCATGTGGTCGACGATTCGATTGTGACGTTCGCGCCGTTCCTGCATTGGGACGGGGCCACGGACTTGGGGACGATGGCCACAGAGGCGACCGGCCTGCCGTGCGGGGTGTTCAATGATATCGATTCTCTGCTGGTGGATGCCTCCTGGTTCGGGCCGGGTGTCGGCGTGGATATGTTCGCCGTGGTGACCATCGGCGTGGGTGTTGGTTATTCGCTGGCCGTGAACGGCAAGCCAGTACAGTACCCGGATAAGAGCTATGGTCTGGTGGGCCACGTGCTTATCGATCCGGAGGGGCCGCGCTGCACCAGCGGACATATCGGCTGTTCACAATGCTTGACTGACGATTCGATCGCCGAACAGTACTCTGCGATTGTGGGTCGCGCGGTCAGTTTTGAGGACTTTGCGCGCGATGCCAAGGAACGCGTGCCGCAGGCCACGCAGTTGGTGAACCGGACGTGTTTCCGGTTGGGATCGCTGGTGGCTACGGTGGCGAATATCGCGATGCCCGGGCATGTGATGATTGCCGGGGAGTCCGCGTTTTTGGCCAAGCTCGGCACCGATTCGCTACGTGACGGCATTCGTTTCTACCGTCACAGCCAGACCCAGCCGGTCAAGTTCACGATTATGAACCACGACTGGCAGCTCTGGGCCAAAGCCGCCGCCAGTCGCGTGATTGTGAAGCATATTGGGTAGGCCGTTCTTGGCTCCCCTCAGAGAGGGGAGCCAAGAACGTTGCTTCGCCACAGTTACTCCGCCACGACCAGCAATTACGGACTTGCCTATCGGCAAGGCTCAATCCCACCTTCGCTCAGCTGTCGCTTCGCTCAGGCCGTGGCTACTGACAGCCTACTAGGCTGTCAGCTTAACGCCACAGCCTTGAGCAATACTGCCTGCTGGGGGTGGAGGGACGGGGGACGAATGCCGTAGCGCTGCAGGGCTTCGCCGGTCAGGACTACGCCTTCCTCGTTCCACCAGCCGAGAGTGCTCTGGCCGTTGGTCAGACCGGTCAAATCCAAGCTCGGGTCAAGCGGGCTGACACGGTAGGTGCGCTCGGGGTCAAGTCCGGGCAGATGCACGGGCGCGGCCGGATAGGTCTGGCTGGTGGTCAGCTGGGTGAAGCGGTAGATGGCGGCGTCACGGTTCGGCATCACCATACCGTCCAGACGCACGGCCGGATCGTTGGAGTCGGCGTGCACGCAGGTGTCGATGGCGAACCAGTCGCGGTGCTTCTTGAATTCGGCCACCCACACGGCCAGCTTGGCGAGCGCCTCGTCCGGCTCCTTCAACAGGTTCCATTCGATGCCCATGTGGCCGAAGAACGCCATGGCCATGCGCAGTTCCTGGCTGGTGGCACGCTGGGTGGAGTGTGCGGGGCTGGCGCCCACGTGCTCGCCCATCATCGCCGGCGGCACCAGCAGCGAGGTGTAGCGCTGGATGTCCGCGCGCTCGACCGGGTCCACGCAGTCGGAGACCCAGATACGATCGGCGTGCTCCAGGATGCCAAGATCCACGCGGCCGCCACCAGAGGAGCAGCTTTCGATCTCAAGGCCCGGATGTGCGGTCTTGAGGCCCTTGAAGATGTTGTAGACGGCAAGGGTCTGCGCGTGCACGGCCGGGCGGCCGGAGCGGCGGGAACCGGGCTCGGTGACGAGCTTGTTGTGGTCCCACTTGATGTAGTCGATACCAAGCTCGCCGACAAGCTGGTCCATGCAGCCGTAGATGTAGTCGAACGCATCCGGATTGGTCAGATCGAGCACCTGCTGAGTGCGGCCCTGCAGCGGCAGTCGGCCAGCGGTGGGCGAGAGAATCCAATCAGGGTGGTTACGGGCCACATCGGAATCGGGGTTGACCATTTCCGGCTCGAACCACAAGCCGAATTCCATACCCTTGGCGTGCACGTAGTCGGCGAGCGCCTTCAGGGACTTCGGGCCATCGGGCCAGACGTCCTGCGCAATCTGCCAGTCACCGAGGCCGGAGGTGTCGTCGCGGCGGGAACCGAACCAGCCGTCGTCCACCACGAATCGTTCCACGCCGGAGTCGGCGGCCTTGTCGGCGAGCGCCTTCAGCGTATCGAAGTTGTGGTCGAAGTACACGGCTTCCCATGTGTTGAGGATCACCGGACGGCCGTGCGAGAACAGGCGCGGGTGCAGGGAGCGCACGTAGGAGTGGAATCGGGCGGCGATCTCGTTGAGACCATCGCCATAGGAGCCGAACAGCCACGGGGTGTCGTAGGAGTTCTGGCCTTCGCCAGGGCCAGCGAGCGTCACTTCGCCGCCGAACAGGAGTTCGCCGCCGCCGATCACGCCGGTCGTGTAGGGCAGACGTTCGGCGGACAGCACGGAGTTGCCGCTCCAGCCCACGTGCACCGAATAGGCGTCGCCATGCTCGAAGCCGAAACCGGGCACGCCGGCGGTCAGGAGCAGGGATGCGTCGAAGTCAGGGCGGCCGGCGAGCTGCGGCTTTTCGAAACGGCCGACGGTCAGCGGCTGGCGCTGCGGACTGCGTTCACGTAGATGGTGACCGGTGGTGGTGAGGATTTCGCCGGCGGATTCGGGCAGCGGGAAGCCGAGCTCGATCTTGCCGATCTCGAGCGGGGCTCCGGCGTCTGCACCGAACAGGTTGGTTACGGTGGCCTTCTGACGGACCAGGCCGCCGGGGAGCAGTTCAAGGTGCCATTCGACTTCCACGCCCTGCTCCTCATCGCGCGCGGTGACTATGACGCCGGGCACGCGGACCGGACCGGTGGCACGGGCATGGCCGGCCACATCGGTGTAGCTTTCGCCGGACACGGCATCGAGGGTGGCTTCCAGCACGCCGCCGGTCTCGATGTTGGTCACGGTGAACTTGGGGAAGAGCTCGACGCCGGCGCGGCGCAGCACCACGCGTTGCTCGCCGATCCAGCTTTCGGCCTGGGTGGGCAGGATGGACGGCCAGACGGTGTCGTCGAGCGCGCCGGACACGCGCTGCGGCTTCAGGGCGTCATAGGCGGCCAGCAGGGTGTCGGGCTTGGCCAGCGGGCGACCCCAGTGGACGATGCGCGGCAGGTCGCTGCCGGCAAACACCAGACCGATCGCCACATTGGCGGCGGGCTGGGTCAGGTAGACGGCGGTGAGTGCGGTACCGTCAGCGGCGGCACCGGTGAAAGTCGAGGTGTTCTCGGCCATATTGTCTCCTTCGACGTGTGTGGATTGGCATTGCACTACTGGTTTCGATGGTAGAAGAAATGGAATATGTTGCCTTGGTGCCGCGTGTTGGTTGCGTGAGGTAAGTAATGCGTCCGTGTCTATCGCCGCTGGGCGAAGAAATCAGTCAGGATGGACTGACACTCGCCTTCCAACACGCCGCCGTGCACTTCAGGACTATGGCCGATATGCGGATCGCGCGGAATATCCCAAATCGAACCGCATGCACCGAGCTTGGGATCCCAGGCACCGAACGCGATGGTGCCGATATGGGTCTGGATGCAGGCACCCGCGCACATCGGGCACGGCTCAAGTGTGACGGCCAGCGTGCAATCGGCGAGATTCCAGGCGCCCAAGGCTTGGGCCGCCTGACGCATGGCGATGATTTCGGCGTGGGCAAGCGGGTCACCATCAGCCTCACGCGTGTTGTATCCGCGCCCGACAATCTGGCCGGCCGCATCCAGCACCACCGCACCAACCGGTACGTCACCAGCGGCTGCAGCCTGACCGGCCAGTTCCAGTGCGCGGCGCATCGCCTCGTCATATTCCATACCAACGAGTGTATGCCTTTTTCTCATATCGTCTCATGATGTGCATAATCGGCCGCAAGCTTAACGTTTTCTTCATGGTTCCCATATACTTTTGGTGGAGAAAAATTTAAGGGAGAAGGCGGCAACATGGCGGTATTTGAGCTCATCCTATGCATCATTGCGGCGGTGGTGGTGAGCTCGTTTGCCAGTCGCTTCGTACCGAAGGTTTCCACACCGCTGGTCCAGATTGTGCTGGGCGTGCTGGTTACGTATCTGCCGTTTTTCCCGGATGCAAAGCTCGACCCGGAACTGTTCATGGTGCTGTTTATCGCGCCGCTGCTGTATCTGGCAATCGGCGGCGTGCCGCTGGCGATGTGCTATAAGGCAATCAATACCCTCGATTCGATGGTGGGTTATAAAAACGACCGTTACCTCTACTTTGGCAGGGCAAGCGCCAAGCTCGACGACATCGTCAACTGGATTCCGGCGCGGCTGGCAGGACTGCTGACGGTGCTCTGTGCCTTTCTGGTCGGGCTGGACGGCAAAAACGCCTGGAAGATCTACCGCCGTGACTGCCACAATCACGCCAGTCCCAACAGCGCCCAGACCGAGTCCGCCTGTGCAGGCGCCTTGCAGGTTCAGCTGGCGGGAGATGCATATTACTTTGGAAAGCTGTGCCACAAACCGACCATCGGCGACCCGATTCGACCGGTAAAGCCGCAGGATATTGTCCTTGCCAACCGCCTGATGGTGGCAAGCGACCTTGTGTTCGCTGCTTTGTGCTGTGCGGCATGGGCGATGGTCTATTGGCTGATATAAATAAACAAACGGCTCTATAAAGCCATTTTTAAGCTGTAAAGGGGATGACCTTCACATGGTAAAACTGGTACACGGCGGGGATATTTACTCCGCAAGGGAGCGGATACAGGGGACCATTCTGGATTTTTCCGCCAACATTAACCCCTTGGGACTGCCCGATTCGGTCAAGTCTGCCCTGATGGAGCGGCTGGATGATTTTGCCCTCTATCCCGACCCTCTTTGCAGGGAACTGGTCCAAAAAATTGCAGAATCCGAGCAGATTGCACCCGAGCACATCCTGTGTGCAAACGGCGCTGCGGAGCTGATTTTCCGCCTGGTGCAGGCGATTCGTCCCCGCTGCGCGCTGGTGATCGCACCCACCTTTGCCGAATATGAGCAGGCGTTAAACGGCTGCTCCTGCCGCATCGAATACCACCTGCTCAAAGAAGAACAAGATTTTGTGCTGGACGATTCGGTGCTGGAAAAGATACATCCGCACACCGGCATCGTCTTTTTGTGCAACCCAAACAACCCGACCGGACAGCTGGTCGACCAAAAGCTGCTGGAGCGGATTCTGGTCCGCTGCTCCTCCTGCGGCGCACTGCTGGTGGTGGACGAATGTTTTCTGGATTTTCTGCCCGACTGCGACGCCCTGACCGCCAAAGCCCTGCTGGACAGCAAAAATCTGCTGATCCTCAAGGCCTTTACCAAGCTGTACGGCATGGCCGGGGTGCGGCTGGGGTACTGCCTGTGTGCCAACACGGCCCTGCTGGAAGCCATGCAGGCCGCCGGGCAGCCGTGGGCAGTGTCCAGTCTGGCGCAGGCCGCCGGGCT
>OLVZ01002163.1_pt1 | contig 15158 bp, 12 predicted proteins | sample 1673341 | NCBI WGS metagenome assembly OLVZ01 (sample SAMEA3178944, study PRJEB25190) | human gut metagenome | biome: human gut; feature: human-associated habitat; material: faeces | place: Austria | collected 2013 | reverse complement strand
ACTTCAAAGTGTGGTTACGCGATATTTATTTGTTCAAAAAGTTGTAAACTGCTGTATAAAAGAGTATCTATTCAAAATCAAACTTAGGAGTATCTTGAATGAGCAAAAGTGTTTCTAAAAACTATATCTACAACGTCAGTTATCAATTGTTACTATTAATTACCCCTTTTATTACTACGCCCTATTTATCTCGAGTTTTAGAACCTTCTGGGATTGGGACCTATAGTTATACGTATTCCATCGTTTCTTATTTTATTCTGCTGGCTTCTCTGGGGGTAGCTGATTATGCGCAACGAGAAATTGCCTATCAACAAGATAATCCTCATTTACAAAGCCGAACTTTTTATGAAGTGAATATAATTCGCACGCTTTTGGTTGGATTAAGCCTATGTCTCTATTATCTCATAATTTCTAATTTTCCCGGAAGCCACCTCATTTATTGGTATCAAGCACTCAACATTGTTGCCGTACTTTTTGATATTTCCTGGTTTTTTCAAGGGCTGGAAGAATTCGGTAAAATCGTACTGCGGAATTTCATCATCAAATTCACCAGTATCATCTTGATCTTCATCTTAATTCATCAGCCAGAAGACTTAAATAAATATGTCTGCCTTATAGGCATGATGAACATTCTTTCCGGCTTCTCTATTTGGCTCTATCTCCCCAAATATCTCGTTTCCGTACCACGGCAGGAAATCAAGCCGTTCCGGAACTTCTCTATTATCATTCAAATGTTTTTACCACAAATTGCAATCCAGATTTATACAGTCCTCGATAAGACGATGATTGGCGTCATGACCGGCTCACCACTGGAAAACGGCTATTACGAACAGGCAGAAAAAGTCGTAAAACTTTCCCTGACCATTGTTACCTCACTAGGAACCGTTATGTTGCCTCGTATCGCATATGCTTATGCACACAAAGACTACAAAACCATCAAAGCAAATATGATGCGCTCCTATCGCTTCGTCTGGTTCCTGACTATGCCTATGTTTTTCGGATTTATAGCAATCAGCAACAATTTTGTTCCCTGGTTCTTCGGTCCTGGTTACGACAAGGTCGTTCCACTTATGCAAATTCTCAGTGGTTTGGTCATTGCCATTGGCCTTAGCAATGTAACTGGAATTCAGTATATGCTTCCCACAAATCAACAGAACAAGCTGACTCTGACGGTCGTCTGCGGTGCAATCGTGAACTTTGCGCTCAATCTCTTTCTCATCCCTATGCTGCAGTCCATTGGAGCTGCCATTGCCTCACTAATTGCGGAAATCACGGTTACAGCCGTACAATTTTACATGATTCGTGATGTCTTCTCTATTTTTCAAATTTTCTATTTAGCCTCAAGATATTTTGTAAGTGGCATCATAATGCTGATTATAATCTGGTTAATCGGTCATACCGTATCCCCCACCATTATTCATACATTTATTATTATCGGTATTGGTGGAATTTTATATTTTGGCTTATTGTTTCTCTTCAAAGATGATATGCTTTTAATAGCTATTGACAAAATACAAAAAAAAATGCGCTAATAAAAACCCATCGGAAATAAATCCGATGGTTTTTTCATTGCTATATATGTTTTCGATTTTCTTGAGCTACTGCCCATAAGAAAAAACAAATGCTAGAACCAATAATTCCTATAATAAAACCGATAACAGCAAATTTTATTGCCAAATTCCTTCGATTAATAGGTTCTACAATAGGCATAGATGCTTCTTTATTAATGATTTTGAATGTTGCATCTGGTTTTATCGCCTTAATTGATCTTTCACTCTGTATGATAAAATCATTAGCCAATAGTTCTCCATGCTCTTTCATATAATCAACATCACGAGTTACATTAGCATCAAAATGGATACTTACTTCAAAAACATTATCTCGAAAAGCAAGTACCTGGATTTTCTTTTTCAACCAATCCATTTGTTCATATTGGCTCTTTCGGTTCCAAGCACTGTCAACTTTAGTAAAATCAAAATCACCTTTTTCAGTAATACGCATGAATTGATAATAATTAGAAGGAGACTCGAGATATCCTTTATAATCAAAATCATCTTTTACTTGATTTTCTACTTGAATTGTTTGAATAAACAAATAGTCACCATGACGATTAGCTATGTCAGAAAAAAGATACTTTGCAGTAGCTATAATTGCAGCACAACAGACTCCAATAAACAATATATATAAAATTTTCATTTTAAAAACAGTAAAAATAACGACCTTAGTATCCTTCATTTTTTAACAATCCCTTTCTTCAGTATATTTTTTTCGAAGCAAACAAAATAAAAGCCCACATAAGACAAAATATTCTAATTGTGCACTATTAGAAAAAAAAGCTATTACTAATCCTTCAAAAGCAATTAATGAAAAAACTTCTTTGAAATCACTTAAATATTTTCTATACAAAAAGCATTTATATAAAATATAGAGTATAGGAAAAACAAAAAGCATCAGACCTATTATACCTTGCGTAGCAAAAGACCAAGCTAACTGATTCAAAATAGGATATCCTGCCCTTAATGGTCCTTTCCCTTTTAAATCATCTGTCCATTTTCTTACTTCCGGATTATTTAAATCTTCTATTGTTAATTTATCAGCTATGTATTCATGAACTAATTCTTGCCCTACCCCAAAAATAGGATTTTGGAGCCCCACATTTATCATTGCAATAACATTGGCTTTGCGTGCACTATTACTTCGCTGGTTTCCTACAACAGAAGTAACATTTTGACTGACATAAGATTGGACAGAAGTATTATTTAACTGGACAACTTTATTGTCAATAGACTGAAAATGAAAAATACAAAATAATCCTAAACAAATTGCCAAAAAAGTACATCCAATTAATTGGCTAAACTTATTCCAATCTTTTTTATTAAATATTAATTGCCATCCGAATAATGTTATCATTTCACAAAGAAACAATACTAATGCAGTCCGAGCTTTTGACATAACCAATAACATTATCATAAAAATATATAGAATAGACGCCAAAACTTTTTTTCTTTTAGTAATATCACCTTCAAAAAAATCACTGCTCAAAAAAGGTAATGCCATCGCTAAAAACATGCCAAAAAAGCTAGGCTCTGCAAATAAACTACGAACTTGGAGATTAGTCCACAATAAGGGAGGCCACCAGTCGTTTAGATAGGCAACCTTCATAAACAGGGGATTAATATACGTTAAAATATCTTTGCAAAAATAAATTCCCAATAAATATCCCACTTCAAAAATAGAATATATGCTTATAATAACACACAATACATGGATCGCTCGATTAATATCTTTAAAAGCCTCATCAAAATCGTCTTTGTACATGTGGATTATCCATAAAACAATACCATATCCAAATAAACAATTAAAAATTGCTCCTCTTATAGAAAGAAAACTTATCCAAATCTTAGTTACTATTAAATCATTCACTGTAAATCCAAAATTTAAATTCGTATACAAAATACGAAGTTTATCATTCTGATTAATATCTAAAAATTGAAAGTATTGATAGTAATTTATGTCAACAATTCCGCTTAAAATATTCCATCCTAAAAGAATTCCCAAAAAGAGACTTCCATATTTTTCATATTTTGTAATAGATTTAGGATAAATAATTATTTCAATTAGGTATCCAAAATATCCTAACATCAAAAATATTAAAGGTATAGAATTACCAACTATAGGAAATTGTATAGGAAATAAAGTAATCGGTAAGAAAATAATAAAAAAACCTAGCATATACCTCTGAAACCGCAAAACAATATAAGCATTAGTAGAACAATAAAAAAAATTATTCATACCATTCTCCCTTATCATGTTAAAAAAATAATAGGTATTTCTTGAACTCGACATTTTTTATAAATCAAAAATACGTTAAACAGACGTTCCGCCATAAATCCAAATGTACGATTTTGATAAACATCAGATTTAGGAGGCACTCTTCTTTCTACTGCAAATAAAATATCAAATAACCATGCCATATATTGATGAAATAACTTTCTATCCGTAATAAACATATTATAAGCATACATCCACTTTCTATTGAAAACATTTTCCCAAGCACTGATGCAATTGGGATATTTTTTTATAACTATTTCTTTTAAAATTTTTAAATCTTCTTCACTATGAAATTGACAATAATGTTGTTCTACAGTCATTTTCCCAAGTCTATATTTTTTAGGAACAATGACGTAATTTTCATAAAGTAATCGCAAAATTTTATCACTAACCATAATTTCCTTATCATTCAAGTAATTTTTCTCAAATATCGGCTTTAAATAATAATTCCAACTTTTTTTAAATTTAAAATATCTTCGGTAATGGCAAAGTCCAATATATTGACTATCAAAGTCATTTTTCCAAATCCAATATAAAGCAGTAAGTTCACAAAATCGATTATTTTTGTTAGATATGTTAATTCCCATATCATCTCTAAAACTTAAAAATTTTTTATTTTTATATGCATTTACTTGTATAGGACGATAATAATCTATTTTAGGAAATCTAAATGGTTTATGCGAAGCTATATAAATAGCTAATTTGCTTGTTGTCATATTTGCTCTATTTTTCATTATAATTCACTTCAACTTTCCCATATTATTCACTAATCCATCTTTTATTCCTCGAAAAATATACCAAAGTTTTGTTATTCTATGATTTTCTAACAGCATCATAGCTATAAATGTTTTTACAAAAAAAACAACATATTCTCTCCATACTTTTGGATACTTTTTCATTACATAAATTTTATTTCTTGTAATATAATATTTCCGTATTGGACTATGATTTGTCGATCCAAAATGATGTCCCAGAATTTTTTTAGTAATTGGATTTCCTAGATGATGCAATAAATAAATATTATTAAATTTAATAATTTTATACCCATTTTTTCTTGCACGAAAACAAAATTCATGATCTACTTCGTCAATAAATAAATCTTCATCAAATCCACCTATTTTTTTTGCCACTTTTACAGAAACTATGGCTCCAGAAGTAATAGTTTTTTCAATTTCACTAAATTTACAAGAACATTTATTGATTTTATTTAGATTATAATTTAACGTATACATTGCAATATTATAGTCATTAAATGCTCGTATTTCCTGTTTATACTTCTCTAACATTGAAGGAGGAAATTTACTGTCTTGATCCATAGTTAAAAGAAAATCAAATTCATTAACCAGACTTAATACAAAATTCAAAGGATAAGCGATGCCCATATTTTTTTTTAAGTTTATATATTTATACCTTTTACTGTTTAATAAGTCTAAGTTAATTTTTATTTTTTTAGTTACATCATCTGAATTATCTACTATATATAAAAAATCTATATCAGTAATGTACGAATTAATATTTTCTACTATATTTTCATCTGGATGATAAAGGATTACAACCCCTGCTAATTTCATTACTATATACTCCTGCAAACTATTTATAAAACCTATAACTCATAATTTACCCGATTTTATTATTGATATAACAACTTTAAATAGGTTATCTGGCAAAAAAGGCAATATAATTTCAAAAAGAGTAGTTGATAAATTCATTTTCCGCAAATCTATCATCATTTTCAGATTAGTTATTGATGGTTTATTAAAATATTTTACACGCGCATCTACCCATTTTTCAATTCCATCAATTCTTTCATCTTTTCCAAAATTATTTACAACTTCTTTAATGAATTTATAATGTTTTTTAATGCGGATTTCAAAATAAGATTTTTTATTTATGACGCCTTTTAATACGGCTGATTGATTCCCATCATAAATCCGATACTTCATAAGTGGAAATCTACTTTTAACAATATTTCCTTGCATAGCTGCAAAAACGGCTAACCACCAATCATGAAATACTGATGAGGAAAATGGAATCGCTCCTTTGGCAATATCAGACCGCATCATCATTGTACAACCAGTAACAAAATTCTTTGCTAAAAGATGAGAAAGTGCATCTTTTCCAACATAAAATTTCTGTCTAGGTCTAACTTCTTGAATATGCTGAGCTATAATTTCTGACTTTTCATTTATAACCTTCATATCACTAAAGGCTAAGGTAGTATTGGGTACGTCAAAGAATGCACGTAAGGTTTCTAACTTATTAGGCATCCAAATATCATCTTGATCACAGTATGCAATAAAAGGTGTATTAACTTTTTTGGTCAAATTTTCAAAAGCACCATTTGATCCTAAATTTTGTTCTCCTTGATAAATATAAAAAGGAATATCAATAAGATATTTTTTAAAAAACGTGTTATAATCATTTTTATCATCAGGACAATCGTTCCAAACCATTACTTGAAAATTACGATATGTTTGCTTTTGAATAGACACTAACTCTTCTTTCAGCCACTCCAATCGAGGCTTATAAATTGCTATAACTATAGTAATTTCAATTTCATTCATTTTCATATTTTCCTATCTTCTTTACTAAAACTGTCTTATACAATAATTCATATGCATTTTTTAATAACCCCAATGAAAAGTTATCTCTGACCATTTGATATGAATTTTTTTCTAGTTCTAAAATTGATTTTGTTGGAAGCAATAGAATCTCTTCAATGATATTTACTGCATCTTTTACAGTATGATATAAAAATCCATTGTCCCCATTTTTTACCGTATCGACATTTCCCACACAATCAGATAATAAAAGAGGCTTGCCACAATTCATAGCTTCTAAAACAGATAAGGGCAATCCTTCCCATAAGGAAGTAGAAATATAGACATCTATTTGATTTAAGTAATGTTGCACTTCATTAGGCGTTACCCATCCCGTTACTTGTACTTGTTCATTTTCCTGGATTTCATTTCGTAGTTCGCCATCACCAATCCAAAGAAATCGTACTCGCGTATCATCTTTGAAATGCATTGCAATTGTATTGAATAGTCTAGGATTTTTTTGATAAGTAATCCGACCTACAGTACCAAAAACTAAAGTTTGCCCTGGAATCTTATAGTCAGGTTCTGTTTCAGATACTTTTATACCATTATTAATAACAATTACATTCTTGATTCCATGAGATATCAACAGCTCTTTTTCCGAATGAGAACAAGCAACGACTTTTCCAGCAAAAGCATTCGCAACTTTTTCAATCAGTATATAAAAACTTCGCTTTCTAGAGCTAACATCTTGTCGAGCAAAAGACACGCCATGTGGCAAATAAAATGTTCTCTGTTGCAATCCCAACATTCTCGCAGCGACACGACCTAAAACACCAGCTTTACTGGAATGAAGTTGAAGAATATCTATGGTTTTAATATTCTTTAGCCTATGCAATAATTCTTTTAATGCTAAAAAATCTTGCTTAGGCCGAATTTCACGTTGAGCATTTCTCCAATAAATCAACGAAACATTCTTTTTAAAAAGCGACTCAACGTTATCTGGCGTATTATCACGTTTTCCATATATAATAATATGTTCATCCTGATCAAGCTGAGATGTTAAATTAAGTAAAAAAGTCAGAACACCGCCAGCCAGACATTCTGTCACATGAACTATTCTCATTCTAATATCTCCAAATATAGAAATTACTCTCTTATAAAATCGGATAACTGCTTTATTTTATCATATTTCCTGATTTCCGGCTATATATCTGAAAAACAAACTAATTCCGTCGGCATCCAGTATTTTTTGCGAGCTGCAACGATGATTTTAATAGACAAAATGGTCAATCCTTTCTATGTGGATTCATGAAATCATATCCATTAATCTGATATGGATGTAGCCACTCGTTCTGTGGCGGGTCGCCCACGTGGCGACCCCTACTCCCCCAGCCGGGGACATTTTTACTGCCACCGCGTAGCGGCATCGGACTCGTATGTGGCTTCGCCGCAACAGATTCAAGCTTGTATTACAATCGAGTACCTCTCGTCATAAATTTCAGCTATACACAGGATTCATGCCGGGACGCCCAGCCACAGCTGTCCGTTCCAGCAACCGTCCTGCGCCTTCCGTGGGTCGGCCCCTGACGGGCTGGAAAGGCTTTTAGGACGGCCCATGCGGTGCTTGCGGCCTGCAGGCTGCGAGCCACGAACCACTAGCCACTGACTTTTTCATCCACGCTGCCTTTCCACTGGATGAGGATGAAGGCGATGAGGGCGATGGCGAAGGCGATGATGCTGGTCATCTGGGCCGATTTCAGGCCCAGCGTCAGGTTGACGTAGTCGCCACGGAGGAATTCCAGGAAGAAGCGTTCGACGGCGTAGAGCATGACGTACAGGCAAAATACCTGGCCCTTCTTGTGGGGGAAGCAGCTGTAGAGGAGCAGCGCGACGAAGACCAGGACGTCGATCTGACCTTCCCAGACTTCGGCCGGCCACAAGGGCTGATTGCCATACGTGTGATAGGCCAGGGTCGTGTCGGGATAGACGATGCCGAAGTCACCGCCTGTGGGATGGCCGAAGGCGTCGCCGTTCATGAGGTTGGCCATGCGCCCGATGGATTGGCCCAGGATGATGGACGGTGCCAGGAGGTCGGCAAAGGCCCAGGTGTCGATGTGATGGTACTTCGTGTACAGGATGCCGGCTACGGCGCCGAAGAGCAGGCCGCCCTGGATAGCCATACCGCCCTGCCAGACGTAGGGGATTTCCGTCAGATGGTTGTGATAATAGGCCCAGTCGAAGAAGAAGACGTCCCATAGACGGCCGCCGACGATGCCCGACAGGCCGCAGTACATGGTGAAGTCAAAGATGTGGACGTGCCAGCCCCGGCCGTCGCGTTTCATGATATAGTAAGCCGTAATGCCGGCAGAAACGATACCCAGCATGAATAACAGCCCATAGGCCCGGATCGGGAAGGAACCGATAAAAAATAGATATTGATGCAATATAAAACACCCCTTTGTTGTGGTATAATGAAACAATGTGAACGGAACATGAAAAGGTTCACGGTTACCATAGAATTATACAGGATTGAGGACTTTTTTCCAATCCCCGCGAGGAGCAAATGACGATGAAATACAACCATGTTATGCGGACGTCCTGTCTGGCCGCCTTGATCTGTCTGTCCCTGAGTGCTGTTTCCTGGGCCAATGGGCCGGCTGCGGACAGCGCCAAGGCGTCGGACCCGGCCTTCAGTGTATCTACCGTAGCCAATCCTATCCCTGATGAAGCCATCAAAGACCTGGAAATCGTCGAAGACCAGGGGCGCTGGCTCGTCTCTGACAAGGCGCTGGAACAATACGGCATCCGTGAAGCCGACCACGCCAAGGGGACCTACTGGTTCCGCCTGCCGAAGGCCCAGAACGGCTCGACGGCCTGGCAGAACGAAAACGTCCAGCTGACTCTGCCGGGACGAGCAGTCAGCGGCGGCCGGACCATCAATATCCGCCATGTCCGCCGTCCCCTGGGCATCAGCTACGTCCTGGGCAACGGGACGACAGAAAAGAACGAACTCCTGCCGCCATCCCAGCCCGTCCATACGGTACCGGAACTCCGCCAGGTACAGGACGCAGTACCGGCAGCGGCTAAGGAAGGGAAGATGGGGACCGTCCTCTTTTGGGACCCTGTCATGAAGGAAGACGCCAGCCTGCCGTCTTTGCAGACCCGTCAGCCCGTCATGTCGCCCTGTGCTTTCCGCCTGACGGAAAGCGGCGTCGAACTGCGCAATCCCGACTTCGATATGCTGGCTTCGACGTATACCAGCAAGGGATACGTTATGTGGCCTTTGATCGACAACAATTTCAACCCCAAACTGACCCATCAGGTCCTGAGCAACAGCCGTCTCCAGGACACGATGGTCCGCCAGCTCGTCGGCTATGCCTTATTATATGATTTCAAAGGCTATAACATCGACTTTGAAAACGTCAATTACAGCGATAAAGATGCTCTGACGGTTTTTGTGGCCAAACTGTCCCAGGCCTGCCATGCCTATGGTATCCAGCTTTCCATGGATGTCACGCCCGTCCCAACTGGTCCCTGGTCTATGACCGGGCGGCCCTGGCTCCGCATCTCGACTACCTCATGGTCATGGCCTATGACCAGTTCGGCCGGGCCAGCACGACAGCCGGCCCTGTCGCTTCCTATCCCTGGGTCGAACGGGCTGTACAGAATACGATCGATCTCGTACCGCCGTCGAAAGTCCTGCTGGGCATGCCGTTGTACATGCGCTTGTGGTATGAATCCAGCGATGGCCGCGATTTGCCGAAAGACATCCACGACTGGCCGGCTGTCGTCGGCGCACCGCCGGCAAAGGGCGTGAAATACAGCGAGGCCAGAGAAGAAGCAGCTGAAGAAGCGGCTGGGCCGATGCTGGTCCAGGTCGTAACGGCGGAACAGGAAAATGTCCGTCGGGCCAAACAGCCGGTCATCATGCCTGTCGAACTCGATGGGGAAACGTATAAGCGCCGTGTCCTGCCGCGTCGTATCAGGACGGCACCCAAAGCTGCAGCCACGGCTCCGGCGCGCAAGAGCGGCGGCAAGGGCAAGCTCTTCGTCCGCACGTTGACCATGGCCGACAGCGAAGACATCCTCAAGGCCTATAAGGACTATGTCGTCTGGAACGATGATCTGCAGCTCTATTATCTGGAACTGCCGCTGACGACGGGGACCGTCAAGATCTGGTTTGAAGATGAAAAGTCACTGAAAGCCAAAGCCGGCCTGGTCCAGACCTATGGTTTGGGCGGCGCTGCCTTCTGGCGCAAAGGCTTTGAACCGGCACATTTTTGGCAGCGTTTTGCAAAACATGAATTGACTTGACGACGCCCTGCCACTATAATAATACTCAAGACGCTGTAGTACAGTCTGTCTGTATTTTGACTGGGGCAGGATAGGAGGCTCTCACAATTGGAAAAGTATATTCCACAGGAAATAGAAAAGAAATGGCAGCACGTATGGGAAGAAAGTAAATGCGACTGCTGCACCGAAGACAACGGCAAGCCGCCGTACTACGTATTGGAAATGTTCCCGTATCCGTCGGGTAACCTGCACATGGGTCATGTCCGCAATTACACGATTGGTGACGTCATTGCCCGTTATCGCCGCATGAGCGGCTATAACGTCTTGCATCCTATGGGCTATGATGCTTTCGGTATGCCTGCAGAAAACGCAGCTATCAAACACAATATCCCGCCTGCAGAATGGACATACAGCAATATTGAAAACATGACACGCCAGCAGAAAGCCCTGGGCCTGTCGTATGACTGGGACCGCGAAGTCGCTACGTGCCACGAAAAATACTATAAATGGACGCAGTGGATCTTTGAACTGCTCTACAAACGCGGCCTGGCTTACCGCAAAGAAGCTAAAGTCAACTGGTGCGAAAAATGCAACACCGTATTGGCCAACGAACAGGTCATCGAAGGAAAATGCTGGCGCTGCGACACACCGGTCGTCAAAAAGGACTTGAAACAGTGGTTCTTCAAAATCACCGACTACGCAGACCGCCTGCTCGACGATCTGAAGCTCCTGCCGGGCTGGCCGGAACGGGTCAAGACCATGCAGAAGAACTGGATCGGCCGCAGCGAAGGCTTGGAATTCAGCTTCGACATTCCCAGCCTGAAGGAAAAAGTCGCCGTCTACACGACGCGTCCTGACACGATTTACGGTGTCACTTTCGTCGTCCTGCCGCCGGAACATCCGCTGGTCCACAAGATTTTGGAAAACAATCCCAAGAAAGCCGAACTGGAAGCATTCTGCGAAAAAGTACGCAATACCAGCGATATCGAACGGACGAGCACGGAATCGGAAAAAGTCGGCATGTATACCGGCATCGACTGCGTCCATCCGCTGACGGGCAAGAGCGTCCAGATTTGGATCACCAACTACGTCCTCTACGATTATGGTACCGGCGCCGTCATGGGCGTACCGACGGGTGACCAGCGTGACTGGATGTTCGCTACGAAATACAACATCCCGAAGATCATCACTTTGCAGCCGAAAGACCACGAACTGAAGCTGGAAGAAATGGACCATGCCTATGAAGACAAGGACGGCGTCCTGGTCAATGCCGGTCCTTTCACGGGCATGGAAATGCATAAAGCCATGAAAGCCATCATCGACTACATGGAAGAAAAAGGACTGGGGAAACGCCGCGTCAACTATCGCCTGCGCGACTGGCTCATTTCCCGTCAGCGCTATTGGGGCGCTCCTATCCCTATCATCTACTGCCCGAAATGCGGCGAACAGCTTGTACCGGAAGACCAGCTGCCGGTCAAGCTGCCGGAAGACGTCAAGTTCACGGCTGGCGCCGTATCGCCGCTGGCTACGAGCGAACACTTCGTCCACTGCACGTGCCCGAAATGCGGCGGCCCGGCTACGCGTGAAACGGATACCATCGATACCTTCGTCTGCTCGTCGTGGTACTATCTCCGCTATACCGATGCCCGCAATGATGAAAAAGCCTGGGATCCGAAGAAAGCCAACCATTGGATGAACGTCGACCAGTATATCGGCGGCATTGAACACGCCATCCTGCACCTCATGTATTCCCGTTTCTTCATGAAGGTCTTCTATGACGCCGGCCTGGTCAACAATGTCGAACCTTTCGAACGCCTGCTGACACAGGGCATGGTCCTCCTCGACGGCAGCAAGATGAGTAAGTCCAAGGGCAACATCGTATCGCCGGAAGAAATCATCGCCAAATACGGCGCCGATACGGCCCGCCTGTTCATCCTCTTCGCGGCTCCGCCCGAACGCGACCTGGCCTGGTCTGACCAGGGCGTCGAAGGCTCTTACCGCTTCCTCAACCGCGTATGGCGCATTGTCCATCAGTTCCAGGACTTGGTCAAAGACGGCCTTGAAGGGACGGACTATACGGAAGCCGAAAAAGAACTGCGTTTCCAGGAATTCAAAGCCATTGCCAAGGTCACAGAAGACGTCCGCGGCACAGACGGCAACTACGGCCTCAATACGGCTGTCAGCTCGATCATGGAATATGTTAACGCCATGCATGGCTATGTCGGCGCTAACAAGACCATCCACAAGGCCGTTGCCCTGGAAGCCAACAAGAACCTGCTCAAGCTCCTGGCTCCCTTCACACCGCATATTACGGAAGAACTCTGGCAGAAATGCGGCTTTGAAGGCAGCGTCCATGCCCAGGATTGGCCGGAAGTCGACAAATCGGCTCTCGTCGTCGATGAAATCGAACTGCCTGTCCAGATCAACGGCAAAGTACGCGACCGCCTGACCGTAGCCGTCGACATCGACAAAGATGCCTTGCAGGAAAAAGTCCTGGCTTTACCGCACATCCAGGAATTCATCGGCGATAAGAAAGTAGTCAAATTCATCGTCGTACCGAAGAAAATCATCAACATCGTCATAAAATAAGTAGAGACTCGCACGTGACGAGCCCGCCGGCCGCAGTTCGCAGTTTTGCCTCCCCTGATAGGGGAGGTGGCCTGAAAGGCCGGAGAGGTTGGGGTTAGCTATAAGCTGATGGCTAGCCACTGACAACTAACAGATATGGGCGCCCCGCGTGGCGCCCCTACAGTAAAAGGGCTTGTCGAAGTACGACAAGCCCTTTTACTTTGTACTTCTTTGAACTTAGTCTTTTCCTCAGAAAGGAGCCTTGTATGAAAGCATTTAAGCCATGGCCGGACCGTATCGTCCGCCAGAACACCTGTATGAATACGCGGGCTTGTGCCGTCTTAGTGCCGATTACCTACAAAGACGGGGAAGAACAGGCCGTGTTTGAAGTGCGCAGCAGCAAGCTGGGCTGGCAGCCTGGCGACGTCTGCTTCCCCGGCGGCCGCATCGACGACGGCGACGACAGCGCTCTGGAAGCGGCCCTGCGGGAGACGAAGGAGGAACTCGGCGTCGACCCATCCCATATCCACGTCTGGGGCCCCCTGGACTACATGGAATCACCTGTAGGCGTCACCGTATGGCCCTTTGCCGCCTATATGGATACAGATGACTTCGTCCTCAACCGGGGCGAAGTGGACCATACCTTTACGGTCCCTCTGTCCTGGTTCGATGAGCATGAACCGGAAATCGGCCGCGTCGAACTGGCTACCCGGCCGGCACCGGGCTTTCCCAAGGGCCTGGATATTTCCCATCAGACAGGCTGGAAACAGCGCCGGACGTATAACGTCAAGATTTATACGTATGAAAATTATAAAATCTGGGGAATTACGGCACACATCCTTGACAACTTCCGGGGTATCCGTGCTATAATACAACCGTAAGCTTTCCTTAATATTTGTAACCAGTATAGTTAGGTATACGTACAAAAGCGTATACGGAAAAGCAAGGCGTACTCTGTCAAGAAGATTTTAATCTTTTTGCCTCCATTAGTACAAAAAAGTCTTGTTAAAGTTTTAGGATGAGAAAATGGAATAGTGATATTGTGCTTTATAGGCTTTTTGCTATTGATTTAACATGTGAAAAGTTGTACAATGCATTTGTAAGCACTGAGACGGTGTGAATATATATCCAGACAGAATTTACTGTAAGGAAATGTATCGCCTCGATGTTCAGGTTTTTATCTTATGGCTTTACTAAACTAACTATACACTAAGGAGAGTGGAAACATCATGGATTTTAACTTAACAGATATTCAACAGGACTTCTTAAAACTCGCTCATGATTTCGGCGAAAAGAAATTAGCTCCGACCATTACGGAACGCGACCACAAAGGTATTTATGACAAAGACCTTATTGATGAACTGCTCAGCCTCGGTATTACCGGCGCTTACTTCGAAGAAAAATACGGCGGTTCCGGCGATGACGGCGGCGACGTTTTGAGCTACATCCTCGCTGTTGAAGAATTGGCTAAATACGACGCTGGTGTTGCTATCACCCTGTCGGCAACGGTTTCCCTTTGCGCTAACCCGATTTGGCAGTTCGGTACAGAAGCTCAGAAAGAAAAATTCCTCGTTCCTTTGGTTGAAGGTACTAAACTCGGTGCTTTCGGCTTGACCGAACCGAACGCTGGTACTGATGCTTCCGGCCAGCAGACTGTTGCTGTTAAGAACGACGACGGCACATACACGCTGAACGGCTCCAAGATTTTCATCACCAACGGCGGCGCTGCTGATATCTACATCATCTTCGCTATGACCGACAAGAGCAAAGGCAACCACGGCATTACAGCCTTCATTCTCGAAGACGGCATGCCTGGCTTCACTTTCGGTAAGAAAGAAGACAAGATGGGCATCCATACTTCGCAGACCATGGAACTCGTATTCCAGGACGTCAAAGTTCCGGCTGAAAACATGCTCGGCGAAG
>OLVZ01002159.1_pt1 | contig 15181 bp, 9 predicted proteins | sample 1673341 | NCBI WGS metagenome assembly OLVZ01 (sample SAMEA3178944, study PRJEB25190) | human gut metagenome | biome: human gut; feature: human-associated habitat; material: faeces | place: Austria | collected 2013 | reverse complement strand
AATGAAAAAGGAGGCGTGTTTTATGGATACGATACGTGCTATTATTTTTGACCTGGATGGGGTCATTTGTTTCACAGATAACTATCACTATCAGGCGTGGAAAGAATTGGCAGATGCAGAAGGAATCTATTTTGATGAGAAAATTAATGGACGATTAAGGGGTGTAAGCCGTATGGAAAGCCTTGATATCATTTTGGAGCGAGCATCAAGATGCTATACACAGGAAGAAAAAGAACAGCTTGCTACAAGAAAGAATGAAAGTTACGTTCGTCTATTGGAAAAGATGTCTCCAAGGGATCTTTCGGATGAAGTAAAAAATACGTTGGACACCTTGCGACAGCGCGGTTACAAGCTTGCAATCGGATCAAGCAGTAAGAATACAAAGAAGATTTTAAAGCAAATTGGATTAGATGGATATTTTGACGCGGTCAGCGATGGAACAAACATTACAAAGTCAAAACCGGATCCGGAGGTTTTTATAAAAGCGGCGGAAATGGTTGAGGAAAAGCCGGAAAATTGTCTTGTTGTAGAAGATGCACTTGCAGGAATTGATGCGGCTTATGCCGGTGGATTCATAAGTGCAGGGATTGGAGATGCCGCGAGTCATAAATATGTGACATATCCAATCCATACATTTTCGGATCTGCTTTCCATTGATAAGTTGTGAAAAAGTCAGTGGAGAGGTGTAATTTGAATTAATCGTACCTCTAACAATTCTAATGTGACATCCAGTTCGAGGATTTCATCGGAGTTGACAGACACAATTTTCTGATGAAATCCAGGAACGGATGATTTTTTTAACCAATCAATTTCCTGAGGTGTAGTAAGTTCCAATGCACCCATAGAAACCCATTGATCGAAAGCACTTCCATGCGTTCGATTTACATAGGTTTCAGAAATCTTATAGTTTCCCTGTGGAATATCAGATAAACACAGGGAGATCATTACCGGTTCCGAATCAGCAAAAACGGTATAGCGGTCTGTTTCTGTCATATCAAAACGTTCTCCATTCGCATATAAGTAATTAAAATGCCTGTAATTGTAAAGCATGACTTGAAAACTATCATTTTCACGGGTGATAAAATATTCGTCTCCACGCCCAAGAAACTGATCACCCAATTGTTGAAGAAGTGTGTAGGCATAATAACTGGCTTTTGGAATTCCATTTACGGTAAAAAGACCAAGTCCACCGAAAAATAACATATTTGGTAAAGAACTGTCTGCCATAAGATCTGTGAGCGCCTGATAAGTAAAACTTTCCAGACGGTCATAGTTTTCAAGGATGTTCTTGACAATATAACAGGATTTGAAGCAGGTATCATTCAGTAGATCCTGTTGGCTTGGTGTATTATTCCATTCGGATAAGTAGATTGGCAATTTACCAAGATTTAGCCGGCGTCGTTCTCTGAGAACCTGCATGACAAAATCTTTGAGTCCGTCTGGTGATTCCGATAAACTCATGGCATATATGAAACCGAAAGATTCTTTTGAATGATTTTTATTGGAAATCAGTTTGGTGTCATAATAAGTGAAACTTAAACTGTCAGGGATGCAGTCGTTTTGTTTACACCATTCCAGAAAGTTCAGATACCAGTTTTCGTAGCCTTCGGATACGATGTAGTAAGTCGGCGGAAGACTAAATTCAATATCCGGACAGAAATTTTTTACGCAAAGGAAAGTTTCCTTATAAAACTGAAAGAAGTCTTTTTCGTTTGAAAATCCGAAAAGATCCATGTTTGTGTTGGGCTGGTTCCAAAGACCGAATTTCCATGAGCGAATTACCTCAAGTCCATAGCGGTTGCTGATATGTTGCAGAAACTCTGAAACAAGCCGGCACCATGCGGCAATGGAATGGGGTTGGCTGACATTAGAACCAAACAAGCGTTTATTTGGATATTTGGCGAGCTTTTCCGGCATGTAAGAAAGTTGAATCCATGGATTAAGATGAAGTTTGGTTACAAAATCAAGAATTTTATCAATATATGTAAAACTGTACACAGGTGTACCGTTTGCTTTCTCATTGTACACATGCAGATCATCTGAAAATATACCGCATAATTTAATATATTCAAATCCAATCCTATTTTGAAATCTGGTCAACATTTCCTGAATATCACAGATTAACACATCACTGGCACGACCGACTGTCATCATTTTTTTCCATGTATGTAGCAATACGTAAGAACTTCCATTTACAGAGAAATCAATTTGTTTTTTTGATATAGGGGATACGACGTGGGTATGTGTATTGTCGTTTAAATATTTCTTTAATCCTGCAATATAATTATGTTGTTCTAATTGTTGAGAGGTCTGTTGCTTTTCTTTTTTTTGCTCGCGCCGATATTCTTTTGGCAGCATTCCATATTCTTTTTTTAAAAGAGTTACAAAGGCATGACTATTAGGAAATCCGCTGTCAATCGCTACTTCATCAATATTTTTATCTGTTATGGAAAGTTCCTGCATCGCATGCATAAGGCGGTATTGATTCAGGTAGCTTAGAAAATTCATCCCAAAATAGTCAACGAAGAATTTTGAAAGATAGGGAACGGACAAATGAACTTCATCGGCAAGTTCTTTTAAGGTTATGTTTTCTGTATAGCGCTGTTGGATTAATTGTGATATTTCTGCTATCCGGATAGCGTATTTGTGGTTTTTCTTTTCATTTGCAGTCGATAATTTTACACGGAAATGAAGGTACATAATATCCATAACATTATAGATATATGACCAGTTGCGAAGTTCGTAGCCATCTTTTTTGTCCACATTTGTTTTGATGATGTGAGCAATCAGAGAGCGTAATTGTGCAATTGCTTCCTGATTATCCGACATGGGACTAATACAGAAGAAGCGGGGATGTGATGGAACCGGCAGAATCTGTTCAAATAATGTTTGATTAAACAGAACGGTTATGATGACACAATTGACACCATGTAGTTCATGAAGTGTAAGTGGATTGATGCAAAAAATATCATCTTCCCTGAGACTGTACATATGATCATCAAATTGTAATGTACAGCTTCCGGAAACAATCATGGACAATTCAAAATAATCATGCATCTGTTGGCGGATATGATCAAATCGCTGCATCGTACACCGGATCGGCATGTGTACATCGTTATCGGAAATAAGATAGTAGTTCTCTGACATAAAATTCCTCCATTTCATATAAAAAGGTAACTATATTGATTAAAACATATATGCAATACAAAAATCAATAAAAACATAGGATTTTTAATCTATTTTTTAGAGGCGAGACTAAATTTAAGGTAAACGTATAGAAAAAAGAAAAACACATTAAAAAAATGAGTGAAACAGATAAAAAACAAAATCACATAAAAATTAACAAAAATCTATAATAAGCATAAAGACGAGGTGATAAAAATGAGTGAACCAATTTTAACAGTTGCAAATATGAATAAGAAATTTGGAAGTACAGTGGCTTTGAATGATGTATCACTGACTGTATATCCGGGAGAAATAAGAGGACTCATTGGAGAAAACGGATCGGGAAAGTCAACGGTTACTTCTATTGTAGCAGGAATGCAGGAATGTGACAGCGGTGCGATGACATTTCAGGGACAGAGCTGGAAGCCGCTTAGCATGATCGATGCACTTCACAAGGGAATTGGAATGATTGTTCAGGAGAGCGGAACAATACCGGGGATTACGGTAGCTGAGAATATTTTCCTTGCGGAGTCTGAAAAGTATAAGAATAAGTTCGGCCTGATTAATCGTAAGAAAATGAATGCGGATGCGACCAGGGTGATGAAAAATATCGGTGTCAATGATGTAACAGGCGAAATGCTTATGCAGAAGCTTGATTTTCAAACCAGAAAGCTTGTAGAGATTGCTAAAGTTGTGATGAAAGAACCTCAGATTCTGGTAATCGATGAGACGAGTACAGCATTATCACATGACGGAAGAGAAATTTTATATGACATTATGAATCGCTTCCGTAAAGAAAATAAATCAGTGATTTTTATTTCGCATGATCTGGATGAAATTATGGAAGTCTGTGATACGTTGACCGTTCTTCGAGATGGCAAGATTATCCGGACATTTGAAAAAGCAGAATTTGAGGCCGGAGCAATCCGCGCGAGCATGATCGGAAGAGAGCTGCAAGGTGATTATTATCGAAGTGACTTTCAGGCAAGTTCACAGCCGGAAGTGGCATTGGATGTAAGAAATCTGGTATATGCAGACCGGTTAAAAGGGATTTCATTTCAGGTGCATAAAGGAGAAATCGTTGGAATCGGTGGATTGGCACATTGCGGAATGCATTCTCTTGGAAAGGTTTGTTTTGGAGCATTAAAGCCGGAAGAGGGAAGCGTTACGGTGGAAGACGGAACAATCATTGACAGTCCGGCAATTGCAATGAAGAAACGTGTGGATTATGTATCGAAGGACAGAGATGTTGAGTCGTTATGTCTTAATGCAAGTATTGAAGATAATATTTCAATTGCAGGAATGAGTGAATTTGCGATCAATAATTTTCTGATTCTGAAAAATCGAGAAAAAAAATATGTGAATCATCAGATTGAAGAATTGTCCATCAAATGTGCGGGAAGAGATCAGTCAGTATCACAGCTTTCCGGAGGAAATAAGCAGAAGGTTGTATTTGGAAAATGGATTGGATGTGGAAGTGAAATCCTTATTCTGGACTGTCCGACACGAGGCGTGGATATCGGTGTAAAACAGGCAATGTACCAGCTTATGGTGAGATTGAAAAATGAGGGAAAATCAATCCTTATGATCAGTGAGGAATTACCGGAACTGATTGGAATGAGTGATCGGATTCTAATTATGAAAAATGGTGAGGTCTCTGCGGAATTTGAGAGAAGCGAAACTCTTTCTGATGCACAGATTATTGAATATATGATTTAGGAGGCAAAAAAGAATGACGAAAAATAAAAAAATGATGATAAGTGCGTTGCCTTTTGTAGCACTTGTCGTATTGCTTGCAGTATTTTGTGGAATTGTAAGCAGTAAAGGATATCGTCTGGATATGTATATTAAGATTGTATTTAATGAAGGGATTGTATTATCAATTGTTGCAACAGGTGCAATTTTTATTTATACACTGGGTTCATTTGATATCAGCCTGGGAGCCGCAACGCTTTTTGCGGCCACGCTGGGAGTACTTACCTATAATGCAACTGAAAATTTTGCGTTGATGATTATCGTGATTTTATTAGCAGGAATTGTTTGCTCACTGGTCAATTCAGTGCTTGCGTCCATATTTCATATTCCGGTGTTTGTTACAACGGTAGCAATGATGTCCGTGTTATCCGCGATTGCATCGCAGATTATTACGACAAAAGGTGGTGCGGTTGGTGGAATCAGTATTCCAAGCGAGGTTGTAAAACATCTGGATAACTCGGCATTTAAGATTGGAGTTCTGGTAATCTGGGTTGCGATCTGTGTATTTGTTTTTGATTATACAAAGTTTGGAAGAAGAGAAAAATTTGTAGGTGGAAACCCAATCTGTGCGCAGCTTTCCGGTATTAAATATAACACATATGCAATATTGGGCTTCCTTTTGGCGGGAGTAGGAGTAGGAATCGGTGCATTTATGACATTGGTATATACACCATCTGTTACAACAACGACAGCCGGGGATATTGGAATGAATATTATGGTTGCAATTGTATTTGGAGGAATGCCGATTTCAGGTGGTGCCAGATCAAAGATTTACGCGGCAGTTGTTGGAGGATTCTCTTATATTGTATTAAATAATATTTTGGATCTGCTCATTGATTCTACATCGGGATATGGCATTACGCAGATTGTAAGTGCAGTGTTTTTTCTGATTATAGTATATGTTGCAAGCGTTAACTATCGTTCGCAGACTTTACCGCGATAAAACAAGAATTTAACACATTGTGTGTTAAAGATAAATTTTAAAAGAAAACAGGGAGGAAGAAATTTATGAAACGAACAATGAAAAAAATGTTAAGCTTTGGTCTTGTTGCAGCTATGTCTCTGACAATGCTGGCCGGATGTGGAAACAGTAAGGATGCAACAAATGATACAAATGTTTCAAATGGACAGGAGGAAAAAAAGCCGACAGGAGATGTCAAGATTGGTGTTCTGGTTCAGGATGTCAGTGGTGAGGAAGCATTAGGATTCCGTTCTTACTATGAGAATTATATTGCGGATCAGTATGGTGTAACATTTACTTACACAGACGAACTTAAGGATGCTGCAAGTGAGAAATCTGCAATTGAGAAGTTTGCTTCTCAGGGATATCAGGCAGTCATTTCTTTTTCAAGCAATGATCGTGCATTACAGATTGAAACATGTGAGGAAAACAAGATTTATTATGCAGTTGCAGCAGGAACACTTGATCAGGAACAGTTTGAAAAATATAAAACAGATGAATATTTTCTTGGACAGGTGGGTCCGAGTATGGATACAGAGTATGAAGCTGGTGTAGAAATGGGCAAGTTCTTTGCGGATAAAGGCATTAAGACTGCTGCAATCTATGGCGCATTTATTCCGAATCCAATGCACGTATATCGTACAGCCGGCGTACTTGCAGGACTTGGACTTTCTTATGGCGGAGCGACAACTGAAGAGGATGTAGTTGGTTTGATTTTTGCTGATCAGGGTATAGATTTGTCAAAGATTTCAGGAGATATCAAGATCGTATCTTATTTACAGGGATATGGTGATACAACAACAGACGAGATCAATGCAGCCATTCAGGCGGCTCCGGAAGCATTCATCTCTGTCGGAATGGCAACAACATTCTTTACACAGCAGTTGAATGCAGCAGGTATTGAGTTTTCTGATATTGATTCCTTTACCAAGAGTAATGGAGAGGCAATCACAAACGGAAAGCTTGTATATCTTGCTGGAAAATATTCATCATCGGTAGGACCTGCTTTTGCATTAGTGATGAATGCAATCAATGGGAATGTAATTCGTGATGCGCAGGGAAATGCTGTGTCACTCAGCCAAAATTATCAGGTAGCAACAGATAGTGAGACATTTGATAAATTTTACAAGAATGATAATGGTGATAACCCGATTTACAGTAGGGATACATTGGATCAAATTATTGGTGATACAGTTACTTTTGATACTATCAATGAGGTGGTTGCATCTAATTAACTTGTTTTTTATTATTTGGTCGCGGCTTCTTAAAGAAGCCGCACCCTCTCCCAATAGATGAATTTATTACTTTCATCTATTGGGAGAGGGTATGAAAAATTATCCTGTAAAAAGAAAGGAGAAGATAACATGAAAAGTAAAAACAGACTTTGTATAAAAAATTTAGCAGGAGCACTTGCCATACCGGTACTGGTGGCTATTTTGTTACAGGGTATTTGTATGGCAAAAGGAAAAACAATGATCATGAATATGACAAGCTTTGACAATTTTGTTGTCTATATTGCAATTGTTATGATCACAACTATCGCTTTGTCCATCAATCTTAACAGTGGACGTTTTGATTTTTCTTTGGGATCAATGGCATTGCTTTCCTCTGTGATTGGTGCAAAGATTACATATTCGTTTTTAGGTGGAGGTCAGGGCAGTGCACCGATAATGCTGATGCTTACTATTTTATTTGGTATGCTGCTTGGACTGATTTCCGGTGTTTTGTATGTGGTTTTACATTTGCCACCAATTATTACGTCTCTTGGTGTAACACTGATTTATGAAGGAATTCTTTTTACAATTACAGAAGGTCGTTACGTTATGAAAGAGGTACAGAATTCATCCATGACTGCTTTTACAGGAAACTGGCTTTATGCAGCAATTATTATTGTGGCGGTACTGGTAATTATTATTGGACTCTTTGATTATACAAAATTCGGATACGATTATAACGCACTTAAGAATGGTCAGAAGGTTGCAGTTAATACCGGAATTAAAGAAATTCCAAATGCAATTGCCTGTTATGTGATCTGCGGTGGCCTGATGGGAATTGTTGGCTTTTTAAACGCTTCCAGAAATACAACCATCAATGGAGGTCAGCTTAACTTTGGATCTATCAGTATTATGTTTACTGCATTTCTTCCAATGTTTATTGGATCTTATATCAGCAGATTTACCAATGAAAAGATTGGATTTTTACTTGCAGCTTTATGTATGTCAATGTTGAATTCCACATTTGCGGTATTCTCAAATGAAGTAAATGCATCCATGCAGGCAATCATTAATGCTTTATTGCTTGTAGTGTTCCTAATTTATCTGAGTAACGAACATTTATTGATTCGTGTGTTTACCGGAAAACGCAAATAAATTGCGTCAAGTTTTTACAAAAAACCTGACATGTAGCGTCAGTCTTTGCTGAATGCAACCTTAAATAACTGATGCTTAACAAATGGAGGACAGAAATATGATCAATTTGACAAAGGCACCCTTCTTTCTTGTGAAAGAGGATATCGAGTGGGTTGAAAATACAAAAAAAGCAATGACGTTAGAAGAAAAAATCGGTCAGTTATTTGTACCGATCGGATATTCAGGAGATGCAGATTATCTGGAACATGTTATGCTTTCACACCATATCGGTGGAATCATGTATCGGTGCGGTGAGGCTAAGGAGATGCAGAGAACACATCGTTATCTTCAGGAACATAGTAAAATTCCACTTTTGGTCGGAGCTAATCTTGAGGATGGTGGATGTGGAATTGCAACGGATGGAACACAGTACGGAAAACAGATGCAGATAGCTGCAACCGGAGATACCGAGGACGCCTATCGTTTAGGAAAAGTAAGTTGCAGCGAGGGGGCAGCGGTGGGATGTAACTGGGCGTTTGCACCAGTGGTTGATATTGATAGAAACTGGAGAAATCCGATTACTAATGTGCGTACATATGGTGACGATCCGGATCGGGTCTTAGCATGTGGTGTTAATTATATAAAGGCTGCAAAAGAAGAAAATGTACTTGTTGCAATTAAACATTTTCCGGGAGATGGCTGCGATGAGGTGGATCAGCATATTCTTACCAGTGTGAACAGTCTCTCCTGTGAGGAGTGGGATGCAACCTACGGAAAGATTTACAGCGGACTGATTCAGGCGGGAGCGCAGACGGTGATGGTCGGTCATATTGCACAGCCGGCATACCAGAAAGCTTATAATCCGGATTTTCCGGACAAGTTAGTTCCTGCAACACTTTCTCCGGAACTGTTAAAAGGCTTGCTTCGTAAAAAGCTTGGATTTAACGGATTGATTGTTACCGATTCTACCTGCATGGTTGGTTTTAGCTGTGCAATGGAAAGAGAGAAGGCGGTGCCTTATGCAATTGAAGCCGGATGTGATATGTTCCTCTTTAATAAAGATCTGGACGAAGATTATCGGTATATGTTAAACGGATACAGGCAGGGAATTCTGTCGGAGCAGCGTTTGGACGAGGCAATCACAAGAATTCTTGCAACTAAGGCTGCGCTGGGTCTTTATAAGAAAGCAAAGAGTGAGATTGTGCCGACGGAAGAAGCACTTCGTGTGATGCGTTCGGACGAACATGTCACATGGGCGAAAGAAAGTGCCAATGCTGCGGTTACGCTGGTTAAGGATACACAGAAGATCTTGCCGCTGAGTCCGCGGAAAACGAAGAAAGTACTGCTTGAGATTATGGGAGATTTCCCTTCAAATGAGAGAGTGTTGGAGAGTTTTCGAAGCAAACTGGTAAAAGAAGGCTTTGATGTAACGATATATGAACCGGAGAATTTCGAGACTGCAAAATTTGATGTCGGGACGTTTAAGAAAAGTTATGATCTCGTTATCTATATAGGAAATGTTGAGAATGCTTCCAATAAAGTGACCAATCGTCTTTCCTGGTACACATTCTGGGGAAACGGAAACAATGTTCCGTGGTTTGTTGCGGAACGTCCGGTGATGTTCATCAGCCTCGCAAATCCGTATCATCTGATAGATGTGCCGATGATCAAAACCTATATCAACGGATATTCTAACAGTGAGTATGTGATAGAAAGCGTTGTGGAAAAAATCATGGGAAGAAGTGCATTTACTGGTAAGAATCCAGTAGACCCGTTCTGTGGAAAAGAGTACTTGAAGTGGTAAGAGTGAGAGAAAAAAGTTATGGTGAAAAATTTAAAATTGTTGGATAAAGCGTTGCAGCTGTTACCGGAAGTAAAAGAAACGGTGGTTGAACCTCTGGATATAGCAGCTTTTTTAAAGCCTCTTAAAAAGGGAGATTCAGTTGAAATTGATTTTGGTCGACATCTTGTGGGGCACATAAAATTAAAGTTGGGGTATGTTCGTTCACATCCGGATGCTCCGGTATGGCTTCGTTTCTCGTTTGCAGAAAATAAAAAGGAATTCGAGGAACGGGTGGAAGATTATCAGGGCTGGATCTGTTCGGCATGGGTGCAGCAGGAACAGGTGCATATTGATCTTGTCCCGGGAGAATATTTTCTGCCCAGAAGATATTCGTTTCGTTACGTGAAAATCGAAGTGCTTGATGTCAGCTCTAAATTTGACCTGATTATTGAAGAGGCAAAAGCGGTTGCGTTGTCTTCAGCAGATGATAGCCGTTTATCCGCATATCATAGCGAGAATAAGGAATTGGAACAGCTTGATCGCATTGCCTGTAATACGCTGCATGATTGTATGCAGAAGGTATTTGAGGATGGACCAAAACGTGACCAGAGACTCTGGATGGGAGATCTTCGTCTGCAGGCACTTGCCAATTACGAGACTTATCAGATGAATGATATGGTAAAAGGATGTCTGTATCTGTTTGGGGCCTTACCGATGGAAAACGGTCAGGTTGGAGCCTGTGTATTCTTAGATCCGGAGCCGGAAGTGGATGATACGAGTATGTTTGATTATTCACTTCTGTATGTTGTTGCTTTGTGGGATTATTATAAGCAGACAAAAGACAGGGAGGCGCTTCGTGACTTGTGGGAGACTGCAAGAACACAGATTTCGTTGGCGCAGAAACGAGTGGATAACGGCATTGTAAGAGACAGTGATGTGTTAGGATGGTGTTTTCTTGACTGGTCGCTAGAATTAAATAAGCAGGCGGGAGCACAGGGGGTTTTACTGTATGCGATGCAGAGTGCGATTGCAATTGCACAGGAATTAAGAGAAAATCGTGATGCAGAATGCTTAAAAGGAACTTATGAAGTCTATCGAAAGGCAGCAAAAGCATATTTTTACGATGAAAAGAAAGGACTTTTTGTCAGCGGAGAAAATAGACAGATTTCTTATGCAAGTCAGGTCTGGCTGATTCTTGGCGGTGTAGTCGATTCCGAAGAAGGTCTTCGGATTTTACATAATGTTGCAGCAGATAGGGAGGCTCTTGAGATGGTGACTCCGTATATGTATCACTACTATATTGAAGCATTGTTAAAATGCAACGCGGATGAGGAAGCACTTGCTGTTTTGACAGAGTATTGGGGTGGTATGGCGCGGCTTGGTGCAGATACATTCTGGGAGCTGTATAATCCGAAGAATCCGGATGAATCCCCGTACGGCGGAACTATTGTCAATAGTTATTGTCATGCATGGAGCTGTGCACCGGCCTATTTCTTGCGTAAATATTTTGGAGAAAATTAAATAGGAGGAACTATTTATGAAAAAAATTGGGAGCAAAGTGCTTTTAATGATGGTTCTGTTTGTTGTTATATTTGGACTAAATACGATAACTTCTGTAAGATCACAAAATCGTGTAAAACGGTCTGGATTAGAAATCACGGAGCAGTATATTCCAATTCAGACAGAAATATTTACGATTCAAAAAAGTATGGAACGAGGTCAGAAATACCTTAATATTATTAGTTTGTATGATAATGCAGAACTTCGTCAACAGCTTGAAGGTTCATTGGCAGAGGAAGTGTCAACTATTACTGAGAGCGAGAAGAAGATAGATGTGTATCTAAAAGATAATAACAATACAAAGTTAAAAGATGCAATTAAGAAATATGAAGAATTCCTTGATAAAGTGCTCTTGCAATTTTCAACAATACAGGAATATGTAGATACGGGGGATTTTGCGCAGGCAAGTATAGCACTTGGATCCGATTTCCAAAATCTTGTTAGAGATATGGGAGAGAAAACAGAAACGAATCTCACGGAAAATCTGGAAGGTGGAATTTCTGAACAGTCAAAGTTGTATAATCAGGCAGTTGATATGAATATTCAAGTGACGAAAATATTATTTGTTATATTTATAATGGTGTCGGTAGTGGTTCTTTTGATTATGAGGAGAACAGTAAGCAAACCGGCAAGTGCAGCCAGTTGCCAGTTAGATCATATTATTGATGATATTAACAAGAAAAAAGGAGATCTTACAAAACGCATTACAGTCCGTTCACATGATGAAATCGGTCAATTGTCAGAAGGTATTAATAATTTTATTATTCAATTACAGATGGTTATTCGTAAAGTTCACCACCAATCGGAGTCAATGCAGAATTCTCTTGGGGTGATGAATACAGAAGTGAACAGTTCCAGCGAAAATGTAAATTATATTGCTACGACGATGGAAGAAATTACGGCAAGTATGGAAGAAATAGCATCTTCAATTGAAGGGCTTATGAAGAATACACATGAGATATTGGAGTTTGTTAATAATGTAGGTGATCAGACGAAGGAAGGTGTTTCCATTTCTTCCGATATTAAAGCTTTGGCAATTGGCGTAAAAGAAGAAACTGAAAAGAAGAAAAATGAAATTTCAAATCTTATTAATGAAAAACAGAATGCTTTATTTTCTTCGATAGAGGCGAGCAGGCAGATTACAAATATAAATAATTTAACCAATGATATTCTTGATATTGCAAGTCAGACAAATCTTCTGGCTTTAAATGCATCTATTGAAGCTGCGCGTGCCGGAGAAGTAGGGAAAGGTTTTGCTGTTGTGGCTGAAGAAATTCGACAATTGGCTGAAAACAGTAAAAATACTGCAAATGATATTCAGAGTATTAGTGTAGAAGTGATATCGGCAGTAAATCAACTTATGGAGAATGCACAAAATCTTATGTACTTTGTACAAAATCGGATTATGAGTGATTACGTTGGATTTGAAGGTGCTACGGATACGTATTATGAGAAGGCAGAGCATATGGATTCTGTTATGGCTGTTTTTAACGATAATATTTCGGCATTACATAAGGTTATGGCTGAGATGAATAATGGAATCACCAACATATCAACGGTTGTGGAAGAAAATGCACAGGGAATTAGCAGTGCAACAGAAAATGTGTCTGATCTTGCAAATTCTATCACGAACATTCGACAACAAGCAACGGAAAACGTTGACTCTTCAAAACATCTTATGGAAGAAATGAATCGTTTTCAGAAAATTTAGGATCAGATTCAGGGAAAGATGGGAAACATGAGAAAAAAAATTGCGTTTCTTGCAGGTGCAATCAGTTTTGATAATCAGAATCGTGTGATCGACGGTGTATTAAGACGTGCTGCGGAATTCGATACGGATGTATTTATTTTTACATGCTTTGTGAACTATGATGAGTCGGAAGAAAACAAAGTCGGAGCATTTCAAATTATGGAACTTCCGGATCTTACTACCTACGATGGTGTGATCGTTATGAAAAATTCAATACAATATGAACCGGCTTCCAACTCGTTGATGAACCGGATAAAAGAGAGCAGGATTCCAGCGGTAAGTGTTGATGAATATATTGATGGAATGCATAATGTCGGAATATCGGATTACAATAGCCAGAAACGTATTGTAGAACATCTGATAAAGAAACATCATCTGACAAAAATCAATTATGTGTGCGGTATTCTGCAGGGTAAAGAAGGAATGGAACGTTATCGGGCATATAGGGATGCTATGGAAGAGCATGGCATTCCTGTTTGTGATTGTCAGGTTTACTGCGGAAATTATAATCGTGAAAGCGGAAGAAAAGCCATCGAATATTTTATGAAAAACCAGACGCCGCAGGCAATTGTATTTGCAAATGATGCGATGGCGATCGGCGGAATGGAGCGCTTGCAGCAGTATGGTTATGAAATCCCAAAAGATATCGTAGTAACCGGTTTTGACAATGATGAGCTGTCCGCATTTTATATTCCGTCTTTGACGACCGTTGATCGCAGACAGGAAATGCTCGGGGAAAAGGCGGTCGATCTGCTTTTTGATGCACAAAGTCATACATCTGTGAAATTGGAAACCCAGATTCTGTATCGGGAAAGCTGCGGATGTAACTGCCGGACACCAAAGTCGATCCGGGATCTTCGAGTGGAATATCAGAACCAATGCTTAAGCTATGAGGAGGCACTAGATGCGTTAAAAAGTATGGAACTCGATCTGACCGGGCTTGAGAGTGTGGAAGAATTGTGTTCGCGGTTAAAAAAATATGTTATCCGATCAGATATGAAAGAGTTTTATCTTTGCCTGTGTGATGAAAAAAAGTTGTTTGCGTATGATGACATAAAAACTAATATCAGAGAACAAGCGATTTGTGAGCACTATACCCAAAAGGTTCATATACCGCTTGCCTATCATGATAGAAAGTTTGACTCCTATGGAAAATTTCCGTCAAAGGAAATTTTGCCTTATGAAATGAGAAATAAATTACAGAAAACATTCTACATAGTGACACCAATTTATTATCAAAAAATATGTTATGGATATTGTGTCTCGGATGGAAGTGTCTTTGCGTTAAAAAGTGAGCTTGCATATTTATGGACGGTTAATATCAGTATGGCACTCGAAAATATTCGCAAATGGAAATGGATCAATCAGATGAATGAGAAGATCAACCGTATGTGGAAGTATGACATGCTGACACAGGTGTTCAATCGGAGTGGCTTTTTTTATTCCGCAAATGCGGTTGTTGAACGGATTAAAGGACAACATCGGCGGGCATTTATGATTTTTTTGGATATTGACGGTCTAAAGAGTGTCAATGATGGGTTAGGGCATGAGGTCGGCGATGCTTTCATACGCGAGATGGCAGATGTGATAAAGGCATCAGTTCCGAAGGATTGTCTGGTAATGCGTTATGGAGGTGATGAATTTGTGGTGTTTGGGAGTTGTACGAATGCCAAGCGGATGCAGATGATCGTAAGTAAGATAAAAAATACAATGGAAAAAGAAAATCAAAACGAGAAGAGAATCTACCAATTGTCTGCCAGTATCGGATGTTCCGTACATGCATCTGACGAGATTGATGATTTAAATCAGTTGATCGAATCGGCGGACAAGCGCATGTATGAAGAAAAGAAAGAAAAACA
>OLVZ01002156.1_pt1 | contig 15208 bp, 10 predicted proteins | sample 1673341 | NCBI WGS metagenome assembly OLVZ01 (sample SAMEA3178944, study PRJEB25190) | human gut metagenome | biome: human gut; feature: human-associated habitat; material: faeces | place: Austria | collected 2013 | reverse complement strand
GACCGAAGCCGGCGTGCTGAACGGCAATATGGTCGGTATGTACGCCAGCGCGACGCTCGCCGAGGGACAGAATACGGTGCTGACCTTCACGCCGATCGCATCGCTGATCGCGTTCAATATCTACGATGCTGAGAATAACGGCGACGCGGTGAAGAGTATCACCTTTACGCCGGCCGGCGGCGAAAAGCTCAACGGCCAGCACATCTATAATCTGGAAACAGGCGAGACAACAAGTACGGGCACCAAGGAGTCTGCTACCGTAACATTGACGACGCCTTATACCGTTCCCGCAACCAAACCCGCCGACAAGGCCGGTTACATCTATCTGGCCGTCACGCCGAAGAGCTACGCCGGAGGTACGTTTACCGTTGTGACCGATAAGGGGTTATACACGTTCGAAACGACAAAGAGTTTTGATTTGTCGAATGTCTATGCTCCACAGGTTATTCAGATGAATCTTGCGAAAGTTCGGCAGCCGGCACCAACGGTCAATCATATTTTTTACGATGATTTCAGTACTGCGACTGGAACGAATGATTATTTCTCGATGAAGGTATCGCCGGCCGATTATGCTTATTATTACACGGATACATATACTCGTGAAGGAAGTGTTTATGCATTCAACGGGGCGATTCGCATGGGGGTAAGTAAAACTACTGGAACGGTGACAACTCCGGCATTGAAATTGATCGAAGGAACCAAAAATCTGAAAGTGACTTTCTATGCCAACGGTTGGAAGGCGGATCAAGCGCTGAACGTAACGGCTTCGACGGGCACGGTCGTAGGCGGAAGCGATCTCGTCATGCCTCAGGCAACCGATACCGGCAACGGAGTAATGGACAAGAGCGAAGCAGCTCTCTTTACGGTCTACGTCGAAAATGCGGATGCCACGACTGCGCTTACATTCGCTTTGGCATCTACGACAGTCGATAAGCGTTTTATTCTCGACGATCTGACTGTCGACGTGCATGACGGACCGATCGCGCTGACTCCGGTGATTCTTGCAGACGACATAACGGGTGTGGCGGCTGCGGGCGTCACGGATGCCACCTTCACATATGAAGTACGCAACGACAATAATTATACGGCATCTGTCGAATGCGACGGAACGGTCGTGACGGCAGCTTCGGTGGAAAATGCGACGAAAACGATAACTTATTCCGTAAGCGAGAACACCGATACGGCAAACGATCGAAGCGGATGGATTACCATTACGTTGAACGACCCAGAATCGATTTCATTGAAAGTTATTGTCTCACAAAATAAAAAGATTGTCGCCGGAACAGGGAAATATGTACCTGTTGAAGCGAATCAGGAAGATTGGAGTGGAAAGTATATTATCGGTTACAAAGCTTCAAGCGGTGTTCGCATACTCACGGGAGCTAATTCCGGAAATTATGCAAACATGTCAGATGCAGGTGATTTTAACCAGTATATGGATGGAGATAATATTGTTTCTAATGTCGATACGGATATATATGCTTGTACGTTTGAGAAAACCGTAAACGGTTATTCAATTCATTGTGCAGATGGATATATTGGATATACATCTACTGCAACTTCAAAAAATAACAATCTGTGGTTTAGCCCAAACATTGTTGAAAAACAGTATGAATGGACGATTTCATATTCTAAATGTGTTGAGATTCAGAATGTTTATAATACAAAACGTATTATTTGGGCGAATGCTTCTGCAAATCGATTTGCAGGATATACATCGAAACAACAGGAGGTAATCCTTTATAAATATATGGAATAATGAATAATCCATAAATGCAAAGAACCGATTGAAAATTCAATCGGTTCTTTGCATTTAGCCCTATTATACGGACGAATAGTCCATATTTTTATCCCAACCGCCTTATCTTCGGGAACTGAGGAGGGGCTGCAAACGGGAAAGATTGGTTATAAAAAACAACTTGTTTCTTCGCAAATACTTCGACCATGTTTTGGGTCGATATTTCGCCATCGCTTTAAGACATATATAGTTATTCGCTCACGCAGCAGACTGCTACTCGCCCGCCTGCACGGTCCCTCCGCCGTCGGCGAACAACTGTAAAAAATCGTATCAAGGAGGGCCGAATTTTGCGAATCGGCATCAAAAAGGGATCGCTGCAAGCGATCCTTTTTTGATTAAACGAGGTGCGGAGGCTTCGCCTATTTCGCCTCGGTATTATGCGGTTTGGAGTCTTCCTCCTTCACCGGATCCTTCCCGTGCCGCTTGTTGTAGAGGAAACGCTTGCTCTTCTTGGAGGGAGTCATTTCGAACTCCTCCTTCTCCTCGACGACCTCCGAGAGACGCGAGAAGCGGTTGACCTGCGAGTTCACGTAGTCGAGCACCTCTTTTTTGAGCTCATCGATGCGTTTCTCCCATGCGTCCTTCTTCATCTCCCAGTCGTATTTCAGCTCCTCGTAGCGCGCTTCCAGCTCGTCGCGGTTGAAATGCACGAGCGCGATGAGCCGCCCCTCCTTCTCGGTGACCAGCGAATCGGCCACGAAAACGTGGGAGTTGAGGACGCTCTCGATCTCTTCGGGGTAGATGTTCTCGCCGCTGGGGCCCACGATCATGTTTTTGAGCCGCCCCTTGATGTAAAGCCAACCGTCGGGCGAGAGCCAGCCCAGGTCGCCGGTGCGGAACCAGCCGTCGGGTGTGAAGACTTTGGCCGTCTCCTCGGGATTCTTGTAGTAGCCCAGCATGACGCTCGGCGTGAGCGCCACAATCTCGCCCTGCTGCGTATCGGGATTGACGTTTTCCAGCCGCAGCTGCACGCCCGGCGCCGCAGGGCCCGTCGAACCGAGCCGCACCTGCGAGGGAGCCGCGCCGGCCAGCAGCGGGGCGGTTTCCGTCAGGCCGTAGCCGATCGCATAGGGTATCTTGGCTTCGAGCATGAACTGCTCGGCCTGCGTGTCGAGTTTGGCGCCTCCGATGCCGAGGAAGCGCAACCGCCCGCCGAAGACCTTCATCAGCTTCTTGCCGGCGATCCGGTGCAGGTAGCGGCGCATGAAGCCGATGCCGACGAGCGTGCGCCAGAAGGCGTTGGAGTTGAATTTGGCCTGAACCTGATGGCGGTAGATCTTCTCGATGATGAGCGGCACGATGAGCATGACCGTAGGCCGCACGGCTTTCAACGCCGGCATCAGCGCCGACGCGGTAGGCTGGCGATCGAGGTAGACCACGCGCGCGCCCTTCGAGAAGGCGTAGATCAGTCCGATCGAACATTCGTAGGTATGGGACAGCGGCAGCACCGAGAGAAAGACGTCGGTCTCGTCGATCGGGAAGATGCCGAAATCCATATCGATCTGCGCGCAGATCGCCTTGTGGGTGAGCATTACGCCCTTGGGGCTCGACGTCGTTCCCGACGTATAGATGATCGCCGCCAGGTCGTCGGGCGAAGGAACCGCCGTAGATCCCGTTGCCGTGACATGCTGGGCGATGATCCCCAGATTCTTGGTCCGGATGACGATATTGAGCGAATCGATCGTCTGCTTCGAAAGTTTGGAAAAGAGTTTGTCCGAGACCAGCAGGGCTTTCGCCTCGGAATGGGCGATGATCATATCCAGTTCGGGGCCGGAGAAGTCGGGAAGGATCGGTACCGCGACCATGCCGGCCGAGGTGACGGCCAGGTAGCAGATTCCCCAGTTGGGCATACTGCTGCTGAGCAGCGCCACCTTGTCGCCGGCCTTGACGCCGGCTCCGACGAGCGCCTCCTGCACCGCGGCGGCTCGCCGGCCGACTTCGGCGTAGGTGACGCTTTCGCCGTTGAACATATCGAAGGCCGTGCGTGAAGCGAACTTCTCCACACCATGCCGCAATAGTTCGTAAAGCGTGTTAATCTTCATAAAGTCAGATTCTTCTTCTGTAAATCCGAATTGCGAAATTCAAGGCAAATGTACGGATTTTTACCTAAAAAATACTACATTTGAACCAAATTATCACCATGCTCGACCGCAGTTTCATCCGACAATCCGCCGCTGCCGCAGGCTTCGACCTGTGCGGTGTAGCGCCGTGCCGCCATCTGGTGCGGAACGAGCAGTTTTTCCGTCGCTGGCTCGGCGACGGGCGTCACGCCTCGCTCGGTTACCTCGAACGGAATCTCGACAAGCGGTTCGACGTGCGACGGCTGGTCGAAGGGGCGCAGACGGTAGTCGTCTGCGCCGTCGGTTACAAGAACGGCCTGAGCGACGGTTATCCCGACGACTTCCGCGCGAAGATCGCCTCGTATGCCCTGACCGCCGACTACCATGCCACGATCAAGGGGATGCTGGGCGACCTCTTCGGGCGTCTTCGTGCCGCGGAGCCTGCCCTCGCCGGCCGGGCGTTCGTCGATTCGGCTCCGCTCGTGGAAAAGCAGCTGGCCGTCGAAGCGGGGCTGGGCTGGATCGGCCGACAGTCGCTGCTCGTCACGCCCCGGTTCGGATCGTTCGTCCTGCTGGGCGAACTGGTGCTCGACGCGGCCTGCGATCGTTACGACGAGCCGCTCGCCGGCGTGGGGTGCGGCTCCTGCCGCCGCTGCGTCGAAGCCTGCCCGACAGGTGCCGTTTGCAACGACCGCGCGATCGATGCGCGCCGCTGCATCTCCTGTCATACGATCGAACGGACGCCGGCTGCGGAAATTGCCCTCGATGGGTGGATTTTCGGCTGCGACGCCTGCCAGAGCCGCTGCCCCTACAACCTCCGTGCGCCGCTGCATCTTCATCCGGCGTTCGATCCGCTGTCGTTCCCGCCCGAACGGTGGCTCGCGATGGAGGAGGCGGAATTCCGCACGTCGTTCGGCCGCACGCCGCTCATGCGCAGCGGCCTCCGGCGCCTCCAAGCCAATGCGGCGCAAAACCTGCGCCGAAAGGGAAGGGAATGATTGCCGCCGTTGCATAAAAAAGAATTGCTCCGTTGTGGAGCAATTCTTTTTTCGTTACAGCGAAAACCCTTATTTTTTGTGCAGGTTTAGGTGAACGCTTGTAGCGGCAGTTTCGATACCGAGCGGCAAACCCTGGAATCGGGAAATCTCGGTCGGAAGCCATGTGCGGTTTACCTCCTGAGCCAACTTTTTGACGACGGATTTCGGCATGTAATCAATACGTCCCAGAATCGACGAGGAGACCTGTCGGAAGTTACCGTTGAATACCGAAACAGCATCCGACGTCATACGCGTATTCTTGACTGCTGCACTCCCTACACCCTTCGCCGCAGACTTCGTAAGCTTAAAGGGGCCTATCGGATAGTCGTCCTGCGTGAAACCTTCGGCAGCACGATAGGTCAACAACGTTGGTTGTCCCTGATAGGTGCAATACCCATAGTAATCCATGAAGACGACATCGATTTTCTCCTTGCTTCCGCCGCTCAACGAAACTTCCTGTTCCGTGAGACCTACGATCGTGAACTGGTCGTTGGTAATTTGGCCGCCCATCAGAGCATTGCCGACATCGAATCGTAGAGGGAAGTAGTCTTGGTCGCTATACCAGTAACAATAAGGCTGGTATTCAACAGATACGTTGCCATAAGTATCATCCTCGAAGGATCCTACGCTTACGGTTAAAGAGGAAATTATATCGTTCTCGGCGTTGTACGACCACGGTAATTTATACTCGTTACGCAACGTCGAGATCGCCCAACCCGAAACGTAGAAGGATTTGTTAGCGACGTTCTGCTCGATCGTGATGTCGAACGTCAACGGCTTCTTCGTGAGAACCGAGGAGGGGGATGTAACCGTCCACGTCCCCAAATATTTCTTGTAAGCGTCGGTGGCATCTCCTCCTCCGCCCGTCGGGTCGTTGTTTATCGACTGGCCCAGGACAGACAACTGACCGTCGGCCGTTGCAGGAGCCTTGCAAATTATCCAGTTTACGTTTCCGGCCTTGCCTTCGGCATTCTTACCCACGGTCGCAAAAATCCAAGGCTGGCTGGCATCCACATAATACCCGAGTGAATAACCTCCTTCTTCCTGCTGGATTACTTCGCCCTCGGCGAGAACCTTCGACCGCATGGTAGCTTCGGTCATTCCTATTTGTTCCAAAGAGATCGCATCTCCCGTAAGTGCCGACGCAAATCCGATAATTTCCGATGTCGCGGCATTAGGATAGAAGATCGTACCCATGATGATCCCTCGCGTATCGCTGGCATTGACCGGCCGCATATTTACCCACGTATCCGTTGCAGGGGCCTCGGCTTTCAGCGTAGTAATCGTATCTTCGCTCTGAGCCAAGGTCGTACATGCTTTCACCTCCGTTTCGCTCACCTGAGCAATACCGAAGGTCAAAAGGACGTATTCGGTTTCGGGATCAAGGTCGGGGAAGGTCCCGGAACTGGTACCCTTATAGAACAACTGCTTTGCGACCATCTCGAATCCGTACTGACCGATAAGTTGATTAATCTGTTGAAGAACGAGAGAAACCTCCTTGTCGGCATCAAACTGAGGAAGCAATTTGGTCGCAAGTGACAGTGGCATGTAGTACATGTCGGGATCGCTGCTCGTAATCGTGTAATCGAATGTTGATTCGGTGGGGTTGGACATCGTCATCGTGAAGATGCTGTTCCCATCGACAAGCGGTGCGGAGAACGTCTCGCTTGCCAATTTGGTGGTCAGTTCCGATGTCGCGGCATCGTATGCGAAGGCGACGGCCGTATACTCCTTGCCGGCTTCGACTGCAAAGTCGCCTTCGTAGTCCCCTTTACGTGCGATCTCGTCCATTTCGTCGCCGTATTTGGTCTGCAACAGAGCGACGATCTCCATCTCGGTCTTACCCGCAATATCGGCAGCGACAACGACGTCGGCGAAATAATCCGCATTGGCCGTCGACGGGGCGAATGTCACGTGTGCGTTCTCCGCGGTTACGGTACCGACAGTGATGGCGATCGTCATGCGGTCGTCGGCCGGCGTGGTGAACGCCGTTTCGAGACGTGCGACAGCGGACGTGGACTTGCCGGCGTCGAGGTCGTAACCGAAGGCGACGACCGTGTACTCCGTGTCGGCCTTCAAACCGTGGACGGTCTTCCTGACCGTGCCGGAGGAGAGTTCGGAGATGTTCTCTTTCAGGGCGGCGACGATCTCACGGTCGCTCTTGCCCTCGATCAGGCTGTTTTCGACGACCTGCCAGTAGTAGAGGTTCTCGGCCGAAGGTACGATCTCCACGTCGACGCTCTCGTAAGTCGGGTTCGTCGCGGCGATCTTCTCGAACGTCAGCTCCGCGGCCTCTTCGGCCAGCGTCGTGGCGAAGATTTTGGAGTACTCCGAATCCGTCAGACCGCTGCCTGCGGCGGCGACGGCCTTGACGCGCAGGATATATTTGGTTTTCGGATCGAGGTCGCCGAATGCGAGGGCCGTAGCCGAAGTCGAGTTCTCGGGCTGCACGACGAGTTCGTCGCCCGTCTCGTTCTCCTGGGAGAGGCGATATTTGTAACTTTCGGCATTGGGTACGGCATCCCACGCCACCTTGAAGCTGGAGGACGTCGTCGTGGTCACCGCGACCGAAGGTTTGGCGAGCACCGTGCCGCCCTGCTCTTCTACATCGTCGCTGTCGCTACAACCCGTGAAGGCGAATAACAGCGAGAGACATAAAAAAAGTCCGAATTTTCTCATAGTAAAACGTATTTGATTGTAATGATTCTCGTCCGGTCGTGCCTTTCCCGCACCGTGTCGTTAGGGAAAGTACCGACAAATATAGGTATTTTTTCAGAAACTCTGTAATCTTTGGAAAAGTATATCCTCCGTCCGGCCTCTTTTTTCGCTGCGGAACTGTAACGGTTTACATCCGGATAGATCGTAAAGTATCATCTTTTCGGGCATAATTCGCAACGGATGGAAAGCGGAAAGGGGGAGTTTGGCGCGAAATCGTCAGGCGGAACGATTTTTTAAAAATCCCGGGCTTCTCCGAACAGCCGCAGCTCGAACGTGCCGCCGACGGCCAGCCGTTCGCCCTTGACGGCCATCGCCCCCAGAATCTCCGGCAATTCAGGAAGGCGAACGTTCGATCTTCGAAACTGTGATCTCACTGGATAAAGTAGACCATAAACTGGAAGTTCCTTCTGACGAAGCTAATCTGGACGGCTTGAATTTCTTAGCCGGCAAACGTGTGGACGAAGTAAACAAGATGGCCGAACTGGGAACACAACTGGCTCACGTAGACGGTGGTGTACCTAATATGCGCATCGTACTTCCGGAATTGAGCGAATACAACATCGGTGGTCTGCTCTACTTCTTCGAAAAGGCTTGTGGTATCAGCGGTTATTTGCTGGGCGTGAACCCATTCAACCAACCGGGTGTGGAAGCATACAAAAAGAATATGTTTGCCTTGCTGGACAAACCGGGTTATGAAGAGGAATCCAAAGCAATCCGTGCAAAACTATAAATCAAGAACGTTTTATAAACGGTAAACTATAAACAATGAACGGTGAACAACTATGCTATATGCATGGATTTGTTCACCGTTCATTATTTATTATTACTCTTATTTATCATCTTCGGCTTTCGTCTTCAAGCCGATTTCTTCCTGTGCTCCTTCACATTCGGCTTTGGAAGAAAGATAGAACTCTAATTTTACATCACCGTTCTTATCGACTTGTTTAATGGTCGCCATAACCATAATTCTGGCCTTTGACACCCCATCCTTAAAACGGAGCTGTCCTTTCTCCACATCCGTCAAGTTTCCCTCCGTAGATACTTCTGTTTGCTCATAAAAGAGTTTAGTATCCACTTCATCGTCATTCTGAAGTTTAAAGGTTTTCAGTTCTGCCCCATTTCCATCCAAAAGCAGAAAGGCTTTCACTTCATCTCCCACTTTCAAGGCCGGCAACTCCTCCCTCTGATTCGCATAGTCCTTTTCACCGGAACTGGTATTTTCACCGTCCGATTCGATCTTTGCATAAAGCTTTTCTATCTTGATAACAGGACTTTCCCCACTATCAGAGCAGGCGCCTAAAAACAATGGTAGCAACAATAATACTCTCTTTTTCATGCTATCGTCGAGTTTATAACGTTACAAAAATACACATATTCCTCTAAACAGCAAATAATTATATAGTTAATCGTTTGGGAGCATCATTTACAACTATCTTCCTTTTCTAATTTATCTCTCATTTTTTATCGTTATCTTTGCCTCGTATACAGTTGTAGATGAAGCGAATCAAACTTAAAAAACAAATAGAATGGTAGAAAATTTATTAAAGAAGTCCAATGGACTCATGCTACTATGTAGCATATCATTGCTAATGATAGTCATGACCGGTTGTCAGGAAGCCAAACTCAAAACTGTGATCGGGATAGCCAACAAACAGTGCCCGCTGGACATGGGGGAAGTCGGCAAGATTACCAGCATCATCTACGACGGAGATAACGTAGTGTACACTCTCAACATGAACGAGGAAATTACCAATATTAAGATATTGAAAGATAATCCGGAAAGCATGAAATCATCGATCAAAATGATGTTTCAGAATCCGGCTGCTGATGTAAAGGAAATGTTGAAGCTGATGGCTAAGTGTAATTCCGGATTACACATGATATTTGTAGGGAATAAGTCGGGCGAGCAAGCGGTTTGCGAACTTACTGCCGAAGAATTGAAAGAGGTGATCAATACAAATGCCGACCCGGCACAAAGCGGACAGACAAAGCTTGAAGCGCAACTGAAAATGGCGAATCTGCAATTTCCAATGCAGGCCAGTGAAGAGGTCATTGTCGAAAAGATCGAAGTCATAGGTGAATCGGTTGTTTATATATGCAGTGTGGACGAAAAGTTGTGTCCTATCAGCCAGATTGAAGAAAACGCAGCCGAAGTGAAAGAGGGTATTGTGTCAACGCTGGCAAGTCAGACCGATCCTGCCACCCAGATATTCATAAAAACCTGTGTGGAGAACAATAAAAACATTGCTTACAGATATATCGGTAAGGATTCCGGAAAACAATATGATGTGATTATCCCCCAGTCCGATCTAAAGAAAATGATTATAGAAAAATAAAATATTATCTTAAAAAGATTCCGCAACGTACAAAGTATGAAAAAGAAACTGAAAGCCGTCCTGTTTGACATGGACGGCGTACTTTTTGACTCTATGCCTTATCATTCGAAGGCTTGGCATAAAGTAATGAAATCTCATGGGCTCACTCTTAGTCGCGAAGAAGCATATATGCATGAAGGACGGACAGGAGCCTCTACAATCAATATTGTTTTTCAACGTGAATTGGGTAGAGAAGCCACACAAGAGGAAATAGAAAGTATCTATCAGGAGAAAAGTGTTTTGTTCAATTCATATCCTGAAGCAAAGCCTATGCCCGGTGCATGGGAGTTGCTGCAAAAAGTGAAGAAGGACGGTCTGATTCCGATGGTGGTCACCGGTTCCGGTCAGTTATCCCTGCTCGAACGGCTGGAACACCACTATCCGGGAATGTTTCACAAAGAACTGATGGTTACAGCGTTCGATGTAAAATATGGCAAACCCAATCCCGAACCGTATTTGATGGCTTTGAAAAAAGGAGGGATCAAAGCGGATGAAGCTATTGTTGTAGAAAATGCTCCGTTAGGAGTGGAAGCCGGACACAATGCGGGTATTTTTACCATAGCGGTCAATACGGGTCCTTTGAACGGGCAAGTGTTGCTGGATGCCGGGGCTGATTTATTATTTCCATCTATGCAGGCACTTAATGACACCTGGGACATGATGACTGAAAATGACATCTAAAAGCTGAAAAGAAAATTTATTCTTCAAAACAGGAGAGAAATATTGAAAAGCAGGAATATAAATAGTATTTTTACGGGAGTTTAATTCGCTTAGATTCTATCTAAGCCAACGCAGATTCTACTATGCAAAAGTTATTATCTTTACCACCCAATTTGATCCATTGCTTCCACGAACTGGAAGAAGTTAACCATACCGATTGGTTTTGTACATCAGACCCCATAGGGAGCAAACTAGGCTCCGGCGGCGGAACTACATGGTTATTGCAAGCTTGCCATCAGGCATTCGCTCCACAAGAGTCTTTCAGCAACTGGATAGGACATGAAAAAAGAATATTGCTTCATGCAGGCGGACAAAGCCGTCGGCTACCCAGCTACGGCCCTTCCGGCAAAATATTAACTCCTATCCCGATCTTCAGTTGGGAAAGAGGACAAAAGCTGGGACAGAATCTGTTGTCATTGCAGCTCCCGCTCTATGAAAGGATTATGAATCAGGCTCCGGCCGGTCTGAATACGCTGATTGCTAGCGGAGATGTATATATCCGTTCGGAAAAACCGCTTCAGGATATTCCGAACGCAGACGTAGTATGCTACGGGCTGTGGGTGAATCCGTCATTGGCAACTCATCATGGCGTGTTTGTTTCCGACCGGAAAAAACCGGAGGTGCTCGACTTCATGTTGCAGAAACCTTCTCTGGAAGAGTTGGAAGGATTGTCGAAAACTCATCTTTTCCTGATGGATATCGGCATTTGGATTTTGAGTGACCGCGCCATAGAAGTATTGATGAAACGGTCGTTGAAAGAAGGTACGAAGGATATTACTTATTATGACTTATACTCGGACTATGGTTTGGCTTTGGGAGAGCATCCTAAAAGGGAAGATGAAGAAATCAATCAGTTGTCCGTAGCTATATTGCCGTTGCCGGGGGGAGAATTCTATCATTACGGCACAAGTCACGAACTGATTTCTTCTACTTTAGCCATACAGGATAAGGTACGGGACCAAAGAAGAATCATGCACCGGAAAGTAAAGCCGAATCCGGCTATCTTTATACAGAATTCCATCACACAAATTTCTCTTTCTGCCGACAACGCCAATTTATGGATTGAGAATAGCCATGTGGGAAAGGAATGGAAATTAGGTTCCCGCCAGATTATTACAGGAGTTCCTGAAAATCAGTGGAGCATCAATTTGCCGGATGGGGTTTGCATCGACATTATTCCTATCGGTGAGAATGAGTTTGTTGCGCGTCCGTATGGATTGGATGATGTATTCAAAGGAGCGTTGGACAAAATAACGACTACTTATCTCAATGTTCCTTTTACCCGTTGGATGGAAGATAGAGGAATTACCTGGGAGGATATAAAAGGGCGTACAGATGATTTACAATCGGCATCCATCTTCCCTAAAGTAGCTTCTGTGGAAGATTTAGGCATATTAGTACGCTGGATGACCTCGGAACCACGACTGGAAGAAGGGAAAAAACTTTGGTTGAAAGCAGAGAAAGTTTCTGCAGACGAAATATCCGCAAGCGCCAACCTCAAGCGTCTTTACGAACAACGCAATGCTTTCCGCAAGGAGAACTGGAAAGGACTGGCAGCCAATTATGAGAAGAGTGTGTTCTATCAACTTGATTTGCTGGATGCCGCAAATGAATTTGTACGTTTCAATTTAGATATGCCTGACGTATTGAAAGAAGATGCCGCCCCCATGTTACGGATACACAACCGGATGCTTCGTGCACGTATCATGAAACTACGTGAAAACAAGGATTGTGCCAAAGAGGAACAGGCAGCTTTTCAACTGCTTCGCGACGGTTTATTGGGGATAATGAGCGAACGTAAAAGTCATCCCATACTCAATGTTTATTCCGACCAAATCGTATGGGGACGCAGTCCTGTGCGTATTGATGTGGCCGGAGGATGGACAGACACACCTCCCTACTCTCTTTATTCAGGAGGAAGTGTTGTAAATCTTGCTATCGAGCTGAACGGCCAACCGCCGCTACAAGTATATGTGAAACCTTGCAAGGAATATCACATCACTCTTCGCTCTATCGACATGGGTGCAATGGAAGTGATAAGGAATTACGAGGAACTGCAAGATTATAAAAAGGTAGGTTCTCCATTCTCTATCCCGAAAGCCGCCCTTACATTGGCGGGCTTTGCACCGGCATTCTCTACGGAATCTTATCCTTCTTTAGCTAAACAGCTGGAAGATTTCGGTTCAGGAATCGAAATTACTCTACTGGCTGCTATTCCCGCAGGCTCTGGCTTGGGAACCAGTTCCATACTGGCATCTACCGTGCTCGGAGCAATCAATGATTTCTGCGGACTGGCTTGGGATAAAAATGATATATGCAGTTACACATTAGTATTAGAACAGCTCCTGACCACAGGGGGAGGTTGGCAAGACCAATATGGCGGTGTCTTTTCCGGTATTAAGTTGCTTCAATCTGAAGCAGGTTTCGAACAGAATCCGTTAGTACGCTGGTTACCCGATCAGTTCTTTGTTCATCCTGATTACCGCGACTGTCATCTGTTATATTATACAGGAATTACTCGTACTGCTAAAAGTATTTTGGCAGAGATTGTCAGTTCCATGTTCCTCAATTCCGGTCCGCATCTAAGTTTGCTGGCCGAAATGAAAGCTCATGCAATGGATATGAGTGAAGCTATTTTACGTAGTAATTTCGAAAGTTTCGGTCGTTTGGTCGGCAAAACCTGGATACAGAATCAGGCATTAGATTGCGGAACCAATCCACCGGCAGTAGCAGCCATTATTGAGAAAATCAAGGATTATACCCTGGGATACAAACTCCCCGGTGCAGGTGGCGGGGGGTATCTATATATGGTAGCAAAAGACCCGCAGGCAGCCGGACAAATCCGACGGATACTAACGGAACAAGCCCCTAATTCCCGTGCTCGTTTTGTAGAAATGACTCTTTCTGATAAGGGACTTCAGGTTTCAAGAAGCTAAAGAGAAAGCGTTACCATAAGGCAGGTCAATCATCCGGAATCATAAAAAATAAGCTTGGACAGATTCAAACGAAATGTCCAAGCTTTAATTTTTCAAGGCCATAATGATCTGTTTTACATGTTGAGACTTGAAATAACTGTAAAGTAAATCACAATAATGATAAAACCAATAGCTCCGATAACCAGTGCAATACTAGCCCATTTCTTTTTTCTAGCTTCTTCCATTCTTATTTATATTTATTGGGATTAATATAATTTATCGTCAAATGTCTACATCTGGAAAGCTATGAACATACTACTACAGAATATCGTTCTTTACTTTTTCATATCTACAAAGTTAGCATTTCTCACAAGAAACATTTTATTTAAATCAACTTTTTCTTTCTATTTAGGCTAAATTATACAACTACATACAATAATATGAAACACAACAATTTACCTATTACGACTTTTATATCATGCAAAAGTTGTACATTTGCGCAAGAATCAAAACACAGGAGGCTATGACTAAAAAAGATGCCATAAAAATATTCGAAGACAAAAAGATTCGTGCTGTATGGGACGATAAGAAGGAGGAGTGGTATTTCTCTATCGTAGATATCATAGCTGCGTTGACTGAAAGCAACAACCCTCAAACATATTGGCGTGTACTGAAAAAGAGACTATTAGACGAGGGAAACCAAACCGTTACAAATTGTAACGCTTTGAAAATGCCTGCTGCAGATGGTAAAATGCGTCTGACTGACGTGGCCACAACAGAACAGTTATTCCGCCTCATTCAATCTATTCCATCGCCTAAAGCCGAACCATTCAAAATGTGGATGGCACAGATTGCAAAAGAACGCCTCGACGAAATGCAGGATCCCGAATTAACCATTGATAGGGCAATGATGGAGTATAAAGCGCTAGGATATTCTGACAACTGGATAAACCAAAGATTGAAATCCATAGAAGTTCGAAAAGAGCTCACTGACGAATGGAAAAGAAACGGAATGCAAGAAGGTATTCAATTTGCAGCCCTAACAGACATCATATACCAAACATGGGCTGAAAAGTCTACGAAAGGATATAGGAAGTTCAAGGGATTAACAAAAGAAAATCTTCGCGATAACATGACAAATACCGAACTGATTCTCAACATGCTTGCAGAGGCAGCCACTACCGACTTGTCAAAAGAGAAAAATCCTTCCGGCTTTGTTGAAAACGCACAAGTAGCACACGAAGGGGGAAAAGTTGCAAAAGTTGCACGAGAGCAGCTAGAAAGCCAACTCGGGCATTCTGTCATCTCACCACTTAACGCAAAAAACATATTGCAGATTAATAATAAACCTGAAGAAGAAGAAAACAAAAAAGAAGATAAGTAAACACACCAAAGTGTAGAATACAATAATAAAAAAGCCATACTCTCTGCAAGTACGGCCTTAAAGTACACCCGAAGGGAATCGAACCCTTATCTGAGGTACCGGAAACCTCCATTCTATCCATTGAACTACAGGTGCTTATACTTATTTTATCAAATTAGAAAAAATGCCTTTGTTGCTTAAACAAGGAAGCCATTCTTTCTA
>OLVZ01002151.1_pt1 | contig 15258 bp, 15 predicted proteins | sample 1673341 | NCBI WGS metagenome assembly OLVZ01 (sample SAMEA3178944, study PRJEB25190) | human gut metagenome | biome: human gut; feature: human-associated habitat; material: faeces | place: Austria | collected 2013 | reverse complement strand
ACGCTGACGGTGGCAACCAGCTCGCTAACCAGTTACTTCTCAACTAATTACGGACCGGAAATGGCCGCGGCCACGCTGTCCTTCCTGGTTCCGTTCGTCCTGTACTGCTTCATGCAGAAACAGTTCGTAGAGGGCATAGCTCTCGGCGGCGTAAAGGGCTGACATGTCCGGACTCACTCTGGCCGCATGCGGCAGGGAACAGCTTGACCAGTGCGTCGATGTCTTTCGTGGGAGTTAGATTTGGGAGCGGTACTTTGCCGGCGGAGACCGGCTGCAGCGCTCGCTCACGAAGGCCTGCGAAAGGGGAGAGCTCTGGTGCGCCCTAACTCCAGAAGGCGCGATCGCCGGCGTAATGCGCGTTGTCCCCAGAGGGTTTTGCGGGCTTTACCACTACCTCTCGCTTATCGGTACCTCGCCGTCTGTACGAGGCAAGGGCGCCGGACGTTTCCTGATGCAGGAGTTTGAGCGCATGGCGCGCGAGGACGGATGCCTGAGGACATGCCTGCTTGTGAGCGACTTCAATTTGCACGCGATGGAGTTTTACCGTTCGCTCGGCTATTGGGAGCTCGGCGTGATACCAGACGCCTCCAAGCCCGGAATCGCCGAGCATGTCATGCTCAAGGATTTGTCCGCTGCGGAGGTAGAGAAGCCGTGATACGTAGCTATAATGATGTGGCGCGGCTGCTGTCCCGCTGGGACTACGCTCCGGAGGCTGTCGAAGCCTATGGCCGCGCTCTGGAGTCCGCCATGCGCAACCGTGACGCGGCGTCTCTGCTCGAGAGTGTGACTTACAGATATGAGCACGGCGGAGATGTGCCCATAAGGGACGTGCTCTCCGGGATGGATGGCTTCGCTGAGGCGTGCGGCGAGAGTAACTACACAATGAGAATGCTGCCGTACCTCTGTATGCTGGAAGGCGCGGAGAAGCGATACGCGTCGGCCGGCATTGGCGAAGACGTCTACAAGGATTCCTTTGCGGATCTGCTGTGGAAGACGCGTGAGTGCAAGAGAATTTACGGCGTATACGGCTCGTTTGTGGCGCCGTGGTTCTACAGATTCTTCGAGCTGAAGTGCTTTGCGCTCGGGAGACTGCAATTTGAGTTTGCATCGTTCAAGGCCGATGCGCCGCTCTCGCCGGGACAGCGCGTGATAAATGTGCACATACCGTCCTGCGGAGCGCTGCGGCATGAGGACTGTGAAGCGGCGTATGCAAGGGCTGTCAGCTTCTTCGGCTGTGGCAGGGAAAAGTCCGTACCGTTCGTATGCGACTCGTGGCTGCTGCACCCTCTGTGCTCCGGGCTTGACGAGGCGTCCGGTATACGGCGCTTCGCCGCGGACTACGAGCTGCTGTATGTGATAGACGACCCGCAGTGCTCGGACATGTGGATAATCTTCGGAGTGCCCTGGACGGGAGATGCCTCTGCGCTTCCGGAGAACACTTCGCTGCAGAGAATATTCCGCCGCCGTCTCCTTGCAGGAGGAAGCGTCGGCCGCGGGTATGGGCTCTATAACAGAAAGCTATAATTGTTTTGGGGATACTTTGCGCAGGTATCCCCATTTTGACAGTGCGCATCGACAGGGGAGGTATTTGATGACAGAAATCGAGATTAAGACCCGAAGCGTTTACGACGGGCTCAGTCCTGCGGAGCAAAAGGTGGCGCGCTATTTTCTGCAGAACCTCGGCTCGGTTTTCGACGATCCAATAGCTCTGCTGGCCGAGAAAAGCGGAGTGAGCCAGGTGGTGTGGGTGCGCTTTTGCAAATCGCTCGGCTACTCCGGACTCAAGGATATGAAAAAGAACCTTGTGTCACAGCTCCGGGAAGACCGAACTGACGCTCAGACTCCCAGCAGCATGGACTTTCTGGACACGCGCGTGTACGCGGGAACCGACGACATTATACGCGGTGTAGAGGCCGGCGCGCTGGACGCAATCAGGAGCACGGCGATGGTGCAGAGAACCGAGGTGCTCGACGAAGTCGTGTCGCGTATCTTTTCGGCTGAGAGCGTGCGCCTGTTCGGCGTGGGAGCGTCCGGACTGGTAGCTCAGGACTTGTACCAGAAGCTGCTGCGAATAGACATGAACGTGCTTTTCTGCGCGGATTTGCATGTACAGCTCACCTATATCACGTCTATGAAGCCCGGAGATGTGGCTATATTCTTTTCAAACTCCGGCAATACGTCGGATATCCTGGAGCTGGCCGCTGCGGCAAAAGAGCGCCGGACGTGCATCGTCGCAGTGACAAAGTACGGAGCCAATCCGCTTGCGGAACTGGCCGATTTTGTGCTCCCGACTTCGTCCCCGGAGCTGGAGTTCCGCAGCGGAGCCATGAGCAGCAGGATTGCCGCGCTGCTTGTGGTGGACATGCTATTCACCACGTTGTGCAACAAGAACTATGACTCTGTGGCAAAGCCGCTCTCTGAGAGCTACTCACAGTGCAGCAAGCACCACAGTTGAACCGGAGGCAAAAATGAGGATCACTCAAGTAAGATTGGGAGTGCTTTCGGCGCCCTTGCGCGTGCCGTTCAGGACGGCGCTGAGAGAGGTCAGCCATGTCGAGGATATAGTGGTGGAAATCCACACCTCGGACGGGCGCATAGGAAGGGGAGAGGCTCCGCCCACCGCCGCCGTCACAGGCGAAACCCTCGGCTCCATCGAAGCCGCGCTGCGAGGTCATATCGCGCCGGCCTTAGCTGGCAGAGACGTGGCCGGACTTGAGGACGCGCTCGTGGCCATAGACCACAGTATAGTCGGCAACAGCAGCGCGAAGGCTGCCGCAGAAATCGCTATTTGGGACTTGTATTCCCAGAATTGCGGCATACCTTTGTACAAATTGTTCGGCGGCAACAGGAAAACACTGGTAACTGATATAACGATAAGCGTGAACGCCCCAGAGGTCATGGCTAAGGACACAGCCGACGCGCTCGCGCGCGGATATGAGACGCTGAAAATCAAGGTAGGAGAGAATCCTGCGCTCGATCTGGCGCGACTCAAGGCCGTCCGCGCTGCGGCTCCGGACGCCACGATAAGGATTGACGCCAACCAGGCGTGGACTCCGCGCCAGGCCGTGCGCCTGCTGGAAAACATGCAGGCCGAAGGTCTGAATATTGAGTTGGTCGAGCAGCCGGTCAAGGCAAAAGATTTGGACGGATTGCAGTTTGTTACGGCTAATTCACCGGTGCCCGTCATGGCTGACGAGAGCATGTTTTCACCGGCGGACGCGCTGAAGATAATGCAGCTGCACGCGGCCGACTATGTTAATATCAAGCTGATGAAGTGCGGAGGATTGTCGAACGCGCTGAGGATAGTGTCCGCCGCCGAAGTGTACGGCGTCGAGTGCATGATCGGCTGCATGCTCGAGGCCAAAGTCAGCGTGACTGCGGCGGCGCACCTGGCGTGCGCCAAGGGCGCGATAACGCGCATAGACTTGGACGGACCTGCGCTGTGCGCTTCAGACCCGGTAACCGGCGGCGCGAGCTTCAACGGCAAGTACATTGAGCTGAGCGACTCGCCCGGACTTGGGATAAGCGGCATAGACGGCCTGAGATACCTCGACTGATATGATAGCCAGCCACGAAAGCCCTATTGCCCCCAAATCGGGCTTTCAGTCTCCCCTACATTGAACAAAATTTTTATTTTGTTCAATTATCTGTGTATTTGCATCTTGCCTTTTTCCCCTGCTTACTATAAAATAAGTTGGATTCGTTTGGAGGTGAACGTTTTGGATTATCGCAGCGAAGCTCCCAAGGTGCTGCGCGATTTTTTGATTTATCACGAGACTATCAAGGGACACTCCCGCGCGACGGTCGATGAGTATTATCTCGACCTGCGCAATTTCTTCCGGTATCTGAAAATCGAGCGCGGACTGGTGCCTCGCTCGACCGAGCTTGACGAGGTCTCCATATCCGACGTTGACCTGGACTTTGTCGGCTCCGTAACTATGAGCGAGGTGTACGACTATCTGGCGTTTCTCTCGCGCGACAAGGTCAAAAACGAACAGAGCCGTTCGCCGGAGTACGGCCTCAACGCCGCCAGCCGCGCGAGGAAGATCTCGACACTCAGGAGCTTTTACAAGTATCTGACCGTCAAGACCAAGCAGCTCGACCACGACCCGGTGGCCGACCTGGACTCCCCCAAAATCAACAAAACTCTCCCCCGCTATCTGACGCTGGAGGAGTCGCAGCGGCTGCTGTCCTCAATAGAAGGCATAAACAAGGAACGAGATTACTGCATAATATGCCTGTTTTTGAACTGTGGACTGCGAATATCTGAACTTATCGGCCTGGATGAAAACGACGTGAGAGACGACAACATACGTGTCTTCGGCAAGGGCGGAAAAGAGCGCATCGTCTATATGAACGACGCATGTATAGACGCGGTGAACGCGTACAGGTCGGTCAGGAAGCTTATGGCCGCGCCGGGGTGCAAGGCGTTTTTCGTCTCCACCAGGCGCGAGCGCATGAGCCGCTCCAGCGTACACGCAATGGTCAAAAAAACGCTGACCCGCGCCGGGCTGGATGCCAGCCAGTATTCCTCTCACAAGCTGCGCCACACCGCCGCAACGCTGATGATACAAAACGGCGTAGATGTTCGCACGGTTCAGGAGGTTCTCGGACATTCAAATTTGAATACCACGCAGATATACACGCACGTGGACAACTCGGAACTGCACATTGCCGCAGACGCAAACCCTCTCGCAAAGTTCAAGCCGGATGGCGGGGCGCGTACCGGTGAAAATGATTCTGAGAAATCATAAAAGTTTTCTGTTTTTTCGCAACAAATTCAATTTTACATCGTCAATATAAAACCGTGTCTCGGTTTCCGGCGAGACGCGGCAGTGCATAATAAAAGAGCAAGGAGAAAACGTAATGAAAACGCACCTGAGAATCACCGCGTTGGCGTTGGCGCTTGTAATGCTCATGGCGCTGACTGCCTGCGGCAATCAACAGGACGAAGGCAAGAATACAGGTGAGCCGATCGGCGACGTGTCTTCTACTTATGCCCCGACCCCGTCGGCCAGCCCTTCCCCCTCCCCTACGCCGACCCCGACTCCTACGCCGACGCCGACTCCGTCCCCGACCCCGGCGCCGCCTACCCCGACCCCGACTGTGCCGGTGACGCCAAGCGTCAGCCCTGAGCCGACCTCCGACCCGAGCGCTGAGCCGTCTCCCACGCCGAGCGGAGAGCCTGACAGTGTTGATCTGACTGAGTTCTTCAATACGCTTACTTCGACTTATGAATTTGCCGGCATGACGGAAGTCGACGCTACGTTGCTGGACAACCTCTATCCGGGTCTCAGCGCGATAGCCGCCAAGCAGCTGGTCGCACAGATGGCCATGATAACGGCCTCGGCCAACGAAATCGTGCTTATAGAGTGCGAGAACGCCTCCGATGTGGATACGGTACGTACTATATTCGAGGCTCGCAAGCAGGCTCAGGCCGACGGCGGAGCCTGGTATCCGGCGACCATTGAGCAGTGGAGCAACGCTCAGATATGTGTCAGCGGCAACTATGTCATGCTTGTCTGCCATGCGAACGCCGAGGACATAGCGGCGGACTTTTACGCTCTGTTCGCCTGACCCTAAAAATATCTCACCCGGAGGAAACCGCCTATGGTATTTTCCAGCATACTGTTTATGTTCATATACTTACCGGTGGTACTGTTTTTGTACTACATCTCGCCGGTAAAGTGGCGCAACCCCATACTGTTTGTTGTCAACATGATATTCTACGGCTGGGGCGAGCCTGTGTATATCCTGCTGATGCTGGTTTCTATAACCATCAATTATATCAACGGCATACTTATAGGTAAATGGCGCGGCGTGGATGACAAAAAGGCCAAAATCGTGCTTGTCGTCAACGTAGTGCTCAACCTGGCTCTGCTTGGGTTCTTCAAGTACTACAACCTCTTTGCAGATACCCTGAACCTCATACCGTTCATCAACCTGCCGGAGCTGAATGTCACACTGCCCATCGGCATCTCGTTCTATACCTTCCAGACGATGAGCTATCCCATCGATGTCTACCGCGGCGATGCGGACGTGCAGAAGAACTATATAAGCTTTGGTACCTTCGTCGCGCTGTTCCCGCAGCTCATTGCCGGACCTATAGTCCGCTATAAGGACGTTGCGGATCAGCTGGGATTCCGCGCGAGCAGCGTGAACCAGTTCGCGTCCGGCGTGGAGCGCTTTATGATAGGCGTCGGCAAGAAGGTGCTGATAGCCAACAACATCGGCGCACTGTGGGACGTCTACGCCGCCGGCTGCGGAGACCTCACTTTTGTGGGCAGCTGGATTGGCGCCCTGGCCTTCTCTCTGCAAATCTACTTTGACTTTGCGGGCTATTCGGACATGGCCATCGGTCTGGGCCGCATGATAGGCTTTGAGTTCCTGGAGAACTTCAACTACCCGTACATTTCCAAGAGCATAACCGAGTTCTGGCGGCGCTGGCACATGTCGCTCGGCACCTGGTTCAGGGACTATGTCTACATCCCCCTGGGCGGCAACAGGTGCGGCAAGGCCAGGCAGATATTCAACATCACCGTCGTCTGGGCGCTGACCGGCATCTGGCACGGCGCCAACTGGACCTTCCTCATCTGGGGCCTGTACTACGCGTTCTGGCTGCTGCTTGAGAAGACCTTCCTCCTGAAATATCTGGAGAGATCCAAGGTGTGGAGCCACGTCTACACACTGCTTGTGGTCATGCTGGTCTGGCCGCTGTTCCAGCTCAATGACATAGGCCTGGCCGGACAGTACACCAGCGCGATGCTCGGCTTCGGTGCAAACGGCTTTATCAGGAGCGAGGATCTGTACTACCTGATGACGTACGGCGTCACTATCGTCATCGCCGTCATTGCCTGCACTCCGCTGGGCAAGAAGCTCTGGCATAAACTGCCGAACGGTTTTGTGCGTATTGCAGCGCCCGCGCTTATACTTCTGGCGCTGATCCTGTCCACCGCATACCTCGTGGACGCCTCGTACAACCCGTTCCTGTACTTCAATTTCTAAGGAGGACTGCACATGAGCAAAAAAGCAATGTGGGCGGAAGTCCTCATATTCCTTCTGTTTATCGGCGGCTTTTTCGTGGCCAATATGCTGACACCCCAGAGGACTTTCTCCGAGCAGGAAAACCGCGTTTTGCAGACGATGCCCCGCTTTACGTTTGAGCGGCTTTTCAACAAGGAATTTACAACGGAATTTGAAGACTACACCTCTGACCAGTTCATCTTCCGCGACGAGTGGATAACTCTAAAGGCCGCCAGCGAGCTTGCGCTGGGCAAGAAAGAGAACAACGACGTCTCCTACGGCAAGGAACAGACGCTCATAGAGGGGTTTGACGCCCCGGATAAGAGCACCCTGGATACGAACATGAGCTACGTGAACCAGCTGGTTCAGAACACGGACGCGAACGTTTACTTTGCCCTTATACCTGAAAAGAGCGAGATCTGGTCTGACCGCCTGCCGAATCTCACGCCGAACGACAGCCAGGCGGAGCTGATAGAGTACTGCTACGGCCTGTCCAACGCCAACAACGTGGACGTGCTCGCTCCCCTGCGCGAGCACGCGGACGAGTACATCTACTACCGCACCGACCACCACTGGACCAGCCTGGGCGCCTATTACGGCTTCACCGCGCTGGGCAAGGCGATGGGCATAGACGTCCCCGCGCTGGACAGCTACACCGACCGTCACACCGTCTCCGACAGCTTCTATGGCACGACCTGGTCGTCGAGCGGCTTCAGCTGGGTAAAGCCCGACAGCATGGAGGTCTTTGTGAACGAGCCGGAGGGTTTGAAGATAACCAGCTATCCCACCGGCAGCCCCGAGGAAGGCCAGCTCTACGATGAGAGCTACCTCGAGAAGAAGGACAAGTACTCCATGTTCATGGGCGGCAATTGCCCGCTGCACGAGATAGTCACCGGCAACGAGGGACCCTCCCTGCTGATAATCCGCGACTCCTACACGGACAGCCTCATCCCCTTCCTGCTGGACGACTTCTCAGAGATACACGTCGTCGACCTGCGCTACTACCGCATGAGCGTGTCCGAGTACATCGCCGAGCACGACTTCGACAACGTGCTTGTCGCGTACAGCGTGTCGACCTTCGCGACCGATACCAACCTGTTCCTCATGGGGCGGTAAACAATGTGAAAGAGCCTGCAATATGCAGGCTCTTTTCTTTATACATCGACCGATTCAAAGCGGTGCGCCGAAATTCGATAGGCGGCGAGCAGGACGGCGGCATAAACTATCACCCCGGCTGCAAGTATGGGGAGCTGCATCACAAGCTCCGAGCCGGATGTGCCGTCTATCCAGGATAGCGCCGGTATGTGTGAGGACGTCTCCATCGCCAGGATCAGGATTATCTCAGGAACCATCGCCAGGGCGAAGGCTCTGCCGACCTTGTAGGCGGTCTTGTAGAACTGAGTCAGGAAGACAAAGTCGAACACGGCGAGGATCGTAAGTCCGAAGCCGAAATACGCGGCGTTCGGCTCGATGCCCACAGGGTTGGAATCCGCGCCTATAGCCGTTCGGAGCAGTGCAAAGATAGCCGCCACGGCGAGCATGGCCAGCTGCATGGACACAGTCAGCGCGCACTTGCCGGCGACTACGGCGCGCTTTGGCACGGGCAGAAGCAGCGTGTAGTACATGTCCCGGGTCTCGCGGCAGTACATGAAGGTGATGGACGGCGCAAGGGAGCCAAACATGAACACAAGGCCGTAGGGATAGGCCGGGACAAGCACCAGGGCGCCCAGCAGCGTGAATATGTACATGGTGGGGTGAGCCGCCAGCCTGAGCTCCTTGTACAGCAGCTTAGAAATCATCATACGTCCTCCTCTCGGTGCGCAGCATTATCTCCTCAAGGGACAGCTCGCCGGTTTCGCCCGGCTGCCTGAGATGCAGAAAATGACGCGCGAATGTGGCTTTGTCGCCGCTGGCCAGCACCCGGCCATCCTTTATGTAGGTTATATCGTCCGCGCATTTGTCGAGGTCGGACGTGATGTGCGTGGAAAAAAGGACGCTGATGCCGCGGCTGTCGGCCAGGTGACGGAGCAGCTCGAGCAGCTCGTCGCGCGACACCGGGTCAAGACCGCTGGTCGGCTCGTCAAGGATGAGCAGTCCGGCTCCGTGGGAGAGTGCAAGAGCGATAAGGTATTTCACCCTCATACCGGCGGAGAGCTCGTTCACGCGCTTGTGCTCGTCCAGGCCGAAGCGCGCCATATGCCGGGAGTACGCCCCGGCATCCCAGGCAGGGTAAAAGCGCCTGGTGGCAGAGGTTATGTCGGAGAGGCGCTTTTGCATGTAGAAGTCAATTCCGCCCAGTACGACGCCCATTTCCTGTTTACACGCCGCCTCGCCTCCGGGCAGCTCGTGTCCGAGGACGGTTATTCTCCCTCCCTGCGGTTTTATCATGCCGAGGATGGATTTGAGTGCGGTGGTCTTGCCTGCGCCGTTGCGGCCTATCAGCCCCATTATGCGCCCCTCGCCGAGGGTGAAGGAGACGTCCTCGAGCGCGAAGCCGGAATAGCGCTTCGTCAGCCCTTCAACGGTCAGAACATTCATCTTCTCTGTCCTTTCTGTATGCGGCCTCCAGAAGCTGAGCCATGTTGAGAAACAACTCGCTCTGCATGAGCGCTATTCCCTGGCTCCCCGGATTGGTGTCGCCCAGGACAATAAGCGTGTCCCCCTGCTTGATGCCGAACAGGTCGCGCGCCTTCTTGGGAATGACTATCTGACCGCGCTCTCCTACCTGGACGGTGCCGAACACGTGCTTGCCCTTGGGCGGCGGCGTTATGCCCTCCCTGGCCTGGTCGAAGTGGATCAAATCGTCGAGGCTCACGCCGTACAGCTCGGCCAGGGCGTCGCAGTGCAGAATATCCGGCGCGCTCTCACCGCTCTCCCATTTCGCCACCGCCTGCCTCGTCACGCCTACGGCCTCGGCCACGCGCTCGAGCGTCAGCCTTTTCAGACTGCGCAGGGATGTGAGGTTGCGCGCAAGATTGCTCTGATTGTTCATACAATTCACACCTTTCACGCCTAATTCTACACGATATTGCGGCTAGTTCAACCAACCTGAGCGCACCAAATGTGTTAACGCAGGTTGCAAAAAACGAGCCGGGACAGACCCGGCTCGCTTAGCGTTTCAATATGGTGTATATTACTTGTACAGCTCGCCGCTGAAGGCCAGGATGGACACCAGCGAGGCGGCGACGGCGGCAATGGCGTCGATGAAGATCGAGAACCAAAGCGTGCTTATGCCGAAGGCTGCGAGAATGAGCAGTATGACTTTTATCAGCGCGGCTCCGCCGGCAGTGGCGTAAGAGAGCATGCGCGCATAGCGAGCCACGCCTACGGCGACGGCTATCTTGCCGACCTTGCCGCCGAGAATGGTCACGTCGCAGCTCCTGCGCAGGCTCAGCGTATCGGCGCCGGACATGGCTACATCCACGTCGGCGGCGGTGTGCGAGCCGCCGAAGTCCTCTCCCCTGCCCACGTACATGAGCGTGCGCCCGGGGGCGCAGCCCTGCTTGAGCGTGGAGAGCGAGCCGCGCAGCTTGTCGCGGGAGCACTCGGAGTAGTACTCGGTTATACCCATGCTGCTGGCCAGCTTGGCCGTGCGGTCGCGGGAATCGGAGCTGAACATCACGATGTTCTCAACGCCGCTGTGGCGCAGGTCGTCGATCCCGGCGGCGGCGTCTTCACGGACGGGGTCGCTGAGCACGATGCAGCCGGCATACTCGTCGGTTATGGCGACATAGACGCAGGTTGCGCCGTCGTCCACATAGAGGTCGCTGTCCGGAATCTCAACATGGCCGATGCGCATCAGCTCGCGCGTGCCCACGCGGATGGGTATGCCGTCTACGCGCACTTCGACGCCGTAGCCGGGCGCCTCGTTGAAATTCTCGATCAGGTCTATGTATATGGTGCCGCCGTAGGCCTCGATGATGGAGCGCGACTGCGGAGAGTTTGAGTAGGACAGGGCGTGAGCGGCTATCTTCAGCAGCACGTCCTTGCCCATGCGCCCGGCGCTGACGGATACCACGCGCGGCTTGCCCTCGGTGAGCGTACCGGTCTCGTTGAAGGCCGCGGTGCTGGCCGATGCGACGCCGTCCATGGCGGCGCAGCTGTCAAACACGGCGCCTGCGCGGGCGGCGCCGCAGCATGCGCACAGGCGTATGACGGGTATCGCCGCGAACATCGAGACCGGCGAGGCTATTACCAGGAACATCGACGCGCGCCTGACAGCCTCGGAGACCGAGATGTCCAGGAAAATAGGCAGCAGCGCGGCGATGAGCACGGCGATGGCCGTTATGACGGGCGGGAAATACTTGCGCAGGCTCTGCAGAGCCTCAGGCACGACCTCTCCCCTGCCGGGGGCTGCGTTGATTTCGGCGTAGAGCCTGGCGGCGGTCGACTCGCTCTGTACGGAGGAGACCTCGCATCTCAGCTCGCCGGAGGCGTTTATGCAGCCGGAGAACAGCTCGTCGCCCTCCTTGACGTTGACATAGCCGGAGTCGTCTCCCAGCGGCGCCAGGTCAAGCTTCGAGCTGCCGTCGAGGACGATGCAGTCGCAGGGAACCGTTTCGCCGGGGCGTATGACGATTATGTCTCCGGGCTGCAGCGAGTCCGCCGAGACGGTGGATTCTTTGCCGTCCTCGCCCACGCGGCTGGCGTATGCGGTGTCGCAGTAGATGGTGTCCAGCACGGTGCGGCGCGTGCGCTCCACGGCGTAGTCTATGAAGATGCCGGTTATCTGATAGAGCAGAATGAGCGCGCAGCCCTCTATCTCAGCGCCGAAAATAAATGCCAGCAGGGCGGCTATTATGACCAGCGCGCCGCTGTTGAGGTAGTCTCCGCGCATTATGCCGAGCACGGCGGCGGCTATGACGTCATATCCGGCTATGAGCGCGCAGAGCACGAGTATGACCGTGACCCACACAGCAGGTATGGCGTCTACCAGCAGCGCAATCGCAAAGGCCACGCAGCAGACGGCAAGCCGGGCAACGAGGATGATCCCCGCGCCGATGTTGCCCGCGGCAAGGCGCCCGCCGGCGGCGGTGGAGCCGCCGGCAAGCTTTTCGAGTAATTCAGTGAAATTCATTGCACCCCTCCTAACGTCTTGGCGCCAAAGGCGCTGGGGTTTTTATGCCGAAAGTTTATTCCGCCTTGCCGTCGCAGCCGAGCACGTCGACTATCTTGTGGGCGACCATCTGCTTGATGGCCTCGCGGGCGGGCTTGAGGTACTCCCTGGGGTCGAACTTGTCGGGATGCTCGGCGAAGAACTTGCGGATGGTGGCGGTCATGGCGAGACGCAGGTCGGAGTCGATGTTGATCTTGCACACCGCGCTCTTGGCAGCCTGACGGAGCTGATCCTCGGGAACGCCGATGGCGCCGGGCATATTGCCGCCGTACTTGTTGATCTCCTCGACGAAGTTCTGGGGCACGCTGGAGGCGCCGTGCAGGACTATCGGGAAGCCGGGCAGGTTCTTCTCAACGGCCTCGAGCACGTCGAAGCGCAGCTGCGGCTTCGTGCCGGGTTTGAACTTGTAGGCGCCGTGGCTGGTGCCGATGGCGATGGCAAGGCTGTCGCAGCCGGTGCGCTCGACAAACTCCTGCACCTCCTCGGGGCGGGTGTAGCTGGCGTGACCTTCTTCGACCTTGACCTCGTCCTCAATGCCGGCGAGGGTGCCCAGCTCGGCCTCGACGACGACGCCGTGGTCGTGAGCGTACTCGACGACCTGCTTGGTGATGGCGATGTTCTCCTCGAAGGGCTTGCTGCTGGCATCTATCATGACGGAAGTGAAGCCGCCGTCTATGCAGCTCTTGCAGAGCTCAAAGCTGTCGCCGTGGTCAAGGTGGAGCGCGATGGGCAGGCCGGTCTCAGCGACGGCGGCCTCGACCAGCTTCATCAGATAGGTGTGGCTGGCGTAGGCGCGGGCGCCCTTGGATACCTGGAGGATCAGCGGAGCGCGCAGCTCGTTGGCGGCCATGGTGATGCCCTGGACTATCTCCATGTTGTTGACGTTGAAAGCGCCAATGGCGTAACCGCCCTCATAAGCTTTGCGGAACATGTCTTTTGTTGTTACTAAGGCCATAAAATTATCTCCTTCGCTAGCGGTAAATTTATGCTATTGCTTCTTTATTATATCTCAATCATGTGTTATAATCAATAACACATTCTCAAACAAACTTCATTTTTTGGAGGCAGCAACATGGAAAAAGCACTTAAGGGCGCCTGCATCATCGGACAGTCAGGCGGCCCGACCTCAGTTATCAACGCCAGCGCGTACGGAGTAATCCGCACTGCGCTCGACAACGAGAACATCACCCGCGTCTTTGGCGCGGCTCACGGCATCAAGGGCGTGCTCGAGGACAAGCTCTATGACATGGGCGTGGAAGACGCCGAGGAGCTCGAGCTTCTGACCAACACTCCGTCCTCCGAGCTGGGTTCCTGCCGATACAAGATGGCCGATCCCGACGTTGACGACACTGATTATAAGCGCATACTCGAGATATTCAAGAAGTACGACGTGCGCTACTTCTTCTATAACGGCGGCAACGACTCCATGGACACCTGCGATAAGATCAGCCGCTACATGTCCAAGTCCGGCTACGAGTGCCGCGTGATAGGCGTCCCCAAGACCATAGACAACGACCTCTATAACACGGATCACTGCCCCGGTTTTGCCAGCGCTGCGAAATACATCGCCACCAGCTGCACCGAGATATACAAGGACGCCCACGTCTACGACACCGGCATGGTCTGCATAATCGAGATCATGGGCCGTCACGCCGGATGGCTCACCGCCAGCGCCGCTCTGGCCGGTCTCGCCGGCTGTGCGCCCGACCTCATCTACCTGCCTGAGACGGACTTTGACATGGAAAAGTTCGTGGAATCCGTCGAGCGCGTCTACCGCGAAAAGGGCAACTGCATCGTCGCCGTGAGCGAGGGCGTGCACTACGCCGACGGCAGCTTCGTCTCCGAGGCCAAGACCAGCGCCACCGACGGCTTTGGCCACGCCCAGCTCGGCGGACTGGCCAGCCTGCTTGCCGCCGTCATCAAGGAGCGCACCGGCGCCAAGGTTCGCGGTATAGAGCTGAGCCTGCTGCAGCGCTGCGGCGCCCACTGCGCCAGCGCGGTCGACGTCGAGGAGGCGTTCATGGCCGGCAAGGTCGCCGTCGAGAGCGCGGTCGCCGGTGAGACCGGCAAGATGGTCGCCTTTAAGCGCGCCGAGGACAGCGCCGTCTACAAGTGCGAATACGTGCTCGTCCCGCTGACCAGTGTCGCCAACTACGAGAAGAAGGTTCCCGCCGAGTGGATAACTCCCGACGGCACCGGCGTGACTCAGGACTTCATCGACTACGCCCTCCCCCTCATCCAGGGCGAGATCGACCGCCCCACCGAGAACGGCCTGCCCCGCTACGCAAGGCTTAAGAAAGTCCTGGCGAAATAAGGATACAAAAAAGCTCCCCTGTGAGGGGAGCTTTTTTCTGCCTGTTTTACCTGTCAAACGCCGGGTTGACGGCGTAGATGTTCTTCTGATCCATTTTTTCGCTGGCCAGGCGGAGAGCCTCGCCGAAGCGCTGATAGTGCACTATTTCGCGCTCGCGCAGGAAGCGTATGACGTCGTTCACGTCCGGGTCGTCGCTCAGCCTGAGAATGTTGTCATAGGTGACCCGGGCTTTCTGCTCCGCACCCATGTCCTCGGTGAGGTCGGCTATTACATCGCCTTTGACGGCCATGCAGACGGCGCTGAACGGCGCTCCGCTGGCAGCGACCGGGTAGACGCCGGCGGTGTGGTCGACAAAGTAGTCGGAGAACCCGGCGGCCTTTACCTGATCCACGGTCATGTTTCGCGTGAGCTGGTGTACGATTGCGCCTATCATCTCCAGGTGACCCAGCTCCTCGACGCCTATGTCGGTCAGCAGTCCTTTCAGCTCGGGATACGGCATGGAGTAGCGCTGGGAGAGATAGCGCAGGCTTGCGCCAAGCTCGCCGTCAGGGCCGCCGTACTGGCTGATAATTATCTTGGCAAGCGCAGGGTTTGGGTTCTTGATACGCACGGGATATTGCAGCTTCTTGGAATACATGAACATGGCTCAGCCCTCCTTGACGTAGTCCCACGGCCACGGCTCGTTGAGCCACGTGAAGCTCGGCGCATAGGCCATGTCGCTGCGCTGCAGCGGTCCGTAGGCAGAGGCGTAGGTGTTGCGCCCTTCCTCGTAGAGCTTGAGCATGCTTTGATACGTGGCGAAGGC
>OLVZ01002150.1_pt1 | contig 15282 bp, 15 predicted proteins | sample 1673341 | NCBI WGS metagenome assembly OLVZ01 (sample SAMEA3178944, study PRJEB25190) | human gut metagenome | biome: human gut; feature: human-associated habitat; material: faeces | place: Austria | collected 2013 | reverse complement strand
GCCCACACTTAACACGTCGCAGCTCAGATCAAGCCCGGAATTCACCATATCTGCCTCACAGTTAAAATCTGCATCCCCGGTAAAAACGAAACTGTTTTCTCCATTCGTCAGCTTAATTGCCACTGAATTAGCATTACTCTCTTTGCTGATTTCCTTTGGAGAAAGAATTGTAAATTCTCCCGAGCCAAATGTATACTCCGCCCCCACTGCCGGATGCTGTACTTCAAGCCCATGTGCTGCCACTGCATCCATAAAAGAGCCATAAAGGGAAGAATCATGGATATAATCTGCTCCAATCACATTGTCCACCTGAAATGCATTCAGACAGCCAATCAGTCCGCTCACATGATCCTCATCGTAATGGGATGAAATCAGATAATCAATTTCTGACACATTCTGCTCCTGCAAATAGGACACCACATAGCTGGACGCGCTTCTTGGACCACCATCATACAGCAGATTCTGTCCCTCTGACTGCACCAGAATGGATAATCCCTGTCCCACATCCAGGAAATGCACAGTCATGCTGCCGCCAGATGCCAGAACCTTTTCCCCGCTTCCAGGGAATACGATTCCTGCCATAAGCAGAATAAGCGTTAAAAGATAGCCTGCAATTTGTTTTCTTAAGTGTTTCATTTTATTCCTTCTTTCGTTTTTTTCACCGTAGGCACCGCTGTCCTGCTGCCTCTTTACTATTATAATATATTCTCATCCCCACAAACATCCCTGAATTATGTTTTCACAATTGCATTTTTAGCATATAATACCTGGAAGAGCATTTTATGAGGTCGTCCATGTATTACAGAAAAGCCTTATGTGCACAGCAGGAAAATGTAGACCAGGGTACCTTACAGATAACGGTCCATTCAAAAACAGACAACCGCCCTGTGGAAAATGCACTGGTCCGTATTTCTTATACAGGTGATCCAAACAGTGTCATTGAAGAAGTCCGCACGGATTCTTCCGGCAACACCCCTGTCCTTCAATTAAAAACGCCTCCTCTGGAATACAGCCTGAATGCTTCCGAGGAGGCGCAGCCTTATGCAGAATATTCCATGCAGATCAAAGCCGAGGATTTTCACCAGGAGGAAATCGCAGGTACAGAAGTCTTGCCTGCGGTTCTGGCCAAACAGCCTGTCCTTCTGAATCCCAGGCAAGACACTGTTTCGGAAAACAGAATTGTCATTCCTCCCCATACACTTTTCTATGAATATCCACCAAAAATACAGGAATCTGAAATTAAACCAGTACACGAAACTGGCGAAATTGTTCTAAGCAAGGTCGTAATTCCGGAATACATTGTAGTGCACGATGGGCCTGTAGGTGATAACTCCGCCTCTAATTATTATGTCCGCTACCGCGACTATATCAAAAATGTAGCAAGCAGCGAAATCTATGCCACCTGGCCTGACGACACTATCCGCGCCAACATCCTGGCAATTATGTCCTTTACCCTAAACCGGGTATACACGGAGTGGTACCGCAATAAAGGGAAAGACTACACCATCACCTCCTCCACCGCCTACGACCACAAATGGATCCGCGGACGAAACATCTTTGACTCTATCGACCGCATTGTAGACGAACTTTTCGAGAATTATCTATCCCGTCCTAACGTCCGTCAGCCAATTCTTACCCAGTACTGCGACGGAGAGCGGGTGCAGTGCCGGGACATAGCTTTGCAGGCTGCAATTGGATTTGACGGCGATAAAGCCGCGCTTTGTGCCGAGCCGCTTGCGCTGTGCGTCGATGATGCGGATGTGGTCGGCGTTGATCTCAGGCACGACCATCGGCACGTCGGGCGTGTGGCGGTGGGCGGAATTGTTTGATACAACCGGGCATTCGAGTTTCGCGTATTTCTCTTCCAGCGCCTTGATCTCGTCCTTTTTCATATTGACGGCGCAGAAGACAAAGTCGACCTGCCTCGCGATCTCCTCCGCGTCCGCCTCGGCGTCCATCACGATCATGGATTTGACGCTTTCCGGAATTGGTTCAGCCATATGCCATTTTCCTTCGATCGCCTGCGCGTAGGTCTTGCCTGCGCTGTGCGCGCTGGCGGCCAGCACGACCGGGGTGAACCACGGGTGGTTTGCCGTCAGCAGCACGAACCGCTGCCCGACCATGCCCGTTGCGCCAATGATACCAACTCTGAATTTCTCCATGATGAAAGCTCCAATCCTCAAACTCGCCGGAAAGTTCCGGTTGCATATCATTTTGGAATGTAATATAATACATTTGGTTTGTGCAGAAATAAGATGTTCTTGCACGATGGACAAATGTCCGCGAATTCCAGCGGCCTCATCATATCATATTCATTCCTGCCTGTCAATGTGAATCGCGGAAAAAATCGGCGTATTGGAAAGGGCTGTATTTGTTGAAAACACATGATTTTTATTACGATCTGCCGGAGGAGCTGATCGCGCAGACGCCGCTGGAGCGCCGCGACGCGTCCCGGCTCATGACGCTCGACCGGAAAACGGGCGAGGTCACGCACCGGCATTTTTACGACCTGCTTGAGCTTCTGCAGCCAGGAGATTGCCTGGTCATGAACAACTCCCGTGTGCTGCCCGCACGCCTGCTCGGCCATCGGGTGCCGACCGGCGGCGCGGTCGAGGTGCTGCTGCTCAAGGATCAGGGAAACGGCGTCTGGGAGTGCCTTACGAAGCCTGGCCGCAAGACGCACACCGGGACAGAGCTGTCCTTCGGAGACGGCGATCTGACGGCGACCGTAGTAGGGGAGAGGGACGACGGCAACAAGCTCGTGCAGTTCCACTATGAGGGGATCTTCCTTGAGGTGCTGGAACGGCTCGGAAAAATGCCTCTGCCGCCGTACATCAAGGAAGAATTGCAGGACGGCGAACGCTACCAGACCGTCTATTCCAAAATCAACGGCTCTGCCGCCGCACCGACAGCCGGTCTGCACTTTACGCAGGAGCTGCTGGACAAGCTCGCCGCCAAGGGCGTTAAGGAAGCGTATATCACGCTGCACGTCGGCCTCGGCACGTTCCGTCCCGTCAAGGCTGCGGAAATCACGGAGCATCATATGCACTCCGAATTCTGCATGATCTCCAGGGAAACCGCGGATATCATCAACGAAACCAAACGCGCAGGCGGGCGGATCGTCTGCGTCGGCACAACTTCCTGCCGGACGCTGGAATCTCTGGCTGACGAAAACGGGTATTTCCATGAAGCCTCCGCATGGACGGATATTTTCATCTATCCCGGCTACAAATTCAAGGCCATGGATGCGCTCATCACAAACTTCCACCTGCCGGAAAGCACGCTCGTCATGCTCGTCTCCGCATTCGCAGACCGTGAAAAGATCCTGAACGCATACAACATCGCCGTGCAGGAACGCTACCGCTTCTTCTCCTTCGGCGACGCGATGTTCATTGGAGATGTGATGCCTTCCGAGGCCGAAAACGGAGAAAAGCCCGAAAAATAAGGGTTTTCGGGGAAAGCGGCTTAACTGACGAAAAAATCAGGAAAAGCCGCGCGGATAAACGAAAAGCATCACGCATCGTAAGCTTTGAGGGGATGCGCATAAAAAATGAACAACTTTTTTGGTGCATAATGTTGCAGTGATGCTGCATGGACTGCATAAGATGGGGCTGTCCTTGCCACAAAATATGTATAACATATTGACTTCAAGGTACAGCGTGATATAATACACGTAAGGAAATGAATAGGAGTGATTTCAGATGGCGAAAGTATCAACCAGTATTTCCATTGATGCCGACGTGAAAGCGCAGGCTCAAGAGTTGTTCGCAGATTTCGGCCTCGACCTGTCCACTGCGATCAACATCTTCCTGCGGCAGTCGATCCGTGAGAATTGCATTCCGTTTTCTATCCAGCGCGAGGTTCCCAATGCAGACACCATAGCTGCCATGAAGGAAGCTGATGACATGGTGAACCACCCTGAGCGGTACGAAACCTTTCACAGCATGGAAGACCTGAAGAAGGCATTAGAGGAATGAAGTATAGCGTGAGGATATCCGCCCGCTTCAGGAAAGATATGAAGCTGGTGCAGAAACGCGGGTACGACCAGCGGCTCATTTTTGAGGTGATCGAGCTGCTTGCCAACGGCATGAAGCTCGACGAGAAGTACAAAGACCACCTCCTGACCGGCGACTACGGCGGGTTCCGCGAGTGTCACATCACACCCGATTGGCTGCTGGTATATCAGTACAGGGAGCAGGAGCTTTTGCTGCTGCTGTCCAGAACCGGGACGCACAGCAGCCTGTTTTGAATGATGGAGCAGGCGGCGATGACGTACAAGGGCTTGGAGGAAGAGTTTCAAAAGGCGGTGGACGACTATCTGACGTTCTGCTCCGAAACAGGGAAGCGGCCCGAGATGCCTAACGCCTGAAAGCACAAGAAAGATTGTAGAGTTGGGCGCGGCGGTCTGGACTGCTGCGCCTTATATCTGCGAAGTATGGAGGAAATGATGAGGGTGTTTTGATGTATATTGCCGATGGCATTGCGTATCCGGATGCCGAATACGGAAAAAGAGTACAAGACTATCTGAGCAGAGGATTTGACCGTAAGACGGCGGAGTATTTTGCAAGCGGAAGAAAACGAATCACGTCGGTGACGGCAAACGATGATTTTTCCCTGCGATTGTGCTTTGACAACGGGGAAGTGCGGCTGCTTGACTGCGAACCACTGCTGGAGGTCGGAACGGTCTTTGCACCGTTTCGGGAGCTGTCCAATTTCAAACGGGTATATCTGGACGAATTCAATTGCGTTTCCTGGGATATCGACCCCAATGTAGACAGCAATGAGGTTTGGTCAAATAAGGTCGATCTCTGCCCGGATAGCTGCTATATACAGAGCGTTCCCATTGAAGAAATTTAAGGCTGGAACACACCAAGTTTGCGCAGAGAACAACAGACCACAGTTGTTCTATAGAAATCTTCGACAAATTCGAATGCACTTGCGTACTTGGCCGTAGGGGCCGATGCCCACATCGGCCCGTTGGGAAGTATCGAATTCGCCGCAGAATTTTGTAAAAACGGTGCAAACTGCCGGGCCAATGTGGGCATCGGCCTCACAAAGGCTCCCCTCGGACTCAAGGGGATCTGGCACGAAGGGTCTGAGGGGATTTGAATGCTGCAAATTTACAAATTATAGATTATTCTAAACTTTGTGTTTGAATTAGTTTGAATTAGTTCGATTAGAACAGGAGAAGTGATAGGATGAAACCAAAACGGATTGTAAGTCTATTTCTAACGGTCGTTCTTTTGCTGTCACTTGCAATTCCACTGCAGGCTGCAAGCTCCGGCCTGTCGAATTTCAAGAAACAGACAGAATATACGGGGTTCTCTGATGTGCCTGAAACAGCGTGGTATGCGGAAAGCGTGAAGACTGTTTGCGAATATGGGCTGATGAATGGCAAAACAGTGTCAACGTTTTCACCGTCTGGAAACATGACCATTGCGGAAGCTATCGCGATTGGTTGCCGGCTTCATGATATTTATAGTGGCGGTTCTGGTTCGTTCAAGCAATCATCACCGTGGTATCAGGTCTATGCTGATTTCTGGGCTACATTTGCGTCGTTCCCCCACTATTTCAGTGGGAAGGAATCTTTGTTCTGGACGAGTAACGTAACCAGAGAGATTTTTGCTTTCATTATGGATGAAGCACTTCCGGAAGAAGCATATAAGAACATCAATCATATTGCTCCTGGAATACTTCCTGACATTGATCTGTGTTCTGACCATTGGGGCTCAATTTACACCCTGTATAATGCTGGCGTCCTAACCGGAACTAACGATAAGGGATATGACGGTGTCTACTTCCCGGACAAAACCATAACGCGGGCAGAGGCAAGTACAATTCTTTCGAGAATCATCATACCAGAACTCAGGCAGAAAGATGTTCTTGACCTCCCGACGATAAATCTGTTTCTTGCAGATGGCTCACGCGAAGCGTCTAGTTCCACTACTGTTACGGTAGGGCAGATTACATGGGTCTGTGCCTGCGTATCTGAAGCTGCACAATCTGGACAGGTTAAGTGGTCATCCGAAAACCCGGAAATCGCAAAAGTTGAGGCTGATACTGCACCGGGCGACTTGCCAAATTTCAAAATGGCAAAAATATATGGAATATCGCCAGGAACAGTTTTGATATATGCGGAAAATAGCCTTGGCGATCAACTTCTATTTGATGTCGAAGTCCTACCAGACAAAAATAGCCAGTCCAATTCGAATGGTGTTAAATCAAGTAAAGCTGATTCAAGCTGCGTGAATAACGAAGATAACACCACCAGCGCAACGACACCGTCTGCAAATTGCAGCTATATCATCAACACCAACACTGGAAAATTCCATTATACATGGTGCACGAGCGTCAGCAAAATGTCTGAGAAGAACAAGTGGTATTACACTGGCACACGCGACAGTATAGTTGCGATGGGCTATGACCCGTGTAAGAACTGTAACCCGTAAATTTGTCGCCCGCCGTCTGCGGGAATATATCTGCAATTCAGAAATTCAGAAACTTGCGCCATTTATTGACGCGGCAAATAAAATTTCGAGGTAACTATGTTTAAAGTATTAAAAACAGAGGGTGCTGCCCGCAGAGGGGAGTTTTCCTGCCCGCATGGGACGGTTCAGACGCCGGTTTTTATGAACGTCGGCACGCAGGCTGCGATCAAGGGCGCGCTGTCGGCTGCTGATCTGGAAACGATCGGCACGCAGGTCGAGCTGTCCAACACCTATCATCTGCATCTGCGGCCCGGAGACGAGGTCGTGCGCGATATGGGCGGCCTGCACAAATTCATGACGTGGGACGGCCCAATCCTGACGGATTCCGGCGGATTTCAGGTCTTTTCCCTGGCCGGACTCCGAAAGATCAAGGAGGAGGGCGTGACGTTCGCGTCCCATCTTGACGGCCACAGGATCTTCATGGGACCGGAGGAGAGTATGCGCATCCAGTCGAACCTCGGCTCCGATATTGCCATGGCGTTTGACGAGTGCGTGGAAAACCCCGCAAAATACCAGTATGCCAAGGCGTCCTGCGAGCGCACGGCGCGCTGGCTTGCCCGGTGCAAGGAGGCGCTTGCCCGATATAACGCTGAGCCGGACGCTGTCAATCCCGGTCAGCAGCTCTGGGGGATCAATCAGGGCGCGACGTTCAAGGATCTGCGCATCTGGCACATGAAGGAGATCGCCAAGCTCGACCTGCCGGGCTACGCCATCGGCGGTCTGGCCGTCGGAGAACCGACTGAGGTCATGTATGAGATCATTGAGGCGGTCGAGCCGTATATGCCAAAAGACAGGCCGCGCTATCTGATGGGCGTCGGCACGCCGTCGAACATCATTGAATCCGTCGCACGCGGCGTGGACTTCTTCGATTGCGTCATGCCGGCCAGAAATGCGCGGCACGCCAAGCTTTTTACATGGCAGGGGAGCATCAACCTCAAAAACGCGAAGTACACGCGTGACGACGGCCCCATTGACCTGCAGTGTGACTGTCCGGTATGCAGGCGCTATTCCCGCGCGTATCTCCATCACCTGTTCAAAGCGGAGGAGATGCTCGCCATGCGCCTGTCCGTCATGCACAATCTGTATTTCTATAATACGCTGACCCGGCGTATCCGCGACAGCCTTGACACCGGGACCTTCGGCGATTTCCGCGCGGAGTACTCGCAAAAGTTGGCGGAAAAAATATAAAACGGAAATTTATTCAGAAATCCTGTCGCGCCGACTTGAAATGTTGCCGCAGACACGATATAATAAACGAAATTCAAATATGGAGGAAAGACCATGTACCTTTTCTTAACCGCAGCGGATTCCACCGGTGCAGCAGGCGGCGGCGCGTCCATGATCCTCATGTTCGTCGTGCTGATCGCAGTGTTCTACTTCTTTATGATCCGCCCGGAAAACAAACGCAAAAAAGAAGCGCAGCAGATGCGTGACTCGCTGAAGGTCGGCGACAATATCACGACCATCGGCGGCATCATCGGCGATATCGTCTCGATCAAGGACAACTCCATCGTCATCGAAACGACCACCGACCGCGTCCGCGTTGAGTTTGCAAAGTTTGCTGTTTCCACCAACAACACGGCGGAAAAGGAAGCTGCCAAGCAGAAGGCCGCAGCTCTGGCTGCCCGCAAGGAGCAGAAGGAAAAAGAGAAGAAGGCCAAGAAGGATAAATAATTGTCTGACCCCGTACAAGGCGGCAAAAATGAAGTGTCCCCCAAAAGTTAGACAAAATTATGAACACAACCTGTTCAAGCAGCCGAAAGGGCCTGCTGCCTGCGGATCGCAGACGGCAGGCCCTTCAGCTTTGCCTTGATCCTGCGGTTGCTGCCGTGCTCCAAAGAAGCGCCCGATCACAGTCCTCTTGCACTCTGGCGTATGGCGCCGATTGACTGCTCCTTTTGGCATTGAAAAACACCCCATTTCTTAGTACCAAGTATGTTATCATACTTGCCTAACAAATGGGGTGCTGTTCATATGCTGTGCGCACAGGGCGCCGTTCTGCATGATTGTCAGTGCAGCGCTTCATGCTCCTTTTGCAGCTCCTCGCGCAGCTCAAGCACGTTCCAGCCCTTATTTTCGTCCGTCAGGACGGCTTTCAGTGCAACGGGCGGGAGCTTTGCTGCGCGTATGGCCTGCAAAAACAGGTTCAACTGCGCATCTGAAAAATGCGCGAAGACGAGCAGCTCACCGGGGAAATCCTCACCGTCATAAAAGCTCTCAAAGCTGTCGAGATCGCCCGTCAGGGCGCCGACGGCGTTCAGGTACTCCCATTTTTCCACGACGCGCACCTTCGCGCCCAGACGCATCGCGGCCATGCGCAGCTTTGCAAGCTTTTTGGCAGGGAAGTGGACAGCCAGGATCACGGGCATCATGCGCGCACCTCCTGCTTGTCCTCCCGCAGGAAGCCCGCCCACATCAGAAGCCCGGCCAGCGACCAGAAATAGGCCATCATGTACGGCTCTTCAAAGATGTTTTCAAATCCGCAATGAACGAAAACGCCGCACAGTCCGGCAAAAATCCCGGCGCACAGCGGGAACAGACGGGACAGGGCCTGTTTTTTCTGCTGCGCCGTGCGGTAGAGCGCGCGGCAGCCGTTTGCAAGGAAGCTGATGACAGTGATCAGGAACGCGGCGAGGCCCGTATAGCCCATCTCGATCATGAGCTTGAGATAGTAATTATCGACGTAGAAATACTCCTGATGGTCGATGACCTGATTCTGCATGGCGACGGCTCCGCCGAACATTCCGAGGCCAACGCCGGTCGCTTTTCCGCGCTGCTCCAGAAGCGTCATCGCGACGAGCTTGCGGCCCGCGCGGCCGCCGGAGGTGTTGGCATCCGCGAAATCAGACGTGAACAGGAAGCCGATGCGGCTGCGCACAAACGGCAGCGTGCACGCGACGCACCCCGCCGCAAGCAGCAGCACCAGCAGCCGCCGGTCGACCAGCAGTACGAAGATCACAATGGCAAGTGCCAGCGCCATCCATGCCCCGCGCGACATCGTAAACAGGCAGCCGAAGCACATACAGAACGCGCAGACCCACGCAAGCACCTGCAATTTGCGGTTCTTCGTGTAATAGGCGAGTCCTGCCGCCATCGGTGCAAACATCGTCATGAAATCGCCCATGATATTGGGGCTTCCGAAGATCGAGTAAACACGCGTGCGCACAGAGGATTCCGAGTGCGTCATCCAGCTCGACGGGATGGGAACAGCGGCGATATACTGATAAATGCCATGCAGCGCAATGACCGCCGCCAGAATGACCAGCGCCAGATATATCCGCATGAAATCCCGGTCGTTGTGCACCAGCCGCGTAATGAGGAAGAACCAGAGCATATACTGCACAGTCGCGCGGAAGCCGGAGATCTGGATGGAGTAATATGGCGTAACGACGTTCATGAGAACGAAGCAGACCGTAATAAACAGGCAGACCGGCAGATCGAGCGGATTGCAGCCCGTTTTGAGCGGCGTTTCGCGCCCAAGACGCTCATAGACCACATAGCCAAGCGACAGCAGCATCAGACACTCATCCCAGCACGACGACAGGACCGGCACGGCCAGAAGATCGCGCAGCACGTAGTCGATCACGACATACATGGAAAGCGCAAATAAGATCACGCCATGCAGTCCGTCAGAGAACAGCCACGAAAACAGACGGCTGTTCTGGCCGCAGCGAACGAAAAAGCGCCAGATGCGGCAAAGAACCGAATCGTCCAGACAGTCCTTCAGGCCGTGCCGCGCGGCAAGCCGCGCGTTCAGTCGCGCAAAGCGCTTCGCGCTCCGGCTCTCGCGCGTCGGTGCGTCAGACGCGGACAGCCGCCGGAGCAGCCATGCGCGCGTTTTGCTTGCGCGCCAGGTGCGGCCGAGCCACGCGAAAATCCTGCTTGAATGCGCCAGCGCCGAAAACCAGCCGCCGATGGCAAGCAGCACCCGCCACAGAAGGCTCGAAGCCAGCATTTCAGCCATCGGTGACCTCCAGCGCGGAGATCAGACCCGTCAGCTCAAATTCGCTCGTCTTGAGGATGTATTCATAGCCGACGCGGACCTCCTGCGGCCCGACCTTGTAGACGTTGCCGGTAAACGATGCGCTTGCCTCGACGGTGATATACAGGCGCACGTGGCCAAGTTCGTTGTCGTACGGCTCTGTGCGCACGTCCGTAATGACGGCGGCAATCTGTTTGGAATCATTGACAAGGGTCTTATCGACCTGCGTTTTCGCATATTCTGCAATATCGGCGGAAACATCCTCAAATTCTACGGTATAAACAGCCTTTTTCTCTGTACCGGCCACAGCGGCTGCGGCTCTGCTGCCGCCGAGCTTCCAGACGACCGCCGCCAGAACTGCAACGATCAGCAGCACGACCAGCAGGTCGATCAGATTGATCTTGCCGAACAGACGGCCTTTTTCATCGATCAGTTTCATGTAGTACCTCCCAAAGAGTTTGCAGTTGATTTGCCTCATGGAATCAGATATAATATCAGGAGACATTCCTGCCTATTTTACTGTATCTTGCCGCAAGAAACAAGTGGCAATTCAAAAATGAGGGTTCCGATATGAAGGTATTGCATTTGATCTCCGGCGGCGACGTCGGCGGCGCAAAAACGCACGTGCTGTCGCTGCTGCATGGTCTTGGGAAAACGGAACAGGTGCGGCTCGTCTGCTTCCGCGAGGGAGAGTTTGCCGAAGACGCGCGGAAGCTCGGCATCGATACGGTCGTCATGGAAGCGTCCGTACAGACGGCCATTGGCCGTCTTGCGCAGATGATCCGCGCCGAGGGCTTTCAGATCGTCCACTGCCACGGCGCGCGCGCGAACCTGACCGGCGCTGTCCTGCGCCGGAAAATTCAGGTGCCGATTGTCACGACCGTCCATTCCGACTACCGGCTCGACTATCTGGGCAGACCCCTGCACCGGCTGACCTACGGCACGATCAACACCGTTGCGCTGCGTATGTTCGACTACCACATCGGCGTGTCCGACGCCATGGCACAGCTGCTTATTTCACGCGGCTTTGACCCGCAGACGATGTTTGCAATTTACAACGGCATTGATTTTACGCCGGTTGCGCCAAAGCTGGACAGGGAATCATATCTGCGCTCTGTCGGCATGGAGACGGCGGAGGATACCGTCGTGTTCGGCATCGCCGCCCGCCTTGATCCGGTCAAGGATGTGGGGACGCTCATCCGCGGCTTCTCCATCGCCGTAAAGACCCACCCCAATATCCGCCTGCTCATCGCGGGCGACGGCGAGCAGCGACAGACGCTGGAAAAGCTGGCCGCCGACACCTGCCCGCCCGGCAGCGTCGTGTTTGCGGGCTGGGTCACGGATATGGACAGCTTTTATCATGCGCTGGACGTTAATACACTGACGTCTCTTTCTGAGACGTTCCCGTATGCCATCACAGAGGGTGCGCGTATGCGTTGCGCGACGATCGCGTCGAATGTCGGCGGCATCCCGTATATCATCGAGCATGGCGTGACCGGCCTCCTGTTTGAGCCGCAGAACGCCGAAGCGCTCGGCGGCTGCATGGCCCGACTGGCTGAATCTGCGGCCATGCGCGCGCAGCTCGGCGAAAATCTGTATGAAAAGGCCTCGCGCGAGTTTTCCATCAGTGCGACCGTCGGCAAGCAGATCGAAATTTACCAGACCATCCTGCGCCGCACGGCCATGCCGACGAAAAAGAAATATGGCGTATTGATCTGCGGCGCCTACGGCAAGGGAAACGCGGGCGACGACGCGATCTTAAAGGCGATCCTTGCCCAGATGAAGGCCATCGACCGCGATATGCCGGTCTACGTCATGTCGCACGATCCTGCCGAGACGCGCCTGCGGTACCACGTCGGCTCCGTACACGTATTCGACCCCTTCCGCTTCTGGCCGCTTATGCGCAGATGCAGGCTGTTTATCTCCGGCGGCGGGAGCCTCATTCAAAACGAAACGAGCACGCGATCCTTAAATTATTATCTCACGACCATCCGCATGGCGCATACCGCAGGCTGCCGCGTCATGATGTACGGCTGCGGCATCGGCCCTGTCAGCGGAGAGGGCAGCCGCCGCCATACCGCGCGCATTCTCAACCGCTGCGTGGATAAAATCACGCTACGCGAGGATCTTTCCCGGAAGGAGCTTTCCGACATGGGCGTGATGCAGCCGGATATCTCCGTCACGGCAGACCCGGCGCTGCTGCTGCAGCCCGCGACCACCGGTGCAGTAGACAGCTATTTCCTGAGCAATGACCTCGACCCGAACGGAAGCTATGCCATGTTCGTTCTGCGCCCGTGGAAAAATCTTTCCGGGCATTTGCAGGCAATTGTAGATGCTGCAATTTATGTCAACCAAAAGCACGGCCTGACGCCGGTTTTCGTCGCTCTTGAGCCGACGCGTGACCTTGAGATTAACCGGCAGGCCGCCGGAATGCTGTCCTGCCGGTCATTCGTGCTGCCCGCCCCGCGCGACGAGCAGCTGACCATCGGCATGATGCAGAAAATGCGCGTGATCGTCTCCATGCGGCTGCACGCGTTGATCTTTGCCTCGTCTGTCGGCGCGCCGCTGGCCGCGATCTCGTATGACCCGAAGGTCACCGGCTTCATGGCCTATCTCGGCCAGAAGCACTGCATGGAGCTGGACGACGTGACGAAGGACAGTCTGTGCGCCCTGATTGACGACGCCATGCAGACGGCACAGCCGTATTCGACCGACCGCCTGCGCCGCCTTGCGGCAGAAAATGAAGAAGCGGCGCGCAAGCTGCTGGAGGAGACCATATGAGAAAAATCGTTTGCCTTGCCACCTCCCCGTGGTACCCCATCCCGACGCGCAAGCAGCAGGTCATGAGCCGCATCCCAGACGCGGAAATTCTCTATTTTGATCCGTCTATCACCTATATCGCCCCCATGAAGGACAAAGCCGCTCAGCCGGGACTGACGAATTATAAAAAAGCGGGCGTTCACCCGCAGGAGAACATCACGGTTTACGCTCTGCCGCCGGCTCTGCCATTCTTTTATAAGTTCCGCTGGATAAACAGGCTGAACCAGCGGAAAATCGCCCGCTTCGTCCGCAAAAAAATGCGGGAGCACGGATTTGAGGACGCTGTTTTGTGGGTCTATTCGCCCGTCACAGCCGATCTTGTCGATCTGGTCCCGCATAAGGCGCTGGTCTACGACTGCGTCGACCGGCATTCGGCCTACGGCGGACTCATGGACCCGGCGCTCGTCGACGCGATGGAGCTGGAGCTTGCGGGAAAGGCCGATCACGTCTTCGCCACCGCCGATGCGCTGGCCGAGCGCTTGCGCGCAGCCCAGCCGAAGACGGACATGATCCCGAACGGTGCAAATTTTGAGCGCTTCGTGCAAGCCGCACAGCCGCAGCCGCTCCCGGACGATATGCAGGGCATTCCGCACCCGATTTTCGGCTTCGTCGGCGCACTGCAAAGCTGCATTGAGTATGGCTATCTCGAAGCCGCAGCAAAGGCTCGTCCGGACTGGAGCTTTGTCCTGATCGGCAAGGAAAAGCCCGGTGTCGACCTGTCTGCACTCCACGCCATGCCGAACGTGCATTTCCTCGGCCTCAAGCCGAACGAGCAGCTGCCGCAGTATCTGGCGCACTTTGACGCCTGCCTGAACCTGTTTGCGAAAAGCGACCTCAGCAAGGACGTGAGCCCGCTGAAATTCTATGAATATCTGGCCACGGGCCGCCCCATCGTCTCGACGAAGCAGCCGGATCAGATCCTCCAATATGCGCCGCTCATCGAGATCGCCGACAGCCAGGAGGAATTCATCTCCGCCTGCGAAAAATCGTGCTCTGATACCGCGCCGGAGCAAATCGATGCCCGCATTGAGGCAGGCCGCGCCTGTTCTTGGGATAGCCGTGTCGCGCAGATGTGCGGCATTCTGGAAGGACAGGGGATTTTATGAAGAAAAAATTGCTTATCACCGGCTTTGACCCGTTCGGCGGAGAACAGGTCAACCCCGCATTCGAGGCCGTGCGGCTGCTGCCGGATGAAATCGCGGGACTTGAATTATGTAAACTAGAAATCCCAACTGAATTTATCAAAAGCGGCGTGATCCTGAAAGACGCGCTTCGCGCGGTGCATCCCAACGCAGTCCTTTGCGTGGGACAGGCCGGGGGCCGCACAGCCGTCACGCCGGAACGCGTAGCGATCAACCTGATGGACGCCCGCATTCCGGACAACGCCGGGTATCAGCCGATCGATACGCCCGTCGTGCCGGATGGCCCCGCCGCGTTTTTTTCCACGCTGCCCGTCAAGGCAATTGCAGCCCGGATACAAAGCGACGGTCTGCCCGCTGCGGTATCCAATACCGCTGGTACATACGTGTGCAACAGCCTTCTGTATACGCTGCTGCATACGGCGGCGCTCGAATATCCCGGCCTGCGCGGCGGCTTTCTCCATGTGCCCTATGCCGCGGAGCAGCTTTCCGGCAAACCGGTCGGCACCTTCGCCATGCCCCTGCCCGATATCGCTCGCGCCTTGACCCGCGCCGTCGAGGCGATTTCCGAAAACCTGTAAGAATAACAAAATGACCACCGGCTGTATGCGCTTACGCATATGGCCGGTGGTTTTCTTTATACAATAAAAAAACAAAATCGCAACCCAGCGATAGCGGTTGCGATTTTGAACGAAGAAAGACCTTTGCTGTCGAGGTGGACGCGCTTGCACGGTCACCTGACATCCAAAGGTCATTTCTGAGTGGCACCCCAGAGACGATTCGAACGTCCGACCCTTCGCTTAGGAGTAGACCCGATACGACATCGGGAAGTGGCATCTAATGCTTAAAAATG
>OLVZ01002147.1_pt1 | contig 15300 bp, 13 predicted proteins | sample 1673341 | NCBI WGS metagenome assembly OLVZ01 (sample SAMEA3178944, study PRJEB25190) | human gut metagenome | biome: human gut; feature: human-associated habitat; material: faeces | place: Austria | collected 2013 | reverse complement strand
AGATGAAGGCCACCGGCGAGGTCATGAGCATCGCCCCCACCTTTGAGGCCGCGCTGATGAAGGCGATACGCGGCGCGGGCATCAAGGAGGAGAGCCTCAACCGCCGCGTCAGGAGCAAAAAGCCGCTGCAGGTGCGCCTGCGCGAGATAGACGACATGCGCGTATTTTCGCTTTTCGAGGCGCTGAAGGCCGGTTACACGGTCGGCGAGCTGCACGACCTGACGAAGGTGGACTGCTTCTTCCTAAACAAGCTCAGGAACATGGCCGAGCTGGAGGCGAGCCTCGCGCAGGGGCTGACCGCCGAGAATGTGGCGCTCGCCAGGAAATACGGCTACACCGAGGCGCTGATAGCCAAGCTCAGCGGCCAGACTCCGCCCCCGGCGGAGCCGCTCAGCTACAAGATGGTCGACACCTGCGCGGCGGAGTTCGAGGCCCGGACGCCTTACTTCTACTCCGTGACCGGCGGACAGCACTGCGACGCGCGCGAGCGCGCGGGCGATAAGCCCACCGTGGTCGTGCTCGGCTCGGGTCCCATACGCATAGGCCAGGGCATCGAGTTCGACTACTCCAGCGTCCACTGTGTGAGCACGCTGCGCGCCATGGGCTACGACGTCGTGATAATCAACAACAACCCGGAGACGGTCTCCACCGACTACGACACGGCCTCAAGGCTCTACTTCGAGCCGCTCTGCCCCGAGGACGTCATGGGCGTGATAGCGGTCGAGAAGCCCGTCGGCGTGGTCGTGGCCTTCGGCGGCCAGACGGCCATCTCGCTGGCGCAGTACCTGGTCGACCACGGCGTGCGGATACTCGGTACCAGCGCCGAGGGCATAGACCTGGCCGAGGACAGGGAGAAGTTCGACGCGCTGCTGGAGAGCCTTGAGATAAAGCGTCCGCGCGGCGCGGCGGTGCACTCGCCGGACGAGGCCATCGCCACGGCGGACGATCTGGGATACCCGGTGCTTTTGCGCCCCAGCTACGTCATAGGCGGGCAGAACATGGTCATAGCCCACGACGAGGACGAGGTGCGGCGCTATATGGACGTCATCATCACCGCGGGCAACGGCGCGAACGTGCTGATTGACCAGTACCTGCCCGGCACGGAGCTGGAGTGCGACGTCATCTCCGACGGGCAGCGGGTGCTTGTCCCAGGCATCATGGAGCACATAGAGCGCGCGGGGATACACTCCGGCGACTCCATAGCCGTCTGCCCGCCGTACAGCCTCGACGGCGCGATGACCGCGCGCGTGCTGGAGTGCTCGCGCGCCCTGGCGCTGGCGCTCGGCACGCAGGGGCTGGTGAACATTCAGTACCTGGTGTACGGCGGCGAGCTGTACGTCATAGAGGTCAACCCGCGCGCCAGCCGCACGGTGCCGTACCTGAGCAAGATAAGCGGCCTGCACATGGCCGACGTGGCCACCCGGGTCATGATGGGCGAGACGCTGGAGAGCATGGGCTATCCGGACGGACTCGCGCGCGAGCCGGAGTACGTGGGCGTAAAAGTCCCCGTGTTCAGCTTTGAGAAGGTGCCCAACGCCAACAGCCTGCTCGGCCCCGAGATGAAGTCCACCGGCGAGGTGCTGGGCATAGGCCGCACCTTCGAGGAGGCGCTTTACAAGGGGCTTACGGCGGCGGGCTTCAAGTTCGTCTCCGCCGACGGCGACAAGCGCATGGGCGTGCTGCTGAGCGTGGAGAACCGCCAGCTCGGCGAGATAGGCGAGCTGGTGTCCAGGCTGGACGCCGACGGGCGGCACATCTTCGCCACGCCAGACACCGCAGCGGCGGTAAAGGCGCTCGGCCGCTACGCCTTCGACATAGGCGCGGTGACGCGCACGGCCGACATCGGCGGCCTGCTCGAGCGCGCGAACATCGGGCTCGTCATCTACACCGGCGCGCTGCACGACGACACGATGGGCGACTATGTGGAGCTGCACCGCCAGGCGGTCAAGCGCGGCATCCCCACCCTGACGAGCATCGACACCGCGCTCGCGGCAGTTTCGCTGCTCGACGACGGCTGGACGGAGAGCTCCACCGAGCTGATAGACGTGTCGGAAATACGCTGAACCGAAAAGGCACGAAATCCCCCGCCGGGTTGCACCGGCGGGGGATCTTTCGCGCCCAGGCTGCCATACTCGCCGCCATTTGCGCGTTGACCTTGCACACGGGCGGCGAACGTGGTAAAATGTAGCTCAGCATACACACAAAAGGGGCATGGCCTATGAGATATAAACGCGCACTCGCGCTCGTTCTGGCGCTCGCCATGGCGCTCACTCTTGCGGGCTGCGGCGAGGAAGAACGGCACGACGTTCAGGTCGTAGCCATGGATACGGTTATGAGCCTGACCGCCTACGGCAGCAACGGAGAGGCCGGACTTGACGCCGCCACAGCCGTCATAAACGCGCTGGACGCTATGCTAGACCCAGAGCGTCAGGGCTCCGCCGTCTACAACCTGAACAGCTCCCAGGGTACGCCCGTCAGCGTCACGGGGCAGATAGCCGAGATGCTGTCCGTGGCCGGAACGGTTTACACGCAGTCCAACGGCGCGCTGGACTTGACCGTGTACCCGCTGGTCAAGGCCTGGGGCTTTATCGACGCGCAGTACCGCGTGCCCAGCGACAGCGAGATAACCGGGTTGCTGGCCAACGTGGGCTTTGACAAGGTCAGCATCAACCGCATGAGCGACGCGGACACGAGCCTTGTCACGCTCCCGTCCGGCACCGAGCTCTCCTTTGCCAGCGTGGCCAAGGGCTGCGCGGCCAAGTACGCGGCTCAGGCGATGGCCAACGTGGGCGTGACCAGCGCCATCATCTCCCTCGGCGGCAACGTGCAGACGCTCGGCCTTCGCCCCGACGGCAGCAACTGGAATGTCGCCGTGCAGGACCCCGAGAACACCAACAGCTACGTCGGCATACTCTCCGTCGGCGAGACGGCCGTCGTCACCTCCGGCGGCTATCAGCGCTACTTCGTCGCCAGCAACGGCACTACCTATCAGCACATAATCGACCCCTCCACCGGCCGCCCGGCGGATACCGACCTGCTTAGCGTGACCATAGTCTGCGAGGACGGCACCATGGCCGACGCGCTCAGCACCGCCCTCTACGTCCTCGGCGAGAGCGGCGCCAAGAGCTACTACGAGGCCTACGGCACGGACTTTGACATGGTGCTTGTCACCGACGACGGGCGCATCGTAGTGTCCGGCGGCCTCACGGACGCCTTTGAGGCCTACGGCGACCGCACGGTCGAGTACGTGCGCCGCTGACTACTGCTGGTGCTCCTCCGCGCAGTTGTCCAGCACCCTCATTCCCGCCCGGCTCGGGTCGGCGACCTCGGTCTTGCGTATGCCGGTAGGGTCGTACAGCTCCGCGACGCGCGATTCGGGATTGAGCGAGATATCGTCCATTTTGCGCTTTTTGCGTCTTGACATTGCAATCGCCTCCGCGCATAGTATGCCCGCGCCGCTGGCGTTTATTACCTGTGAATACGTCAAAAATACGCCCAACCGGTGCAGCATGCCGGTTGGGCTGCATTTTAGTTCAACCTCACCGGCCTGCAAGAGCCGGAAAACATCCAGCGAGGAAGTGCCTGCGTGCTGAATCTGAACACCGACATCCGCTATATAAAAGGCATAGGCGAGGCCAAGGGCAAGGCCTTCGCCAGGCTCGGCGTGCGCTGCGTGGGCGACCTGCTGTCCGACTTCCCCCGGGCATACGAGGACAGGAGCAAGGTCCTGCCCATAGCCAGGCTGATGGAGGGAGAGCCCGCCTGCGTGTGCGCCATGATAACCACCGAGCCGGAGCTGAGCCGCATACGCAAGGGCATGGAGCTGCTGCGCTTCCGCATAGCGGACGCCTCGGGCAGTATGCTTGTCACCTACTTCAACCAGGCGTGGATGAAGAACAGGCTCCGCCGCGGGGACACGTACATCTTCTACGGCAAGGTGCAGGTCACGGGCCGCACCTTTGCCTTCACCAACCCGATATTCGAGCCCGAGGCCGAGATGGGGCGCGTCACCGGGCGCATCATGCCGGTGTACCGCCTCACCGGCGGCATAAGCCAGAGGGATATGACCCAGGCCGTGCGCCGCGTCCTCGGTGAGCCGGGCATGACCTTCCCGAACGCCCTGCCGGAGCGCGTCGAGCGCGAAAACCGGCTGTGCACCGCGCGCTACGCCTACGAGAACATCCACTTCCCCGCCGACATGCGCGCGCTTTCGCTCTCGCGCAGGAGGCTGGTGTTTGAGGAGCTGTTCACGCTTGTCTGCGCGCTCTCGCTGGTGCGCGGAGAGGGCGAGGTGCAGCCGGGCATAGCCGTGCAGCCGCGCGACATCGCCGAGTTCACCGCCACGCTGCCCTTCACGCCCACCGGCGCGCAGCTGCGCGCCATCGCCGACGCCGCCGGGGACATGACCTCCGGCAGGCTGATGAACCGGCTGATACAGGGCGACGTCGGCTCCGGCAAGACCCTGGTCGCCGCCGCGCTCATCTGGCTGGCGGCCGGCAGCGGGCTGCAAAGCGCGTTCATGGCTCCGACGGAGCTGCTGGCAGAGCAGCACTTTGCCACGCTCAGCGGTTTCCTGGCCCCCTTCGGGCTGAAGGTGGTAAAGCTAACCGGCTCCATGGGCGCGAAGGCCAAGCGCGAGACGCTCGCCGCGCTCGCCTCCGGCGAGGCCTCGCTGGCCGTGGGTACGCACGCGCTCATAAGCGAGGGCGTGGAGTTCAGGCGCCTCGGCCTGGTGGTCACGGACGAGCAGCACCGCTTCGGCGTGGCTCAGCGCAGCGCCCTGGCCGGAAAGGGCGAGCGCGCGCACGTGCTGGTCATGTCCGCCACGCCCATACCGCGCACGCTGGCGCTCATCATTTACGGCGACCTCGACGTCTCCCTGATAGACGAGCTGCCGCCGGGGCGGCAGAGGGTGGACACCTTTGCCGTCACCAGCTCCTACCGCCGCCGTCTGAACGCTTTCATCGCCAAGCTGGTCGGCGAGGGCAGGCAGGTGTTCGTCGTGTGCCCCGCCATCGAGGCCGACAGCGAGGTTCCCATGGACCTGGTCAGCGCCGAGGAACACACGCTGGAGCTGCGCGCGGCTCTGCCCGGGCTGCGCATAGAGTGCATCCACGGCAGGATGAAGGCCAAGCCGCGCGACGAGATAATGTCCCGCTTCGCCGCCGGAGAGGTGGACGTGCTGGTCTCCACGACCGTCATAGAGGTCGGCGTGGACGTGCCGAACGCCGCGCTGATGATAGTAGAAAACGCCGAGCGCTTCGGCCTCAGCCAGCTGCACCAGCTGCGCGGCCGCGTGGGGCGCGGCAGGCACAAGAGCTACTGCGTCCTCGTCTCCGACGCCAAGGGCGCCGACGCGCGCGAGCGGCTGGCCGCATTGACGCACATACACGACGGGTTTAAAATAGCAGAGGAGGATTTGCGCCTGCGCGGCCCCGGAGATTTCTTCGGCGCACGGCAGCACGGCCTGCCCGAGCTGCACATCGCAGACCTCGGCGCAGACATGGACGTGCTGAAGACCGCCCAGGCCGCCGCCCAGGCGCTCCTGACCGAAGACCCCGCGCTCGTCCGCGAGGAGAACCGCCCCGTCCGCCAGGCCGCCGAGCGGCTGCTGTCCGTGACCGGCTCGCGCCTGAGCTGAAAAGCAAAAACCCCCGCGCAGGGCGGGGGTTTTTACGGTTGGATTTACAGGGCGGCCACGATGGCGTCGTAGACGGTGTCCTGATCGGCGCACATCACAAAGACGATGGTGCCGTCGTCAAGCTGCTCGAGCTTGGCGTTCTGGGCGATCTCGTACTGGTCGGCCAGGTAGTTTTCAAAGCTGGTCTCTATGTTCTGCTGATAGGTCTGGAGGGCGGTCATGACGGCCTCCTCCTGACCCTCGACGGGCTTGAATACTCCGACGCAGTAGGCGCTGACGTTCATGATGGAAATGCTGACGGCGTAGGCGTCAAGCATGTCGGCGCTCATGCCGAGCATCTCCCAGGCGATGGAGCCGAGCTCCTCGTCGGTGGTGGCGACAGTGTTGTACTGGTTGTCCTCGTCGCTGCGGGCGCCCTCGATGGCCGCCTTGTAGTGCGCGGCCAGCTCCTCGCCGGTCAGCGCCGGCTCGGTCGGGGTCGGGGTCGGGTCCGCCGCGGGAGTGCCGCAGGCGGCAAGCAGGCTCAGGCACATGGCCGCGCCAAGTACAAGGCTGAGAATCTTCTTGGTCATTTTGTGGTTCTCCCTATTTTATATGTCGGTTCCTTACAGAGCGGCCACGATGGTGTCGTAGACGGTGTCCTGGTTCTCGCACATGACGATAACGACAGTGCCGTCGGCGAGCTTCTCGAGCCTGGCGTTCTCGGCGTACACGAGCTGGTCGGGCAGGTAGTTGGTGAAGCTCTGGATGGTGCGGTCGATGTAAGCCTTGAGGCCGTTGTAGACGGCGTCGGCCTTGCCGTCGACGGGCTTGAACACGCCGACGCAGTAGGCCTGGGTATTCATCAGAGACAGGCTGAAGGCATAGTCGCTGACGTCAGCCGCGGCGAAGCCGAGGGTGTCCCAGTAAAGATCGTTGACGTCGCCGCCCTTGGCGATGATGGGGCGGTCGGTGTTCTCCTGCTCGCTGCGGGCGGAGGTTATGGCGTTGACGAAGCCGGCGGACAGGTCGCTTCCGCCCTGAGCCGGGGTCTCAGCCGGCTGCTCGGTGGGAGCGGCGGGCTGCTCGGTGGGAGCGACCGGCTGCTCGGTGGGAGCGGCAGAGGGCTCCTCGCTCGGCTCCTCGCTCGGCTCCTCGCTGGGGTCGGCGGAAGGCGTGGCGGCGGGTTCCTCGCTGGGGATCTCGCTCGGGATGGCGCTGGGAGTAGCAGTCGGGTCGGCGGCAGGGGTGCCGCAGGCGGCAAGCAGGCTGAGGCACAGCGTGGCGCCCAGGATCAGGCTGATGATCTTCTTGGTCATTTTTCATTCTCCTTGTTTCCATGTGGATTACTGTTGCGGTGACGGCCGCGAGCCATTAGACTGTTATTCAGACTAAATGTTCCCGCGCTGTAAAAAAAATTTTTTCGCAGCGGCACCGCGTGCGCATTAGACAGCGCCGGAGCAAAAATGTTCCCGGCCGGGACAAGTATTTTTTGGAGCGTGACTGCAATGTACACCTCGGACTCCATCCAGACCTGCTGCTTCAGCGGGCACAGGGCGGCCAAGCTGCCCTGGGGCTACAACGAGAGCGACGGGCGCTGCACGGCGCTCAAGCGCCGCATCCGCGACGTGCTCGACTCGCTTTACGACAGCGGGGCGCGGCATTTTATCTGCGGAATGGCGCTCGGCTGCGACATGTACTTCGCCGAGGCGGTGCTCGCCCTGCGCGCAGAGCGCGGCGGCGTCACGCTAGAGGCCGCGGTGCCCTGTCTGGATCAGGACAGGTTCTGGCCTGAGCGCGCACAGACCCGCTACAGGCGGCTGCTCTCCATGTGCGACACGCGCACCGTGCTCGAGCACAGCTATTCCCCGGGCTGCATGGAGAGGCGAAACCGATACATGGTCGACCGATCCTCCGTCCTCGTCGCGGTGTACAACGGCGGCTCGGGCGGGACGCTGAACACCATACGCTACGCCCGCAGCAGGGGGCTCACGGTGCTGCAGTTGACATACTGAAGCGAACCGGCCGCGCATATGCGCGGCCGGTTCGCCCTCCGGAATGCGTCAGCGCTCCCGATGCACCGCGCGGCGGAGCCTTGCGGCGCTGAGAATAAGGTTCAGCAGCTCGTTGAAGTAGATTATGCCTATGTACGCTTCCAGCGCGCCGACGGGCAGCAGGGTATACACCAGCAGCACGCCCAGTCCCGCGTCCAGGATGTTGATGCCCATGCTCCACACCTGCTGTCCCAGTCCCTTGAGGCAGCCGTCGACGACCATGTCGACGTACATCGCCGGGACAAGCAGCGCGAGCAGGCGGATGTACTTCCCCGCCTCAGTCGAGGAGAACAGCGCTCCGCCTATGAAGTCCGCCGAGACGAACAGCGCCGCCGCCACTATCAGCGAGAAGCCCAGGCTCATAGTCAGCAGCACGCGCACCTCCCGGCGTATTCTGTCGTGCTTACCGCGCACCTGGGCGTCGGTCAGCACGGGTATCACGTTCTCCGCCAGGGACGAGAGCAGCACGGACGGGAAGCCCAGCACCGGCATGGCCATGCCCTGGATGATGCCGTACCCGGCCAGCGCCGCGTCCGCCGACAGTCCGCTCTTTCTGAACCCGCGCGGCACCAGCAGGTGCTCGAGCGTGGACAGCGCGCTGCGCGCATAGGCGCTGACCGCCAGCGGCAGAGCCACCGACAGCATACGGCCGGTGAGGTCGAAGCTGGCTCCCTCGTGCGAGCCGTGCCTGCGTCGGTCGTGAGCGTAAAAGCAGAGCATCAGCGCCAGGGAGAGTATGTCCGAGGCGGTCACGCCCGCGCAGACGGCGGCGCAGCTGCGCTCTATGTCCTGCGCGTCCGCCCGGGCGAGGAACGTTGACACGAACGCCACCACGGCGCACTGCTCAACAAGGTGCACCAGCGAGGGCTTCCAGATACGGCCGCAGGCGGTGAAGTACCCGCTCAGCACGCTCGAGAGCGACAGGCAGGGCAGGCCGAAGGCCAGGATTCTCAGGCTGAGCACCGTGCGCGCATCGCCTATCCAGAGAAAGCCTATCGGCTCTGCAAAGCGGGTCAACAGCAGCATGGCCGCGCTGCCGAAGAACAGCGCGTAGAGCACCGAGCGCACCATGGCCCCGTGCACGCCTCCCGCGCGGCCGAGTCCCAGCTCCTCGCTGACCAGCCGGGTCACCGCGAAGCGTATGCCGCTCACGGCGAAGGTCGTCGCCAGCAGCTCCACGCTCATCACGAGCTGGTACAGGCCTATGCCGGCCGCGCCGATGCGTCCGGAGAGATAGCCCTGGAAGCCCATGGCTATGCACCGCATAAGCAGCGACGCGGACGTCATAAGCGCCGTATTCACGATGAGTCGCTTGCCCATAGCGCACCCCCTCACGGGAGTGTATGAGCCGGCTCGGACGAGTATGCCCGTCCGGGCGGAGCGTCAGTTCAGCAGCGCGACGCCCGCGTTCAGGTACAGCGCGAAGCAGCACCACAGCAGGTACGGCCAGAGCAGCAGCCCCGCCAGGTCGTCCAGGCGCCTGAACCGCGCGAGCGTCATAGCCACGAGCGCCGTGAGCACGGCCAGCCACACGGCCGCCGCCCAGTACAGCCCGAAGCGGAAAAAGAGCGGCGGCCAGAGCGCGTTGACCAGCAGCTGCAGCGCATAGAGCCGCAGCGCCTCGCGCCGCTCGCGCACGGGATAGCGCAGGACGTATATTCGGCAGCTCGCCAGACCCATCATAAGATACAGCAGCGTCCACACCACGGGGAAAAGCCAGCCCGGCGGCGAGAGCGGCGGTCGGTTCAGCTCAGCGTAGACATCCATGCCTCCCGAGAGCAGCGCAGAGAGCCCGCCCGCCGCCAGCGGTATGGCCAGCGCTGCTGTCAATTCCTTCCAACGTACCTTCAAAAAAATCACCCCGCCTCCAGTTTACGGCCGGAGGCGGGGTTTTATACTTGTTTTCACTCCCCATCGGTGGCGAGTATGACGTGCTCCACGTCGTAGTAGAGCGCCAGCGCGCCGTTCTGCCAGCTGTCCGGGTCGTCCACGAGGTCGCCCTCCGGGTCAAAGCAGTTGTAGCGGGAGCAGCCGGACACGCTCTCTGCGTAGACGTCCGTGGCTCCGGCGGACTTTTGCTCAAGTATGCTCGCGTCGCGCGCACGCACGTCCGCGCGGGTGGCGAGTATGTCCGAAGCGCCCATGCAGTACGTCACGGCGCAGGCCAGGCAGGCTGCGGCGGTCACGACGGCCGGCACTGCGCGCGGCACGGACTGCGGCTTATCCACCTCGGCGAACACGCTCAGCACGGTCGCGGCGGCGAGCACTCCGGCGCAGCACCAGGCGCGCAGCGGGAAATACGGCGCGGCGCACATGCAGTAAGCGCTCACGACGGCGGCGCACAGCCAGCAGATGGCGGCGGAGTACTTCCTCAGCCAGTACATGAAGCCCTTGCCGCGGGCCTGGACGATGCTGACTATCAGCAGCACGACGCCCAGCAGCAGCGGGAGCCAGAGGTATTCAAGCGCGTGCAAAGTCACGGAGGGGATGCGGCTTATCCAGGTGCTCAGCCCGCCCAGGCCGCCCATGCCCTCGGCGCGCACCTGCTGCGCGGGAGCCAGCAGCAGCGCCGCCGCCCCGGCGAGGTAGCCCAGCGCGCCGGTGAGCATCCACAGCCTGAACGGCCTGCGCAGTATGGCGCGGCGCACAAGCAGCAGCACCAGGCCGACCGCCGCGGCGATGCAGGCGTTCTCGCCCGACCAGCCGGCCAGCAGCCCCAGGAACGGCATACCTATCACGCGCAGCCACTTGCGCGAAGCGCCGTCGGAGTCCGAGCGGTACGGCAGCAGGAAGCACAGCGCGGCGAAGGCCGTCCACATATAGTTGACGGAGCCGGTCAGCCACAGGCAGCTCTGCCCGAAGCCCGGCAGGGTCAGCCATACGAGCGCGTACACGGCGAACAGGCTCAGCGGCCTGAAGCGCCGGAAGGTGCCGTAGGCCGCGAAATACACGGCGAAGCCGAGAGCCATGAACACCAGGGTGTTGCACACGTTGAAAAGCGCGCGGCTCTGCGGTATGAGGAAGATCTGCACCAGCGTGTGCACGATGGCGCGGCCGTTCATCACCTTGTAGTGGTTGAGCTGCGAGAGATACAGCTCGTACAGGTTGGTTATCCTTTCCTTGGGTGCGTTCTCGGCATAGGTGAACATGTACGAGTAGTCGTCGGCGTAAAACGGCGTGATGCAGTTGAGATAGAAAAACGCCGCGGCCACCAGCGCGAGGGCGGCTATGAAGGCTATTCGCTGTTTTTTGGTCATTTAAGCCCTTCCTCCGTCTCGCGGATTATATATATCGGGCGGTGCTTGGCCTCCATATACGTCTTGGCCAGGTACTGCCCCAGCATACCTATAAAGAACATCAGCAGTCCGCCGACCAGGAGTATCAGGCTGACTATCGTCGGATAGCCCGCGACGGGGTTGCCGAAGATGAGCGTCTTGACCACGGTGACCAGAAGCACGACGATGGCTATAGCGCAGGATATGACGCCGAGGATGCTGGATATGGCCAGGGGCTTGGTGGAAAAGGCCATCATGCCGTCTATCGAGTAGCGCACCAGCTTCATGAACGACCACTTGGTGGTCCCGGCGGCGCGGTCACGGCTCACGTAGGATATCCACTTGGTCTTGAAGCCCACCCAGGAGAATATGCCCTTGGTGAAGCGGTTGTATTCCGGCAGGCTGAGCACGGCGTCCACCATGCCGCGGCGCATGAGCCGGTAGTCCGTAGCGCCCGGCACGTACTCCGTTTCGCTCAGCGCGTTCATCAGCTTGGAAAACAGCTTGCTGCCCCCCGAGCGCACGGCCGTCTCGCCCTCCCTGTCCGTGCGGCGGGCGGCGGCGCAGTCGTACTCGCCGTCCTTCACGGCGTCGTACATCTCTATGAGCATCTCGGGCGGGTGCTGCAAGTCCGCGTCCATGACAGCGGTGTAGTCGCCCTTAGCCATGCGCAGGCCGGCCAGCATGGCGGCCTCCTTGCCGAAGTTGCGCGAAAACGACGCAAAATGCACGCGTTTGTCGTCCTTGGACAGCGTGCGGAGCATGTCCGGAGTCGCGTCAGACGAGCCGTCGTCAACAAAGCAGAACTCAAAGTCCACGTAGTCCATGAGCTTCGCGACGCGCGCCAGCTCAGCATAGAGCTGCGGCAGGACCTCCTCCTCATTATAGCACGGCACCACGACCGAAATAAGCGGCATACCAACGCCTCCCTAGTCCTTGCTGTCGGTATTGTAGCACTTTGACGCCCTCATTTCAACCTTTTGCCTTTTTAAGCGCCAAATCACGGGGCAAAGGCGCATGGTCTGCCGATGCGGAAACGGAAAAGCCCGGCGCATTACGCGCCGGGCTCGCTATGCTATGCAAAATCTTTTAACACGAAAAACCGTTCAGCGCCTCAGTACAGCCTTGACGTCGACGCCGTACTCGCGCACGCTCTTGAGGACGACTTCCACATTGTCGTCGATGTAGGCGTTGCGGCGCTTGTTGACCGCATCCAGACCCTCAGCCAGCATTGCTGCGGCCTCCTCCTCGCGAGCTCCGGTGATTTCGTAGTTGATGCCGATTCCGTCAACGGTCTTCATGATAGTCTCCTTTCCGAGTTTGCACCCTGCGGCTGACTTGCAGCCCTCTATGCTTCACCTTTCCGGTGTGGTAATCTTGTTTGAGGTGTCTCCCTCTCTGTGCCTTTAATATAGCACTGCGGGAATCGATTGTCAATACCTTAACGCTAATTTTTTGATAATCTTGTTAAGAAAATATTTATCTCTGCCATTACAGTTTTTCATGTGTCGTTCCGGGCTCCGGGACGCCCCGGCTCTTTACATATTACGCGCTTTGGTGTATAATACCTCGCTACTCTTATTGTATGGAGCGTGTTATGAAAGACGTTATCATTTCCATCACGGGTATTCAATACGCCGCGCACGACACGGACGAGGCCGTGGAGCTTGTGACTGACGGAAAGTACTGCTTCAAGGACGGTCACGGGAAGCTCACTTATGACGAGAGCGAGCTCACGGGGATGGAGGGCACCACCACCAGCTTCCTCATCTCCCCCGGCGAGGTTATACTCTCGCGCGAGGGCACGCTCACCAGTCAGATGGTGTTCCGGGAGGGCACGAAAAACACCTTCCTGTACGACACCCCTTACGGCTCCACGACCATGGGTCTGGACACGCACAGCATACGCTCCACCCTCGGCGAGAGGGGCGGGGAGCTGGAAATAGACTACATCGTGGATTTCGACCACGCGGTAGTCGGCCGCAACCGCTTTAAAATCAACGTCAAGGAACAAGGCAGGGAATTGAGTAATGGCAAATCTTGTTGAAGCCGCCAAGCGGCAGATCGGCGAGCTGCTCGCCGCCGCGCAGGTCCGCGCGGCCGAAAAGGGCGAGCTGCCCGAGGCAGCCCCGCTTGCGGGCGTGGTGGAGATACCCAAGGATTCGGCCAACGGCGACTTCGCCGCCAACCACGCCATGACCGGCGCGAAGGCGCTGCGCATGGCTCCCCGGAAGATAGCCGACGCGCTGGTAGCCAACCTCGAGCTGGACGGCAGCTGGTTCACGAGCGCCGAGGCTGCCGGTCCCGGGTTCATAAACTTCCGCCTGGCTCCGGCCTGGTACGGCGACGTGCTCGGCGCGGTGCAGCGCGAGGGCGCGGACTACGGCCGCAGCGACGCGCTGAAGGGGCAGAAGATCATGGTCGAGTTCGTCTCCGCCAACCCCACCGGTCCCATGCACATGGGCAACGCGCGCGGCGGCGTGCTCGGCGACACGCTGGCCGAGGTGCTCTCCCGCGCGGGCGCAGACGTCTGGCGCGAGTTCTACGTCAACGACGCCGGCAACCAGATAGAGAAATTCGCCACCAGCATCGACGCGCGCTACCGTCAGCTCATCCTGGGCGAGGACGCCGTCGACTTCCCCGAGGACGGCTATCACGGCGACGACATCAAAGACCTCGCCTCGGCCTTCCGCGAGAAGTTCGGCGACGGTTGGCTGGACAGGAGCGAGGCCGAGCGGCACGAGGCCATGGCGCAGTTCGGGCTCAGCGTCAACCTGCCCAAGATGAAGGCCGACCTCGAGCGCTACGGCATCACCTATGACGAGTGGTTCCGCGAGAGCACGCTGCACGAGAGCGGCTACGTCAGGGACACGGTGGACGAGCTTACGCGCCTGGGGCACACGTATGAGAAGGACGGCGCGCTCTGGCTGGACACCTCGCGCATACTCGGCGACGCGCTGCGCGCCGCCGGAAAGAGCGAGAAGGACATAGAGAAGCTCGACCTCAAGGACGACGTGCTGCGCCGCGCAAACGGCATATACACCTACTTCGCCGCAGACATCGCCTACCACCGCAACAAGCTGGGCGTGCGGCACTTTGACCGCGCCATAAACGTCTGGGGCGCCGACCACCACGGCCACGTCGCCAGGCTCAAGGGCGCGCTGGACGCGCTGGGTCTGGACGGCGGGCACAGGCTGGAGATAGTCCTCATGCAGCTTGTGAAGCTCCTGCGCGACGGCGAGGTAGTGCGCATGAGCAAGCGCACCGGCAAGGCCATCAGCCTCACCGACCTGCTCGACGAGGTGCCGCGCGACGCGGCGCGCTGGTTCTTCAACTCCCGCCCGGACACGCAGATGGACTTCGACCTCGGCCTTGCCGTGCGCGAGGACAGCGAGAACCCCGTCTACTACGTGCAGTACGCCCACGCGCGCATCTGCTCCGTCATACGCAACCTGGCCGAGGACGGCCACGCCGTGCCGGACGCGGCTGCCGCCGACCCCGCCGTGCTCGCCACCGAGCAGGAGCGCGAGCTTATAAAGCAGCTGGCCGAGCTCCCCGACGAGCTGCTGCACAGCGCCAACGCCCTCGACCCGAGCCGCATAAACCGCTACGCCATGGAGCTGGCCGCGCGCTTCCACCGCTTCTACAACGCCTGCCGCATCAAGGGCGCGGAACCGGGCGTGCTGGAGGCCCGTCTCCTGCTGGCCGACTGCGTGCGCAGCGCCATCGCCGTCTGCCTCGGTATTCTCGGCGTCCACGCGCCCGAGCAGATGTGATGACCCAAACAAAATAAACCAGCGCCGGGGAGGAGCCAAAGGTTGTCCTCCCCGGCGCTTTTTACCCCGGCATGGTATTTAATTCGCGACACTGTGTATAAAAAACCGCCCCTTCCCACTTTCGGACGGGGCGGCAATTAATGGTTTCTATCAGTTATGTAAACCATTCTGCCTTCTCAGCACAAACCAAAAAACGCCCGCGCAGCGGACGTCTTTTGGGGAGAGAGAAATAAGATCTAAATGAGAGGAGACTTGCAAAATTAAATGTTACACATTTAACAAAGCATATGCATAATAGCACAGCTTTTCGGATTTGTAAAGGGGTTTTGGAAACTTTACAGAAATTTTTCACAATCTCAGCTCCCCCAGAGCAGGCGGACGGCCAGGGCGGAGACGGCGAAGCCCGTGATATCGGCGCAGAGGGCGGCGGGGACGGCCCAGCGGGTGCGCTTTATGCCCGCGGCGCCGAAGTAGACGGCGATGGTATAAAAGGTGGTCTCCGTGGACCCCAGCATCACCGCCGCCGTGCGCCCCACCGCCGAGTCCGGGCCGTAGGTGGTGATGAGCTCCGACCC
>OLVZ01002145.1_pt1 | contig 15302 bp, 9 predicted proteins | sample 1673341 | NCBI WGS metagenome assembly OLVZ01 (sample SAMEA3178944, study PRJEB25190) | human gut metagenome | biome: human gut; feature: human-associated habitat; material: faeces | place: Austria | collected 2013 | reverse complement strand
CCACCGAGTCGATCAAGGATTCGATCATCAAGGCCAACGACAAGGGCAAGATCAAAATCAGGAAGGTCGACGACAATACGGCCGACAAGGTCGAAATCATCATCCAGGTTTCGCCCGACGAGTCGAGCGACAAAACCATCGACGCCCTCTACGCCTTCACCGACTGCGAGGTTTCGATCTCTCCCAACGCCTGCGTCATCTGGGAGGAGAAACCCCATTTCCTGGGCGTGAGCGAAATCCTGCGCCGCTCGGCCGAGCATACCAAGTGGCTGCTGGGACGCGAGCTGGAGATCCGGCTCGGCGAACTGAACGAAGCCTGGCATGCCGCGTCGCTCGAACGCATTTTCATCGAGAACAAGCTCTACCAGCTCATCGAGGGCTGCAAGAGCCGCGAAGAGGCCTACGCCGCCGTGGACAAGGGGCTCGAACCGTTCAAGAAACGGCTGCGCCGCGAGGTCACGCTCTCCGACGTGCAGCGCCTGACGGAACTGAAGTTCATCCGCATCTCGCGTTACGACAGCGACAAGGCCGACAACGAGATCCGTCAGATCGAAGAGGACATCAAGGCCACGCAGTACGACCTTGACCATCTCACCGAGTACGCCGTGGCCTACTACGAGCGTATCCGCGACAAGTACGGCAAGGGCAAGGAGCGCCGCACCGAGCTGCGTGAGTTCGACAACATCGAGGCCACGAAGGTCGCCGTGACCAATGCCAAGCTCTACGTCGACCGCGCCGAGGGCTTCTTCGGCATCGGTAAGTCGATGAAGGACGCCGAATTCGTATGCGACTGCTCGGACATCGACGACGTGATCGTCTTCACGAAGGACGGCCGCTACGTCATCACCAAGGTGAGCGACAAGGCCTTCTTCGAGAAGGGCATCTACTACATCGGGGTCTTCAAGCGCAACGACGAGCGCACGATCTACAACGTGCTGTACCGCGACGGCAAGAACGGCCCGATCATGATGAAGCGCTGCGCCATCAAGGCCATCACGCGCGACAAGGAGTACGACATCACCAAGGGTACGCCCAAGAGCGAGATACTCTATATGTCTGTCAATCCGAATGGTGAGGCCGAGGTGCTGAAGGTTTACTTCAAGCCCCGTCCGCGTCTCAAGAAGGTGATCGTCGACCTCGATTTCTCGACCCTCGCCATCAAGGGGCGCCAGAGCCAGGGCAACCTCTTCTCGCGCTACGGCATCCATAAGATCGTCCTCAAGGAGCGCGGCACCTCGACGCTCGGCGGCCAGAACGTCTGGTTCGACGAGGATGTCCGCCGCCTGAACGCCGACGGCCGCGGCAAGCTGCTGGGCGAGTTCAAGGGCGACGACCGGATCATCGTCTGGACGTCGAAGAACCAGTACTATATCACGGGTTACGACCTCGGGCAGCATTTCCCCGACGAGACCGTGCGCGTGAGCCGCTATGAGCCCGACCGCGTTTACAGCGTCTGCTACTACGACCGTTCGCAGCAGTTCTATTACATGAAGCGCTTCACGGCCGAGATGAGCGACAAGATGCAGTTCTTCCTCGACGAGGACGGACAGGCCGACCTGGTCGCCGTGACGGAACGCACGGGCGCCAAACTCGAAATCACCTACAAGGGGGCGCATGCGTCGCGTCCCGCGGACGAGGTCGACGTCGACGAATTCGTCGGCGTCAAGAGCCACCGCGCCAAGGGCAAGCGCCTGACGACCTACGAGGTCGCTACGCTGCGCTTCATCGAACCCGAACTGCCGCCCGAGCCCGAACCTTCGGACGACGGCGATGCCGGGGAGATTCCCGACGGCCTGCTCTCCGGCGGCGGGGCGGATGACGGGGCGGCGGATGCCGGTGCCGGCGACGCTGCGGCTGTTTCCGGCGGGGTGGAGTTCGAGATCGAACGCGCCCGGGGCGATGCCGACGAGGTGATCGACCCCGAACAACTGAACCTGTTTTGACCTGCCGGCGATGAAACCCCTCTTTTTGGTCGGTTACATGGGATGCGGCAAGAGCACCCTCGGGCGCAAGCTGGCGCGCAGGCTGGGCGTCGGCTTCGTGGATACCGATGCGCTGGTCGAGGAGCAGGCGGGAGCCTCCGTGGCCGATGTCTTCCGTTATGAAGGCGAGGCACGGTTCCGCGAAGCGGAGCGCGAAGCGCTCGAACGGGCGATCGCCGCAGGCGGCGAAACGGTGGTCTCGACGGGCGGGGGGCTCCCCACCTGGAGCGACAACATGCAGCGCATGAACGGCGTGGGGCATACCGTCTTCCTGCACCGCACTGCGGAGCAAATCGCCCGCCGCCTGAGCCCCTACGGACGCCGGAAACGTCCCCGCTTGCGGGGGCTGGACGATGCCGGACTGGTCGCTTTCATGGAACGCGATATGGCCGTGCGCGAACCCTTCTATGCGCAGGCGCATCTGGTCGTCGACTGCGATGCGATGTCCGACGACCAGGTCGTGGAGCATATCCTGAGGCAACTCGGCCTGAAATAGAAAAGACCCTGCGGCTGCGGCCCCGGGAGTACCCGGGGGCGCGGAAACCGCAGCGAACGATACGACGCGGCCGTGCCGCGGACGATGATATGCTGCAACTCCTGAAAGACGTGGATAAACTTTCAAATAATGCACCCATCGGTGTTTTCGATTCGGGGCTGGGCGGGCTGACCGTCTGGCGCGAGGTGCGGCGTGCGCTCCCCGCTGAGTCGCTCGTCTACCTGGGTGACGGTAAGAACTGCCCCTACGGGTCGCGCCCCCGCGAGGAGGTGCGGCGCCTTGCCGACGAAGCGGTCGCCTTCCTTGTGGCGCAGGGGTGCAAGCTGGTCGTCGTGGCCTGCAATACCGCTACGGCCGCCGCCATCGACTTCCTGCGCGAAAAATACGCCCCCATGCCGATCGTGGGCATGGAGCCGGCCGTGAAACCCGCCTGCCTGGCGACCCGCAGCGGGGTGGTGGGGGTACTGGCTACCGAACGGAGCCTCGACGGCGAGCTCTTCCGCCGCACGGCGGCCAGGTACGGCGACGGCGTAGACCTTGTCACGGCGCCAGGCCGGGGCTTCGTCGAACTGGTCGAAAACGACCTCGAAGCTACGCCCGAGGCCGAGGCTACCGTCCGTGCCGCCGTCGCGGAGATGCTGGAGCACGGGGCCGACCAGATCGTGCTCGGCTGCACGCACTATCCTTTCCTGCTTCCCGTCCTCGAACGTGTCGTCGCGGGCCGCGGCGTCACGGTCGTCGACCCTTCGCCCGCCGTCGCCCGCCGCGTCGTGCAGCTGCTCGACCGTTACGGCCTGCACGTCGACCCCGCCCACCGCGCGGAATATACGTTCCGCACCTTTGCCGACGAGGCCTACCGCCTCCGCCTGGAACGCAAGGCCTTGGGGGCACTTTAATAGCGCCGGATTCGCTTCCGAACCCGATTTTACATCGCGATATTCCGAAATGTCGAAAAAAATGCGTAACTTCGCTTGATAAAAATCAAGCGCAACACAGATGGCATCTAAAAATACATCCTCATCCCCCAACGGACGGCAGAAAGTCCAGCGTTCCAACAGCGACAGTGCGCGCTGGGTCGCAGGATTGCTGCTGCTTTTCATCGGGGTGTTCGCCGCCTCGGCCGTACTGTTCTCGTTTTTTACCTGGGCGGCCGACCAGAGCGGGCTGCTGCTCTCGCCCGAGGAACGTGCCACGCTGGGCGTCGAGCCCGGAAATCTCTGCGGCTGGGCGGGTGCCAGGCTGGGACGCCTGCTGGTCGACAACTCGTTCGGCGTGTCCGGCATTCTGATCCCGGTGATGGTGGTGCTCGTCGGCGTGCGCGTCATCCGCCAGCGCCCGCTGCTGTTCAACCATTCGATCCTCTCGCTTTTCCTCATCCTGATCCTCGGTTCGCTGACGCTGGGCTTCGCCTTCTCGGACAAGTGGAGCCTTTGCAGTTCGACGGGGTGGGGCGGTGCCTTCGGCATCGAGACCGCGGCGCTGCTGCGCACGCATATCGGGGTGCTGGGGACGTTGATCCTGCTGCTGGGCTGCTGGATCCTTACGGGGGTATTCATCAACCGCAATTTCATTAACAAGGTCAACCGTGCGGGCAACGTCATGGTCGACAAGAGCGGCAGGATCGTCGAGATCGTCAAACATAAGGTCGTGCACGCGCACGGGCAACCGTCCGATGCCGCCGGGGATGCGGCTGCCGTATCTGCGGAATCCGCCGGGAATCCCGGGGAGAGGCCTGCCAGGCGGTCGGCCGACACTCCGGCCGTGGAGTCTGCCGTGAAGGCGGAGCCCGAGGTGGTCGTGCGCCGTCCCGAACCCGAACTGGCCGTGCAGCGTCCGGTGCCGGAAATGCCCCGCGCCGCACGTACTCCCGGGCCTGCTGCCGCCGGGACTCCCGCCGCCCCGCAGGCCGCCCGCCGCGATGCGGACGACAATCCGTTCGTGGAACTGGGCCCCGACGGCATGCCCATTGTGCCCGAAGCCCCGCAGGCGGCAGAGGCCGCCGCATCCGATGACGACGGCGAGTTTACCGAGGTCGACCTGTCGCGCCCCGAAGGCCGGCTGGTTATCGGCCCCAGCGGGCTTGTCGAGCTGGAACGCCCCGCGGTGCGTCCTGCCGCCGGCACTGCTGTCCGGCCTGCTGCGCCTGTGTCCGACGAACCTTTCACCGAATTATCCCTGGGCGGGGAAGACCCCGTCGGGACACCGTCCCCGGCTGCCGGGATGCCCTCTGTTGCCGGGATGCCCTCCGCTGCCGCTCCTGTATCCGGGGAGCCGCTCCCCGACGGGCCGTTTACCGAGATACCCGTTCCTGCCGGGGGCGTCGTCGTGACCGTCGAGGCCAACGAAGCCCGTCTGGTCGATGAAAAGGCGATCCCGACCGAGAGCTACGACCCGCTGAAAGACCTCGTGAACTACCACAAGCCGCCCGTGACGCTGCTCGAAGACTATGTTTCCGACTCGGAAGTGAGCGACGAGGAGATTTTCGAGAACAAGACCAAGATCGAGGACACGCTCCGCAATTTCGGCATCCCCATCCAGCGTATCAAAGCCACGGTCGGCCCCACCGTGACGCTCTATGAGATCGTGCAGGCGCAGGGCGTCAAGATCTCGAAGATCCAGGGGCTCGAAAACGACATCGCCCAGAGCCTCAAGGCGCTGGGTATCCGCATCATCGCCCCTATCCCCGGCAAGGGAACCATCGGCATCGAGGTGCCCAACCGCGACAAGCAGGTGGTGTCGATGTACTCCGCCGTGCGTTCGCTGCGTTTCCAGGAGTCGAAGGCCGAGCTCCCGGTGGTGATCGGCCGTACGATCCAGAACGAAAACTATGTCTTCGACCTGGCCAAGATGCCGCACCTGCTGGTCGCCGGAGCCACGGGACAGGGCAAGTCCGTGGGGCTGAACGCCATCATCACCTCGCTGCTCTACCGCAAGCACCCCGCGCAGCTCAAGTTCGTGATGATAGACCCCAAGATGGTCGAGTTCTCGCTCTATGCCAAGATCGAGCGCCATTTCCTCGCCAAGATGGAGTCCGAGGACGATGCCATCATCACCGACCCCAAGAAGGCGGTCTATACGCTCAATTCGCTCTGCACGGAGATGGACAGCCGCCTGGAACTCTGCAAGAAAGCCGGGGCGCGCAACATCGCCGAGTACAACGAGAAATTCACCGCCCGGCGGCTCAGCCCGCTCAACGGGCACCGCTACCTGCCCTATATCGTCGTGGTGGTCGACGAGTTCGCCGACCTGATCATGACCGCCCGCGAGGTCGAGGGGCCCGTCATGCGCCTCGCGCAGAAGGCGCGTGCCGTCGGCATCCACCTGATCATCGCCACGCAGCGCCCCGACGTGAAGGTCATCACGGGCGGTATCAAGGCCAATTTCCCCGCGCGTATCGCCTTCCGCGTGATGCAGATGATCGACTCGCGTACGATCATCGACCAGCCGGGGGCCAACCAGCTTATCGGCCGCGGCGACATGCTCTTCTCGAAGGACGGGGAACTGACCCGTATCCAGTGCGCGCTGGTCGAAACCAAGGAGGTCGAACGCATCGTCGAGTATATATCGAAGCAGCAGGGCTATACTTCGGCCTATTCGCTGCCCGACTATACGCCCGATACGGGCGATTCTTCGGGGAGCATGGGCAGCGAGGACTCCGCCCCCGTGAAATACGATTCACTCTTCGCCGAGATCGCCCGCGACGCCGTTTCGGGCGGCAATATCTCGACCTCGATGATCCAGCGCAACTACGAGGTGGGCTTCAACCGTGCCGGGCGCATCATGATGCAGCTCGAACGTGCCGGCATCGTCGGCCGCCAGCAGGGAGCCAAGCCGCGCGACATCCTTTTCCATGACATGCCCTCGCTCGAAGCCAAGTTGCAGGAGCTGGGCCTATTCTGATGCTGCCATGAAACGACTCCTGTCCCTCCTGTTGCTGCTTTCCGCGATGCAATCCGTCGCCGCAGTCCCGGCCGCTGTCAATGTTCCGGCTGCCGCAAATAATGTCCCGGCCGCCGACCGTGCCGACGCGATCCTGGCCGGGGTCAGCGACGGCTTCCGGGCGCTGGGTGCCTACGGGGTGTCGTTCGAGGTGCGCTCGGACGAATACGTCACGCGCGGGCGCTATGCCGTCGAGGGGGAGAATTATTACCTCGTGCTGGGCGATGCCGAGGTCTACTGCGACGGAGCCGTGCGCTACGAGGTGGACAACCGCCGCCGCGAGGTGACGATCGACGTGGTCGACACCGGCAGCCGCAATATCCTCAATAACCCCGTCCATGCCTTCGATTTCCTCGGCAGCGAATATGCGGCCTCGCTCGCCGGCGAGCAGGAAGGCCGTGCCGTGGTGCGGCTGACGCCTGCGCCGGGGAATACCTCCTCGGCGGGCAATATCGTCCTTACGGTCGATACCGCCGCGATGCGTCCCGTGTCGCTCCGCTACGATTACGACGGCGAGCAGGTGCAGGTTTCGGTGCTGGGCATCAAGCCCCTCGAAACGCCGCTCAAGGCCTTTGCGAAGGATAACTACGCCGGGTACGAATTCATCGACTTCCGCTGACCATGTTCCGCCGGCCGATTATGCTGCTGTTGTCCGTCGCCATCCCCGCGGCGATGCTGGCTGCGGCGCCGGAAGACCCGTCGCCGGCGGGCGGGCATACCCCTGCCGCCGGACATGACCGCCCTGCGGCGGATATGCCCGGTTCGGTTCCCGGAGCCGGAAGCCCGGCCGGGCAACAGCCTTCCGGCACGGCATGGGAGCTTACCTGCGAGCGCGATCTGCTCTATGCGGCGTCTTTCGTAGGGGATTCCATACCGGTGCGGGTGTTCCTCGAATCGGGCGTCTATTTTCCGCTGATCGACAGCGCGCTGGTCTGGTCGCACCCCGGGCTTTTCGAACCCGTCGAACTCGAACGTCCCGTGCGTTTCCGCATGGCCGGCGGCACGGACTATTCGGCCCGCTATAAACTGGCGCCGGGGCTCAGGGTGGGGGATACGCGCAGTTTGCGCGAGAGCTATGTCGTCGACCTCAGGCGACGCAGGCCCTGCGACCTGCTCTACCCGCTCCATACCTTCACGACCGACAGCGTGGCCGCGCCCGGTATTTTCGAGCTCGATGTCCGCCGCGGCATTTTCCGCCCGCTCTCATCCGGGAGCCTGCCGCAGCCCGGCGACGGGTGGGAGGCCTACGAACTGGTGCCCGACGGGCAGTCGGGGATGTTCTGGGTCGTGGATACAGTGCGTTTGTCCGACGACCGGGGACGCAGCCGTGCGATGCCGATGCGGCTGGTCGTCGATTTGGGCAACGCCAACCTGCTGGCACTCTTTGCGTTCAAACCTGAGGTCGGAAAATTCGTGTCACGCGCCCCTGTCGATCTGGTGGAAGGCCATACGCCGGGCGGGATGACCCTGCGGGTGCTGATGCCCGCCGTCGCCACTTTCATGGGGTGTTACTCCTTCGGCGGGCTGCCTGTCGTGGTGCTTGACAAACCGATGAAACTCCCCGGCGACGGTTTCCTCGGCGTAAAATTCTTCTCCGCATTCCGGGTGGTCTTCGATTTCCGCCACGGGCGGTTGTGGCTCAGGCTGGCGGATTGACCCCTATTTCCGGTTGAGGTACCAGTAGAGCCCGCCGACGAAGATGCCGCCGCCCGCGATGTTCCCGAGCGTGGCGGGAACCAGGTTTGCGGCGACCATGTCCGCCGCCGTCACCGGGGCGCCCAGCATCATCCCCAGCGGGATGAAGAACATGTTGGCGATGCAGTGCTCGTAGCCGATCACCACGAAGCACATGACCGGGAAAAACAACCCCATCATACGGCCTGCCGCGTCGTCGGTACTCAGCCCGAGCCATACCGCGAGGCATACCAGCCAGTTGGCGCCCACGCCGCGCAGGAATACCGTCAGCCACGGCATCGAGACCTTGGCCTGCGCCACGTTGCAGGCCGCTTCGCGCCACAGCTCCGACGAGAGTACGCCGGGCAGCACCACCAGGAAATAGGCGAAGAAGGCCGCCCCGATGAAATTCCCCGCGTATACCAGCCCCCAGTTGCGCAGCACCTTGCCCCATCCGTACCTGCGGCCCAGCGCCCCGGGTACGAGCACGGCGTTGTTGCCCGTGAAGAGCTCCGCCCCGGCGAATACCACCAGGATGAGCCCCAGCGGGAATACCAGCCCCGAGAGCAGGCGCTGCAACCCGGGCGCTTCGGCCACCCCGGGGAACCCGAACCCCGCCATCAGCGAGAAGAGTCCGCCCATGGCGATGTATGCGCCGGCCAGGAATGCCAGCAGGAGGGTCTTGCCCGCCGGGAGTTGCATTTTGCCCGTTGCCGACTTCTGAGCCAGCGCGAGTACTTCCTTGGGTGTGTTTATCTGTGCCATGTTCGGGAAATAGAGGCCGCAAAGGTAGTGAAACGATCCGGAACGCGCAAGCGGATGCCGTCAGTCTGCCGGGAATTTTTTTTGAGGCCGTCAGATCGCCGGAAAAGGGGCAAAAACGGGGCGTCGTCCCGGAAATCTTCCGCGCGGAGGCGATATTTATCGGCTTAAAGTTGCTCAGATCGGAAATAAATCGTATTTTTGTTCGTTAAAAGACTGTAATTTTAAAGAGATAAGATGCTAACTGAAGAAGAAAAGAATGCAGGTTTGACAGGACGTATCATTCCTATCAATATCGAAGAGCAGATGAAGTCGGCGTACATCGACTATTCGATGTCGGTCATCGTGTCGCGTGCGCTTCCCGACGTGCGCGACGGCATGAAGCCCGTGCACCGCCGTATCCTCTACGATATGAGCGCGGAGCTCAACCTCTACTCCGACAAACCGACCCGTAAGTCGGCGCGTATCGTCGGCGACGTGCTCGGTAAGTTCCACCCCCACGGCGACTTGTCGGTCTACGACGCGATGGTGCGTCTGGCACAGGAGTGGTCGATGCGCTACCCGCTGGTCGACGGCCAGGGTAACTTCGGTTCGATGGACGGCGACTCGCCGGCCGCCATGCGTTACACCGAGGCCCGCATGAAGAAGATCACCGACGAGGTGATGGCCGACATCGACAAGGAGACCGTCGACTGGACGCTCAACTTCGACGATACGATCCCCGAACCCACGGTGCTGCCCACCAAGATCCCGCTGCTGATCGTCAATGGCGCCAGCGGTATCGCCGTCGGTATGGCCACGAACATGGCTCCGCACAACCTTTCGGAGGTGGTCGACGCCTGCTGCGCCTATATCGACAACCCGGAGATCACGGGCGAGGAGTTGCTACACTACGTCAAGGGTCCCGACTTCCCCACGGGCGGTATCATCTACGGCTACGAGGGAGTGAAGGAGGCGATGCTGACGGGCCGCGGCCGTGTGATGATGCGCGCCAAGACCGACATCGAGCATACGCCCAGCGGCCGCGAGTGCATCGTCATCACGGAGATTCCCTACATGATCAACAAGGCCGAGATGATCAAGAAGATCGCCGACATGATCAACGAGAAGAAGATCGACGGCATTTCCTACATCAACGACGAGTCCGACCGTGACGGCCTGCGGATCATCATCATCCTCAAACACGACGCCGTGGCGAGCGTCGTGCTCAACACCCTTTATAAGAATACGCCGCTGCAAACCTCGTTTGCGGTGAACAATATCGCGCTGGTGAACGGCCGTCCGCAGCTGCTGCCGATGCGCGATCTGGTCATGCACTTCGTCAACCACCGCCACGACGTGGTGGTGCGCCGCACGCGTTACGACCTGCGCAAGGCCGAGGAGCGCCTACATATCGTGCTGGGTCTCTTGATCGCACAGGACAACATCGACGAGATCGTGCACATCATCCGTTCGTCGCAGACCCCCGACCTGGCCAAGCAGGCCATGATCGAGCGTTTCGAGCTGAGCGACATCCAGGCTTCGGCCATCATCGAGATGCGCCTGCGCGCCCTGACGGGGCTGGAGTACGGCAAACTGACCGCCGAGCGCGACGATCTTACCAAGCTGATCGCCCACCTGAAGGACGTGCTGGAGAATGTCGGCATGCAGATGCAGATCGTCAAGGACGAACTGCTCGAAATCAAGGAAAAATACGGCGACGAGCGCCGTTCGGAGATCGTCTATGCCTCCGAGGAGTTCAACCCCGAGGATTTCTATGCCGACGACGACATGGTCATCACCATCTCGCACATGGGCTACATCAAGCGCACCCCGCTGGCCGAATACCGCACGCAGAACCGCGGCGGCGTCGGCGCCAAGGGCAGTGCTACGCGTGACGAGGACTTCATCGAGCATATCTACGTGGCTTCGATGCACAATACGATGCTCTTCTTCACCGAGAAGGGGCGCTGCTACTGGCTCAAGGTCTACGAGATCCCCGAGGGCGCACGCTCCTCGAAGGGACGCGCCATCCAGAACGTCATCCAGATCGAACCCGACGACAAGGTTCGCGCCTATATCAACGTCAAGCGCCTGAACGACGCCGAGTATGTGAACAACAACTTCATCATCATGTGTACCAAGGACGGTACGATCAAGAAGACGAAGCTCGAAGCCTACTCGCGCCCGCGCCAGAACGGCGTGAACGCCATCGTCATCCGCGAGGGCGACCAGCTGATCGAGGCCAAGCTCACCAGCGGCAACGCCGAAGTGATGATTGCGGCCCGCGAAGGCAAGGCCATCCGCTTCAACGAGTCGACGGTGCGCCCGATCGGGCGTGTCGGCGCCGGTGTGCGCGGCATCTCGATCGAGGAGTCCGACGAGGTGGTCGGCATGATCTGTGTGGAACCCGATTCGACGCAGGACGTGCTGGTGCTGAGCGAAAACGGTTACGGCAAGCGTACCGACCTCGACGAATACCGCATCACCAACCGCGGCGGTAAGGGTGTGAAGACGATCAACGTGACGGAGAAAACCGGTAAACTTATCTCCATACAGGCCGTTACGGACGACAACGACCTGATGATTATCAACCGTTCGGGACTTACCATACGTACGGCCGTGTCGCAGATCCGCCTGGCGGGTCGTGCCACGCAGGGCGTGCGTATCATCAACCTGCGCGACGGCGATGCCATTGCCTCGGTGATGGCTGTGCCTGCTGCCGGCGATGAAGAAGAAGTACAGTCCGCGGAGGCTGCTGAAAACGGGGGCGCAACGCCCGAAGCAGGACAGCCGGCCGAGGAATAGATGAAATGAATTTGAAAACTTTAAATTAAATTTTGTTATGAAGAAAACATTTTTGACGGCTTTCGCGGCGCTGCTCGTGGCTATCCCTGCCGTGCAGGCGCAGAAAGTCAACAAGAGCGGGCTCCTCACCAAGATCGAGAAGAGCGACGCCGACATCGCCGATGCGAAGAAGAACGCCAAGGCCTCCACGTGGATCAACCGTGGCAAAGCATTGTACGAGGCTGCCGTGGAACCGACGAAGAGCCTCTTCGTCAACATGGACGCCGCGATGCTGAAGCTGGCCGTGGGCGAACCTTCGGCCACCAAGCAGGTGACGCTTCTCAACGTTCCCTACGAAGCGTGGGAGTACCCCTATTTCATCGCCTACATCAAGGACGGCAAGGTCGTTACCTGGACGCAGACCGACTGGGTGCTGAAAGAGGCTCCCGCCATGGCCATCGAGGCTTACAACAAGGCTTACGAGATCGACCCCAAGAGCGCTGCGAAGGCGAAGGACGGGTTGCAGCAGATCAGCGATTTCTGTTCGCAGGTTGGTAACACGGGTATCGACACGGGCGAGTACGTTGCCGCCGCCGATGCCTATGCCACGGCTTTCCGGGCACAGTCGAGCCCCGCTTACGGCGCAGCCGCAGATCCCGCGCTGCTCTACTATGCCGGTTACCTGCGCACAGTGGACGGTTCGGCGCACCCCTCGTCGTTCGGACAGGGTGCCGAGTACCTCAAGAAAGCGATCGACCTGGGGTATACCGACGAGGAGGGTAACATCTACTACTACCTCTTCCACTGCTATTACGGCCTGAAGAACGTCAGCCAGGACAACGTCATGCTGGCCAAGGACGCCCTGATCACGGGTATCGGGAAATTCCCGAAGAACGAGCGTATCCTCGACGGCCTGATGCAGCTTTACACGGCCGAAGAGGGCGTGGGCGACCCTGCCGACCTGGTAACGCTGATCGACTCGGCCATTGCCGACAACCCCGAGAACGTAGACCTCTGGTTCGGCCGCGGCCGTATCTTCTATGCGCTGAAAAACTACGACGAGAGCATCGCATCGTTCAAGAAGGTCGTGGAGCTGAAGCCCGACCTGTTCGAAGGCAATTATTACCTGGGCGTGTTCTACACGATCAAGGCCGACGAGATGAACAAGGTGATGAACGAGAAGCAGTACAGCAGCCAGACTGCCTACGATACCGACCTGAAGGAGGTGAATGCGGTCTATATGGAGGCGGTGCCCTGGTTCGAAAAGGCATACGAGCTGAAGAAGGACGACGTCAACACGCTCGACTTCCTCAAGTCGATCTGCTTCCGCCTGCGCGACGAGGAGGGTATGATGGACAAGTACAACAAGTACAATACCCTGCTCAAGGAAGCCAAAGGCGAAGAGTAATTCCCTGCGGGGGCGGCGCTGCCGCCCTGCGCTTACAGGAATCCCGGCTCCGAAACACGGAGCCGGGATTTTTCATGCGCCGATGTGCCTGCCGTCGAATTCGTAGGGTAATATCCGTGCGAGACGTCCGTGCAAATCCTGTGCGGCATCCGTGCGAAATGCCTGTGCGGTTGTGCCGATCTCCGGGACATTCGGCCTGTGGCGCGACCCGCGCTTCAAGATTCCGGGATGCCGAACCCCAACTGCCGGAGCATACCTTCGTGGTCGAGGCAAAAGCGTTTCATCAGCAGGTAATGCGGCGTTTGCTCCAGTTCGGTGAGTTGCAGCCCGTTGTCCGCGATCTCGTAGATGTCGGCGCCGGGGTAGGCCATGACGATAGGCGAGTGGGTGCTGACGATGAACTGCGATCCGCTTTCCACGAGTTGTTTTATCCGGCACAGCATATACATCTGCCGCGACGGCGAGAGGGCGGCCTCGGGCTCGTCGAAGATATAGAGCCCGTTCCCGCGGAGCCTGTGTTCGAGCAGGCTCAGGAAGCTTTCGCCGTGCGATTGCCTGTGGAGCGACTTGTCGCCGTAATAGCGGTGTATGCCGTCGGCTATCTGGTCGATCTCGGTGGCGACGTTGTAGAAACTTTCGGCACGCAGGAAATAGCCGTCGCGCGGCTGCAACCCGCGTCCGAGCACGAGGTTCCCGTATAGCGGGGAATGAGTCTCGCGCGTTGCGAACCGAAAGTTCTTCGACCCGCCCTCGGCATTGAATCCCGCTTTTACGGCGATGGCTTCCAGCAGCGTCGATTTGCCCATGCCGTTCTCGCCCACGATGAACGTCACCGGGCGGCGGAACCGCAACCCGCTGAACCCCGCCAGCGCGGGCACCGTATAGGGGTATTCGTGCGGCAAATCTCCGGCCTCTTTCAGTCGGATATATTTGATATAGAGTGCGTTTTCGGATAAGATCATGGCGGGGTTCCGTTCCGCTAATTTAGTGATTATCCCCGGATATGCGGCCTGTTATCGCAGGAAACCTTCCTGATTCCGGACGTTGCCTCTCCCGGGCCGTTCCGGCCTCTCCCTGCCCGGGGATTCACCGCCCCTTCCTTATGCGCCGGCTTTGCGGTAGATTGTCCGCAGGCTGTGCGTCATGAAGTATTGCAGCACGCCGCGCAGGAACATGTACAGCGTGAAGGCGAGCCACAGGGCGTTGTTGCCTATGAGCGTATGCCCGATATAGAAGATGCCGAAATAGGCTGCCGTAGCCCAAAACATCGAGTTGCGCATGACGCGCGTCTGCGTAGCGCCCACCATGATGCCGTCCATGATGAAGGGCATGGCGCTGGCTACGGGGATCAGGATGATCCATACGATATACCGTCCGGCGACCTCCACGATCGTCGCGGCGTTTGCGGCCGAATCGTCGATGAACAGCCCCACCAGGTCGCGCCACCAGACGATGTAGATTCCCACGAACAGTACCGACACGGCCGTGCCCCATGCGATGCAGCGCCGCAGGCAGTCGCGCAGCGCCTTTACGTCCCGGGCGCCGATGAACCGTCCGGTCAGCGCTTCGGCGGCATATGCGAAGCCGTCGTTCATGTACGAGAAGAGCGTGAAGAGCTGCAACAGCAGGGTGTTCACGGCCAGCAGCACCGGGTCTTCCATGCGGGCCGAAGCCCCCGTGAAGAAGGTGTAGACCGCCACGATGCAGAGCGTACGCAGCATGATGTCGCGGTTGACGATGAAGAAGGTTTTGAGCGGTTTCATGTCGAATACCTCGGCCCAGTCGATGCCCGTCAGCACCTTGCGGTAGCGCAGCATGAGCAGCAGCAGCGAAAGTCCCACGCCCGTCCACTGTGCGATCACCGAGGCGTAGGCGATGCCGACGATCCCCATGTCCATGCCGAAGGCGAACCAAAGGCTGCACAAGACATGCACCGCGTTGACCGAAATAGCCGTGAACATCGGTATCATGGCATTCTGCATACCCGTGAACCAGCCGTTGAACCCGAACAGGAGGATGCCCGCCGGTACGGCCCAGATGCGGGCGTAGAAATATTCGCGCGTCATTTCGTTGCCGTTCAGTCCCCACAGGGCCAGCTCGCCCAGCGGGTATTGCAGGGCGAGCATCAGCAATCCCATGCCTGCCGCCACGACCATCGCCCTTACGAGCATGTTGGTGCATTCGTGGAAATTCCCTGCGCCGAACGCCTGTGCCGTGAGTCCGCTGGTTCCCATGCGCACGAACGAGCAGTTCCAGTAGATGAAGTTGAAGATCG
>OLVZ01002144.1_pt1 | contig 15309 bp, 14 predicted proteins | sample 1673341 | NCBI WGS metagenome assembly OLVZ01 (sample SAMEA3178944, study PRJEB25190) | human gut metagenome | biome: human gut; feature: human-associated habitat; material: faeces | place: Austria | collected 2013 | reverse complement strand
CTTTTCGCATCCCCACCTTCAGGTAAGGATAGAGTTGCCCCTGCATATAGACTTTCTCGGATTCGGGATAAGTAATTTTTGTTTTATCTTCCATGGTTCACTAATTGATTGCTATTGGGTCAGTCGTATAATTGTCTCCATTTCAAGTACAGGATTCTCAGCTTTCAGAATACCGCCGCTCAGTGCTATCCCGCTCAGTCCTAATGCTTTCAGGGATGGAATGTCTTCGCGTGTGATTCCACCGATAGCAACAATAGGGATGGTTAGACCTTCCTCCTGCATTTGTACGAGTATGGAGCGGTAGCCGTCCAGTCCCAAGATAGGTGATAACTTTTGCTTGGTAGTTGTGAAACGGAAAGGGCCGCAACCTATGTAGTCGGCACCATCGGCAACGTGTTGCCTGATGTCCGCGAATGTGTTGGCGGTTCCACCGATAATAAACCCTTTGCCCAGCATTTTCCTTGCTTCTTTTCTCTTTCATACGTCTGGACTGTCGTCTCTGCTGCCGCTTCCGGGTTTTCTCCCTCCAGCCATCATCCGACGAAGCGTAAGGTTCTCCATACTTTTCCCAGGCGACTCCCTTTTCCCGCAATCTCATAAGTACGAATTCCTTCACCAGTGCATATAAGACAGAGGATAACGGTACAAATATCAACATACCGAGAATTCCCATCAGATCTCCGCCAATGATAACTGCAACCAACACCCATATAGATGGAAGTCCGACGGAACCGCCTACCACATGCGGATAGATCAGATTTCCCTCGACCTGCTGCAGTATGATAAACAGGATCAAAAATACCAGTACCTTTTTCGGATCGTCAACCAGAATGAGAAATGCACCAACACCACATCCAATAAATGCACCAAAGACTGGAATCAATGCCGTTACCACAATCGTAACACTGACCGTCAGTGCATATGGAATACTAAGGACGCTCATGGATACAAAGAACATCAAGCCCAGAATACATGCCTCCAGGCACTGTCCGGTTATGAAATTTGCAAATGTCTCATCTGCCATAACGCAGGTCTTGATGATCTTATCTGCTGTTTTCTCTTTAAATAACGCATATATCAGACCCTTTGTCTGACGCTTCAAGTTCTCCTTCTGTGCCAGAATATAGATTGCGAAAAATAATCCAACCACAAAATCGACTATACCGCTGACAACAGAGGTTGCAAAATTAAATGTTGATGACAACAGGCTTCCGCTTCCATTCTTTATCAGATTGATCGCACTCTCACTCACCTTATCCCATGCAATATCAATCTCCATGATCCGGTCAACGATATCCGGATATCCCGCTGCCAGATTCACCGCCCAATTCTTAATTGCCTCCATCGTAGACGGAAACTGCTGTCCGATCGCTGTAATTGTCCGGCTGACCTCCGGTATCAGCATCGTGATCACAAAAGCAATCACCAGAACGACGCAGATAAGGGAAAGCACCATACAGACCGGTCTCCGGAACCGATACCATCTACTTTTTTCATTTCGGAATAACAGATTTTCAAATCCCTTCATCGGCACATTCAGAATGAACGCAATCGCAAATCCAATCACGAACGGCATAAGCAACCCGATGATCCATGTACCGCAGGCATAGATTTTATCAAAACGAAATACGCAAAATACGACTAATACAGTTATAATGATCAGTTTTATAAGCTTTTTCATATTCGAATTATTCAGTTCCAAATTCAATTTCCTCTGCTTTCTTTTTACATTTTTTTGAGCAGGCACATAGAACGTGTCTGCTCAATCATGCCAAGACCATTTATTCCGGCAGATTGATGTTTCCAAATACATCTCCTATGGAATAGGTCATATTCTCTTTTGGTTTATAAGCATTCATAATCGGAGCCATGATCTTCTCAAACTTCTCCCTGTTCTTTGAAAGAACGAATACTTCTGCTGTATTTCTGGCATCCCACAATGCATCATGCTCTTTTCCCTGAAAATCTTCTCCCAGATAGAATACCGCATCTGACAGTGCCAGTCTTCTTCTGGTTCCAAGCATACGTGCAAATTCCTTCTGGAAATCCTTCCATTTGGATGCAAGCTTCTGTGCATCCGGGTTATTGTAGGATTTTAACTTGCGTTCCCGGTTAAACTGCCGCAGATCATTCTCACTCCATGCATAGATCACATCCGCGCTTAAGCCCCATGCAATGAACCGATCCATCGCAATCGCAAAATCCGGTGCATCGTCTACCATCTCATTTGTGATCCCGGTAAGATTTGTTATTCTGGATGTCACAGGCGTAATTCCCGGCTTTACATAAGTCTTGAATGAATCAATCTCCTTATATGTATCGTCCAGCTTAACAGCTCCTATTTCAATTATTTCATTTTTGCAAATTTTTAATTCATCGGGATGAGAATTATCGATCTGATTCATCTCAAAATCCACAAATATATACTCCATGTGTCACAACCTTCCTACAGCTGTCTTCCGGATGAAAGCCGCCTGTCGAACATGGCTTCCACCGTCACAATCTTACCTTAAAGCATACCATTCACAGTCAAAAATGTCTATCTTTTTCTTGGTGGAGATTTCCTGTAAATGCCCTGTTAAAAAATGTAGCTATTTTCTACCTGTTTTTTTACACATATGAATCGCCACAAGTATAAACGGCAATGAGAATATCCCCGACAGGATATCCGAGATTCCCTGCGTTACCGCTACACCATTTTCCTGAAAATACATAGGAAGAAGCCAGATCAATGGCAGGAAAAAGATTCCCTGTCTGGTGGAGGATATGAGAATGGCTTTTCCGATCTCCCCTATTGCCTGAAATAACATACCGCTGACCAGACACACCGCCATAAATGGCAATGATACCGCATGCATCCGAAGAGAAAGAACTCCCAGCTCAAGTGCCGCATTTTCCCCAAATAATGAGATAATCGAGGATGCAAATATCCACACAAGAACACCTGTAACAGCCGATGCAATGACCTGACTTAGAATCGTAAATATGATCGCTTTTCTTACTCTATCATTCTTCTTTGCTCCATAATTATAACCGGCCACCGGTGCAAAACCCTGCCCATATCCGACCATGACTGCAAATAATATGGCAAATACTTTATTCGATACCGATATTGCAGCAACCACATCATCCCCATATTCTCTCGCCGCCCGGTTCAACAGGATCGTTGCCACACAGACCAGCCCCTGACGGAAAAAGGATGGGATTCCGGTTCTCGTAATATCGATGGCTGTCTGTCGGAATGCCTGAAACCTCTGTTTGTCCTCTCTCTTTATCTTCTCAATTTTGACCCGTATTCCCGCCGGTTTATAGTTTGAATCTGCCTTGTTTAATCCGATCACGCTTTTCCCGCTCAGCATTACGATCAGCATAATAGCAAGGCTTACACTCTGTCCACAAAATGTCGCGATTCCCGCTCCGCGGATTCCAAGTTCCAAACCTGACACCAAAATCGGATCTAAGACTGCATTTAAGACAGCACCACTTCCAATTCCAACCAATGCCCATACAGGCATTCCCTCCGCCCGCAGAACATTGTTGAGTACATACGACACACACATGACCGGAGCTGTAAGCAGGATCCAGAATCCATAGTCTAATGCAAATGTCTCGATCGTATCCGTTGATCCCAGAAAACGAACCAATGGTTTCTGCCACAGAAAGCCTGCTCCCATCAATATAAGTCCGGCAATCAACGACATCATGACCGCAACCAGTGCATCTCTGCCTGCCTCCTGTTCTTTTTGTTCACCTAAAAATCGGGATATTCTGCTGCCTGCACCCATGCCAAATGTATAACCTACCGCCTGTATCATCGCAAGCACCGAAAACAAAATGCCAACTGCTGCCACTGCACTGGTTCCAAGATCTGAAACAAAATACATATCCACGATATTGTATGTCGTTCCGGCAAGCATACTGACAACGGTCGAACAGGACAGCCGCAGAATAAGAGAAGGCACAGGAGTCTGTGTCATTTTCACATGATTCTCCTGTGCCTTATCCTTTGTATTGTCAGCTTTATTTGAGATATTATCTTTTTTCATATGCAGTCTTCCTGCCTTATAGCCGTAGTAAGAAACTGACAAATAAATCTTTCTGTATCTATCCAAACTTTGATACCAAAATCATAACAATCTTTTATATTATCCGGATATGATGCATTATTTCAGAAATTCAACAACTTCCTCGATCTTATTCTGTGCATCATATACGCCCAGATCGTACATTGCCTGAATCTTCTTATCATCCTTTTCCGTTCTTGATATGTCAATCTGTACACTCGGACGGATAATAAGAACCTCGCCCTTCTGTTCCAGTTCAGCCAGCTTCTCCAATGTCTTATTATAATACAAATGCCTCATGGCTATTCGTTTCACATACTCCGGATATTCCTTATACCGGATTGCTTCCAGCTTCAACATGCTGTCTTCTTCCTTGACATAGCCTTCCGGTCTGGTCAAAACTACGATATCTTTTCGATATCCCATTCTCCGGAACTGGAAGATTGGAATGCTGTCTGCCGTTCCGCCATCCAATAACTTCTTGCCATCTACTTCTACGATCTGTGACACGATCGGAAGTGATGCTGATGCACGTAGCTTGTCCATATCCTTTCGAAGATCCGTACATTCCAGATACTCCGGCTGTCCGGTCTCTACATTCGTACAACATACATAAAATCTCGTTGGATTCTCCTCGAATGCATCATAGTCGAATTTGTATAATTCATTCGGCAGTCGATCATAACAAAAATCAACGCCAAATAAATTTCCCGTTTTCAGCAATGACTTCAAACTCATATATTCCTTATTGTTTCGGTATTCCAAGCTATATGCAATATTTCTTCCACGTTGCTTGGATACGAAAGATGCTCCATGAATAGCTCCCGCCGATACGCCGATCACGCCATCCACAGTAATATTATGATCTAAAAATACATCCAGTACGCCGGCAGTATAGATGCCACGCATGCCACCGCCTTCTAAAACCAATCCTGTCTTTGTCATATATCTTCAACTTCCTTTCAAACAAATTTGCTGTCTTTTGTTTTACTATGATAACGCAAATCTGGAATTTGACAAGGGGAATTTTGGAGGTGGCACCTACCACGGAACCTTTTCTATTTCCCAGTAATTGGATAAGTCACGGATCTCACAATCAGGGAATATGGACCATATATATTCTTTCCAATTTTCCGGCATTGTTTCCCTAAAGCACCACCAATCCTGCAAACTCTCCAACTGTTCGATGGCTTTTAAATCATCGAACGATATCACGATACTTCCATCTGTACTTATAGATGTCATATCTGGAAATGCCTCTATAATTTTAGGTAAAGTGATACCACACCACCCCAAATTTGCCATAGAAACCATCTTTTTATCCTTATCATAAAAGATAAATTGAAATATTCTTCCTGCATAGCTTTCAAAGATAAATGATATTGCATATGATTGATATTCTTCTCCTATATAACTTCTTATCTTCGGTTCAAGTGTGTAGCTTACCCTAGCCATATCAGTTAAATTCCAGCAATCTTTTTCGCTCCATAAGTGAACTCTAAACCCTGCATAATCTTCATCTGTTTCAGATCTTATCCCTACATTTTCCAGTTCCCAATCAGGTTCATACACTTCACTATATTGCCGCACAAAGACAGTATATGGATTCTCTTCTTTTACCGGCATGTTATTGTTATAGCGAATAATACCAATGACAGTAATAAGTATTACTACTATGCAGACTGGAATAAGCCATTTTTTTCTTTTATTCGATTTTTTCATCATACATTATTTCTCTGTCCTCCCTATATTAGAATTGTCCTCTTCCTTAAACTTACAATCTGGAAATAAAGTTAATATATAATCCTGTTTTTCTTCAGAAAAAGGATTCCCAATTTCTATGTACTTCAAATCTTTAACATCTTTTAAACAATCCAAATATTTACATCTAACACTGTCATCCAACTGAAGTGAATTCACTTCTGGAAAATTCATAACAATATTCTCTAAACAAACCCCTCTTGATAATCGATTTGCAGTAATAGTTAAAAATTTATCCCCGTCACTATATTGAACCGCAAGCCTCTTGCCTGCATAACTTTCAAAATGGAAGTCTATATCATATCCATCATAGTCTGATCCATAATATCCTCTTATTTCAGGCAAAAGTTCCTTGCATATGAACGCTATTTTCCTCATATTCCAATCAGATTTTTTATTAAAAAAAGACACAACTATATGATTATCAAATACGATACTTGTACTCTCAAGCTTCCATTCTCCTTTACAATTTTTGACGTTTGTTTTCACAAACCTATAAAAAGGACTTGTTGTTGCATAATAAAATATAATTCTTCCAATACATACAACTAACAAACATATCAATACTATATATCTCTTTTTTAATTTATATTTCAATACTAATCTCCCTCCCTACTGTTTCACCGTAATATACACAATATTCGTTGCGATGCTTACCACGGAACCTTTTCTATTTCCCAGTAATTGGATAAGTCACGGATCTCACAATCAGGGAATATGGACCATATATATTCTTTCCAATTTTCCGGCATTGTTTCCCTAAAGCACCACCAATCCTGCAAACTCTCCAACTGTTCGATGGCTTTTAAATCATCGAACGATATCACGATACTTCCATCTGTACTTATAGATGTCATATCTGGAAATGCCTCTATAATTTTAGGTAAAGTGATACCACACCACCCCAAATTTGCCATAGAAACCATCTTTTTATCCTTATCATAAAAGATAAATTGAAATATTCTTCCTGCATAGCTTTCAAAGATAAATGATATTGCATATGATTGATATTCTTCTCCCATATAACTTCTTATCTTTGGTGCGAGAATATAGCTTATTTTAGCCATATTATCTAAATTCCAGGAATCTGTTATATTCTGAAAATGAACTTTAACCCCTGCATATTGTATATCCGTTTCAGATAATATTCCTACATATTCCAGCTCCCAATCAGGTTCATACACTTCACTATATTGCCTCACAAAGACATTATATGGATTTTCTTTTTTTACCGGCTTGTTATTATTATAGCGAATAATACCAATGACAATAATAAGTATTACTACTACTATGCAGACTGGAATAAGCCATTTTTTACTTTTCCTTATATTTTTCTTCAATAGATCCTCCTCATATAATCAAGTCTTTTTTGTTGAAATTACAGGCTTTTTCAGCCTTATACATCTCAGTGAATAAGCCGGAGCTATGAGCATTTCGATGTATGTCTGGTAATTCAGACTCTGTGCCTACAAACTCTGCCATTTGACTACCATAATTTACAAGTTGTATTTATATCAAGGAATATAATAGAATTTTCGGGAAGGGATCCTCCCTCACACAGGAACATCTCCCCTGAATCGAATGTATCAATTGTATATAAGATCTCTTTTGTATCCAAATAATTCTCTATGGATGTCCGCATCTGATCGCGGCATTTCTTTTCACCATTACATATGGCAATCTTCATCATATGTCCCCCTCTTTTTCGCATAATGCATTATGTCTGTAAACAATATAATATAAGATTTTCACCCATAAATCAATCGTCTGCTCTTTTTATTCAACAAAAAACAACATCAACATGCCAGCCATAAGACTACCTTCTGATAATCTTATTTTTAACATATTGATGTTGCTTTTATATGTCCTCTATTCGATTATTTATTACTTATTCTTCACCCAGATATTTGTCGATGCTGACCAGCTTTACACAAAGAACAAAGATCTTTGAAGCTGCTTCCATCTCCTCAACAGATGGGAAGGATGGTGCGATACGGATATTGCTGTCTTTTGGATCTTTACCGTATGGATATGTTGCACCTGCGCCTGTCAGAACAACTCCTGCATCCTTACACATTGCTACGATCTTCTTTGCACAGCCCTCTAATGCATCAAATGAAATGAAATATCCACCAACCGGTCTAACCCATGAACCGATCTCAAGTCCTGCAAGCTCCTTATCGAATTCATTCAGAACTGCTTCAAACTTTGGTCTTAAGATATCTGCATGCTTCTCCATATGAGCCTTCATGCCATCGATATTCTTAAAGAATCTTGTATGACGAAGCTGGTTAATCTTATCATGTCCGATTGTCTGAACGGTAAGCTGCTTCTTGATAAATTCAACATTTCTCGGAGATGTTGCAAGTGCTGCTACACCGGAGCCAGGGAATGTAATCTTGGAAGTAGAGCCAAACATGTATACCATATCCGGATTTCCGGCTTTCTCACATTCATCTATGATATTTAAAATCTCTGCCTGCTTGTCCTTATATAAATGATGGATGCAGTATGCGTTATCCCAGTAGATTCTGAAGTCTTCTGCTGCAGGCTTTAATGCTGCAAAACGTCTTACTACTTCATCTGAATAAACGATTCCTGTTGGATTTGAATACTTTGGTACACACCAGATTCCTTTTACTGCAGGATCGTTATTTACATATTTCTCTACAAGATCCATGTCCGGACCATCCTCTAATAAAGGAATATTGATCATTTCAATTCCGAAGAATTCTGTGATCTTGAAATGTCTGTCATATCCCGGTACAGGACAAAGGAACTTCACCTTGTCCAGCTTACACCATGGAGTAGAACCATTTACACCATGTGTCATGGAACGTGATACTGTATCATACATTACATTTAAGCTGGAGTTACCATATACGATGATATTCTCTTTCTTAACTTCCATCATATCTGCCATAAGCTGACGGCACTCACCGATACCATCCAGATCTCCGTAGTTTCTGGTATCGTTTCCTAACAAAGTTCTCATATCCGAAGAACTATTGATCTCATCCAACATTCCCATCGACAATGCAAGCTGTGAAAATCCAGGCTTACCTCTTGCCATGTTCAGACTCAGACCTTTTGCCTGTTCTTCCTTATACTCCTCCAAAAGAGCGGCTTTTAAAGTCAATAATTCATCTTTACTCATATCTTTGTATTTCTTCATTCTACATACCTGTGCCTTTCACTTATTCTATTCCGGTTAAATCAGTTATGTCCTGTAAAATTCCTATTAGCTATTTTAAAACATTTTTCAAAAAAGGCAAGCCTATAATTGAAAGTTCTTGTCTATTTCGTTTCAAATATCAACTATTTTATTGAATTTTCTTTATTTTATTCTGTTTTTTCTGCAAAAATCGTATTTTTCTCCATTATTTTCATGTATGACTTGTTTTCATTAAGTAATATGCAAACAAAATAACACCGGTCAGACTCTCTCTCCAACCGGTGCCATCTTATATGTATTTACGAATTGATACTTTTATAAGCGTTCATCCTAGTATATGGAACTAAAATCCAGATACCACTTTCCAGCTCGCTTATATACATACATCGTGAAATCTTCTTCAACATCATCATCCTTACCCTTTACCTTGATCGTACCTTCGACACGAGCAACCTGGCTGACCTTGATATCGTATTCATCTTCATATTCTTCCTGCTTATCTTCCAGCTTGCTGCCCTTTAGCTTCTTAACCTTCTTGAACTTAACCTTGATACTCTTTACTTTACCAACTTCATCTTCAAGATAGTCACCTGACCATTCCAGAATCTGATCTAACTTATCGATCATTTCATCTTTATCCATATCTTCTTCGTCCTTCGTATATTTAAGGACTTTCTTATCAATCAGCTTATACAGCTTCTTACCGCTCTGCTTTTCTACTGCATTTACATAAGCCTTAATAACTGCCTTTGGACTCTGTTTGCCGTGGCTGGCAATTCCACCGATAATGTTAAAGATCAGAATCAATGCAACAACTGCTGCCGCCGCAATAATAACGATCTTCTTATTATTCACAATCGCATTCTTTACTTTATCAAATCCGCTGCCTGCCGGCTTATTACCCTGTGGCTGCTGTCCATACTGTCCACCATATGCCTGCTGGTTTGGATCATAATACTGCTGTCCGCCGTATGCCTGCTGATTTGGATTCATATTCTGAGCTGCTCCATCCGGCTGTCCGGCATTCATGCCATTTTGCTGATTTCCATTCATATTCTCGTCCATGTTACTCTCCTTTATAATTCAGACTAAATTTCATCTGACAGCCTCATCTGCCAGATAGCCCATCGATAACACAATATATTCATTATCGACAAAATTTATTCTACCATCTAAAATCTCAACAGACAATATATTTCTAAAATTTTTGCTAAGGAAATGCCACACTTGTATATGCTCCAACCCCAAAATTCAGATACAACATTTCTGCTCTGTCTGGATTTCCACGAAAAAAAAGAGATAACATAACTGCTATCTCTCTTTTCTTCGGCAATCTCCTACCAGTCATTCAGGCTCTCCATCTTGTCGAGCTGGTTCTGGATCAGTGAAACTACCATATCTCTTATCTCATAGGTCTTCATATCTGCAAATGTCTCATATGGGATCGGTGGCAGAAAATGAAGCTGTGTAATAACCTTTCGGAAAGATTTTCCTTCGAATGGTTTAAATGAATCATATAATACAACCGGCACGATCGGGCATTTTGCCTTCTGTGCGATCTTGAAGCTTCCCGGCAGGAAACCTCTCAGAGAATTATGGTTATGGTCATATCCGCCTTCCGGGAAAAGAATATATCGTCTTCCCGCTTTGACCTCTGTCGCAACGTCATTAATTACCTGAACCTGCTGCCTGAGATCGGTTTTATCCAGACGCTTTGCCTTTAACAGCTCACACAACTGCGTGACGATAAACAAATGCGATCGCTTCGCATCCATTACATATGTGCATGGCTTTTCATGTACGCTTATAACACCAAGTGCATCGTACTTGCCCTGATGATTGGCAAACATGATATATCCGCCTTCCGTCGGCAGATTCTCCATGCCGGATGCAACCGTCTCGATACGCCCTCTTTTCTTTACATGCTCGATCATAACCTGTGCCATTCTGTAGCATGTCTCCTCATCATATTTCTCACCATGTCTGGCATAATATGACATCTTCGGAACATAATACAAAATCAGAAAAAAACAGGAAATGATCACTATAAAAAATCTAACCATCTACCTAAATCCCCTGAATTTACAACTCTCTGTCCAAAAGTACTGCAATATCCAACAACTGTTTTTTTGATCCGGTGCGATCCGCACCGGATCCGGCCATTTATAAATCTCTACCCGTTACCTTTAATCGCATTAACGCTCTGGAAAGAGATGCTTCTGTCTGTTTGTACTCTTTCAGACTTTCCTTCTGTCTCAAACGCTCTTTCGCACGTTCAAGTGCCTGTTCAGCACGGACTCTGTCGATATCCTCCGGATGCTCTGCAGAATCCACCAGCATCGTTACACGGTTATTTACGATCTGGGCAAATCCTTCCCCGACAACACCAAGGATCTTCTTTCCATCCGGTGTATCAATTCGGATCTCCCCGATACTGGTTGCAATGATCATATTCTCATGGTGAGGAAGGACTGCCATCTCACCATCTTCCAAAGGCAATACAAACTTCGTAACCTTATCATCAAAAAATACTTTATTACTTGATATGACTCTCAGGTAAAATGTATTCATGTCTGTCTGCCTCCTTTATCCTACTGTCCCTTTGCGGCTTTTTCTTTGACTTCTTCGATTCCGCCTACGTTAAAGAATGCCCACTCAGGATATTCATCCATCTCACCGTCTAAGATAGCCTTAAAGCCCTTTACTGTTTCTTTAAGAGGTACATATTTTCCCGGAACACCTGTAAAGTTCTCTGCTACATGGAATGGCTGTGATAAGAACTTCTGCACCTTACGTGCTCTTGTAACCGTAATCTTATCTTCCTCTGATAATTCTTCCATACCAAGAATTGCGATGATATCCTGTAATTCTCTGTATTTCTGAAGAATCTCCTGTACGCCTCTGGCTACATTATAATGTTCTTCACCGACAACGTCCACCTCCAGAATACGGGAATTGGATTCCAGAGGATCAACAGCAGGATAGATACCCTGTTCTACGATCTTTCTGGAAAGAACGGTTGTCGCATCCAGATGCGCAAATGTAGTTGCCGGAGCCGGGTCTGTTAAGTCATCGGCAGGCACATAAACTGCCTGTACGGATGTAACGGATCCTGACTTTGTAGAAGCGATTCGCTCCTGCAACTCACCAAGCTCATTTGCCAGAGTTGGCTGATAACCAACTGCGGATGGCATACGTCCAAGCAGGGAAGAAACCTCTGATCCTGCCTGTACAAAACGAAAGATATTATCTATAAATAATAACACATCCTGATGATTTACGTCACGGAAATATTCTGCCATCGTAAGTCCTGTTTCCGCAACACGCATTCTTGCTCCAGGTGGCTCGTTCATCTGTCCAAACACTAAGGCTGTCTTGGACAATACCCCTGACTCTTTCATCTCTGTCCAGAGGTCATTACCCTCTCTGGAACGCTCACCGACACCGGTGAAGATAGAATATCCGCCATGCTCTGTTGCTACATTCTGGATCAGCTCCTGGATCAGTACGGTCTTACCTACACCGGCACCTCCGAAAAGACCGATCTTTCCACCCTTTTGATAAGGGCAGAGAAGGTCTACTACTTTGATACCTGTCTCTAAGATTTCTGTTTCTGTTGCCTGTTCCGCAAAAGCCGGTGCCTTACGGTGAATTGGATTTCTCTTCACTCCTTCTGGCATTGGCTTTTTGTCAATTGGCTCTCCAAGGACATTAAAAATACGTCCTAAAGTAACCTCACCCACAGGTACACTAATCGGTCCTCCTGTGGCAATGGCCTCCATTCCTCTTACAAGTCCGTCTGTCGGACCCATTGCGATACATCTGATAATATCGTCACCGAGATGCTGTGCTGTCTCTGCAACCAGCGTGGAGCCATCTTTTCTACGGATTTCAACGGCATCGTTAATTTCTGGAAGAACACCCTGGTCGAATCGGATATCGAGTACTGCACCGATAACCTGGGTGATTTTACCTGTATTCTGTGCTGCCATTTATTTACTCCTTTAATATTCGTGTAAACAGGGTTAAAAGTATGAATGTCTGAACACAAATGACTTCTTCATCCCTTTTGCCTGATTACCTATTGTTAATTCAGAGCTTCCGCACCTGAAATAATCTCGGTCAGTTCCTGTGTGATCGCACCCTGTCTTGCACGATTATATGCAAGAGACAGTGTGGAGATCATATCCTCTGCATTGCTGGTAGCAGCATCCATTGCCTGCATTCTGGCTCCGTTTTCACTTGCTACTGCCTCAATAAATGCTCCATATACAATACTGTTTATATACTTTGGAATCAGTAAATCTAAAGATTCTTCTGCTTCCGGCTCATAATTCATCGGTGCCTCACTCTTGTTATCTGCACTCTCTTCTTCCTTCACTTCTACAGGAAGGAGCTTGATAAACTCTGGAGTGTGTACAACCGTATTCTTAAAGCTGGTATACGCCAGATAAATCTCACCTACTTCTCCTGCCTCATAGGCATCAAGCACTTTACGTCCAATCTCTACTGCATCAGAAAAGAGGGGTTCATTGATAATATCGGAATCATCGGATGCGATATAGTATCCTCTTCGCTCAAAGGATTCGATACCCTTTTTACCGATTCCGTAAATCTCTACACTCTCTTTTGGAAGTCCGCTGTCTGCGACAAGCTTTACAATGTTATTGTTATAGCCGCCTGCAAGTCCACGGTTTGAGGTTACAACGATTACGGCTTTTTTTTCTGAGCCGTTAAATGTCAGGTAAGGATGTTCGATATTGCCTGATTTTGAGAGAATCGACTGCACCGTATCGTACATTTTCTGGAAATACGGCTTTGCACTCTCCGCTCTGGTTCTGGCTTTCTGAAGCTTAACAGTGGATACGAGCTTCATTGCTTTGGTAATCTGCTGCGTACTCTGAATACTTTCTTTCCGCCTCTTAATATCTCGCATTGATGCCATATTCAATCACCATCCTTAAAATTGATTCTTAAATTCTGTAATGGCCTTCTGAATTAACACATCTGTCTCACTGTTGATTTCTCCTGTTTCACGGATTGCCTTATAAATCTCTGGATACTTTGTCTCTACAAATTCATAAAGTCCCTTCTCAAACTCTGCAATACGCTCTACTGGTACATCAAGAAGATACTTTCTCGTTACCGCATAAATGATAACAATCTGCTTCTCTACAGCAAGTGGCTGATACTGTGGCTGCTTTAATACTTCTTTAATACGCTCACCCTGTGCAAGACGCTCTCTTGTATCATCATCAAGTTCGGAACCAAACTGGGCGAATGCTGCAAGTTCACGATACTGTGCAAGTTCTGTACGAATCGGACCTGCGATCTTCTTCATCGCCTTAATCTGTGCGGCTCCACCTACTCGTGATACGGAAAGACCCGCATTGATCGCTGGACGGAAACCTGCGTGGAACATCTCCGTTTCCAGATAAATCTGTCCGTCTGTGATAGAGATAACATTTGTTGGAATATATGCTGATACATCACCAGCCTGTGTCTCTATTATAGGAAGTGCTGTTATTGAGCCTCCACCTAACGCATCACTTAAACGGCTTGATCTTTCAAGAAGTCTTGAATGAAGATAGAATACATCTCCAGGATATGCTTCACGTCCCGGCGGTCTTCTCAGGAGCAGGGACAGGGTACGATATGCCGTAGCGTGCTTACTTAAATCATCATAAATGATAAGTACGTCTTCTCCACGTTCCATCCACTCTTCACCGATCGCACATCCTGCATATGGTGCGATATACTGCAGCGGTGCTAACTCACTGGCTGTAGCAGCAACAACAGTGGTGTATTCCATTGCATCATGTTCTTTTAATGTCTTTACGATACTTGCTACTGTAGAAGCCTTCTGACCGATGGCTACATAAATACAGTGCATATTCTGCCCTTTCTGGTTGATGATCGTATCAACCGCAATGGCAGTCTTACCTGTCTGACGATCACCGATAATAAGCTCTCGTTGTCCACGTCCGATCGGCACCATGGAGTCAATCGCCTTGATTCCGGTCTGTACCGGAGTATCTACTGCCTGACGGTCAATAACACCGTAGGCAACTCTCTCTACAGGACGATATTTATCTGTATCAATTGGTCCTTTTTCGTCAATCGGCTGTCCTAATGCGTTAACAACACGTCCGGTAAGTGCATCACCAACAGGAACTTCTACTACTCTTCCGGTAGTTTTTACTACGTCTCCTTCGTTGACTGCGCGGGAATCTCCTAAAAGTACAACACCTACGTTGTCTTCCTCCAGGTTCATGACCATACCGTACACTTCACCCGGGAATTCCAGAA
>OLVZ01002138.1_pt1 | contig 15338 bp, 13 predicted proteins | sample 1673341 | NCBI WGS metagenome assembly OLVZ01 (sample SAMEA3178944, study PRJEB25190) | human gut metagenome | biome: human gut; feature: human-associated habitat; material: faeces | place: Austria | collected 2013 | reverse complement strand
CGTTGTGGAACGGGCAGCACGCCTGATAGTTCACGCCCTTGCGTTTGAGCGTGACATAATCGCCGATGATGTCCACGATATTCGCGGCGGCGTAGATGCGATCTACCGTTTCCCTGTCGATCATAGCCTACAAAGGTACGAATCGCCGCGAAATATTGAAAACGAAAAGCGAAAAAATCCCCTTCGCCCCGCCGGCCGGCCCCTGAGAGCGGTCCCGCCGCCGGATCGGGTCCGCCGGACGACACCTGCCGGCAACCCGCATCCCGGCCGGGACGGGACGGAATCCGTCCCGCTGCCGCGCAAGATCCGGAAAGGAGTCAAAAACGCGGTACGGAATTGGCAACTGATTCATTTTATCACTACCTTTGCCTTATGGACTTCAAACTCGTATCCGATTACGCCCCGACGGGCGACCAGCCGGAGGCCATCGCACAACTGGTCGGCTCGATCGAGCACGGTTCGAAGCACAACACGCTGCTGGGCGTGACCGGCTCGGGAAAAACTTTCACCGTAGCCAACGTCATCGCCGACCTGAACCGTCCGACGCTCGTGCTGAGCCACAACAAGACCCTCGCGGCGCAGCTCTACGGCGAATTCAGGAACTTCTTTCCGGAGAACGCCGTGGAGTATTTCGTGTCGTACTACGACTATTACCAGCCGGAGGCCTATCTTCCGGCGACGGACACCTATATAGAGAAAGACCTCTCGATCAACGCCGAGATCGAGAAGATGCGGCTCAACACCGTGGCCACGCTGCTCTCGGGGCGGCGCGACGTGGTGGTGGTGTCGAGCGTCTCGTGTCTCTACGGCTGCGGCAACCCCGCGGATTTCCACGCCACGGCCATCACGCTGAAGGTCGGGCAGGTCGTCAGCTACAAGCACTTCCTATACAAGCTCGTCGAGGCGCTCTACACCCGCACCGAACGCGAGCTGGAGCCGGCGACGTTCCGCGTGAACGGCGACACGGTGGACATCATGGCCGCCTTCGGCGAGTTCGGCAACCAGTGCTTCCGCGTGATGTTCTTCGACAACGAGGTGGAGGCCATCCAGTCGATCGACCCCGTGACGGGGCAACGCATCCACTCGCTCGACACCCTGACGCTCTACCCCACGAATCTCTTCGTCACCACGAAGGAACGCATCCATGCGGCCGTGCAGCAGATCTACCTCGATCTGGGCAAACAGATCGAGTACTTCGAGCGTTCGGACCGCCCGATGGAGGCCCAGCGCATCAAGCAGCGCGTGGAGTACGACCTCGAAATGATCAAGGAGCTGGGCTACTGCCCCGGCATCGAGAACTATTCGCGCTATCTGGACGGCCGGGCCGCCGGGACGCGCCCCTTCTGTCTCATCGACTACTTCCCGAAGGACTACCTGCTGGTCGTGGACGAGAGCCACGTCACGCTGCCGCAGGTCCACGCCATGTTCGGCGGCGACCGCGCCCGCAAGGAGAACCTCGTGGAGTACGGATTCCGGCTTCCGGCGGCCAAGGACAACCGCCCGGTGACCTTCGCCGAGTTCGAACAGTTGCAGGGCACGTCGATCTACGTGAGCGCCACGCCCGCCGACTGGGAACTGATGAAGAGCGAAGGGGTGATCGTCGAACAGCTCATCCGCCCCACGGGACTGGTGGACCCGCCGCTGGAGGTGCGCGTCACGACGAACCAGATCGACGACCTGCTCGAAGAGATCGACAAGCGGGTGAAAAACGACGACAAGGTGCTCGTGACGACCATCACCAAGCGCATGGCCGAAGAGCTGTCGAAATACTTCGACCGCGTGGGGGTGCGCAACCGCTACATCCACTCGGATGTCGATACGCTGGAGCGCATCCAGATCCTCGAAGACCTGCGGGCCGGCCTGTTCGACGTGCTGGTGGGCGTGAACCTGCTGCGCGAGGGGCTGGACCTCCCGGAGGTGGCCCTCGTGGCGATTCTCGACGCCGACAAGGAGGGATTCCTGCGCAACGTCCGTTCGCTCACCCAGATCGCCGGACGCGCCGCACGCCACTCGCAGGGCAACGTGATCCTCTACGCCGACACCTGCACCGAGTCGATGCGCTATGCCATCGAGCAGAGCAACCGCCGCCGCGAGAAGCAGGTGCGCTACAACATGGAGCACGGCGTGCTGCCGCGCCGTGCACAGAAGAGCGGCACGGGCCAGAGCACGCTGCTGGCGGGCCGGACCGACGAGAATGCCGGCAACACACCCGTCGCCTATCCCATCGCGGAGGACCACTACGCCCCGGCCGCGGCCGACGTCGCCCGCGCCTATACGGCCGGCGGCGACCTCGACACGCTCATCGACAAGGCGCGCGAGGACATGGAACGGGCTGCCAAATCGCTGGATTTCCTCGCCGCGGCGAAATTCCGCGACCGCATGTACGAATTGCAGAAGTTACGCGAGGAGAACCGGAAATAGCCTGCCGGCGCCTTTCCCGGCGGATCCGCTCCGAAAGCCGGAACATGCCTCGGACCGGGAATCGAGTTCTCCGGGTCCGTCCGTTGCCGCCCCTGTCCCTACTCCGCGGCGGCGTGGCGGAAGGTGAAGTACTTGGCCGCGAGAAAACTATATACGGTGGTGATGCAGGAGGCCAGCATCTGCGAAGGCGTGGCCCAGATCGCGCAGACCTCGACGAAGAATTTCAGAAAGACGTAGTTCACGCCGACCGACCCGGCGACCGAAAGGGCGTAGCGGAAGAGCTGCGTCCCCTGCGGAATCGGCGAGCGGCGGAACGCCACGTGGCGGTTCAGCCAGAACCCGGCGAAGAAGGTAATCGGAAAGGTGCAGAGCATCGCCGCGACATGGGGCGAAACGGCCACGAATCCCAGGTCGAGCAGCTCCTTATCGAGCAGAAAATTGTATATCAGAAAGTAACACCCCCATCCGAAGAGGACGTTCCCGCCGCCGCAGGCGGCATAGCGGAACACCTGCCGGGGCAGGAGCGACGATACGGGCGCGATGTAGAACAGGTCGATCGCCCGGATGATCCACTCCGCGACGCGCATCAACGGGCTGTATAGGTCCACATGCCGGGGAAACGCTCCGCATGCGCACGGATGAAGAGCGCGCACGCCTCCGGATCGTCCGACTCGAAGGGCGACACCATGAATTTGGCTCCGAAACGATAGACGCCGCAGGTCACCGCCACGTCACCCGACGCGGCATTCCGCGCGGCGCGGGCCGCATTTTCGGGCGTACTGAACACCCCCAGCACCACATAGGAGCGCTTCGAAGTCATCGAAGCGGGTTCGGTCCCCGCAGGCCGGGACGCCGGACGCGATTCCGTCCGCACGGTCTGCCGTGCCGTGACGGCCGCACCCGCTGCTCCCGAATCCGTGCCGGCCGTCTTTCCGGCCGTCGCCGCACCGGTGTCCGATGCGGAAGCGTCCGAAGCGTTTCCGGCGGGCTCCGACGCCGCGGCGGACGATCCCGCACCATCCGCAGCCGGTCCTCCGACGGCATCCGCCGCACCGGCAGCGCTTCCGGCCGTTCCCGCCGCAACGGTTTCCTGACCGACGGCCGCATCCCCGGCAACGCCCGCCGACGGGTTTCGGTCCGCGGAGACTGCGACGGAACGCTCCGGACGGGTCGTCAGATAGGAGTATCCGCCGATTCCGACCGCGGCCGCGACAGCCGCCGCTCCGATCCAGATCACCCAGTCGGGCCGGCCTGCGGAACGCACCTTCACGGGCGCATGACCCTGCGGATTGAGCCGCCGGTCGAAAGCCTCGTCCAGGGTGAAACGGTCCTGTTTCAGCACGCCGACGCCGCATACGGTCAGGGTCTCCCCCTCCCGGACGCGTTCCAGCCAGCGGCCGTACACCTCCTGTGCGGCCTGCGGGGCTTCCGCCTCCGACATGCCGCTCGCCGTCAGCACGCGGGCGATCTCCTCCACCAGCGACACCCCCCGCCGTTGCGGGGTGAACGTCACCGCCCGGTAGGGCGGCCGCACGCTCCGGCGCGACAACCGCTGCGCCCGGCGGCGCTCCACGCAGAGCGATCCCACCTCCGGCAGGAAAATCTCCCCGCCTGCGGCCAAGACGTTTCCCACGACCCGGCCGACCTGTTCCTCCATCGGATTGCTGCTCATCGTTTCCGTTTTTTATGCGAATTTCCCGAAGCGGACCCCGGCCCCGGAACCGCCTTCGGCCCCGGAGCGGCCGCGGACACGGCGGGCCGCGTCATTCCGCGCCAGATCATATAAGCTCCCAGCAGGATGAACGGAATGCTCAGCCACTGTCCCATGTCGAGCGCCCAACCCACTTCGAAGGACTCCTGCTCGGTCTTGATGAATTCGATGAAAAAGCGCGTCAGGAACACTCCGATCAGGCCGATGCCGAACAGCACCCCCGGACGGCGGCGCGCCATGTCGCGGCCGTAGTAGAGCCAGCAGAGGATGCCGAATGTGGCCAAGTAGCACAGCGCCTCGTAGATCTGCGTGGGATGCACCGCCGCCGGGGCGAACTCGTGCACCCACTTGGCCGAACGGACGAACTCGAAGCCCCACGGCAGGGCGGTCGCCGTACCGAAAATCTCCGAATTGAAAAGGTTGCCCATCCGCACGACCGCCCCGCCGATGCCCACGGCGATCATGATGCGGTCGAGCGACCAGACGTACGGCAGCCGGTTCTTGCGCGAAAAGAGCCACAACCCGATGAGCAGGCCGACGGCCGCGCCGTGGCTTGCCATGCCGCCGTCGCGGAACCCCGTGATGATGGTCCACGGTTTCGAAAGATACTCCACCGGATCGTAGAAGAGGCAGTGGCCGAGCCGCGCGCCGAGGATCGTCGCCAGCGTGCCGTAAATGAAAATCGAACCGGAAACCTCCTGCGAAAGCCCTTCGCGCTTGCAGAAGTTGTCGAAAAACCAGGCTCCGATCAGAATGGCCAGCGCCCACATCAATCCGTAGTAACGAATGTCGAACGATCCGAAACTGATGAAAACCGGATCGAAATTCCAGACAATGCTCAAAGGTTGTATCATCTATTCAAATTTGTTTCTCCGTTTCCGGGCTCCGTCCCGTGCCGTGCGAACCGCCCGGCGGCCGGAACCATCGTTTCCCGCAGCCTTCGCGCTATTCGCGAACGCCGCTGAACAGGTTCCCTCCATGTCGGGAAGCGTCTGCCGGATCCGGGACGGCGAAAATTCGTCCCCGCCGCCGCTGCACCCCGCGAAGAACAGCGGGGATACCTCCGGCAAACGGCCGAATCTCATATTCCGGCAGCTATTTTATATCCTGCAGGCCGACCTTCTTCAACGTGAACGAGAAGGTGCTGCCCGCACCGAGTTCGCTGCGCACGGTGATCCGCTCGCCGTGGGCCTCGACGATGTGCTTGACGATCGCCAGACCCAGTCCCGTGCCGCCCTGTTCGCGCGAACGCCCCTTGTCCGTGCGGTAGAAGCGTTCGAACACGCGCGGCAGGTCCTCCTTGCCGATGCCCTGCCCGTTGTCCTCGACCTCGACCAGAATGCGGTCCAGCATGTCGCGGAAGCGGATGCGCGTCGCGCCGCCCTCCCGGCCGTAGTGGATCGAGTTGATGATGAGATTGACCAGCACCTGCCCGATATAGTGCTTGTCGGCCAGCACCCAGAAGGGCGACGGAAGATTCTCGGCCCCCTTGACCGAAATCCGGATGCCCTTCCTGTCCGCCTCCATCTCGGCCTGCTCGGCGATCTCCCGGGCCAGCGCCACGATGTCGAACCGCTCCATCTTCAACTGGTTCATGTTGCTCTCGAGCTTCGAAATCGTGTCGAGGTCGTTCACGATATTTATCAGCCGGTCGATGCTCTTCTCGGCCCGCTCGAGGTATTTGCGGTTGATCAGCTCGTCCTCCAGCCCGCCGTCCAGCAGGGTCGAAATATAGCCCTGGATATTGAAGATCGGGGTTTTCAGCTCGTGCGCCACGTTGCCCAGATACTGCTTGCGGAATCGTTCGGCCTCCTTCAGGCGGGCGATCTCCCGGTCGTTGGTGTCGGCCCAGGCCGTCAGCTCCTCGCCGATGTTCTCCACACGCTTGTCCTTGAGTTCGGAGAAAATCTCGTTGGTGTGCACGTCGCGCGAAAGCACGATCGAATAGATCGGCTTGAGCTTGTAGGCCACATACTTGCGGATGATGAACAGCGCCGCGAAAAAGACGACGCAGAAAGAGGCCGACACGGCGACGAGCGCATAGCCCCACCGCACGTGCACGGCTCCGAGCACAATCCCCACGATCGCCGCCGCCAGCAGCGCGATCCACAGCGAGGAGGCCTCCTTGGTCTTGATTCGCAACATGGCTCCGGTCTATTTCAGGTAACTGCCCATCAGGCGGGCGATGTATTTGCCCACGATGTCGAACTCGAGGTTCACGACCGATCCCACGTCGATCCGGCAGAAATTCGTATGTTCGAACGTATAGGGGATGATCGCCACGCGGAACGACGCCTCCTTCGAGTCGCAGACCGTCAGGCTCACGCCATTGACCGTCACCGACCCTTTCTCCACCGTGCAGAGCCCCCCGCCCTGCGGCTCGTATTCGAAAGTGAAATACCAACTGCCGTCGGCATCCTCCTTGGCCGTGCAGACGGCCGTCTGATCGACGTGTCCCTGCACGATATGGCCGTCGAGCAGCGCATCGGGCTTCATCGACCGCTCGAGGTTCACCAGATCGCCCGTGCGGAGCAGCCCGAGGTTGCTCCGGTCGAGCGTCTCCTTCATGGCCGTGACGGTGTAGGTATCGCCTTCGATGCCCACAACCGTCAAACATACGCCGTTATGTGCTATGCTCTGGTCGATTTTCAACTCGCCGCAGAAATCCGCGCGCAGCGTGAAATCCCTGTTCTGACGGTCCGTGCGGATGGCCACCACCTCCGCCGTGCGCTCCACGATACCTGAAAACATACGCTCAACTGTTTACGATCAATTTTCCCTTTACCTTGTACACCGAGACTATATCGCTGGCATTCACCACGATATCGTCGAAATCGTCCCGGTTTCCGGCCACCAGGCGGAATTTTTCCTCCGCGTCGGCGGCCCGAACTATCCGCAAAGTTACAATTTTTCGGCAGACTACCACATATTCTTCCCCGGGAATAATCGCATCCCGGTCCACGGCCTTCAGCAGCACGACCGTTCCCGGCGGCACGAGCGCCCCCATGGCACGCCCGGCGTAGATCATGGCCAGATCGCAGTCGCCCGCCGGAGCCGCCACCAGGTAGCTCTCCGCCTTCAACCGCCCGACGTCGGCAATGTGCCGCTCGACATCGACGTCGTAATAAGGTATCTGCGCCCCGCGCACGCGGCCCTCGGCGAACATCTGCCCCTCGCCGGTCAGCAGCCACAGCTTGTCCACCTGCGGAAACTTCGTCACGATCCGGTCGGCGACGTCGAGCGAAATGCCGTTGTTGCCGCGTTTGATCTGGTAGAGATTCTCCCCCCGCGCCAGACCGATATGACGGGCGAAGTAGTTGGTGGACATGTTCGCCCACTTGATGACGGCCTCGATTCGCTGCCAATTATTCTGTTTTTCCCGCATTTTTTTGTATAATTTAAATTTTTTTCACACCTTTGCAGTCCCGGTCCCGTAGTTCAATGGATAGAATATAAGATTCCGGTTCTTACGATAAAGGTTCGATTCCTTTCGGGACTACCAGGCACAAGTGCGGAAATCTCCGTGCTTGTGCTTTTTTTATCGCATTCCGAACGGCCCGACGACCCGATTCGAAAATCGTTTTTCCCGACAAAAGTAATAACAAAATCCTTCCGGGCAAGGAAAAACAACACTTTTGATCGTTTTGATAGCACATTCGGACACACACGGACGAAAAAAGCCTGCGCCGTGCGCGCAGACTTTCTTCCATGCAACAAACATGCAAGTATGTGAAAAGGGCCGCGTCAGAACGTGAGGCGCACGCCCAGCCGGAGTGTCAGCGTCAGCGGCGAATCGGTGCGCACGGTGCGCAGGTTGGTTTCGGTGAGGTAATACGACCCTTCCGGCTCGAAGTAGAGTCCGACGATCCCGCCCAGCCGGTACTGCGCGCCGGCGGCCGCGAGCAGCGACCACTGCACGCCCGGCTCGGACACGCTCTTCGAGCCGAATTTCGCGGAGACGCACTTTTCGGCCATTCCTCCGGCCCCTATATATAAGGAGAAGCGTCCGCGTTCGAGGAACTGCCACTTCATCCTGAGAGGAATGCCGAGAAAATGCAGGGTCTGCCCGGTCTCCTCCGAGGCGTACATCGCCCGCACGTCCGACCGCAGCAGCGTGTAGTTGAGCCCGCTCTCGAGCGACAGCCCGTGGGAAAACTCCTTCCCGACGGTGAACGCGACGCTCAGCGGCTGATGATGGCGGAACGAACTCTCCCCGTAATCGTAATTCTTCAGCAGCACGATTTCGGCTCCGTTGCCGATCACCGAGGACATGCCGCCCGGGGCATCGCTCATCATGGGAAAATGCGGCGTCCGCCCTGCCGAACCGCCGTCCCCGGAGACGCCGCCTCCCGCCGACAGCGAGAACGACATCCGCTTCCGTGCGGAGGACCGGGATGCCGGACGCGCATCGCCGCGGACCGCATAGAGGCTGCCTCCCGCTGCCGCGGACCGGGCGGCAACTCCTCCAGTCCGTCCGCCGTTGTCCGCCGCACGACTTCCGACGTTTGTCGCCCGCCCGTCGGACGCACGCTTCCGGCCGGTCTCCGACTCCCCGCCGGACACGACTTCCGCGACATGCCCGCCGCTTTCCGCCGAATCCGGCGCCCCCGCATCTTCCGACGTCGCGTCCGGAGCCGCAGTCCGCAGCAACAGCGACGCGGCATTCCCGGCCGTCTCCGCAGCCGTTCCGCCCTCCGATCCCGGCCGCCCGGTCGTCTTCCGCAGCCTTGCGGCCGCTTCGGAGCCGGTCTCCCGTGCCGCGCCTCGTGCGGGCGGCACGGCCTGCGCCAGGACGGGCCCAGCCGCTTCGCCGCCGGAACCGGGCAGCAAAGGTTCCGCGGTCTTGCCGCCGTCCGCCGTCGTGATAACAACCCCTTCTTGTTTCAACACCGTATCCGGCCGCAGCAGAAGATCCCCTGCGACGATCCCGATCAACACGACGGCGGCTGCGGCGGCAATCCGCGGCCAATAGATCCGCCATGCGGGCCTCTGCGAAGGGGCGGGCGAAGCCCCCTCCTGTGCAACTGCCAACTCCCGCTCCAGCCGTTCCCAGCCCCCTGCGGGAGGCGTGGCCTCGGCATCCCGGAGCGAGCTCCGCACGGCATCCGTCCACTCTCTATTTCGTTCCATACTTCAATGCGACTCCAAATAAGCCCGGATCTTGCGGGCCAGCAGCGCCCGGGCGCGAAACAATTGCGACGAGGAGCTTTTCTCGTTGATTCCCAGCATCCGGGCGATTTCGCGGTGGGAATACTCCTCGATGCAATACAGGTTGAACACGGCCCGGTAGCCTTCGGGCAGCTCGGAAACGAAGCGCAGCAGCACCTCGCGCGGGACCTGCTCCACATCCGACACGGCGGGTTCGGCGACGGTCGCCGCGACCCTTCCTTCGTCGAGTTCGGTCATACCCAGCCGGTTGCGGCCTCGCAGCCATTCAAGCGCCACATTGACCGTGACGCGCTCCATCCAGGCCCTCAGCGATCCCGGACCCCGGTAGGAGAACTTCCCGAACGCGCCGTAAATCTTCAGGAACGCATCGTGGAGCAGGTCTTCGGCCGTGGCCCGGTCCCCGGCATAGCGCATGCAGACTGCCATCAGACGCCCGGCGAAACGGTCGTACAGCTCCCGCCGGGCCGCACCGTCCCCCTCTCTGCACCCTTCGGCCAGTATCCGTTCATCCATCTGCATCGCTGAATTCACCTATATAAATTGTCCGGACGGCGAAATACTGCATCCGGACGGAAAAAATTTCCGCACCGTGCAGTATTCCGGCTTTCCGCGCGTTTTCAGAAGCGAAAGGTAACAATAAAATACGGAAATCATGAAAAAAATCGGTTTGCTCTTTCTGACGGCGCTCCTCTCCCTGACGCTCCCCGCCTGCAACGACGACGACGGAGATTATCCGTATGTTTACGGACTGATAACCACCGTGCATACGCTCGGCGACAAGGAGTATTACTTCGAACGCGACAACGGCCAGACGCTCTACCCGAGCGAGAAATCCGCCACCTTCGAGGCCGAGGAGGGAAAACGGGCCGTCATCTATTTCGACCTGCTCGAAGGGATTCCCGACTACGACTACAACATCCGCCTCTACCGCGCCGAGGAGATCTACACCGGCCCCTCCGCGATCGTCACGACGCAGGAGGAGCTGGACCGGCAGGGCGGCGACTGCGCCGGCTTCCCGGCGGCCTACTGGCAGTATTTCAACCTCACGCCGAAATGGCTGACCCTTTATCTGCTCTACCCCGTGACGGACAACTCGAAACACACCTTTTCGGTGATCGTCAACAAGGTCGAGGCTCCCGAACAGACCGAGGAGGGCTACCTCAACCTCGAACTGCACCACAGTGCCGGCGGCGACGTCCCGGGCTACACGCAGGGGTACTACGTCTCGTTCGACCTGACCCCGATCGCCGCGGAACTGGAGGGAAAAAAGGGCGTGATTCTCGGGATCGAGACCTGCGAGAACGGCACGAAACACATCAAGCTGGACCTGCCGCAGGAGCAGTAGCCGCTCCGAACGCGCAAGTCCCCGTCCGGCCCGCCTTCCCGCGGGCCGGATTTTTTCGCGGGGCACCGCGGCGTCTCGTGAAAATTCGCTATCTTTGCCGCATGTCTATCGTACGCAATACAGAGAGCGACCTCGAATTCGAGAACAGGATCCGCCCGCAGGAGCTCGAGAACTTCTCGGGACAGGACAAGATCGTCGAGAACCTCCGCATCTTCATCAAGGCGGCGCTCATGCGCGGCGACTCGCTGGACCACGTGCTGCTGCACGGACCTCCGGGACTGGGCAAGACGACGCTGGCGAACATCATCGCCAACGAGATGGGGGCGCAGCTGCGCGTCACGTCGGGTCCCGTGCTGGACAAGCCGGGCGACCTGGCCGGCCTGCTGACCAACCTCAACCCGGGCGACGTGCTCTTCATCGACGAAATCCACCGCCTCAGCCCGATCGTCGAGGAGTATCTCTATTCGGCGATGGAGGACTACAAGATCGACATCGTACTCGACAAGGGTCCTTCGGCGCGTTCGATCCAGATCGAGCTGGCCCCCTTCACGCTCATCGGAGCCACGACGCGCAGCGGTCTGCTGACCTCGCCCCTCCGGGCGCGGTTCGGCATCCAGTGCCACCTGGAGTATTACGACGCACCGGTCCTGGCCGGCATCGTGCGGCGGTCGGCGCGGATTCTCGACGTCTCGATCGACGACGACGCGGCGCACGAGGTGGCCCTGCGCTCGCGCGGCACGCCGCGCATCGCCAACGCCCTGCTGCGGCGCGTGCGCGACTTCGCGATGGTCAAGGGCGAGGGGCACATCGACTTGGCCATCACCCGCATCGCCCTCGCGGCGCTCAACATCGACTCGCGCGGACTGGACCGCATGGACAACCGCATCCTCTCGACGATCATCGAGAAGTTCAACGGCGGACCCGTCGGACTGAACACCGTCGCCACGGCCGTCGGCGAGGAGGCCGGCACGATCGAGGAGGTTTACGAACCGTTCCTCATCAAGGAGGGGTTCCTCAAACGCACGCCCCGCGGCCGCGAAGCCACGGCGCTGGCCTACGAGCACATGGGCTTCACCCCGCCCCGCAGCGAAGGCACGCTTTTCTGACCGCCCGGCAGCCCGGAACGAGGCTTCCGGCCGCAAAGGAGCCGCATGCCGGACGGTCGTCCCCCCCCCATTCTCCGGGCCGGGCGCAATATTTGCAACGAAAGCCCGTTGGTATTCGACGGGTCTAACCGAAAAAAAGAGAAAAACAATGACAACCGACAATAAACTCGCCGAGGAGGCGCTGCGCTACCACAGCGAAGAGCGCCCCGGAAAAATCGGCATCGTTCCCACGAAGCCCCACCGCACGCAATACGACCTTTCGCTGGCCTATTCGCCCGGCGTGGCCGTTCCCTCGCGCATCATCGCCCAAACGCCGGAGAAGATCTACGACTACACGGGCAAGGGCAACCTCGTGGCCGTCGTGTCGAACGGCACGGCCGTACTCGGACTGGGCAATATCGGCCCGCTGGCCGCCAAACCCGTAATGGAGGGGAAGTGTATGCTGTTCAAGACCTTCGCCGGCATCGACGCTTTCGACATCGAGGTGGCCGAGACCGACCCCGACGCCTTCGTGCGCGCCGTGCGGGCCATCGCCCCCACCTTCGGCGGCATCAACCTCGAGGACATCAAGGCCCCCGAATGTTTCGAGATCGAGGCGCGGCTGCGCGACGAGCTGGACATTCCCGTCATGCACGACGACCAGCACGGCACGGCCATCATCACCTCGGCGGCGCTGCTCAACGGCGCGAAGATCGCCGGCAAGGAGATCGCCCGCCTGCGCGTGGTGGTCAACGGCGCGGGAGCCGCCGCCATCGCCTGCGCACGGCTGTTCCTCTCGCTGGGCGTCCGGCGCGAGAACATGGTGCTGTGCGACAGCCGCGGCGTGGTCTCGGCCCACCGCGAGGACCTCAACCCGCTCAAACGCGAGTTCGCCACCCCGCGGCGCATTTCGACGCTGGCCGAGGCGCTGCACGACGCCGACGTCTTCCTCGGCGTGTCGAAGGCCGACACGCTGACGCCCGAGATGCTGCGCACGATGGCATCGAACCCGATCGTCATGGCTTTGGCCAATCCCGATCCCGAAATCGCCTACGACACGGCCGTCGTCTCGCGCCCCGACATCATCTTCGCCACGGGCCGCTCGGACTACCCCAACCAGGTCAATAACGTACTGGGATTCCCCTACATCTTCCGCGGCGCGCTCGACGTGCGGGCCTCGAAGATCAACGAGGAGATGAAGCTCGCCGCGGCGCACGCCATCGCCGCGCTGGCCCGGGAGCCGATCCCGGCCTCCGTGCTGCGGGCCTACAACCTCGAAAAGCTGGAGTTCGGGCGTTCGTACCTCATCCCCAAGCCGCTCGATCCGCGGCTGCTCTGCACCGTGGCGACCGCCGTAGCCCGCGCCGCCGTCGAATCGGGCGTCGCCCGCCGGCCCGTCGCCGACTGGGATGCCTATGCCGAGCGCCTGCGGACGCTGGCCGAATAGCCGGAAATCACGGAAACACGAACGGCGCGCTTCGATACGGATTCGAAACGCGCCGTTAAATATTCGGAACGGAACCGTCGCCCGACGCCCCTTATGCGAACAACGCCGCGAACCCGTCGCGCGTCATGGGACGCACCTCGCAGCCGCTGATCCCCGTCGGGAACACGACCCGCAACACGCCCTCCTCGCTCTTCTTGTCCTTGCCGACCTCCTGCAACAGCCGCGTCACCGGAACCGGAGGCGTGAGGTCGAACCCCAGCCGTGCGAGCAATCCCCGGATACGGTCGCGGTCGGCCGGAGCCAACACGCCGAGCCGCACGGCCGCATCGGCCGCGAGCGCCGTCCCCACGGCCACGGCCTCGCCGTGGTTCATGGCGTCCGAGCACTTCTCGATGGCGTGCCCCAGCGTATGTCCGAGGTTGAGCTTGCGCCGGTCCCCGGCCTCGTACTCGTCGCGTTCGACGATCTCCGCCTTGACGCGCACGGCCGCCGACACCACCGCCGACAACTCCGCCGTATCCCCGCGCAACGCGTCGAAGCCGAGGCGCTCCAGCCGTGCGAACAGCTCCGCGTCGGCGATGACCGCCGCCTTGACCGCCTCGGCCAGCCCGGCCCGGAACTCTCTTTCGGGCAGCGTCCGCAGCAACGCCGGATCGCAGACGACGAACCGCGGCTGGGTAAACGTTCCGGCCATATTCTTGTACCCGTCCACGTTCACCCCGTTCTTGCCGCCCACCGAGGCATCGACCTGCCCCAGCAGTGTCGTCGAGACGAACCCGAACGGAAGTCCCCGCATGTAGATCGAGGCGGCGAACCCCGCCACGTCGGTCACGATGCCGCCGCCGACGCCCAGAATGAAGGTCTTGCGGTCCGCACCCATCCCGATCAGACGCCGGCAGAGGGTCTCGACCGTGCGGAGCGTCTTGTGCTCCTCGCCGCGGCCGACGAGCAGCGTCTCGTAGGGGGCCAGCAGCCGGCCGTGCAGCTCCGCCACCGCGGCGTCGGAGACCGCCACCACGCGCCCCGCGGGCAGCACGTCCGGAAGAATCTCCGCGGCCGGGCCGATGAAAACGTCGCTCCGGCCGCGCACGCTGAAAGCAGGTTTCATTTATTCAACTTTTTTAACAATCGAACAAATATAGCACAATTTCCGGAGAAATTCTTACCTTTGCACGACAAAACGAACTTCTATGCAGAAACTGCGCAACATCGCGATCATCGCCCACGTCGATCACGGCAAGACGACCCTCGTGGACAAGATGATTCTGGCGGGGCATATCCTGCGCGACAACGCCAAACAGAGCGGCGAACTCATTCTGGACAACAACGACCTGGAGCGCGAGCGGGGCATCACGATCCTCTCGAAAAACGTCTCGGTCATCTATAAGGACTACAAGATCAACATCATCGACACCCCGGGCCACGCCGACTTCGGCGGCGAGGTGGAGCGCGTGCTGAACATGTGCGACGGCGTGCTGCTGCTCGTGGACGCCTTCGAGGGCACGATGCCCCAGACGCGCTTCGTGTTGCAGAAGGCGCTGGCGCTGGGCAAGAAGCCGATCGTGGTGGTCAATAAGGTGGACAAGCCCAACTGCCGCCCGGAGGTGGTGAACGAACAGGTCTTCGACCTCATGTTCTCGCTCGACGCCACCGAGGAGCAGCTCGACTACAAGACGATCTACGGCTCGGCCAAACAGGGCTGGATGTCGCACAAGTGGAACGAGCCGACCGATTCGATCGTCCCGCTGCTCGACGCCATCATCGACGAGATTCCCGAACCGGCCGTGGTCGAGGGTACGCCGCAGATGCTCATCACGTCGCTCGAATACTCCTCCTACACGGGCCGTATCGCCGTGGGCAAGGTCACGCGCGGGTCGCTCCGCGCCGGGCAGAACGTCACGCTGGCCAAGCGCGACGGCGTGACGATGCAGAAGTGCAGAATCAAGGACCTGATGGTCTTCGAGGGACTGGGCAAGAAGAAGGTCGAGGAGGTTCCGTGCGGCGAGATCTGCGCCGTCATGGGCATCGACGGCTTCGAGATCGGCGACACGATCTGCGACTACGAGAATCCCGAACCGCTGCCGCCCATCGCCATCGACGAACCCACGATGTCGATGCTCTTCACGATCAACAACTCGCCCTTCTTCGGCAAGGACGGCA
>OLVZ01002131.1_pt1 | contig 15374 bp, 12 predicted proteins | sample 1673341 | NCBI WGS metagenome assembly OLVZ01 (sample SAMEA3178944, study PRJEB25190) | human gut metagenome | biome: human gut; feature: human-associated habitat; material: faeces | place: Austria | collected 2013 | reverse complement strand
ATATGCTGATGATCGCCAAGTATTTCGAGCGCATCGGGGACCACGCCACCAACATTGCCGAGTGGGTGCAATACGCGGTCACTGGGCTGTACAAAGGAGAATCGCTGGCATGATTTACTCCGTGGAGGACGACGCGGCCATCCGCGAGCTGATTGTATACGCCCTGCGCCAGGCAGGCTATGAGGCCGAGGGCTTTGAGGAGGGCGGCGCCTTCCGCCAGGCCCTGGAGCGGAAAACCCCGGAACTGGTGCTGCTGGACCTGATGCTCCCGGGGGAGGATGGGCTTTCCCTGCTGCGCTTTTTGCGCCAGAACCCCGCCACCCGGGAAACCCCGGTGATCCTGCTCACTGCCCGGGGAACGGAGATGGACAAGGTGGTGGGCCTGGACACCGGCGCGGACGACTACGTGGTCAAGCCCTTCGGGGTCATGGAGCTGCTCAGCCGGGTGAAGGCCGTGCTGCGCCGCTCCCCCAAGCAGGAGGCTACCCACGTGCTTACCGCCGCCAATGTCACCCTGGACCCCAGCCGCCGCCAGGTCACCGTGGACGGGGAGAGCATCACGCTCACCCGCAAGGAGTTTGACCTGCTGGAGACGCTCATGCGCAACCGCGGCCTGGTCATGACCCGGGAAAAGCTGCTGGATACGGTGTGGGGCATCGACTTCCCCGGGGATACCCGCACGGTGGACGTGCATATGGGTACCCTGCGCCAGAAGCTGGGTGCGGGCGCGGCGCTGCTGCAAACCGTGCGCGGCGTGGGCTATCGTATGGAGGATTAAATGCGCAAGAAAATCTTTTTGAGCTTTCTCGCCCTGAGCTGCGCGCTGCTGGTGCTGCTCACGGGCGTATTGGTATTCGGGGCGTACCGCCTGGAGCAGCGGCAGCTGGTGGACTCCCTGGCCACGGAGGCGGATACCCTGGCCTCCGCCCTGGAAACCACCCAGGACAACGCCGCCCTGCTCTCCGCCCTGTCCCTGCACCGGGGAGAGGAGGCCTTGGGGGCCTATACCGATTTGTTCTATGCCCTCCGGCAGGCGGTCAAGATCCTGATAGACGTAGGACACATGGAAATACTGCTCCATGCGGTCGCCGATGCATTCGCGGAACTCCGCTTCCATCTCGCGCTTGATGATGAACACCACATCGCGGAAACCTGCGCGCCATGCGTCAAACAGGGAAAAGTCGATGATGATATGTCCTTCCGGATCAATCGGCTCGATCTGTTTGAGCCCCCCGAAGCGGCTGCCCATTCCGGCAGCCATGATGACTAGCGTTATTTTTCTCATGCTGACCTCTCTTTACAAAATGTACGCGCCGGATTTTGTAATCCGGCGCGTGTGTGTTTGACTTTATCACTCCAACGCAGCGCAAATTTGACTGTACCGGCCCTCTGTGTAACCGATTCCCCACGCCGCATCGGATTTTTTCTTTCCGCCGTACCAGACGCGCAGCAGGTCGGCTTTGTGATCCAGAAGAAATGCCGTGCGGTACAGGCAGAAATCATCCCAGCTGCCGTCCTTGCCCTGCTCCATCAGAGGCTTTTGGAACGTTTTCCATGGCTGACCCGCCTGCTTGACTGCATAAAACAGCTTGCAGTAGTCGCAGTTTGTGCCGTTCGGGTACGCAGGATAGATCGCGTGCAGCGCGTCGGTTTCGGGGTCGTGCCAGACGGTCAGGTGCCAGATCTGGTAGCCGGGCTGCGACAGGTCTTCACAGGTTTCCTCTGCGCTCCAGTGAAGGCCATCTTCCGATGTGCGGGTGCGAACCTTGTTGCTTTGATTCTGATACCCTGTATTTCCAGTATCGACGTACCACATCCGCCACGTTCCATCCTGCATTCTTTGCACGCAGGGCGACAGAATGCTGTATTTCTGCACAGGATCATGCAGCACGATCTCGGGCTTTGTCCAGTGTACACCGTCCTTTGAGCGCATCAGCTTGACCCAGGACTGCACAATATCGTCCGCCTCCACATAATAAAGCCACAGCTCGTTGCAGTCCCTGTTGTAAACAAGCTCCACGTCGCAGTTATGGCCGGGCTTCGGCGCGGGTGTCAGCGGATTGGTCAGGCCGTCCGGAACGACCCATGTTTTTGTGTCATTGGAGGCCAGAACAGAGGGATCCTCCAACCCGTCATAGTTAAACGGATACGGGGTCATTGCCATCCAGAACCGATAGCCGTTCCACGGCGTGTCAAACTGCAGTACGGACGGATGCGTCGACTGGTTTGACCCATCATAGGTCGGAATCAATTCCGGCTGCGGCGCGTTTTTCAAAATACTCATACCGTTGTCCTCCATTCCTTCATATGGATCGCTGTCCCGTTTTGCAGACGGCTTTCTTCCGCTGCCAGCGCGATCAGGTGGCTTTCTACGGACGCATCCGCGCTTGTTTTGCTGCCGCGTCCGGAACGCAGCGTCTGCAAAAATTCGCGCATCATGGCCGCGTCGCTGCCACTGTGTCCGCCGGATGGCGTGTGGACATGCAGCGTTGTATGGTTTCCGGTCGCAAAATCACTGATTTCCAGCGTGGACGATTCCATATTCCCACGAATTTGTCCGCGGCTGCCCATCACATTGATGATCCGCTCGCAATGCTCTGTAAAGGCGCACATCGTCATGCTGACGCTGACGCCGTTCTCATAGAGCAGGTTCACGACCTGATTGTCCACGACATCATTATCGCACTGATAAACACACCGACCATACGGGCCGCGCTGCAGCGCATGCAAAACCGCTTCATGGGAAGGATCGAGACTCACTACGGAAACAAATCCATCGGAAATGGCTTTCGGATGCTCCAGATAGAAACGCGGCGCGTAATAGGGACAGGTGTCCCTGTGCATACAGCCATCCAGACAGTATTGCGGTGCGCCGTCCGGCTTGTGCGCGGAATTAAAGTGCGCAAGCGAGCCGAAGCTGCTGACTTCCCTGCACGGGCTTCCGACCAGCCATGTCAGAATGTCCGTATCGTGGCAGCATTTTGCCAGGATCATTGGGCAGCTATCCTCGCTGCGACTCCAGTTTCCGCGCACAAAGCTGTGCGCCATATGCCAGTAGCCGACGCTCTCAATATGCTGAATCGAGACAAGCTGCCCGATCGTGCCGCTGTCGATCAGCTCCTTGAGCTTCACGAAGAACGGAGAATAGCGCAGTACATGGCAGATGGACAGCACGCGCCCGGTCTGCCGCGCCTTTTCGCCCATTGCGATCAGCTCCGTGCGGTCATAGCTCATCGGCTTTTCGCACAGCACGTCATAGCCCTTTTCCAGCGCCTGCATGACCGGCTCGAAGTGCATCCGGTCTTGTGTACAGACGAATACACAGTCTGCGAATTTGTCCTGTCTGAGCGCGTCCTCCCAGCCTGCAAAGCAGCGGCCTTCGGGAATGCCGTGCTCCTTGGCAAATGCGGCGCGGCGATCTGCGCGCGGCTCCGCCACGCCGACGATTTTCAATTCATTCGGGAAATTCAGCGCGTAGCCGCCGTAGACATTCGCGCCGCGCTGACCGGCGCCCAGAATGATTGCGGTTATGGGTTTCATTGCGGATCCTCCTTGTATTCGATTGCAAGCACGGTATCGGTCGTGTCCGGCAGCAGATAGGTAAAATGCGGGATCGTGCCAAGTGTGACAAATGCAAGGTTTTCGTAAGCATTCGTGATCCAGCTTTCGCCGCGCAGCACCTCGCTGCCGTCCGCCAGCCGACGCACCGCGCCGACGCGCTTTGCGTCAAGTCCTGTCAGCGCCAGCGGGCCGATTGGATTTTCCAGGATATGCGCGTAGATGCGCCCTGATTTTTTCGTGTACCAGCCCCAGTCCGGTTTCGGCACATCGGCGCTGCCGCAGCCATAGATGCTCTCGCTGTTGACCGACATCCACGCGCCGATCTCGTCCAGCAAGCGGCAGCTTTCAGCATTGAACCAGCCGTTCGCATCCGGACCAACATTCAGGATCATGTTGCCGCCCTTGCTGACGCATTCGACCAGCTTGCGGATCAGCATGGACGCAGGCTTGTAGTCTGTATCATAGGGGTTGTAGCCCCAGTTGTTGTTCATCGTCGTACACAGCTCCCACGGTACGCGCTCGCCGCGCACATTGCGGATGCCCTCCGGCGGCAGGATCTGTTCGGGGCTGACAAAGTCGCCGCTATAATATGCGGGCTGCTCGGTGACAAGACTGCCGAAGCCCTCGCCGCTGGTCTCCAGACGATTATCGATGATAACGTCCGGCTGATGGCGGCGCACCATCCGGATCAGCTCTGTTGCCTTCCACGCCTCGCCGCGCAGTTCGCCATAGGAATAGTCGAACCAGAGGATATCGATCTTTCCATAGTTCGTGACCAGCTCCTCGATCTGCCCGTGCATATAGGCAAGATAACGGTCAAAGTCGATTTTCTCATCCTGATAGGCCGGATTTCCGCGCATGGGATGGATCGGGTCGTTGTATTTCGGGAAATCCGGGTGGTGCCAGTCGAGCAGGGAGTAATACAGGCCCACGCGGAGGCCCTCGGCGCGCACCGCGTCCACAAACTCCCGCACAAGATCGCGCCCACAGGGGGCGTTCGTGCTCTTATAATCCGTCAGCTTGGAATCAAACAGGCAGAAGCCGTCGTGATGCTTGGCCGTCAGGACGACATACTGCATTCCGGCCCGCTTTGCGCGGCGGGCCCAGTCTCTGGGATCGTAGGCCTTTGCCGTAAATTCCTGCATATAACGCTCGTACTGTTCGGCGGGGATTCTGGCGTTGCTCATATACCATTCGCCGCGTCCGGGGATGGCATAGAGGCCCCAATGCAGGAACATACCAAAACGCGCATTCTGAAACCACTGTACTCGTTTTTCTCGTTCTGTCATATCGGGTTTGTCCTTTCACAGCGCCCGCAGATGCAGGCGGAATGGCAGCTTGACGCAGCCCTTTATGGATCCATTATATCATTCTGCGCGTTTCAGCACAACACCGAAATCCGCGTGATTCAGCGACGGGTTTCTTCAAGGTACAGCTGAACGCGGCGCTGGATGCGGTCTGCGATCTGTCCGGCGGACTGCTCCTCCGCGAAATAATACGGCAGCTCGTCGGCAAGGATGCCGGAAACGGCGGCATCGTACTCGAACACGGACACGGCATCCGCCTGTAATTCACGCAGAAGCCGCTGTGCATCAGTATCCGTCATGGCCGCCGTCTTTTTCTCAAAATCTGACTGTACCGGCAGCCAGCCGCCGCGGCTTCGTGCGGCGATTCCGCCTCCGGCTGTGTCTGGCGCTTGGCAAGTTCCAGCAGGCAGAGAAACTCTGGAGAATCGAAGCTTGCCTGTGCCGCGTCATAGTCTATAAAGGCATCCGGCGCATAAAGTAGCAGCATCTGAATCATGGATGCGCCATCGTCCTGCGCAAAGACGGAAGAAATGTCCGGGTGCGCCTGCGCGGTATCCAGAAAGTCTGACATGGACCATGCCTCTCTAGCCGCGGCCCAAGCTCTCCATGCGAGAACGATCAAGCAACAGTTATCTGACAAACGTGAGACGATAGTTCATTATGAACAAGCGCAAAGTTGAAGTGGCAGAATGTTTAAGAGAAATTGAGTGCTGAACCATTTGAATACAAAATGCAAGTGCCTGCGTTCAACCGACACTTGCATTTTGTGTTTATTTTCTTGTGTGTAATTGGATCACTGTAGAAGCAATGAGAATAATAGTACTTATGTGCAGGAGAATTCGTGCAGTTGTGTTTGACGATTGAAATAGAATTCCAAAATCAGACAAGAGAATACATAGGAGCAAAGCCAGAGAAATAATAAGCTGTAGGCAAAGATATGGACGCATGACACTTAACTCCAACTGACGATTTCCAAAGTGTCTTGGCCTAAAACGGTCCAATTGAGGCGGGGGCGCAGAGTAAAGCGGATAACATAGACAGGCAAAGAATAAGTGATACAAACTTTCGCACAAAACTACCTTCTTTTCATAGCGTGGCGATGTTACTCTACGGGAACTATTTAAATTGTAACAAAAATTTGCAAGAAAATCAACAACAAATTCGTACAAACATACAAAAACAGAGGATACCCAAAAGGTTTACTATCATAAACTTATTGTAGCATATAAGTTTACTGTTGTCGACCTTTTGGAACAAATCAACTCTCAGGCTGATGCAGTACCCAATTGCTTCTCCCAGCGTGCGAAAATGTATGCAGTTGGTAGGGGCGGGGCTCTGCTCCGCCCGATGGGCAGCTGTAAATTTGCACAACGCTCCGTAGGGGCCGACGACTCTGTCGGCCCGAAAATGTTGCGGATTTGCCGTAGATTTCCGTAAAAGCGATGCATTCTGCGGGCGGACAGAGGCGTCCGCCCCTACGCTGAAACAGGAAAGTAGTTGCGGATTCGCCGTAAACTTTCGAAGAAATTCACTGCATCCTGCCGGGCGGACAGAGCCCCGCCACCTACCAGCTGCATACGCAGCTGACGGTGGGCGCAAAAAACAGGCGCTGCCGGTGGCAGCGCCTGTTTGGGGTTTGTTGTGGAATTAGCCCAGCTCGGAGAAGTACTTGATGGTGCGGACCATCTGGCTGGTGTAGGAGTTCTCGTTGTCGTACCAGGAAACGACCTGAACCTGGGTATCGCCGTTCGGCAGGGGCAGAACCATGGTCTGCGTTGCATCGAACAGGGAACCGAAGCGCATACCGATGATGTCGGAGGAGACGATCTCGTCGGTGTTGTAGCCGAAGGACTCGGTGGCTTCCGCCTTCATCTGGGCGTTGACCTGATCAACGGTGACAGCACCCTTGACGACTGCGTTCAGGATGGTGGTGGAGCCGGTGGGGGTCGGGACGCGCTGTGCGGCGCCGATGAGCTTGCCGTTCAGCTCCGGAATGACGAGGCCGATGGCCTTGGCAGCACCGGTGGAGTTCGGAACGATGTTGACAGCGGCTGCGCGGCTGCGGCGGAGGTCACCCTTGCGCTGCGGGCCGTCGAGCGGCATCTGGTCGCCGGTGTAGGCGTGGATGGTGCACATAATGCCGGACTCGATGGGAGCCAGATCGTTCAGAGCCTTGGCCATCGGAGCGAGGCAGTTGGTGGTGCAGGAAGCGGCGGAGATGATGGTGTCTTCCTTGGTCAGCGTCTTGTGGTTGACGTTGAAAACGATGGTGGGCAGATCGTTGCCGGCCGGAGCGGAGATAACGACCTTGCGGGCGCCTGCGTCGATATGAGCCTGTGCCTTGGCCTTGCTGGTATAGAAGCCGGTGCATTCGAGGACGACGTCAACGCCGAGCTTGCCCCAGGGCAGATCAGCCGCGTTGGGCATTTTGTAGATGACGATCTTCTTGCCGTCGACAACGATGTAGTTGTCTTCGCCTTCGCCCTCGTGGAAATCAACGGTGTGGCCCTGCGCGACATAGTTGCCCTGCGTGGAGTCGTACTTCAGCAGGTGCGCGAGCATCTTGGCGGAAGTCAGGTCGTTGATGGCGACGACTTCGTAGCCCTCAGCGCCGAACATCTGACGGAAAGCCAGACGGCCGATACGGCCAAAACCATTGATCGCAACTTTAACAGACATAATAAATTTCCTCCTTATTACCTGCCGGCTGGATGCCGGCCAATATACTGTGTGTTCCACAACATTCTGCTAAATTATACCGCAATATTCTTCCGATGTCCAGTATTATTTTACCCAAAAACCAACGGTTTCTGCCTTAAAATCTTTACAATTTCGTCTGTCTGTCCAAATTATTTATGAGGGCGGCTAAAAAAGTTTTGGAGGCGGTAAATTTTCTGTGAACACTGCGCGGAAAGGTCTGCGATTCCATAGATTTGTTCATAAATCCAGTGTATTCTAATTCTGTTTATTCTGAAATGAAGGATCGTGACCCAATGCTTGAGCTGAAACAGATCGTAAAGGACTATCAGGCCGGAGACACCGCCGTTCACGCGCTGAAGGGCGTGTCGATCCGGTTCCGGCGGCATGAATTCGTCGCTGTGCTGGGGCCGTCCGGCTGCGGAAAGACGACGCTTCTGAACATCATCGGCGGACTGGATCAATATACCTCCGGCGATCTTGTCATCGGCGGACGCTCGACGAAGGACTTTTCCGCGCGGGACTGGGATACCTACCGCAACCATTCCATCGGTTTCGTCTTTCAGAGCTATAACCTGATCCCGCACCAGACGGTTCTGCAGAACGTGGAGCTTGCGCTGACGCTTTCTGGCGTGAGCAAGTCCGAGCGGAGAAAGCGCGCCGTGCAGGCGCTGAAAAAGGTCGGTCTGGGTGACCAGCTGCATAAAAAGCCCAACCAGATGTCTGGCGGACAGATGCAGCGCGTGGCGATTGCGCGGGCGCTGGTCAACGATCCGGAGATTTTGCTGGCCGACGAGCCGACCGGCGCTCTGGACAGTGAAACGTCTGTGCAGGTCATGGAGCTTCTGAAGCAGATCGCGGACGAAAAGCTCATTATCATGGTCACGCACAACCCGGAGCTTGCCGCGCGCTACGCTACGCGGACGGTGCGGCTGCTCGACGGAAGCGTTCTGGCGGACAGCGCGCCGTATGAAGACGCGGCGGAGCCGCCGGTGCAGCCGGAATCCGGTAAGCGGCGCACGTCCATGTCGTTTTTCACGGCACTGGGGCTGAGTCTCAATAACCTGATGACGAAGAAGGCCCGCACGATCCTGACCGCCTTCGCGGGCTCCATCGGCATCATCGGAATTGCGCTGATCCTGTCCCTCTCCAATGGCATTCAGACGTATATCAACGACGTGCAGGAGGACACGCTTTCGTCCTATCCGGTGACGATTGAGGCGGAAAGCGCGGATATGTCCGGCATGGTGACAGCGCTGATGGGCGTACACAGCGAAGAGGCCGGAAAAACGCATACGGACGGGCGCGTCTACGCGTCAAACGTCATGTACGACCTGATGCAGAGCCTGAACGAGAACGGCACGCAGACAAACGATCTGGAAGCGTTCAAGCGCTATCTGGATAACCCGGACAGCGAAATTCATCAATATCTGACCTCGATCCAGTATGCCTATGACCTGTCGCTGCCGGTCTACACAAAGGACGCAGACGACAATATTGTCAAGGCCGACGTGATGGAGCTGCTGCAGAACATGATGAGCAGTATGTACGGCGGCGATTACAGCAGTTATTTTTCGCAGTTTGGCAGCTATTATTCCGCCATGGACGTCTGGGAGGAGCTGCTGCCGGACGAGGACGGGACGGGGATCTCCCCGCTTTTGAAGTCGCAGTACGATGTGCTCTACGGCAGATGGCCGGAAAGCTATGACGAGGTCGTTCTGGTCGTGGGAGAAAACAATGAGATCTCCGATCTGGTCATGTATGCAATGGGCCTCAAGACTGAGCAGGAAATGACAGACGCCATGCAGGCGGCCATGAATCAGGAGACGATTGAAAAATCAGACGCGAGCTGGAGCTATGAGGAGCTTTGCGGCCATACCTTCCAGCTGATCCTGCCCTTCGAGCATTACACCCAGAACGCGGACGGCAGCTGGACCGATCTGAGCCAGAGTGAGGCGGGGATGGAATATCTCTACGGCTCCGACGAGGTCGGCACGACGCTGAAGATCGTCGGCGTGCTGCGGCCGGACCCGGACGCGGCGAACAGCATGGTGCGCGGGTCGCTGGGGTATACGAGTGCACTGACGCAGTATGTGCTGGACGCCGCCTCCGAAAGCGCGGTCATCCGGCAGCAGCTGGACAATCCCGAAACGGATGTTCTGACAGGCCTGCCGTTCAAAACAGGCGACGAGGAAGCGCCTGACGCGGCGCAGATGCGCGAGGCGGTCGGAGCCGTTCTGTCGGCCGCGGACACGCAGGAAAAGGCGCAGATGTACGCAGATATGTCAAAGCAGGCGCCGGGCGAGTATCTGGACAGCGCCGTGCAGCAGGCCATGGACGGCATGACGCGTGAAACAATTGAAGCGCAGATGACGGACTCCTACGCCGGGCAGATGGGCACCGACCCGGAGACGGTGCGCGGGTATATCGCGCAGATGGACGACGAGACGCTGTTCGATTATGTTGCACAGATGCTGCGTGAGCAGATTGCAGCGCAGTATGCCGAAGCAGTCTCGGCGCAGCTGGCCGGGCTTTCGTCCGAGCAGCTGGCCGCCGCGATGGACGCGGCGGAGCTGACCGACGAGCAGGTGCAGTATCTCTATGACACATATGTTCCCGCCGCGTATTCGGATTCGACTCTTGAGGACACGCTTTCGGCGCTCGGATATGTAGAACGCTCCAAGCCGTCGAAGGTCAATCTGTACGCCGCCACGTTTTCAGACAAGGACGCCATCGGCGACTGCATCGAGCGCTACAACAGCGCGCTGCCGGAGGACGACCAGATCACGTATACGGACTATGTTGCGCTGCTGATGAGTTCGGTCACGACGATCATCAACGCCATTTCGTATGTTCTGATCGCATTTGTCTCGATCTCGCTGGTCGTCTCGTCGATCATGATCGGCATTATCACATATATTTCCGTGCTGGAGCGCACAAAGGAGATCGGCATTCTGCGCGCCATCGGCGCGTCGAAGCACGATATCGCGCGGGTATTCAACGCCGAAACGCTGATCGAGGGTCTGATTGCGGGATTGCTTGGCGTGGGACTGACGCTGGTGCTGATTTTGCCGATCAACGCAGTCGTACAGCATCTGACCGACATTGCCTCGCTCGGCGCAAAGCTGCCGTGGCAGGCCGGTGCGGCGCTGGTTGCCATTTCGATGCTGCTGACCTTCCTCGCAGGACTCATCCCGTCGTCCCTCGCGGCAAAGAAGGACCCGGTCGTGGCGCTGCGGACGGAGTAACAATATAACCGGCAAAAGCCGCCCGGCGGGGCGGCTTTTGCCGGTTATAGAACATTCAGACTTCTGAGTGAAAGATGCTCCGAAATTTGCAGCTGCCCAGCGGGCGGTTCCGGTCAGCGGTCTGCCGCCGGTTTTGTCTCGCGGAACTTGAGGTCGGCGAGCATATTGTCGTAGAATTCCTTGCTGATCTTATATTTGCGCAGATAGATCACATAGCCCGCGACGATCAGGACAAGCGGGATGGCCAGCATGGCCAGCTTGATGGTCAGCTTGCCGGATGCGTCGATGGCTGCGGCTGCCGTGTCAGAGCCCTTTGTCTTGATGCCGGCCAGCATGATGCTGACGCTGATGAGGCCGGTCGAGAGCGCGCCGCCGATCTTGTTGACAAGCGGCTGGATGGAGAACGTGATGGATTCCGAGCGCCGGCCCAGCTTCCACTGGCCGTATTCAATGGTATCGGCGAGGAACATGAGCATCAGCAGCTGGATGAACGCCTGACCGACGAACATCAAAATCGCAGAGACGGCGATCAGGCCGATAGAATGCTCGGCAAAGAAGAAGGCCAGATAGCCCGCAATCACAAGAACCGTTGCGCCGGTGTAGAGCTGGCGGCGGTCATATTTTTTGGAAAACAGCGGGAAGATCATCAGTGCCGCCAGCTGTGCCACGCCGCAGACGGCGGCCAGAATGGCGTACATATTGATATCGCCGTAGAGATACTGCATATAGTACGTCGCAAAGCCGGTCGTCGTGCAGTAGCCGACCATAAACAGCGCCATGGAGAGCGTCGTCCACATGAGCTGATCGTTTTTTGTGATGGCGTTCCACATATCGCGGATGGTGAACTTCTCGTCGTCCTCCTTGATCTCGCGGTTCTCCTTTACGCCGAACAGCGGGAAGCAGAGTCCTGCCAGATAAATAACGCTCACCGAGACGGCGACCGTCATCCACGCCTTCGGCGTATTGCCGAGGGCGGCGGTGATGGGCTGCCAGCCAACCATGATGATGTACATACCGATGTTTGCGCAGATACGCGCGAACGCGCCGTAATTCTCGCGCTGCTTCTGATCCTGCGTCAGGGCGGGCAGGCCGTGACGGGCAAAAACATAGTTCAGGCTTTTCGTCAATTCGTCCAGCGTGTCCAGGACGGTGCCGTCCATGTCGAAGACGATGGCTTTATATTTTTCCATGAAAAAGACTCCTTTGAAGGACAAAAAATCAGTTTACTCTTTTATTATACGAAAGTGCGAATTAATCGGCAATAGGGAGTAGCTCATGCCGTCATCTTATGCTACAATGGGGAAAGAAGTTTGATAAAATAGAGGAGAGGATGACATGACAAACTTTTTGCCGTACGCTATCATAGCGGGCATAGCAATCGTCTTTTTTGTAATTTGTTATATTATGTATTCCGGCGGAGGGCACTCCGAGAGTAGTCCCCAAACGGAGAAGAAAGGGAACACGAAGACGAAGACGCGCTACGACGGCGAGCCGCAGCCGCTGCGCAGGGTCCAGCACCGCAGCCCGGCAACAGTTAAGCATGCCAGACAATTACCGAAGGAAGCGGACGACGAAGAAACAGCCCCCTTGCCGCAGGTCCCGAAAATGACGCTGGGCGAACGGCGGGAGCATTCGGAAGAAACGGCCTTTGTCACGACCAAAGGCGAAGCCGTCCGCCGCAATGGCCGAATCGTCTATAAAGAAGCTCCCAAAGCCCAGGAACCTCCGGTCCACAAGGGCCCCAATGCGGATGACCTCGATGCGACGCGCGTCCTGTCCCGCGATGAAATCCTGGAAGCCATGGAAAAGGTAGACAAAGAAGAAGCCGCTGCCTATAAGGCCCGCGAGGAAGAAGCCAAACTGGCCCGTCAGCGCCAGGCCGAACAGGAAAAAGAAGCCCAGGAACAGCAGCTGGCCCGCAACCGGGAACGGCGCGAACAGGCCCGCCGCGAAGCCGCTGCGGCCAAGGAAGCCAATGCCCGCCGGGAAGAACGGGCACGCTGGGCCGAAGAAGTAGCCCAGACCGAAGAAGACAAGCCGCCCCTGGCTGATATGGCCGCCATCGTCTCGGCTGACCTGGCCGCCAAAGATGGCGGCGCCGCCCCGGCCGCCAGGAAACAGGCTGCCCCGGCAGCTGAACCGGCAGTATCTGAAACAGAAGCGCCGAAAGACACGCACCGCAAGCACATTCTCCGCGACGTCATGGCCGAAACGGCCAAAGCCGCCGGCACAGCCAAAGCCGTCGTCGATGCACCGTCGGCCGCCAAGAAACGGGCCGTATCCGAAGCGACACAGGTCCTGGAAGGACCTGTCGTCAGCGAAGGCATGAAAGCCGTCGCTTCCCAGCTGGAACAGACCCAGCGCATGGAACCGATCCACATCGACTCGGCCATGACGGCCAAGAAGAAAGCCGTCCCGGAAGAAACGATGGTCATGCCGCCCATCCGGGCCCACAAGTCCCAGGAAAAAGCGACACCTGTCGTCAAGCCGGCACCGGTCGTCAAACCGTCCCAGACGTCGTGGGATTCCAATACGTCCGGGACCGATACGCGTAACCCGTCGCTGGGCAATGCGCCGCACTATGCGTCCGTATGGGAATCGGAAAGCACCGTCGATTCGCCTGTCGTCCGCCAGTGCGTCTCTCACTTCCTGCGCCAGTACGGCGTCGTTTCGCCGGAACTGCAGCAGCGGACGGAATACATCACGTCGGCGGCCTTTGACCAGATCGGCTGCCAGACCGATACGGAACGGCAACAGGCCCTGTCACCGCTCATCGTCCAGGAAGCTTTGCAGAACGTCCAGAAAGCCTATGCCGCTCATCCCGATGATTACGTCGGCACCATTGCCCTGCAGGCCTTTTACGATATCGTCCACTGCTCGCCCATTTCGACGCGCCATCTGGTCGCCATCGATGCCTTGAAGGTCATGCCCTATTTGACCCAGGGCCATTACCAGATCCTGGCGATTCTCTTATTGTTCCTGTATTCGCGCAACTCCCATAACGTCGACAAGGATTCGTTCTGCCGCTATATCGACAAGTACGTCTATCCCTTCCTGGATGGATTCCCGACGGAACGGCCTTACTACCAGCAGCTCGATTACTTGCACTGCACGGCTTTTGAAGCCAAGGAAACGCATTTTGCCGAAATCCTGTCCGATTCGTATCCGCTCTTGTTCCGCTACCGCGGTTTCACAGAAGAAGAATTGCGCAAAGCCCTCAAAGGCAAGCGCATCCCCGATGAATTCATCGTCCCGTCCTTCAATTCGCCACTGGTCAAACTGGCCATGGTCGATGAAAGCATGGCCAAACGCTTCTTCCGCATGACCGGCATCAACGACCGCAACATGCAGGACCACATCCTGCGCCTGGCCAAGAAACGCCCGGCCAACTTCAGCGGCGAAGAAGCCCTGGACATCATGGAAGATATTTCGCCGGTCCTGGCCGACTTGGGCGATATCTGGGACAGCTCGCTGCTGCGCGTATCGACGCTGTCGCTCCTGGGCCTGTACTTGGCTCAGGGCTTCGTCAAGGAAATCATTGGCGAAGAATTCGATTTGTCCCGCTGGTTTGAATAAGGAGCATCGTTGTGAAAAAAATCCGTAAAGCCGTCATCCCGGCGGCCGGGTTCGGCACCCGTTTCCTGCCGGCGACGAAGGCGACACCGAAAGAAATGCTGCCTATCGTCGATAAACCGACCATCCAGTATATCGTCGAAGAAGCCCTGCAGAGCGGCATCGAAGAAATCCTCATCATCAGCGGCCATGCCAAACGGGCCATTGAAGACCATTTCGATACCAATCCGGGCCTGGAACTGCACCTGGAAGAAAGCCATAAGATGGGGCTTCTGAACATGGTCCGCAGTATCTCTGAAATCAATATCCACTACATCCGGCAGAAACACATGCGGGGCCTGGGCGACGCCATTCTCTGCGCCCAGTCCTTCATTGCCGATGAACCCTTTGCCATCCTCCTCGGCGACGACGTCGTCTACAACGAAACCAATCCGGCCCTGCGCCAGATGATCGACTTGTACAACGACCTCGATGCGACCATCCTGGGCTGCCAGGAAGTGGCCTTAGAAAAAGTGCCGTCTTACGGCATCGTCCAGGGGACGCCTGTCGAAGGGAAGGACATCCTGAAAGTCAACCGCGTCGTCGAAAAGCCGGCCATCGAAGAAGCACCGAGCCGGACGGCCGTCCTGGGCCGCTATATCGTCACGCCGGACATCTTTGAAATCCTGGCCCATACCCAGCCGGGCAAGGGCGGGGAAATCCAGCTCACCGACGCCTTGCAGACCATGGCCAGCCGCGAAGCCGTCTATGCCTACTGCTTTGAAGGCAAACGCTACGACGTAGGCGACAAACTGGGCTTCCTCAAAGCCAACGTCGAATACGCCCTGCGCCGCCCGGACCTGGCCGCCCCGTTCCGCCAGTTCCTGAAGGAAGTTGTTCGTGGTTCGTAGGGGCCGTCCTGAAGCCTTTCCAGCCCATCGGGTGCCGACCAACGGAAGGCGCAAGATGGTTGCTGGAACGGACAGCAGAGGCTAGGCGGCCCGCGTGA
>OLVZ01002114.1_pt1 | contig 15457 bp, 10 predicted proteins | sample 1673341 | NCBI WGS metagenome assembly OLVZ01 (sample SAMEA3178944, study PRJEB25190) | human gut metagenome | biome: human gut; feature: human-associated habitat; material: faeces | place: Austria | collected 2013 | reverse complement strand
TGCGCCGATGGTACTGCAATGCAATGCGGGAGAGTAGGTGGCCGCCCCCTTTCAATAGGAGAGCCTTCGAGCAATATGCTTGGAGGCTCTTCTCATTATATATATGCTATTCCTTGTAATATGCAGATTCTTATGGAGGCCCTCTTTCATGATTCATAGGCCATTACTATAGTATGCAATCAGGGTTTCTCAATACAGCTGAAGTCTCTCAGCTTTGATGATGGCTGTGGGCTTTTGTAATTGGCAATGTGAGTTGTTATTAGTTATAGATCTTCTATTGTGTCTTTTCTGAGTTTCTACAATCACCCGTCTCTTTGCCTGCCAGAATTCTCTGGAGAAGGATAGGGGAGTAATTGATGCATAGGGGGACTCAATTGTCGAAGAAGGCCTAAAAAAATGCTTAAAGTGTTGGTGGGATGCAAAATAAGTCGTAACTTTGCACCCGCAAATTGGCGCGCAAGCGTCGTTTAAGTCAAATCATTTAAAATTTACAAAAGCAAAACATGATTGTTGTACCAGTTAAGGACGGTGAGAACATCGAGAGAGCTCTCAAGAAGTTCAAGAGAAAGTTTGAAAGAACAGGTGTCACGAAGGAGCTGCGCGCTCGTCAGCAGTTCGTTAAGCCTTCTGTGAAGAAGCGCTTGAAGATGGAGCATGCCATCTATGTGCAGAAGCTCCGCGACGCTGAGCAGTAAAAAACTTCCGTCAAAATTTGGTAGTTTGATTTTTTTTCCATAACTTCGTAGCCTAATTAGCTTAGAAAGGGCGTGGCGCGATGATGAAGGAAGAATTTCTGGAGTATCTGAGGCTGGAACGCAATTACTCTCAGTCCACGGTGGACAACTATGGACGGGCGTTGCGAAGCCTTAAAGACTACTTTGAGACGCTGGAGGAGCCACTTAGTTGGCTTACCATCGATTCCGACATTGTGCGCGGCTGGATAGGACAACTGATGGATGCGGGCGAGAGCCCTTCCACTGTCAATCTTAAGCTCAGTGCGGTTAGAACCTTCTACCGTTGGGCTTTGCGACGTGGACTGGTAGAAGCCGATCCTGTCAGCATGATCCAAGGTCCAAAGAAGCAGCGCCCCTTGCCAAACTTTGTCCGCGATAAGGAGATGGACAAGTTGCTTGACCCGATCAAGTGGGGAGACGACTATGACAGTTGTCTTACACGTACGATACTCATCGTATTCTATGAGACGGGCATTCGGTTGGCCGAACTGGTGGGACTCGATGACAAAGACGTCAGTCTTATCAACGGTGAACTGAAGGTGACGGGAAAACGTCGCAAGCAGCGTGTTATACCTTTCGGAGAAGAGGTGGCGAGAGCGGTGACGATCTATCGCGCCAAACGCGATGCTGAGATTGCTCACAAGCAGTCGGAGGCCTTCTTCCTTCAGAAGAAGGGAGTGCGTATCAACCGCTCGCAGGTCGAAAAGCGAGTCAAGGTGACTTTGAGTAACATTCCCATGCTTGGCAAGCGTTCGCCTCATGTGCTTCGGCACACCTTCGCAACCTCGATGCTCAATCATGGAGCAGGACTGGAAAGCGTAAAAAAGTTGCTCGGTCATGCGTCTCTAGCCACAACGGAGATTTATACGCATACGACCTTTGAGCAATTGAAGAGAGCATATAAAGAAGCCCATCCCAGGGCTTGAATTACGAACACCTTTAAAATGGAGGTAACTATGGAGATCAGAATCAAGTCGATACATTTCGACGCTACCGAGAAACTGCAGGAATTCATCAACAAGAAAGTAGAGAAACTGCAGAAGTCTTACGAAGACATTCAGAAAGTAGAGGTGCAATTGAAGGTGGAGAAACCTGCTGCCGCATTGAACAAGACGACCAGTCTGACGGTAACTGCACCAGGCAATACACTTTTCGTGGAGAAAACGTGCGACACGTTTGAGGAAGGTGTGGATCTGTGTCTGGACGCAATGAAGGTTCAACTCACCAAGTTCAAGGAAAAACAAAGAAAACTATAAAAAAGTTCCTCTAAAATTTGGAGGTATCAAAAAATAGCCGTATCTTTGCAGCCGTTTTCCGACAGATAGTCTGAACGGTCAAGCGGCTGCAAAGATTACTTCGGTTTGGGTGGTTTCCAGAGTGGCCAAATGGGGCAGACTGTAAATCTGCTGCTTCTAGCTTCGGTGGTTCGAATCCATCACCACCCACACAAAACGCGGAAATAGCTCAGTTGATAGAGCACTAGCCTTCCAAGCTGGGGGTCGCGGGTTTGAGCCCCGTTTTCCGCTCTTTTGAGTCAGAAATGCTGTAATAGCTCAGTGGTAGAGCACTTCCTTGGTAAGGAAGAGGTCCTGAGTTCAACTCTCAGTTACAGCTCTTTTGGCGATTGTGTGTGAAGCAGATAAAAGCACAAAAGATTATTCATTTAAATAAAATAAAGGAAAGCTATGGCTAAAGCAGAATTCGTGCGCACCAAACCGCACGTAAACATTGGTACGATTGGTCACGTTGACCACGGCAAGACTACGCTGACCGCCGCCATCTCCCTCGTGCTCCACGAGCGCTTGGGCACCGGTGAGGATGTTAAGTCTTTCGATCAGATTGATAACGCTCCTGAGGAGAAAGAGCGTGGTATCACCATTAACTCCGCACATATCGAGTATGAGACCAACAAGCGTCACTACGCACACGTAGACTGCCCGGGTCACGCCGACTATGTGAAGAACATGGTTACTGGTGCTGCTCAGATGGACGGTGCTATCCTCGTTGTTGCCGCTACCGACGGTCCTATGCCCCAGACACGTGAGCACGTGCTGTTGGCTCGCCAGGTAAACGTGCCGCGCTTGGTCGTTTTCCTGAACAAGTGTGACCTCGTTGATGACGAGGAGATGCTTGACCTCGTCGAGATGGAGGTTCGTGAGATCCTCGAGCAGTACGGTTATGAGGAGGATACTCCTATTATTCGTGGCTCTGCACTCGGTGCTCTCAATGGTGTCGACAAGTGGGTTGACAAGGTTGTCGAGCTGATGGACACTGTCGATGAGTGGATCGAGGAGCCGATGCGCGAGGTCGATAAGCCCTTCTTGATGCCGGTCGAGGATGTGTTCTCTATCACGGGTCGTGGTACTGTTGCTACGGGTCGTATCGAGACTGGTAAGTGCCACATCGGTGATGAGGTTCAGCTGCTCGGTCTTGGTGAGGACAAGAAGTCTGTCATCACGGGTGTCGAGATGTTCCGCAAGACTCTGCCCGAGGGTGAGGCTGGTGATAACGTCGGTCTGCTCCTCCGTGGTATCGATAAGAACGAGGTGAAGCGTGGTATGGTGGTTGTCCACCCGGGTGCTATCACTCCGCACGATCACTTCAAGGCTTCCATCTACGTTTTGAAGAAGGAAGAGGGTGGCCGTCACACTCCGTTCGGCAACAAGTATCGTCCTCAGTTCTATCTCCGCACGATGGACTGCACGGGTGAGATCAAGCTCCCCGAGGGTGTTGACATGGTGATGCCTGGTGACAACGTTGAGATCGAGGTTGAGCTCATCTACAAGGTCGCTCTGAATGAGGGTCTCCGTTTCGCTATCCGCGAGGGTGGTCGCACGGTCGGCTCAGGTCAGATCACTTCAATCCTTGACGACGTGAAGTAAATCTTCAACAGATAATAATTCCCCGCTCTTCGGGGTGGGGAATTTCTACGGGTTTAGCTCAGTTGGTAGAGCACTGGTCTCCAAAACCAGGTGTCGGGGGTTCGAGCCCTCCAACCCGTGCTAACGAATAAAACTATGTCTAAGGTTTTTCAAACAATAGTAAATTCCTGCAAGGCTTGTTACGATGAACTTGCGCATAAGACTACTTGGCCAAGTCGGGCCCAGCTTACGCACAGTGCAATGATAGTTTTATCTGCTTCCCTTGTCATTGCGTTGGTTGTGTGGGCCATGGATTTTGTGTCCGAGACTGTTATGAAGTTCGTCTATCCTGGATAAAGTTTCATCAAAGAGATGGCTGGAACAGAAATGAAATGGTATGTGCTTCGCGCTATCAGTGGCAAGGAGGCAAAGGTGAAAGAATACATCGATGCTGAATTGGGACATAACGCAAAGCTGGCAGAACATGTGTCACAGGTATTGATACCTATGGAGAAGCATGCTACCGTGAGAGATGGTAAGCGGTATGTGACCGAGAGAATGAGTCTCCCTGGTTATGTCCTCGTAGAAGCCAATCTTACTCGCGAAGTAGCTGCAGCTTTGAGGTTTATGCCTAATGTTCTTGGTTTCCTTGGTGGAACTGAGCACCCTTCTCCCGTTCGCAAGGCAGAACTTAATAGACTTCTTGGCACTGTCGAGGAGTCTGAGGTCCAAGAGGCTACAGAGATGCCCTACGAGGTGGGTGAGAGTGTGAAGGTGACTGATGGACCGTTCAGTGGTTTCCACGGTATCATCGAAGAGGTGAATGCTGAGAAGCGTAAACTGAAGGTAATGGTCATGATATTCGGACGTCAGAATCCTTTGGAACTTAGTTTTATGCAAGTGGCGAAAGAAGAATAAGCATTGTTACGGATGTTGTTCTCTCTTTCCATATTGAATCATTTAATATTCACAAGAAGAAATGGCTAAAGAAGTTGCTGGATTAATCAAATTACAGATTAAAGGTGGTGCAGCGAATCCTTCTCCCCCCGTTGGTCCTGCTCTGGGTTCCAAGGGTATCAATATCATGGGATTTTGCAAGGAGTTCAATGCCCGCACCCAGAACAAGGCTGGCAAGGTGCTTCCTGTCGTAATCACTTACTACACGGATAAGTCTTTCAGCTTTGTCATCAAGACGCCTCCCGCAGCTGTGCAGTTGCTCGAAGCCGCCAAAGGCAAGAAGGGTAGCGGCGAGCCTAACCGCAAGAAGGTTGCGAGCGTGACCTGGGAACAGGTTCGCGCCATTGCTGAGGATAAGATGCCCGACCTGAATTGCTTTACCATCGAGTCAGCTATGCGTCTGATTGCTGGTACTGCTCGCAGTATGGGTATCACTGTAAAAGGGGACTTCCCTGGAGAATAAATAATAAACTTCAATTAAGATGAGTAAACTGACAAAGTATCAAAAATCAGTGGCCGACAAGATTGAAGCAGGGAAGGCATACACTTTGGATGAGGCAGCTCAGCTGATCAAGGATATGACCAAGGTCAAGTTTGATGCTTCCCTCGACATTGATGTACGTCTCGGCGTAGATCCTCGCAAGGCCAACCAGATGGTACGCGGTGTAGTTTCGCTTCCCTATGGTACTGGAAAGGTGACGCGCGTGCTTTGTCTTTGCACCCCCGATCAGGAGGCAGCTGCAAAGGAGGCTGGTGCTGATTATGTAGGTCTCGATGAGTATATTGAGAAAATCAAGGGTGGATGGACGGATGTCGATGTGATCATCACGATGCCTTCCTGCATGGGTAAGGTTGGTCCTTTGGGCCGCGTCCTCGGTCCCCGTGGTTTGATGCCTAACCCCAAGAGTGGTACTGTTACCATGGATGTTGCTACCGCCGTCAAGGAGGTCAAGCAGGGTAAGATTGATTTCAAGGTCGATAAGGCTGGTATCATTCATACTTCCATCGGTAAGGCAAGCATGTCTGCAGATCAGATCGCTGGCAACGCTCGTGAGTTCCTCTCAACGGTTGTCAAGCTGAAGCCGGCTGCTGCAAAGGGCACTTACATCAAGAGTATCTTTATGTCTTCCACCATGAGCCCGGGTGTCAGAATCGACACGAAGCAGGCAGAGTAACGCTAAAAGCAAGAAACAATGAAGAAAGAAGTAAAAGATACTATCATCACCGAGCTTGGCGAGAAGCTGAAGCAGTATCCTCATTTCTACCTCGTCGATGTGACGGGTCTGAATGCTGAGGACACGAGCAATCTTCGTCGCAAGTGCTTCAAGAGCGAGATCAAAATGGTCGTTGTGAAGAACACGCTTCTCCACAAGGCTTTCGAGGCATCAGAGGTTGATTACGAAGGTCTCTATTCTGCACTTACTGGCAATACGGCTGTCCTTTTCTCGGAAGTTGCCAACACGCCAGCCAAGCTGCTGAAGGACTACACGAAGCAGGGTATCCCTGTATTGAAGGCTGCTTACGCCGAGGAGAGCATCTTCGTAGGTGCTGACAAACTCGATGAGCTGGCAGCTCTCAAGAGCAAGAACGAGCTTATCGCCGATGTTGTGGCTCTGCTGCAGTCTCCGGCAAAGAACGTTGTCTCTGCTCTCCAATCAGGTGCAAACACCATCCATGGTGTGCTGAAGACTTTAGGCGAGCGTCCTGAGTAATCACGGTTTTAATAACAAGAAAAGACCGATTTAAAGTCAAAACATTTTCATAAATTAAGAAAAAATAAAAATTAAAATAAAATGGCAGATATCAAAGCTATTGCAGAGGAGTTGGTAAACCTCACTGTGAAAGAAGTAAACGAGTTGGCAACTGTCCTGAAGGACGAGTACGGAATTGAGCCGGCTGCTGCAGCTGTTGCTGTTGCTGGTCCCGCCGCCGCTGGTGCTGCTCCCGCTGAGGAGGAGAAGTCTGAGTTCAACGTAGTTCTCGCCGAGGTCGGCGCTAACAAGCTGAAGGTCGTCAAGGCCGTTAAGGAGGCTTGTGGTCTTGGCCTGAAGGAGGCTAAGGATCTCGTTGACGGTGCTCCTTCTACCCTGAAGGAGGGCTTGTCAAAGGACGAGGCTGAGAACCTGAAGAAGGCTATCGAGGCTGAGGGCGCTAAGGTTGAGCTCAAGTAATATTTGCTAATTCATTTCCAGATTTTCTGGAAAAAGCTATAATGGTTAGGATTTGCCCAGTCGGTGAGTCCTAACCATTTTATGTCTTTCTATATTTTTGGGCGTCTGCTCAATCATTGTCCTTGTGACGTATTCAATAAGATTTCAAACATTATATGGCAACAAAGATCATCAATAATCGTGTCAACTTTGCCTCTGTCAAGAATCCCTATCCTTACCCCGATTTCCTTGACGTGCAGCTGAAGTCGTTCTCAGACTTCTTGCAACTGGACACACCGCCCGAGGAGCGTAAGAATGATGGACTTTATAAGGTGTTCGCAGAAAACTTCCCTATCACGGACACGCGCAACAACTTCGTCCTTGAGTTTCTCGATTATTTCATAGACCCACCGCGTTATACCATCGCTGAGTGCCTGGAGAGGGGACTTACCTATAGTGTGCCCTTGAAGGCCAAAATGAAACTTTATTGTACGGATCCCGATCACGAGGACTTTGGCACTTTTATCCAGGATGTATTCCTGGGTACGATTCCCTATATGACGGCCAACGGTACGTTTGTCATCAATGGTGCCGAGCGTGTGGTCGTCTCCCAGCTCCATCGTTCACCGGGTGTGTTCTTCGGCCAGGGCCAGCATGCCAATGGTACGATGCTTTATAGCGCGCGTATCATTCCTTTCAAGGGTTCTTGGATCGAGTTCTCTACGGATATCAACAACGTGATGTTTGCTTACATCGACCGTAAGAAGAAGTTGCCCGTCACGACGATGCTTCGCGCTATCGGTTATGAGACTGATAAGGACATTCTCCAGATCTTCGACCTCTGCGAGGACGTGAAGGTCACTAAGAAGAATTTGAAGGATGCCATTGGCCGCAAGTTGGCTGGTAATGTCATGAAGACGTGGAATGAGGATTTCGCCGACGAGGATACGGGTGAGGTTGTTTCCATCGAGCGCAACGAGATAGTCGTCGAACGTGAGACTGAGTTGACCGCCGACAATATTGACGCCATTCTCGAGAGTGGTGTGTCTTCCATCCTGCTTCATAAGGACGAGGAGATGGCCAATAAGTATTCCATCATCTTCAACACCTTGCAGAAGGACCCGAGCCACTCTGAGATCGAGGCCGTCAACTACATCTATCGTCAGCTGCGCAATGCCGATGCTGCCGACGATGCCAGTGCGCGTGAGGTATTCCAGAACCTTTTCTTCTCTGACAAGCGTTATGACTTGGGCGAGGTAGGCCGCTATCGTATCAACAAGAAGCTTGGCCTGACCACCGATTCAGATGTCCGCGTCCTGACAAAGGAGGATATCATTGAGATCATCAAGTATCTCATCAAGTTGATCAACTCCAATGCGACTGTGGATGATATCGACCACCTTTCCAACCGCCGTGTCCGTACGGTGGGAGAGCAACTTGCCAACCAGTTCTCTATCGGTTTGGCTCGTATGGCCCGTACCATCCGTGAGCGCATGAACGTTCGCGACAACGAGGTGTTCCAGCCGACTGATCTTATCAATGCGAAGACGATCTCCTCGGTCATCAACTCGTTCTTCGGTACGAATCCGCTGAGCCAGTTTATGGACCAGACTAACCCCCTTGCCGAGGTGACGAACAAGCGTCGTCTCTCCGCACTGGGTCCTGGCGGTCTCTCCCGTGAGCGTGCAGGTTTCGAGGTCCGTGACGTTCACTATACCCACTATGGTCGCCTTTGCCCAATCGAGTCTCCTGAAGGCCCGAACATCGGTCTGATTTCCTCGCTCTGTCTCTATGCCAAGATCAACGACCTGGGCTTCATCGTCACGCCGTATCGCAGCGTTGTCGATAGCAAGGTTGATATGGACAACGACCACGTGGTCTATCTCACCGCTGAGGAGGAGGAGGAGAAAATCATCGGTCAGGGCAATGCCCCGCTCAAGGAGGATGGCAGTTTCATCCGCGACTACGTGAAGTGTCGTCAGGATGCCGACTATCCTGTCGTCACGCCTGATCAGGTGTCACTCATGGACGTTGCTCCGCAGCAGATCGCTTCTGTCTCGGCAGGTCTTATCCCCTTCTTGGAGCATGATGACGGTCACCGTGCACTGATGGGATGTAACATGATGCGCCAGGCCGTGCCATTGCTGCACAACGATGCGCCGATTGTCGGTACTGGTCTGGAGAAGCAGGTCTGCGAAGATTCTCGCACGATGATCACCGCTGAGGGCGAGGGTGTCATCGAGTATGTCGATGCCACGACCATTCGTATCCTCTACGACCGCTCCGAGGATGATGAGTTCGTCAGCTTCGAACCGGCACTGAAGGAGTATCGCATTCCGAAGTTCCGCCGCACGAACCAGAACATGGTCATCGACCTTCGTCCTATCTGCAACAAGGGACAGCGCGTGAAGAAGGGAGACATCCTCACCGAGGGCTACGCCACTGAGAATGGTGAGCTCGCATTGGGTCGTAACCTCCTGGTTGCCTACATGCCTTGGAAGGGTTACAACTACGAGGATGCCGTCGTTATCTCAGAGCGTATGGTGCGCGACGACGTGCTCACCTCTGTCCATGTCGATGAGTATTCTCTGGAAGTCCGCGACACGAAGCGCGGTGTGGAGGAGTTTACCAATGATATCCCCAATGTCAGCGAAGAGGCTACCAAGGACCTCGATGAGAATGGTGTGATCCGCGTCGGTGCTCGTGTGGAGCCAGGTGACATCATGATCGGTAAGATCTCCCCGAAGGGTGAGAGCGACCCGTCGCCGGAGGAGAAGTTGCTCCGCGCCATCTTTGGCGACAAGGCCGGTGACGTCAAGGATACCTCATTGAAGGCCAATCCGTCGCTCAGTGGTGTCGTCATCGATAAGAAACTCTTCTCTCGTGCAACTAAGACGACGGAGAGCAAGCGCCTGGATCGCCAGACGCTGCTGAAGATCGACGAGGAGTATGAGGCCAAGAACGAGGACCTGAAGGATATTCTCGTGGAGAAGTTGCTGGAGCTGACCGAGGACATGGTGAGCCAGGGCGTGAAGGACTACTCCAATGCCGAGATCATCACCAAGGGCAACAAGTTTACGATGGCTGCGCTGAAGAACCTCGACTATGAGGGCATCCAGAGTAGCGGATGGACGGACGATGAGCACACCAACTCGCTCATCCAGCGCCTCATCATGAACTATATCCGTAAGTACAAGCAACTCGACGCAGAGATGAAGCGTCGCAAGTTTGCCATCACCATTGGTGACGAGCTGCCCTCAGGTGTGCTCCAGACCGCCAAGGTATATATTGCCAAGAAGCGTAAGATCCAGGTCGGTGACAAGCTCGCCGGTCGTCACGGTAATAAGGGTATCGTCTCCAAGGTCGTGCGCATGGAGGACATGCCGTTCCTCGAGGATGGTCGTCCCGTGGACTTGGTGCTCAACCCGATGGGTGTGCCTTCGCGTATGAATCTCGGACAGATTTTCGAGGCTATTCTCGGTGCCGCAGGAAAGCGTCTGGGCGTGAAGTTTGCCACCCCGATCTTCGACGGTGCCAAGCTGGAGGACTTGAAGGAGTGGACCGACAAGGCCGGACTCCCCAACCTCTGCTCCACCTATATCTACGATGGCGAGACGGGTGAGCGCTTCGACCAGCCGGCCACGGTGGGCATCACTTACTTCCTGAAGCTCGGCCACATGGTCGAGGACAAGATGCACGCCCGCTCCATTGGTCCGTACAGTATGATTACCCAGCAGCCGCTCGGTGGTAAGGCTCAATTTGGTGGACAGCGCTTCGGAGAGATGGAGGTCTGGGCCATCGAGGCCTTTGGCGCATCCCATGTGCTGCAAGAGATTCTTACCGTCAAGTCTGATGACGTCGTGGGACGTTCCAAGGCCTATGAGGCCATCGTCAAGGGCGACCCGATGCCTACGCCGGGTATCCCCGAGTCGCTCAACGTCCTGCTCCATGAGCTTCGCGGCCTTGGACTGAGCATCAAACTGGATTAAAGTACACCCCAAATACAGAAAGTAGAACATGGCTTTTAAAAGAGACAATAAAGTTAAGAGTAATTTCTCGAAGATTACCATCGGCCTCGCTTCTCCTGAGGAGATTTTGGAAAACTCCTATGGTGAGGTGACGAAGCCGGAGACCATCAACTACCGTACATATAAGCCCGAGCGCGACGGTCTGTTCTGCGAGCGCATCTTCGGTCCGACGAAGGACTATGAGTGTGCCTGTGGCAAGTACAAGCGTATCCGTTATAAAGGAATCGTCTGCGACCGTTGTGGTGTCGAGGTGACGGAGAAGAAGGTGCGTCGTGAGCGCGCCGGCCATATTGAGTTGGTCGTGCCCGTAGCCCATATTTGGTATTTCCGCAGCCTTCCCAACAAGATCGGTTATCTGTTGGGTCTGCCTACCAAAAAACTGGAGCAGGTCATCTACTACGAGAAGTATATCGTCATCCAGCCGGGTGTGGTCGAGGGCATGAAGGATGCCAACGACGAACCGCTTAACGGTTCCACGAAACTCGACTTGCTCAGCGAGGATGAGTACATTAATATAGTTGACAACAAGTTGCCCGAGACCAATGAGCTCCTGCCCGACGATGACCCCAAGAAGTTTATCGCCAAGATGGGTGCGGAGGCTATCTACGATCTCCTCTGCGAGCTGTCTCGTGAGGATGTCAATGGTGTGACGGGTCTTGACCTCCTTGCTGGCGAGTTGCGTGAGCGTGCTGCCAACGACTCTAGCCAGCAGCGCAAGACGGAGGCCTTGAAGCGTCTGCAGGTTGTCAATGCCTTCAATCAGTCCAAGGGCATCAACCGTCCGGAGTGGATGATCATGAAGATCGTCCCTGTCACGCCTCCTGACCTGCGCCCGCTTGTTCCCCTTGATGGTGGTCGTTTTGCCACATCCGACCTCAACGACCTCTATCGTCGTGTCATCATCCGCAACAACCGTTTGAAGCGACTGATGGAGATCAAGGCCCCTGAGGTGATCCTCCGCAACGAGAAGCGTATGTTGCAGGAGGCTGTTGACTCCTTGTTTGACAACTCCCGTAAGTCGTCTGCCGTCAAGAGTGAGAGCAACCGTCCGCTGAAGTCGCTTTCCGACTCGCTGAAGGGTAAGCAGGGTCGTTTCCGTCAGAACTTGCTCGGTAAGCGTGTGGACTATTCTGCCCGTTCGGTGATCGTCGTCGGTCCAGAGTTGAAGATGGGAGAGTGTGGTCTGCCGACCCTGATGGCTGCCGAGCTCTACAAGCCGTTTATCATCCGCAAGCTCATTGAGCGCGGAATCGTCAAGACGGTGAAGAGCGCGAAGAAGATTGTGGATCGCCGCGAGTCTGTCATCTGGGATATCCTCGAGAACGTGATGAAGGGCCACCCTGTGCTCCTCAACCGTGCACCGACGCTCCACCGTCTTGGTATCCAGGCTTTCCAGCCGAAGCTCATCGAGGGTAAGGCTATCCAGCTCCACCCGCTGGCTTGTACGGCTTTCAACGCTGATTTCGATGGCGACCAGATGGCCGTCCACTTGCCTTTGAGCAACGAGGCTGTCCTGGAGGCACAGATGTTGATGCTCCAGAGCCACAACATCCTCAATCCGGCCAATGGTGCTCCTATCACCGTGCCTTCGCAGGATATGGTGCTCGGTCTCTATTATATCACGAAACTGCGTCCGGGTGCACTCGGCGAAGGACTCACCTTCTATGGTCCTGAGGAGGCCCTCATTGCCCGTAACGAGGGCAAGTGCGATCTCCATGCCAAGGTCAACGTCCGCGTGAAGGACCTTGTCGATGGTGTGCTCACCGACCGCATGGTAGAGACCTCCGTGGGTCGTATCATCGTCAACCAGATCGTGCCGGATGAGATCGGCTATTTCAATGGTATCATCTCCAAGAAGAGTCTCCGCGGCTTGATCGCCGACGTGATCAAAGCTGTCGGTATGGCCCGTGCCTGCGAGTTCCTTGATGGTATCAAGAACCTCGGTTATCGTATGGCTTACCTGGCAGGTCTCTCTTTCAACCTCGACGACATTATCGTGCCTGATGAGAAGGAAGCGATCGTACAGAAGGGTCAGGATGAGGTCGATCAGGTGCGTGCCAACTACGGTATGGGTTTCATCACTGACAAGGAGCGCTACAACCAGGTGATTGATGCTTGGACCCACGTCAACAACAACCTCAAGCAGTCTGTGATGAAGCACATGACCGAGGCTGACCAGGGATTCAATGCCGTCTATATGATGCTCGACTCCGGAGCCCGTGGTTCTGCCGACCAGATTGCCCAGCTCGCTGGTATGCGTGGTCTGATGGCCAAGCCGCAGAAGGCTGGTGCCGAGGGCGCACAGATTATCGAGAATCCTATCCTCTCCAACTTCAAGGAGGGTATGAGCGTGCTCGAATACTTTATCGCATCCCACGGTGCCCGTAAGGGTCTGGCTGATACGGCTATGAAGACAGCCGATGCTGGATACCTCACCCGTCGTCTGGTCGATGTCTCTCACGACGTGATCATCACCGAGGAGGACTGTGGCACATTGCGTGGTCTGGAGTGTCGTGCTCTGAAGAACGGTGATGAGGTCATCTCTTCTCTCTCCGAGCGTATCCTGGGCCGTGTCTCCGTCCACGACGTGATTCATCCCAGTACCAATGAGGTCATCGTGGCTGCTGGCGAGGAGATCACTGAGGACAAGGCGCGTGCCATCGAGGAATCTCCCATTGAGATGGTCGAGATCCGCTCAGTGCTCACTTGTGAGAGCCAGAAGGGTGTCTGTATGAAGTGTTATGGCCGCAACCTTGCTACCGCCCGTATGGTGCAGTTGGGCGAGGCTGTCGGTGTGATTGCCGCCCAGGCTATTGGTGAGCCGGGTACCCAGCTTACGCTCCGTACATTCCACGCCGGTGGTGTGGCTGGTAACGCCGCTGCCAATGCGAAGATTGTAGCCAAGAACGATTGCAAGCTGGAGTTTGACGAGTTGCGTACTGTTCCCTTCATTGATGATGAGGAGAAGGCTTGCCGCATGGTCGTCAGCCGTCTGAGCGAGGTCCGCTTTGTCGATGTCAATACGAACATCGTGCTCTCGACGGAGAATGTCCCCTATGGTGCCACGCTCTACTTCAAGCAGAGTGACAAGGTGAAGAAGGGCGATTTGATCTGTAAGTGGGATCCGTTCAACGCGGTCATTGTCAGCGAGTATAAGGGTAAGATCCATCTGCGCGATGTTGTTGATGGCATCACCTACCGTACCGAGACCGATGAAGCTACGGGTCTTATGGAGCGCATCATCACCGAGTCTAAGGACAAGAACCGCATACCGACGGTCGATATTGTGGCTGAGGACGCTGAGAAGCAGGCCGATGGTCACTATGCCGCCAACGATATCCTGGGATCTTACAACCTCCCTGTGGGTGGTCACTTGGAGACGACCCTCACCGAGGGTACGCTCATCACTACGGGTCAGACGTTGGTCAAGATTCCGCGTTCTGTGGGTGGTGCTGGTGATATCACTGGTGGTCTGCCTCGTGTCACGGAGCTTTTCGAGGCTCGCAACCCGTCCAACCCTGCTGTTGTCAGCGAAATCGATGGCGAGGTCGAGTTGGGCAAGGTGAAGCGTGGTAATCGCGAGATTATTGTCACGTCGAAGACGGGCGAGCAGCGCAAGTACCTCGTCAGCCTCTCCAAGCAGATCCTTGTCCAGGAGCATGATGCTGTGCGTGCTGGTACGCCACTTTCTGACGGTGTCATCACGCCGGCTGATATCCTTGCCATCAAGGGTCTCACGGCTGTCCAGGAGTATATCGTCAACGAGGTACAGGATGTGTACCGTCTGCAGGGTGTGAAGATCAATGACAAGCACTTCGAGATCATCGTTCGTCAGATGATGCGCAAGGTACAGATCAACGATCCGGGCGACACCACCTTCCTGGAGTTGGATTTGGTGGACAAGCTCGACTTTGCTGCTGAGAACGACCGTATCTGGGGCAAGAAGGTGGTCACTGACAAGGGTGACTCCGAATCGCTCTATGTGGGTCAGATCATCACCGTGCGCAAGTTGCGCGACGAGAACAGTATGCTGAAGCGTCGTGACCTCCGTCAGGTACAGGTCCGCGACACGCGCTCTGCTACGGCCACGCAGGTTCTTCAGGGTATCACCCGTGCTGCCCTTGGTACGAAGAGCTTCATGAGTGCCGCTTCCTTCCAGGAGACCACAAAGGTACTCAACGAGGCTGCTATCCGTGGTAAGTCCGACCTCCTTGAGGGTATGAAGGAGAATGTCATCTGTGGACACCTCATCCCGGCTGGTACGGGCTTGAGACAGTGGCAGAAGCTCATCGTTGGATCTCAGGAGGAGCATGACCGCATCGTTGCCAATCGCAAGAACGTCATCGACTTCGCCAGCCAGGAAATGAAACAGGACGAGGCCTCTGTGGAGACGCCGACTCCCGCCGAGTAAGACTACTATTCCCTTGGTAAAGGGAACTGAGTAATAACCATCAAGCCGCAAGCAGGATCTATACCTTGCTTGCGGCTTTTTCCTTCAATACCCAGACGACCTGCTTCCTATCTTTTCGGGTCTTGCGGTTTTATCTTTTCCGTGTGTATCAGCCGCGTCTGCAGCAAAAGTAATGTCTCGTATTCTAAAAAATCTGCGATACATTTGGAAATCTCAAAAAAAGTTTGTAATTTTGCACACACGAATCATCTTTGATTCATTGGACTTGTAGCTCAGTTGGTTAGAGCAACAGACTCATAATCTGGAGGTCCCTGGT
>OLVZ01002112.1_pt1 | contig 15459 bp, 10 predicted proteins | sample 1673341 | NCBI WGS metagenome assembly OLVZ01 (sample SAMEA3178944, study PRJEB25190) | human gut metagenome | biome: human gut; feature: human-associated habitat; material: faeces | place: Austria | collected 2013 | reverse complement strand
GGCTCGTTAGGGACTTGCACCCATTAGAATAAGCTCATGCCGAGCATACAAGCAACGATCCGCAGGCTGCCGATCGCAACCTCGGCTGGACAGTAGAGGATCAGGAGGTCACCTCCGTCCCGCAAACCGCACCCGTGGTCTCTCGCCCTGCCGATGGCACCGTCTTCAACACGGGTGGCCAACAGGTGCGCCGCAAGGGTTCTGCCGAACCACTTGTCCCCGGCCTGTATATCGTCAATGGTATTAAAATCATCGTCAAATAAGTCTCACACAATGAAAACTACACAACACATCCTACTGTGCCTTCTGCTGTGGGCCTTCTCCGCTGCTCATGCCCTGGCGGCACACACCGATGGCGAAACGAAGTTTATCAAGGCGGGGAGCGACTTCTCCGAGCTGGACGTCTCCAAGATTCCCAGCGGCCAACTGTGGATGCTCTCCACCAACGGAAAAGCTTCTGGCAAAAATTTCACCATCGATTTCTCGAAGAAGAGCCTGGAGGTGGTCCTCGACGTCTCCGCTTGCACCTCCGCCCTGGAGAACATCATCTCCTTCGGAAAGAAGATACAGGACTGGAAGGGCAACAACCTCCACTTTTATTATATCCCAAGCAAATTCTCGCTGCCTTACCGTTCCAGCAGGAGACAAATATTCAACGAGCGACTCCGCGGAAGCTGGGTCAACACGTTGCAGAATACGCAGACCGCATTAGACGTGGAGCTTGATGACGACACGAAGATCCTCACCATCCATCTGACCAAGGATGGCTTCTATGTCAACGGCGTACTGCAGCAGGCTTCCGGCTCGGCTATCTCTGCCTTGTTCTCCTCCGGGTCTTCCACCATCCAGATAGGTAGCGCCGAGGGGGAGACCCGCAGCCATGCCGTCTGCAAGCGCGTGCGCCTGATAGACTATGCCGATATGAGCAAGACAGACCACATCGCCGCCTGAACCAGCAACCCACAGAAGTTTGAGGACCACAAGGAGGCTGCCCATACGACCTTCCTGCCCTATCCCTCCACGGAGCAGCTCCGTGCAGACGCAACCCACTACGACGCTCCGTGGCTGCCCACGGACGAGACGCGCTCGCTGGTGAGAAGCCTCAACAGTAGCGAGAACGGCAAGGAGTGGAGTTTCTGCTATGTCAAGGGCACAACGAGCGGACCCGCAGCCAGCGAGTTCTACGCCAAGGACTTCGAACAGTCGCCCTATTATGTCGCCAGCCAATGGAAGCCCATCCGCGTGCCGCTCTCCTGGGAGATGGCGGGCTACGGACGCCCTGTCTATACCAACATCGGCTATCCCTTCGAGTACAATCCGCCAAAGGCCGTGGCCAGCCAGCGCGAGACCAACGAGAAGGACAACAATGCCACGGGCTTCTACCGCCGCCAGTTCACGCTCGACGAGTCGTGGCGCGACAAGCGCGTCTTCCTCCATTTCGATGGCGTCTATAGTGCCGCTGCCGTTTGGGTCGATGGCAACTACGTCGGCTACTCACAGGGATCCAATACCGACGCGGAGTTTGATATCACCACAGCCCTGGAGAAGCAGGCCGACGGCAGCATCCGGACGGGCAGCTCGGCAGACAACGTCCACCAGCTCTCCGTGCGCGTCTATCGCTGGTGCGACGGATCCTATCTCGAGGGACAGGACATGTGGCACCTTTCGGGCATCCACCGCGACGTCTATCTCGTCGCCACACCCAAGGTCTTTGTAGCCGACCACGTCATCACCACCGACAACATGGCCGCCGACGCTACCAGTGGCTCCATGCAGGTAGCGCTCACCATCGACAACCGCGACCGCGTGGCAGGTGCCAACAAGACCATTGCCGTCACGCTCAGCGACAAGGACGGCAACGTGGTAGCTACTGGCAAGGCTGAATATGAAAGCAAAAAAGACAACAACGGAAGACAGACCCTGACCGTGAGCCTTCCGGGACTCAAGGGCCTGCATCCTTGGAGTGCGGAGTCTCCTTATTTATATAATGTGACGGTGAGCCAGCGTGCTGCCGACGGTACGGAAGATATGGCGTTCAACACGAAGTATGGTTTCCGCACCATCTCGCTGACGAAAAATCCGAACGTCGTCTATGTCAACGGCCAGCGTGTCTTCTTCAAGGGTGTCAACACCCAGGACACGCATCCCAAATACGGACGGGCCATCGACGTGGAGACAATGATGAAGGACCTGACGATGATGAAGCAGGCCAATGTCAACACGGTACGCACGTCCCACTATCCGCGCCAGCCGAAGATGTACGCCATGATGGACGCCCTGGGCTTCTATGTGATGGATGAGGCCGACGTGGAGTGCCACTATGCCTGGTTATGGAGATTCAACCAACTCACCACAAACGGAAACTGGACCGCTCAGTATGTGGACCGCAATGTGCGCATGGTGGCGCGCGACCGCAACCACCCCTGCGTCACGTTCTGGTCTTTGGGCAACGAGTCGGGAAGCGGCCTCAACTTCGAGAAGGCCTATGCGGCAGTGAAGGCCCTCGACAGCCGACCCATCCACTATGAGGGTACGAGCAACTGGGGCAATGAGGCCACTTCGGACCTCTATTCCAATATGTATCCCACGGTGGACTATGTAGCAAGCAACAAGAACGGGGTCAAGGATCGTCCCTACTTCATCTGCGAATATGCCCATGCCATGGGACAAGCCGTAGGCAACCTGAAGGACTACTGGGACGTCATAGAGAGCAGCACCGGCATCATTGGCGCCTGCATTTGGGACTGGGTGGACCAGGCCATCTACCGCGTGGAAAGCGGCTCTGGCGTCGTGGCCGACAAGACCAAGAATGGTTTTCACAATTGGACCTCGGGCTACGACTACAATGACATCGGGCTGTTTGGAGTTGGCTTCCAGGGCAACTTCCTCAACAACGGCCTCATCACGCCCGACCGCGCCTGGACTTCCAAGCTCACCGAGGTGAAGAAGGTCTATCAGTATGTGGCGTTCTCCGACTTCGACGCGGCCTCGCGCTCAGTCTCCCTCACCAACAAGTATGTCTTCACCACCATTTCTCCCGACCGCTACGACCTCGCCTTCCGCGTGTTCAAGGATGGACGGCTGGTGGAGGAGGCTACTATCGGCCACTTCGACGCGATCGCGCCGGGAGCCTCGGCACGCATCACCCTGCCGCTGAAGACCGTGACCGACGAGGCGAGCGAATATCTCGTCAATGTCGAACTGCGCATCAAGGAGGACTGCGCATGGGCAGAGGCTGGCTACAATATCGCCGATGAGCAGTTTGCCCTGACCGCGCGCCCAGCCTGGACCGCTCACACGTCCAACGGAGGATCGCTGACGATCAGCGGCAACACCGTCTCGGGTACCGACTCCGAGGGCAACGACTATCGGATGGCTTTCGACAACAGCGGCAAGATGACGGCGTGGACCTATGCGGGCAAGCAGATTCTGCACACCAATGCCAATGGCACGATTGCTTCGGGAGCTGCGCCCGACTTCAATAGCTGCCGAAACATCGACAACGACAAAGAGAGTACCGGTACCGCAAATGTAGGATGTGTCAATTCGTCCTCGACCAAAATCATCAAGGCGTTGACGAAAGACGAGGCTTCGGGCTGCGCCACCATGACGGTGCAGGGCAATGCCAAAAACTGCCAGTACACCATCCGCTACACGTTCTATCCAGATGCCACGGTTGACATGAAGACGACTTTCTCTCCTTCGGGAGCTACACGCCGTCTGGGTCTCGGCCTGCAACTGGCTTCGGGCTTTGAGAATGTGGAGTTCTATGCGCGTGGCCCGCGCTCCAACTATTCCGACCGCAAGACGGGTTCCTACCTCGGACGTTTCACCACCACGGTCGATGATATGGTGGAGGAGCAAATCCACCCACAGACCTACGGCGACCATGAGGATTTGCGCGAACTGCTGCTCAGCAACAAGGAGGAAGGACTCACACTCACAGTCCAGGTCGATGGCAAAGCCTCATTCTCGCTCTCTCACTTCGATGAGTCGAAGTGGATAGAAGAAGGCAGCGACCTGTGGAAAATACCCACCCATTGGTACGACCTCGTACGCAAGCCCCAGGTGTTTGCCCATATTGACTATTGGCAGCGCGGACTGGGCAACAACAGTTGCCAAGGCGACGTGGTCCTGCAGAAATATGAGTGTCCCACCTCAGGCGACCATACATACACGCTGCGATTGAAACCCAATCTGTAATTGCAACTTGGTTGATCTGACTCAACGATCGCCTTATTCAACATTTGCAGCCCACGGGAAAAAACAGACACTTGCCTGTTTCCCCGTGGGCTGCTTTGTCATCATAACGGTCATGAGAAAAGCGGAATGGCAATTCTCATTGTTACATTGTTACATTGTTACGTTTTTGATTTTTGATAATGCATTAACGTTATAACGTTTAACGTTTTTGTTTTCGGAAGGCAGCACAACACAAACAATGCTTCGCCAGGACAATACCTGCAGCAAAAGACGCCCGCTAAAAGGCGGCTGTGCGTTGACACAATGGTAAATATCTGCCACACAGGGGGTTGAAAGCAAGTTAAAAACAAAGCTTTAATCTTATTTAACGCTCTACCCCCCCCATTTTTACAATGTTTAGTAATTTTGCACCCAAATAGATTGTGCATTCCTGTCAGAATCAACCTGTCGCCCTACCTGACGGCGAACAAACTGGGTTAGAACTGAGCATGGAGGTACTAAAAACAACAGTGATCATTACTAATTATCTAAAGAGAACATTAAAACGATGAAAACAACTACTTCACAACACGGTGAACGCTGCTTATGGCGGCGCAGCTGGAGTGTTGGAATCGCCACGGCACTCCTCGCCGCAGCACCCTTTGTGGCATCAGCACAAAGTAACGGCACAACGGGTGGCGGAAATTCAAGCAGCTCTTACGAGGGCGTAGGCGACCTGCCGGGCGAAACCTTTGAGGAGCTCCAGAAGGGAATCACCGCGGACTGCTCCTACGGCGACCCGAGCAAAGTGTATTTCCTCTACAACGTGGGGTCAGGCAAGTTTCTCAACATGGGAGGCTACTGGGGTACAAGTGCCTCTTTGAAAGACTACCCGATGCCACTCTGGACACGCAATGGAACGTCTACGAAAATTGATGGAAGCGAAACGCCCTCTCTCAACTTCGCACAAAACATCGCTACCAGGGAGGGCAACATGGTGAAATGGGTGAACAGGGGAACCAACGGAACGACCGACGTCGGCGTATTCTGCGACCGTGGTTCAACGACCAATTACAACGGTTACGACGGTTGGTTCTTTACAAAAACAACAGATTCGAACGGTAAGGACGCCTACCTTATCTACACTTTCAAGACTACTACGTCAAGTTCTGGGTTCAGCGCACAAGATGGGATGTACCTTACGGCCTTTGACGAAGGACAAGCTACAGCAGACAGGAACTGTGGAGCAGATACATACACGAATATCTGCACCAACGGTACACCTAGCGATTATAGCAAATGGCGCGTCCTCACGCTACAGGACATCGACAACTTGCAGTTAGGGAACAGCGTGGAACTGAAAGATCCACTTGACTTTTCCTTTATGTTGAAGTGTCCTGGCTTCGATCGTGGAAGAACGGACATCAACGGATGGCAGGTATTTACCTCTTCCGTAGCATCGGGAGCGTACACCCGTATCGGTTTGCAGGAGTACAACTACAAAACGGACACGAAGGTATCGACTGCGGCCACTCCCCTGTCACGCGGCAATGGCAATGAGTATAACAACGGTAGGTTTACAAAGTCATCCTCTGATCCATACAAATTCTACTTCTCGGACACCAAATACCAAAACTTCACCAAGTGGGACGACTACCTGCGCTACATGGGTAAGTTCTTCTGCATGGACGTACACGGCACGCATGGCTACATCTATCAGAAGATGTTTGTGAAGCAGCCGGGCATCTACGTCGTAGAGTGCAAGGCATACTCCAACACGGACAAAGCCCACCTCTTCGCAGGCGTCGCAGGCAACGACTTGTTCGAGGACTCAAAATGCACGACCATACTTAGCCAGGTCGACCACATGTCTGCGGAAGAGAAGTCTCGCCTCCGTGTAGCTGATCAGAACATGGACTATGCGGGCAAGGAGTTCTACGAGTCAAACAAATATACCAATAGCGTGAGCGTACATGTGACGAAGGAGATGATTGAGCAAGCTGGTGCCGCTGGTGGCGTCAGCATCGCCTTCGGCCTCTACATCGGTAACCCCAACGACGCCAACGAGAAGCCCGACGCCAACGAGTGGACGGTGTTCGATGACTTCCGCGTGCTCTACGCCAGCAACACGAAGAGCCCAGACCTCATACTCGACGAGCTGCGCGGCGACCTGGACTATCTGAGGAATGGCACCACCACCTACACGAACCGCATGCTCCACCTTGCCAAGACGTTCACCAAGGACCACTGGAACTCCTTCGTACTGCCCGTGGACCTCACGGTCAAACAGGTTCGTGATGCCTTTGGTGCCAACGTGCGCCTTGCCAAGCTCAAGAACCTCACGAACACCGAGCTGCAGTTTGAAACCGTAAACCTCGACGAGAATGAGAAGGCTACCGCCATCCAAGCCTATCAGCCGTACATTATCTTCCCGACCAAGACGATGGAGGCATACAATGGCACCCCCTACACTGCTAACATCACAACGGGAACTGGCAGCGATTACAAGGTAACGATCCAGGGTCAGCGCTTCCAGATCCCCAACGTCACGTTCAAGACGACTGTCGACGGCAAGAACGACTTCAGCGACATGGACGAGCACTGGACGACGAGGCTGACTCAAAAAGCGGGAGCCATCACGGCCTACGGTACTTTCGTCCGCACCTTCGACCCGGACGCTACACAGGACGATGTCACGGGCAAATGGACTCTCTCTGAAAACAGGGGAACGATCCTCGATGGCTACGACAACCTCGTAGGAAGCTATTTCTTCGATAAGGGCAACGTCTATTACTCTGACACGAAGGAGCGCGGTCTCCGCGGCTTCTCTTGCTGGTTCAAGCCCAACAACAACGGCGTGCAGCTCGCAGTCTATATCGACGGCATGAAGCAGGAGGCGGAGTTGACGACAATCGGCGAGCTGATCGTCAGCCCCGAGGCTGGCAACCGCTACGGCAAGAACAATGGCGTGTACAACCTCCAGGGACAGCGTGTCGGCAATACGACCGAGGGGCTGCCCAGCGGCATCTACATCGTCAACGGACGAAAGCATGTGGTAAGATAATCATATCAAGCAAACTTCAAAAAGGACTTTAGAAAAATGAAACGTAAATATATCAAGCCCGTAACTACTGTGTTGATGGTGGAGACACAGAACAACTACTGTGCAGCTACGTCGTCTTGGGTTGTAGGCAAGTTCCACGACAACGGCCAGGTGGAATTAGACGATCCCGCCTCTGACATGGGCCCTGTCATTACGGACAAAGATGAAGCCGTGAAAAAGTACGACCCATGGAACAGCTATAACTGGTAGTCCGCGCGGCATAAGGCCGTCGGCAACGACTACATATTATATTTAGATCAATGGACGAAAGCCGCTTTACTTGGCTTTCGTCCATTTCTGTTTAAGCGAGAAGCCTTTGGTGTTGGAGGGAGAAGCCTTTGGTGTTCTCCCACACAAAAAACTTCTGCCGAGAAATTCGGGCAAAACGCTACCCCATTTCAAAGTTTCTTTTTACCTTTGCACTTGCAATAGACTGCCACACGCTGCCGTCGGCCGCGCGTGGCGATCAACGATCGACATTAAATCAAACTATTCATGGAAGTCCGTGGCGGAGGTTGTCCTTCCCACGGGTTCGCCTTTTAACTAAGACATGGAAAAAAGAAGAACTTTGAAAAACTGGATCATCGCCACCCGACCCTGGGCCTTGCCCGCCTCGGTGATGCCGATCCTTATCATGTGGGCCTACCTCTACAGTCAGAGCGACAATGGCGCGGCCCACATCAACTGGCTCAACGCCCTGCTCTGTCTCCCGCTGCTCTCCATCGTCCACTCGGGCGGCAACATGGTGAGCGACTACTTCGACTTCACGTGGGGCGTGGACACGAAGGCCTGCAACAATGGCGTGACGTGGATACACGACGGCACGTTCCGCCCAAAAGAGATCCTGCGCTATGGTCTGGTGCTCGTGGCGCTGGCCGTGCCCATCGGCGTGTTTCTGCTCTACAACTCGTCGTGGTCGGGATGGTGGATCGGACTGGCGGGCGTCCTGCTCGCGCTGGTCTATCCCTGGATGAAGTTCCACCACCTGGGCGACATCAACATCCTCGTGAGTTTCGCCCTGCTCCCTGCCCTCGGCACGTTCTTCGTGGCCGTGGGGGCCTACGACCCGCAGTCGCTACTGATGATCCTGCCCATCGGACTGCTCACCGTCTCCATCCTCCATGCCAACAACACCCGCGATGTGAAGACAGATCTTCAGGCCGGACTGGGCACCATCACGACCTCGGTCTCGCTGATGAACGCCAAGGCCATCTATATCTTCGAGATCTTCGCTCCCTACGCCCTGGCCCTGCTCTATGTGGTCCTGCTGGGGCAGCCGTGGACGCTGCTGGCGGTAGGACTGACCTTGCCCCTCGCCCTGCGCAACGTGCGGACGATGATCCAGGCCGAGGACGACCTGCCCTACCGAGGCATTCAGCGACTCGACCAGACGACGGCGCAGCTACAGATGGCCTTCGGCCTCCTCTACGCCTTGGGCTTCTTCCTCGGCAGTTGGCTGGGAGTATAAGAACTTATATATATAAGAAATGAGAAAGACCATTGCTGCCGTCCTCGTCGCAGCCCTGTTGTGGTTTGTGATGTTCTCGCCCTGGACGGCGCCGCACATCAACTTCTGGTACACGATGACGTGTTCGGCCCTCACCCTCACCACGCTCTCTACGGTCTGGTGTAGAGAGTGGCTGAAGGACCTGAGGTTCTCGCCCCGCGCGGTCGGGGCGGGACTGTCGATCGCCTTCGTGCTGTGGTGGGTGTTTTGGACGGGCGACAAGGTGTCGCAATGGATGTTTGGTTTCGCCCGCGGCCAGGTGGACATGATCTACTCCATGAAGGGCAGCACGCCCCCTGCCGTCATTGCCGTCCTGCTCCTCCTCGTCATCGGTCCGGCAGAGGAGATCTTCTGGCGGGGCTTCATCCAGCGACGGATGATGGCGCGCTGGGGCGCCAACGCGGGACTGATAGCTGCCACGGCCTGCTACACGCTCGTCCATCTGGCTTCGCTCAACTTCATGCTGATCGTGGCGGCAGGAGTCGTAGGCGGCTGCTGGGGCCTCATCTACCGCTTCTTCCCACGAAGCCTCACGGCTCTCATCATCTCCCATGCCGTATGGGACGCCTGCGCCTTCGTCCTCTTCCCCTTCTGACAGGATGCAAAAAGGGGAAAGACCCACGGTCCTTCCCCTGGTATTTTCTTGCGAAAAAGAATTGACAGTTATGCGTTGACCGCATCGCTGAGGTCAGCACCAGCCTTGAACTTCACCACCTTGCGTGCGGGGATGACGATCTTGGCACCCGTGGCGGGGTTGACACCCTGACGCTCGGGACGCTCGTTGACCTCGAAGGTACCGAAGCCGACCAGCTGCACTTTCTCGCCAGCTACCAAGGCATTCTTCAGTTCGCGCAACGTGGCGTCCAAAGCATCCTTGGCCTCAGCCTTCTTCAGACCCGAGCCGGCCGCAATCTTCTCGATTAACTCTGTTTTGTTCATAACTTTTCTTGATTATCGATTAATATATATTGATTCAAACGCTTGTGGGTGCAAATATAAGAGAATAGTTTTACAACACAAACTAAATTTCGGAAAAAGTGACGAAAAATGCGTAAAAAAGCGTATTGAGGGGGCTCCGTGTGCAGTTAATGAGGATTTTTTCGTAATTTTGCACGGTATAATCAAAAAGAACAAAAATGCTCACGCGCGAAATACCCGCAGTCACTAAGAATCTGCTGATCATCAACTCCATCATGTTTATCGCCACCTGGGTGACGGAAAACATGGGGATAGACCTGACCGGCTTGCTGGGGCTGCACTTTTTTCTGGCTCCTGACTTCCACCTCTACCAGATATTCACCTACATGTTCATGCATGGTGGCCTCGGGCATATCTTCATGAACATGTTTATGCTGTGGATGTTCGGACCCGTGATGGAAGCCTATTGGGGATCGAGGAAGTTCTTTTTTTATTACATCATCTGTGGCTTGGGCGCAGGCTTCTGCCAGGAGCTGGCACAGTTTGGACAGTTCTACATCATCTGCAATGAACAAGTGCCTGGCTTCACCTTCGCCGACACCATGATGGTGGTGCGGGCCAACCAGGGCTTGCTCAACCTCTGGACGACAGTAGGCGCCTCGGGTGCGCTCTACGGCATCCTCCTGGCCTACGGTATGTACTTCCCCAACGAGCGAATGTTTGTCATTCCCTTCCCCTTCCCCCTCAAGGTCAAGTGGGTAATAGCCGGTTCCATCGCCCTGGAACTGTTCTCGGCCATTGCGACCACCAACGACGGCGTGGCCCATCTGGCCCACCTCGGCGGCATGCTCTTCGGCTACATCCTCATCAAGTACTGGCGCAAGCATCCCTTCATGGAAGGCAACGGCTTCGGAAAGTACGGAGGAGGCTGGCAGAACACGGGCCATAAGCGCAAAGGTTGGGGCGAATTTGGCAAAAAGTGGGGCGGCTTCGACGTACTCAAAGGCAAGAAAAACGCGGGCGAGACCACACGACAGGAGACCGACTGGGAGTATAACGCCCACAAGAAGGCTACCCAGGAGGAGATCGACCGCATCCTCGACAAGATACGAAAGAGCGGCTACGACAGTCTGACGAAGGAGGAGAAGCAGACGCTCTTCGACAGTAGCAACAACTAAGGGCTGCGCACGACAGAAAGGGTTTCCCCGAAGTCGAGGATTCTTCCGCGGAGGCGGGGGAAAATTCCTCTGAAACGGGGGAGAAATAGCACGACGTAACCATTATAAACACGACGAGAGAGAGAACGCTATGGAGAAATTGAGAAAGGCGATGCGCCTTCTGCTGGTGGTGGCCAACTTATTGGCTATCATAGCCTTGCTATTGGTGGGATACTCCGACCTGCTCCAGCCGGAGGCGTGGCCCAAACTGAGCAACGTGGGACTGCTGATGCCTGCCGTCATCCTCGCAAACCTCGTCTTTCTCGTCCTCTGGATACTGCTGCGCCCACGCCTGCTGTGGCTGCCCGTGGCGGGTCTGCTGCTGGCCTTTGTCCCCATCCGCCAATACACACCCTTCAACCCCACGAAGGAGCCGCCCCACGGCGCTTTGAAACTGTTGTCATGGAACGTGACCATGTTTGAGGGCTACGTCACGAAGGAAGGAGAGAAGAGCGAGATGATGCGCTACCTGCTTGATAGCGACGCCGACTTTATCTGTCTGCAGGAGGCCACGGACAAGGGCGACAGTCTCTCGCCCCTGAAACTGCTGCGACACAAATACGCCTATACCGCCTTCATCCCCAAAGCCTCGGAGACCGGCCACGGCCTGTTTCTGGCCTCGCGCTACCCCATCCTGAGCCACGACTCCATCCCCTACCACTCCCCGGGCAACATGAGCGTGGACTTCCTCGTCGATGTGGGCGGCCAAAAGGTTTGCATCATCAACAACCACCTCCAGTCCTACGGCATCTCGGAGAAGGAGCGCGAGGACTTCCACCATATCCTCCAAGGCGACGTGGAGGCTGACACGGCACGCATCGAGACACTCCAGTTGATCGAGAAACTATCGAAGGGAACGACCCGCAGGGCGGCCCAGGTGCGCATGGTGGCGGCACGCATCCAGCAGCGCCTCAAGGAGGGGCTGCCCGTCATCGCGTGCGGAGACTTCAACGACACCCCCATCTCCTACACACACAGAACCCTGTCGAAGGGACTGACAGACTGCTATATAGCCTCGGGCAACGGTCCCGGACGGTCCTTCAACCGCAACGGGATCTATACACGCATCGACCATATCCTCTGCTCCGACTTCTTCAAGCCCTATGGCGCCAAAGTCGATGATCGTATCCACACAAGCGACCACTACCCTATCTTCTGCTGGTTGGAAATGCGGCCAAAACCTTAAAAAAATGACATTTAAGGCCGAAAGTTTTCCCAATATGTGAAAAAATCAGTATCTTTGCACGTTTGTAGTACGTTCGTGTCTCTTTTACGAGGCAGGACGGGCTATGAATGGGCGCTTTTTAGCTGATTAAATTCAAAAACAACAATAAAAATGCAGAACAAAGGACTAGTAATTTGCGTGGCCGTCTTGCTGACGCTCGCAAGTATCTTCTACCTGTCTTTCTCGGTAGCCACCAGCTACTATGACAGCCAGGCCGAGAAGATCAAAGATCCCATTGCGCGGCAGGACTACAAGGACTCCGTGAAGTATCTGGGCATCTACTCTTATCAGAAGTGTCTGGAGACACAAATCGGCCTCGGCCTTGACCTGAAGGGCGGTATGAACGTCATTCTGGAGATCTCCGTACCCGACGTCGTCGATGTGCTCGCTGACCACAAGACCGACCCGGCCTATGTGAAGTCGCTCCAGCAGGCCAAGAAGGAGGAGGAGACGAGCCAGCGCGACTTCATCTCTCTCTTCATCGACGCTTACCACAAGAACGCGCCGGGCCACCGCCTGGCCGAGATCTTCGCCACCCAGCAGCTCAAGGGCAAGGTGAGCACGCAGAGTACGGACGAGCAGGTGGAGAGCGCCTTGCGCACGGAAGTGACCGCCGCCATCGACAACTCCTACAACGTGGTCCGCAACCGTATCGACCAGTTTGGCGTCGTGCAACCCAACATCCAGAAGCTCGAGGGACAGGAAGGCCGACTGATGGTCGAGATGCCGGGTATCCGCGAGCCGGAGCGTATGCGCAAGCTGCTGCAGGGTAGCGCCAACCTGGAGTTCTGGGAGACCTACAACAACCAGGAGATCACGCCGTATCTCGTCCAGCTGGACCAGCGTCTGGCCAATGGCGACAACGGCACGGAGAAGAAGGACACGGCTGCCACTGACGGCACGAAGGCCCCGGCCAAGAAGGCTGCCTCCAAGCTGCAGCTCCGCGACAGCCAAAACGCTGCCGCCAACGCCGCCAAGAACGAGACCGACGCCCAGCTGCGCCGCGACCACCCGCTACTCTCCATGCTTCAGACCATCCCGGGCGAGGCCCTCAGCATCGTAGGCTATGCCAACGTGCGCGACACCGCCGCTATCAACAAGCTCATCTATAGCCACCTGGCCAAGCAGGTGCTGCCCAGCGACCTGAGACTGCTCTGGAGCGCCAAGCCGGCCGACGGACTCAACCAGAAGAACGTCTTCGAGCTCCACGCCCTGAAGATCACCACGAGCGACGGCCGCCCCGTCCTGGAGGGTGACGTCGTCACCGACGCCAAGGACCAGTTTGACCAGTATGGCAAGCCGGAGGTGAGCATGTCCATGAATTCCGAGGGTGCACGCGAATGGTCAGCCATCACCAAGGCCAACCTCGGCAAGGCCGTAGCCATCGTGCTCGACGGCGTAGTCTATACCGCTCCGCGCATCAACAGCCAGATCGACGGCGGCCAGTCGTCTATCTCGGGCAACTTCACCATCGAGGATACCAAGGACTTGGCCAACACGCTGAAGTCTGGACGTATGCCGGCCCCGGCACGTATCGTCCAGGAGGAGGTCGTCGGTCCTACGCTCGGCGCACAGTCCATCCAGCAGGGTCTCATCTCCTTCGTCATCGCTTTCGTCGTCCTGATGATCTACATGCTCCTGATGTACGACATCATCCCGGGTATGATGGCCAACGTGGCGCTGCTCGCCAACCTCTTCTTCACGTTAGGAATATTAGCCTCGTTCCAGTCGGCGCTCACCATGCCGGGTATTGCCGGTATCGTGCTGACACTGGGTACGGCCGTCGATGCCAACGTGCTGATCTATGAGCGCATCAAGGAGGAGATGAGAGGCGGCAAGGGCATCAAGGAGGCCCTGGAGGCAGGTTACAAGAACGCCTTCTCCGCCATCTTCGACTCCAACCTCACCTCGCTCATCACGGGTATCATCCTGCTCGTCACGGGTACGGGTCCGATCCGTGGTTTCGCCACCACGTGGATCATCGGTCTGTGCTGCTCGTTCTTCACTGCCGTCTTCCTGACCCGCATCGTCTATGAGAAGCAGATGGCCAAGAACCGCTGGCTCAACCAGAAGTTCTACACCTCCATCAGCAAGAACCTGATGCAGAACGTCAACTTCGGCTTCATGAAGATGAGCAAGAAGAGCTTCACGCTCTGTGGCATTGCCGCCGTGGTCTTCATCGGTAGCTTCGCCATCCGCGGCCTCAGCCAGAGTATCGACTTCACGGGTGGACGCAACTATGTCGTGACCCTCAACAAGGCCACGGAGGTAGAGAGCGTGCGCGAGCTGCTCGATGGCGCATTCGTCAACACTACGGGTACGGACGCTGGCAAGCAGGCCACGACTTCCGTCATCGCCCTCGGTACGGACGGCAAGACCATCCGTGTCTCGACCAACTACAATATTGAGTCCAACGACCCGATGGAGGACGACCGCGCAGAGACCATCCTCTACAACGCCCTCCACAAGGCTGGCTTCGTCAGCCAGGCCAACGTAGAGGCCTTCAAGAACCCGGATATCCGTACGGGCGGATCTATCATCAGCTCGGCCAAGGTAGGACCTTCCGTGGCTAAGGACATCACCTACGGCGCCATCATCAGTGTGGCCCTGGCTCTGTTCTTCATCTTCCTCTACATCTTGCTGCGCTTCCGCAACCTCGGTTTCTCCGTTGGTTCTATCGTCGCTCTGTTCTTCGATACCCTCACCGTGGTTGGTATCTACTCGCTCTGCTGGGGCTGGATGCCGTTCTCACTGGAGATCGACCAGACCTTCATCGGTGCTATCCTGACGGTGATCGGCTATTCTATCAACGATAAGGTGGTGGTCTTCGACCGAATCCGTGAGAACCTCAAGTTGCATCCGAAGCAGGATCGCGAGACCCTCTTCAACAGCTCTATCAACCAGACGCTGGCCCGTACGATCAACACGTCAGCCTCTACGCTCATCGTGTTGCTCTGCATCTTCTTCCTGGGTGGCGAGAGCATCCGCAGCTTCTCCTTCGCCATGATCCTCGGTGTGGTCTTCGGTACGCTCAGCTCCATCTTCATCGCTTCGCCGGTGGCTTACATGGTGCTCAAGCGCAAGACGATCGACGCCAACGAAGTGGCCAAAGCATAACAGAATGGTCAAGCCTGTAGCAAGGCTTACTCCACAATAAAGCAGACCCCGTTGCCTTCTCTGGTCAACGGGGTCTCTTATTTGGTTCATCCGGAAAATCGAGTGATAGGGTTTGTGCTGTTGGCAATACGTCCAGCTGAGTTAGGGAAAACAACAAATACAACTTTTACAACAAGTAACAACCTACACG
>OLVZ01002103.1_pt1 | contig 15521 bp, 10 predicted proteins | sample 1673341 | NCBI WGS metagenome assembly OLVZ01 (sample SAMEA3178944, study PRJEB25190) | human gut metagenome | biome: human gut; feature: human-associated habitat; material: faeces | place: Austria | collected 2013 | reverse complement strand
CGATGTTGGAGGCCTTGGAGGCCTGTCCGCCGGTGTTGGAGTACACCTCGGTATCGAACACGAAGATGTTCACATCCTGCTTGGAGGCGATGACGTGATCCAGACCGCCGTAGCCAATGTCGTAGGCCCAGCCGTCGCCGCCGAAGATCCACATGGACTTCTTGGCCAGATACTCCTTCTTGCTCAGCAGGTCAGCGGCGATGGTGCAGGCCTCGCAGTCGCAGAACAGAGCGCCCTTAGCCTTCAGCTCGGCAGCGTGCTCAGCGAACTGAGGCACAGCGGCCAGCTCATCCACGGTGCAGATGCTGTCCTCCAGAGCCTTAACGAAGGCCTTGGCAGCCTCGGCATTGGCCTCGCCGTCCTCCATGGTGTCCAGCCATGCCTGAGCGGCGGCCTTCAGCTCGGGACGAGCCCACTCCACGGCGATTAGCTGGCGGGTCTCCTCGGCCAGATCCTGACGGATCTTGTTCTGGCCGATGTACATACCCAGACCGTGCTCGGCGTTATCCTCAAACAGGGAGTTGCACCATGCGGGGCCGTGGCCTTCCTTGTTGGCGCAGTAGGGAGAGGTAGCCGCAGGACCGCCCCAGATGGAGGAGCAGCCGGTGGCGTTGGAGATATACATATGGTCACCGAACAGCTGGGTGACGAGACGGGCATAGCTGGTCTCGGCGCAGCCGGCGCAGGAGCCGGAGAACTCCAGCATGGGCTGCTTGAACTGGCTGCCCTTGACAGTGTTGTCCTGCATATCCTTCTTCTCAGACACCTCGGCCACGCAGTAGTTGAACACATCCTGCTGCGCAAGCTCACCCTCCTGAGGAACCATAGACAGGGCGTTCACCGGGCAGACGCCGATGCAGACGCCGCAGCCCATGCAGTCCAGAGGACTGATGGCCATGGTGAACTGATAGGTGCCCTTGCCCTTGCCGGCCTTCACGTCCACGATCTTGGCGGCCTCCGGGGCGTTCTTGGCCTCCTCGGCGGTCAGAGCGAAGGGACGGATGGTGGCGTGGGGGCAGACGTAGGCGCACTGGTTGCATTGGATGCACTTGTTGGCGTCCCAGGTGGGGACGGACACGGCCACACCACGCTTCTCGTAAGCGGAGGCGCCCAGCTCGAACTGACCGTCCACGTGCTCGGAGAAGGCGGAGACGGGCAGGCTGTCGCCGTCCATCTTGCCCACAGGCTCCAGGATCTCCTTGACCATCTTCACCAGCTCCGGCTTACCCTTCAGCTCGCGGGTATCCGGCTCGTCCACGGCGTCGGCCCACTCGGCGGGCACGTCGATCTTCTTATAGGCGGTGGCGCCCAGATCGATGGCCTTGTAGTTCATATCCACCACGTCCTGACCCTTCTTCAGGTAGGAGGCCTTGGCCTTCTCCTTCATGAAGCGGATGGCATCCTCCTCCGGCAGCACCTTGGCCAGAGAGAAGAAAGCGGACTGCAGGATGGTGTTGTTGCGCTTGCCCATACCGATCTCGATGGCCAGATCAATGGCGTTGATGGTATACAGCTGGATGTTATTGCGGGCGATGTAGCGCTTGGCGTCGGCCTTCAGGTGGTGGTTCAGCTCCTCGAAATCCCACTGGCAGTTGATCATGAACACGCCGCCGGGCTTGACGTCGTTGACCATCTTATAGCCCTTGGTGATGTAGGAGGGGTTGTGGCAGGCCACAAAGTCGGCCTTATTGATATAGTACGGAGAGCGGATGGGGTGATCACCAAAGCGCAGATGGCTGATGGTCACGCCGCCGGTCTTTTTGGAGTCATACTGGAAGTAGGCCTGCACGTACTTGTCGGTGTGGTCGCCGATGATCTTGATGGAGTTCTTGTTGGCGCCCACGGTACCGTCGCCGCCCAGACCCCAGAACTTGCACTCGATGGTGCCGGGGGCGGCTGTGTTGGGACAGTTCTTATCCTCCGGCAGGGACAGGTTCGTCACGTCATCCACGATGCCGATGGTGAACTGGCGCTTCATCTCGTCACGCTTCAGCTCCTCATACACGGCGAACACGGAGGCGGGAGGCGTATCCTTGCTGCCCAGACCGTAGCGGCCGCCGATGACCTGCACGTCGTTCTTGCCGGCGTTGGCCAGAGCGGTGACTACATCCTGATACAGGGGCTCGCCCATAGCGCCGGGCTCCTTGGTGCGGTCCAGAACGGCCACACGCTTGGCGGTGGCGGGAATGGCGGCCACCAGCTTTTCCGGGGCGAAGGGACGGAACAGACGGACCTTCACCAGACCCACCTTCTCGCCGTGGGCGTTCAGGTAGTCAATGACCTCCTCCGCCACGTCGCAGATGGAGCCCATGGCCACGATGACCCGGTCGGCGTCGGGTGCGCCGTAGTAGTTGAACAGCTGGTAGTTGGTACCCAGCTTGGCATTGATCTTGTCCATGTACTTCTCCACCACGGTGGGCAGAGCGGCATAGTACTTGTTGCAGGCCTCACGGTGCTGGAAGTAGATATCTCCGTTCTCGTGGCTGCCCCGCATATGGGGATGCTCCGGGTTCAGGGCGTGAGCACGGAACTCCTTCACGGCGTCCATGTCGCACATATCCTTCAGATCCTCGTAATCCCACACGGCGATCTTCTGGATCTCGTGGCTGGTGCGGAAGCCGTCGAAGAAGTTGATGAAGGGGACCTTGCCCTCCAGAGCGGCCAGATGGGCCACGGGAGACAGGTCCATGACCTCCTGCACGTTGCCCTCGCACAGCATGGCAAAGCCGGTCTGGCGGCAGGCCATGACGTCGGAGTGGTCACCGAAGATGTTCAGCGCCTGGGTGGACACAGTACGGGCGGAGACGTGGAACACGGCGGGCAGCTGCTCGGCTGCGATCTTGTACATATTGGGGATCATCAGCAGCAGACCCTGAGAGGCGGTGTAGGTGGTGGTCAGCGCACCTGCGCCCAGAGAGCCGTGAACTGCACCGGCGGCACCGGCTTCAGACTGCATCTCCACCACCTTGACCTTCGTGCCAAAGATGTTCTTCAGGCCGTTGGCGGACCACTGGTCCACGAAGTCCGCCATGGGGGACGACGGGGTGATGGGGTAGATGGCTGCAACCTCAGAGAACGCATAGGAAACGTGCGCCGCTGCGTTGTTACCATCCATGGATTTCATTTTTCTTTCCATAAATGAACCTCCTTTTTTTGTCAACGTGTTACCGTTTTTAAGAGAGACCAAACATACCATACATGATGATTGTAGCACAGTCTTTCCGGGATGTAAATGTTAAAAATAAAAAATTTCCTCGAAATAAAACTTTTTTTTCATAGTGCATGAAAATTATCACGGTGGTTCAGACCTTTTTCCGGAAATCTTGCCGCTGGGGAGCGATAAAGGGTTTCCTGCCGAAGAAAACTGTGATAAAATAAGGAGAAAACTGCGGAACTTCCGGGAAAGGGTGACGGAGCAATGGTGGTGTCGGTGCGCTCGCTGGGCCTGTCGGGCATCAGCGGATATGAGGTGACGGTGGAGTGTTTCCTGTCGGGAGGGCTCCCGGCCTTCGACGTGGTGGGCCTGCCGGATACCGCCGTGCGGGAAGCCCGTGAGCGGGTCCGGGCGGCGGTCAAGACCTGCGGCGCCCGGTTCCCCGTCAGCCGCATCACGGTGAATCTGGCTCCGGCGAACCAGCGGAAGGAGGGGACGGTCTACGATCTGCCCATCCTGCTGGGGCTGCTGACGGCCTCGGAGGAGCTGCCGCCCCTGCCGGAGGACGCCGCCTTTCTGGGGGAGCTGAGCCTCACCGGCGCCCTGCGCCCGGTGGCGGGGGTGCTGCCCATGGCCCTGTGCGCCGCCCGGTGCGGCATCCGCAAGCTCTATGTCCCGGCCCGGAACGCCGCCGAGGCCACGCTGGCCGACGGCATCACCGTGTATCCGGTGGAAAATGTCGCCCAGCTGCTGGCGCATCTCCGGGGCGAGACGCCCATCCCGCCGGCGGAGCGGTGGCAGCCCACCGGCGAGACGCTGCCCATGCCGGACTTTTCCGAGGTCATGGGACAGGAGAACGTGAAGCGTGCGCTGGAGATCGCCGCCTCCGGCGGACACAATGTGCTGCTGGTGGGATCCCCCGGCTCCGGCAAGTCCATGCTGGCCCGGCGGCTGCCCTCCATCCTGCCGGATATGACCCGGCAGGAGTCCCTCCAGACCACGGAGATCTACTCCGTGGCGGGGCTGACGGAGCCCAGCCACCCGCTGGTGACCCATCGTCCCTTCCGCAGCCCCCATCATACCGCCTCCCCGGTGTCCCTGTCCGGCGGCGGCACGGTACCCCGGCCGGGGGAGATCTCTCTGGCCCACAACGGTATCCTGTTTCTGGACGAGCTGCCGGAGTTTGACAAGGCGGCGCTGGAGACCCTGCGCCAGCCCCTGGAGGACGGCGTGGTCACCATCACCCGTGCCTCCGGCTCCCTGACCCTGCCCAGCCGGTTCATGCTGGTGTGCGCCATGAATCCCTGCCGGTGCGGCTGGTTCGGCCATCCCTCCGGCCGCTGCACCTGCACGGACAGTCAGGTGCAAAGCTACCTGCGCCGCATCTCCGGCCCCCTGCTGGACCGCATCGATATGCACGTGGAGGTGCCGTCGGTGGAGTACGAGGCCATGCGCCGCAAGGAGCAGCCGGAAACCTCTCAGCAGGTCCGCAGCCGGGTCAACGCCGCCCGACAGGTGCAGCAGCGGCGCTACGAGGGTACCGGCGTCACCTGCAACGCCTATATGACCCCCGCCATGATCGGGCAGTACTGCCGGCTGGACGCCGCCGGGGAGAAGCTGATGCAGGGGGCCTTCGACCGGCTGGGCCTGACGGGCCGCAGCCACGACCGCATCCTCCGCATGGCCCGCACCATCGCCGATCTGGAGGGCGAGGAGCAGATCCTCCCGACCCATCTGGCGGAGGCCATCCAGTACCGCAGCAGCGCCATGCTGAAGTGATACCGCTTACCTGTTATGGATAACCTGAAGATACAAGGAGAAACACCTATGAATGAGATCATTCTGTGCAAGCTGGGCGAGGTGGTCCTGAAGGGCCTGAATCGCCGCAGCTTTGAGATGAAGCTTATGAGCAACATCCGCCGCCGTACCGCCCGCTTCGGCAAGTTCCGCATCTACTCCAAGCAGAGTACCATCTATGTGGAGCCGGCGGAGGAGACCTGCGATCTGTCCGGGGCCTATGCCGCCTGCAAGCAGGTGTTCGGCATCATCGCCATTGCACGGGCCGTTCCCTGCCCCAAGGAGAAGGAGGCCATTCTGGCCACCGCCAAGACGTATCTGGGGGAGGCCCTGACGGCGGCCCGCAACTTCAAGGTGGAGAGCAAGCGTGCCGACAAGTCCTTCCCCATGAGCTCTATTCAGCTGAGCCAGTGGGTGGGCGGCGAGCTTCACGAGGCCTATCCCCACCTGAAGGTGGATGTACACCATCCGGAGTTGACGGTGTATGTGGAGGTGCGGGAGGATGCCGCCTACGTCCACGCCCCCGCCGAGCCCGCTGCCGGCGGCCTGCCCATTGGCATGGGCGGCCGGGCGGTGAGCCTGCTCTCCGGCGGCATCGACTCCCCGGTGGCCAGCTACATGATGGCCAAGCGTGGCGTTCAGCTGGAGATGATCCACTTCGCCTCCCCTCCCTATACCAGCGAGCAGGCACGGGAAAAGGTGCTGCAGCTGGCCCGTGAGCTGGTGCCGTGGTGCGGCCGCCTGACGGTCCATGTGGTACCCTTTGCGGAGATTCAGGAGGAGATCCGCCGCAGCTGCCCGGAGGATCACTTCACCCTCATCATGCGCCGGTTCATGATGCGTCTGGCGGACGCGCTGGCCCACGAGCTGGGCTGCGGCGCACTGGTCACCGGCGAGTGTCTGGGGCAGGTGGCCAGCCAGACCATGGCGGCGCTGGCCGTCAGTGAGGACGCCGCCACCCTCCCGGTGCTGCGTCCCCTCATCGGCATGGATAAGGAGGAGATCGTCCGCATCGCCCGCCATATCGGCACCTTCGATACCTCCATTCTGCCCTATGAGGACTGCTGCACGGTGTTCACCCCCCGTCACCCCAAGACGAAGCCCCATGTGGAGGAGGTCCGGGAGATGGAGCAGGCGCTGGACGTGGCGGGTCTGGTCCAGCGGGCCATGGAGAACCGGGACATCGTGAAGATCAAGTGAGAGAAGGCGGTTTTTGCTGACCGTTTTGGCTTGTTGCCCCCGACGGCCCACTTTTCCAGCTGTTGGCAGAAAGTTACCCGCCGGAGGCACAAAAAAGAACCTGCTGACAAAAATCCCATCAGGCAAATCATCAAAGGAAGTGATCCTATGACCTATCACGCAGAGATCATCGCCGTGGGTACCGAGCTGCTGCTGGGCAACATCGCCAACACGGATGCGCAGGAACTGTCGCAGGCGCTGGCCTCCGTGGGCGTGGACGTGCTGTACCACACCGTGGTGGGCGACAACCCCCAACGGCTGGAGGAAGCGGTAGCCATCGCCCGGAAGCGGGCGGATCTGCTGATCTTCACCGGTGGCCTTGGCCCCACCTATGACGACCTCACCAAGGAGACGGTCTGCCGGGTACTGGATGTCCCTCTGACCTTCCACCCGGAGGCGGCGGCAGACATCCGCCGCAACTTCGACACCATCTTCCACCGGGAGATGCCGCCCGGCACCCTGCGTCAGGCGGAGCTGCCGGAGGGCTGTGAGGTGTTCTGCAACCGGGTCGGCACCGCACCGGGCTGCGTGTTCCGCGCCGGTGATGTGACGGCGGTGCTGCTGCCCGGCGTACCGTCGGAGTGCCGCTACCTGACGGAGACGGCGCTGCTGCCGTGGCTGCGCCGCCAGAGCAGCGGGACCATCCTCTCCCACGACCTGAGGATCTTCGGCCTGTCGGAGCCGCAGGTGCAGGAGCTGCTGGGGGATCTGATGGATCAGGCGGTGAACCCGTCGCTGGCCCCCTACGCCAAGACCGGCGAGGTGATGCTGCGGCTCACCGCCAAGGGCGACAGCCCCGCCGCCTGCGAGGAGCGCATGGCGCCGCTGCTGGAGCAGGTGCGTGGACGGCTGGGTGCCTACCTCTATGGCATCGACGTCTCCGGCTTGGAGGAGACGGTGCTGCACCTGCTGCACCGGCACGGCAAGACCTTCTCGGCGGCAGAGAGCTGCACCGGCGGCCTCATCGCAAAACGCATCACCGATCTGCCGGGAGCCTCTTGCGTGTTCCGGGGAGGTGTGGTATCCTATACCAATGAGGTGAAGACCTCTGTGCTGGGCGTACCGCAGGAGACGCTGGACCGCTATGGCGCCGTGTCCGAGCCGGTGGCAAGAGCCATGGCGGAGGGCGTGCGGCGCATCACCGGCAGCGACCTGTCCGTGGCCACCACGGGGCTGGCCGGCCCCGACGGCGACGACCGGGGAAACCCTGTGGGCACGGTGTTCGTGGCCCTGAGCACCCCAGAGCGCACGGTGGTGCGGCACATGAACTGCGGCAGCGGCCGGGATCGGGTGCGGATGCTGGCATCCCACTGCGCCTTTGACCTGCTCCGCAGAGAGCTGGAACATTTACCGATCGAAGGAGAATGAACATGGCGAAGAAAGAACCCTATGATATGACCAACAGCTACGCCCGTATGGAGCGGGACAAGCGCAAGGCCATCGGCAACCCCAACAAGAACATCCATCACAAGAAGAACGGCTCCAACTACCAGAAGGACACCGGCTCCATGGTCCGCAGCACCTCCGCCCGGCAGGAGCCGGAGAAGATGTCCACCACCGTGAAGGTGCTCATCGGTGTGGTGTTCGTGGCGCTGGTGGCGGCGCTGGTGCTGCGCAGCACCGTATGGAAGGATAACGTGGTGGCCGGTGCATGGATGATGGTGCTGGTGGGGGCCGTGTGCGGCCTCATGTACTACGTCCGCAAGCGCTATCCCGGCAAGCGCAAGGTGGGCGGCACCATGGATACCGTGATCTCCGCCCTGCTGATCCTGTTCTGCGTGGTGTATGTGGGCATGGGCGCCATGGCGCTGGTGGCCATGAATAAGTAAACTTTTCCCGTTGACAAACCCCGCAAAAGTGGGTATAGTAAAGGGAGGATATGCATATCTGCGAGGATGGGGACAGTAGCCCGTCCCTCCGATGCCAAGAGAGCCGCCGTATGGTGCAAGGCGGACACGGAGGACAGCGGTGAAGATCACCCCGGAGCATCCGGCTGAACCGGCAGTAAGCCCGGACGGCAGAGGGCCGTTATCTTCCCTTTCCCCCACGGCTCGTGGGGCAGAGCGGCCGCACCCGGTGCGGCAACAAGAGTGGTACCGCAGAGGTTTCTTAGTGGCCTTTGTCTCTTACGGAGACAAGGGCCATTTTTTTGTTTTCAAATATATTTTCATACACGGAGGTAACACATGGAGTACAAAAAGACGCTGAACATGACCAAGAGCGGCTTTCCCATGCGGGCGGGTCTGCCCAAGCGGGAGCCGGAGATGCTCAAGCACTGGGAGGAGCTGGACCTGTATCATGAGCTGCTGAAGAAGAACGAGGGCAAGCCCCGCTTCGCCCTGCACGACGGCCCTCCCTTCTCCAACGGCGCCCTGCACATGGGTCACGCCCTGAACAAGTCCATCAAGGACTTCATTACCCGCAGCTACGCCATGCGGGGCTACTACACCCCCTATATCCCCGGCTGGGACAACCACGGTATGCCCATCGAGAGCGCCATCATCAAGCAGAACAAGCTCAACCGCAAGGCCATGGGCGTGGCGGAGTTCCGCTCTGCCTGCCATGAGTTTGCCGACCACTATATCGATGTCCAGCGGCAGGGCTTCAAGCGCATGGGCGTGGTGGGTGATTGGGACCACCCCTATAAGACCATGGACCCCGCCTTCGAGGCGCAGGAGGTCCGTGTGTTCGGCAAGATGTATGAGAAGGGCTACATCTACAAGGGCCTCAAGCCCGTGTACTGGTGCCCCCACGACGAGACGGCGCTGGCCGAGGCGGAGATCGAGTATCAGGACGACCCCTGCACCACGGTGTATGTGAAGTTCCCCATGTACGACGATCTGGGCAAGCTCTCCCATCTGGATAAGAGCAAGCTGAACTTCGTCATCTGGACCACTACCATCTGGACCCTGCCCGGCAACCTGGCCATCGCCCTGCACCCGCAGGAGGAGTACGCCGTGGTCCGTGCCGACGGCGGTGAGATGTATATCATGGCCCGGCCGCTGGTGGAAAAGGTCATGAAGATCGGCGGCGTGGAGCACTATGAGATCGTGGAGACCCACCCCGGCGCCTTCTTCGAGAATATGCTGGCCAGCCACCCCTTCCTGCCTAAGACCAGCCGTCTGGTGCTGGCGGATTACGTCACCATGGACTCCGGTACCGGCTGCGTCCACACCGCCCCCGGCTTCGGTGCCGACGACTATCAGACCTGTCTGCGCTACGGCATGGATATGGTGGTGCCGGTGGACGATCAGGGCCGCCACACCGACTATGCCGGCAAGTACGCCGGGATGAAGACCGAGGAGTCTAACCCCGTCATTCTGGCGGATATGAAGGAGAGCGGCGCTCTCTTTGCCAGCGAGGAGATCGTCCACAGCTATCCCCACTGCTGGCGCTGCAAGAAGCCCATCATCTTCCGGGCCACTCCCCAGTGGTTCTGCTCCGTGGAGTCCTTCAAGGACGAGGCCTGCGCTGCCTGTGAGGATGTGCGCTGGGTGCCCACCTGGGGCAAGGACCGGATGCGCTCCATGATTCTGGAGCGCACCGACTGGTGCATCAGCCGCCAGCGCCGCTGGGGTCTGCCCATTCCCGTGTTCTACTGCAAGGACTGCGGCAAGCCCATCTGCACGCCGGAGACCATCGACGCCGTCTCCCGCCTGTTCGAGGAGAAGGGCTCCAACGCATGGTTCGAGATGACGGCGGAGGAGATTCTGCCGGAGGGCTTCACCTGCCCCCACTGCGGCAAGTCCGCTGGCTTTGAACAGGAGAGCGACACGCTGGACGGCTGGTTCGACTCCGGCTCCACCCACTTCGCCTCCATGGAGCGCACGCAGGGCTTCTGGCCCGCCACCATGTATCTGGAGGGCCTTGACCAGTACCGCGGCTGGTTCCAGTCCTCCCTGCTGACCGCCGTGGGCGCTTTGGGCCGTGGCGCACCCTTCAAGGAGTGCGTCACCCACGGTTGGACCGTGGACGGTCAGGGCCGTGCCATGCATAAGTCCCTCGGCAATGGCGTGGACCCGGCGGAGGTGTTCAACAAGTACGGTGCCGATCTGCTGCGTCTGTGGGCCGGCTCCTCCGACTACCATGTGGATGTCCGCTGCTCCGACGAGATCTTCAAGCAGCTGTCTCAGAACTATCTGAAGTTCCGCAACACTGCCAAGTTCTGCCTGGATAACCTGACGGACTTCGACCCCAACACGCTGGTGGCCCCGGAAGATATGCTGGCGCTGGATCGGTGGGCCATGACCCGTCTCAACGCCCTCATCGCCAAGGCGTTCACCGCCTACGACAACTATGAGTTCCATGTGGTGTCCCACGCCGTCAACGACTTCTGCGTGGTGGAGCTCAGCTCCTTCTATTTCGACATCATCAAGGATCGCCTGTACTGCGACGGGGCCGAGAGCCTCAGCCGCCGCAGCGCCCAGACGGCCCTGTACCTGATTCTGGACGCCATGACCCGGATGTTCGCCCCCATTCTGGCCTTCACCTGCGACGAGATCTGGCTGGCCATGCCCCACCGCACCGGCGACGACGAGCGCAACGTGCTCCTCAACGAGATGGTGCAGCCCTACACCCAGTACGCTCTCTCCCCGGAGGAGATGGCCCGCTGGGACCGCATCGCCGCCGTCCGTACCGCCGTCAACGGCGCACTGGAGCAGGCCCGTGCCGACAAGACCATCGGCAAGAGTCTGGAGGCCGAGGTGGACCTCACCGTTCCCGCCGAGGATGCCTTCCTGGGCCAGATGGAGGAGGGTGTTCTGGCGGATCTGCTGATCGTGTCTCAGGTCCGTGTGGAGACCGGCGACAGCCTGTCCGTCACCGTCCGGCCCGCCTCCGGCACCAAGTGCCAGCGCTGCTGGAAGGTGCTCACCAGCGTGGGTACCGTGGCCGGTCACGAGGATCTCTGCCCCCGCTGCGCCGCCGTGGTGAAGAGTCTCCCCGTGGTGGAGTGATCCGACAGGGAACGCCGCCTGTGGAAAAATAACCGAAAACCAGGGAGGGCCGGAGCGTATGCTCCGGCCCTCCCTGAATCTGTCAAAAGAGCGGGACACTTTCGTCAACGGGCAGAAGGGTGTGCGCGGGAAACCCGGGAAGGGTGTCCTGCACGAGGATGATCCCCATTTTTCAGAGCTTTTTGAAGCTCTGAAAAATGCCTCAGCGTGGCGAAAAGACTTTTTTGCCACGCTGAAGGAAGGCCGGAGCATACGCTCCGGCCTTCCCTGTTTACTTGCGGAAAAGCACCCCTATCAGCTCTCACCAAATTGTCGCTTGTAGCCCTCACCCCAGACCATCATGGAGTCCCATGCCTCTGTACTGAGTTGATCTCATCGCTCTGTGTATTCCGTCCTGTCAAAGCGGCATCGGCGTCCGGGCGATCAGAATGACCGCCAGAATAGCGCCCACAAATGCCGCTGCTCCTATGGCTGCCAACACCTTTTTGCTGAGTTTCTTCTTCGCCGCCTTGCAGATCAGTGCGGCGCAAGCTATGCAGACAGCCGCAGACGCAAGCGCAATGCCCAGCGTTTCCCACAACCAAGATAATTCAGATAGGATTCTCATACAATCATTTCCTAACTAACTGCTTTGATATTTCTTAATGATTCACCTTGGAAAACGGGCAGCGCTTTCCGATGCACTGGTTGTTTTGCGCGGAGTAATGGCATACAATCTCCGGCTTTTCCATCTCAACGCCGAAATGCTCCCTTACAAAGTCAATGGCAGCAAGGATGGAGAGGAAGGAATCACGCTTGCAGCAGCGCGGACCTCCGATCTCACTGATCGCTTGAAGCGATTTTGCCGTCATTTTGTGGGACAGTGCAAACGGCTCATTGGTCAGGGGCGTAGACTGCGAAATGATGGACACAAACATCCCTGTGCTGATTCCCGCACCGCAAGCACCCCAAAAGCCGCAAGCGCCGCCGGGAACGCTCCGTCCTCGATTCATCATCTCCGTCAATGCGCTGCGAAGATCAATGTCTCCGCCTGCGTTGTGGTATGCAGTCAGCAATGCCGCTCCTACCATCACATGATGCTCCGGACCGTGCATATGACAGGTGGGCAGCGCCATCATCTGTTCAATGATGGCGATAGGATCTCTCGATGCGCTTGTCATGCACAACGCAATTATGCGATCAAGCCCTCGGGTATGGCATTCGTTGCATACATAGTGCCCGTTCACGCAGCGCGTCTTGCTGTTTTCTTTCTTATGGCAAATCTCACATTCCATCAGAATATCAGCTTCGAGATAGGTAAGTGGGGCTTTGCAGATCAAGCATTCTTCATTCATAATTTCCTCCGCACGATCCTGATTTTTCTCTTCGACAAACTGAAATTGTCCGAGCTTTTCAAATACTAACGTACTTAATTTTGTTCAATAATTGATTTATCGTAGTTACCAAAATCAGCAAGTGAATTAACAATTGGAAGCATTTTTGTTCCGAGTTCCGTTAAGCCGTATTCAACTCTTGGTGGCTGCTCATGGTAATCGTGACGATATGCCAATCCATCACTCATCATTTGCCTTAAACGATCTGTCAAAACCTTTTGTGAAACACCATCTATACTTCGTTGCAGCTCATTGAATCTCCATGGTCGTACAATGAAGGCAGTTCAAAAATATGACCAACGCACATTTTTCTCGGCATCCGTGGTACACCCTTGGTGTAAATTGGTGTACGGATTGGTGTACGAGAGGCTTTTTTAGCCCGATCAGGGGGCGATCAATAGAGCTTTGCGCCTGCCGGAATGTGAGGATCCGCCATCAGCAAATGGAGCTTTTCTTCACCGTTTTCGTGATGCACGGCGGAGATGAGCATACCGCAGGAGTCGACACCCATCATCGCTCTCGGAGGCAGATTGGTGATTGCGATACAGGTCTTACCGACCAGCTCTTCCGGCTCATAATACTCGTGAATACCACTCAAAATCACCCGATCTGTGCCGGTTCCGTCGTCCAAAACGAACTTTAAGAGCTTTTTGGACTTCTTCACGGCTTCGCATTCCTTAACCTTCACGGCACGGAAATCGCTCTTGGAGAAGGTGTCAAAATCCACCTGATCCTGGAACAGCGGCTCGATCTGAACATTGGAAAAATCGATTTTTTCCTCCACAACCGGAGCCGCCTGAGCAGCTGCCGCAGGAGCCGAAACTTCCTTGGAAACCTTCTTGTCGGAGTCCAGCGGCTTCATTGTAGGGATAAGATTCCTCACATGGAATAGCTGTGTAGAAGCCCTGTTAATACTGTGCTTTGCTTACAGGTCACATTTTCCCGTGTGTGATAACTCTGTACATTTCCCTGCTGAAAGCATACACCATAGTGGTGCTCCAAGTGGTGTATGTGGTGCAACTCCAACCTTTCGCACCTCCGAAAGATTGTAGTTAATATTATAACAGTAGAATCTCAGAATTTCAATGGGTTTCAGGTCGTCCCGTAAGGAATTCAGAAAAAACTTCAATACTCTGCTTACATTCACTCTTTATATTGTGCCCGTCCAAAGCGTGGTTATAAACGGATATGCAAAGTTCAATCCCGTACTACGCCACGCCGTTAATCCTCTATCACAAGACAATTTACCTTTCCACTGAACGCTGTACAGGCATCTATGGCAATAATTCCGGGACCATAATAGGGAGAGAAGTCCGCATCTTCTCCAAACTCGGTCCCCTTGTGTTCGTATTTGCTATGGCCATACGAAGTATGCCAGTGTCCGCAAACAATGGTCTTATTCTCATCTGCGGTCTGTGCTGCATCCATGCCATTGAACCATCTTGCTTGATTCCATTGCTCACGGTCTGCTTCTCTCCAAGAAGAAATATAGCTGTAGCTTTTATCCCTGTTCGGAATGCTTGGTATCCAGCCATGCGTGAAAACATAGTGTTGCTTCTCCGTCAACACCTCTGCGATTTCTTCCGCTGTGTACCCACACAGCGTAGCAAGGAAAATATACTTAACCGTCTTCGCCTCTTCTTCCTCGATGATGAAACCGCCCTCTATTGTGTGCCGTAAACCGAGCAGATCGGATAGCGGAAACTGTCCGGTGCAGATTCTTTGATCATAGGATAGGATCATGCGGCGACTTTTATTGCCGGATTCCCACTCTGCAAAAAGGCCTTGCATCTGGAGCCTTTCGTTGATGTTCGGGTCCAGCGTAACTCTTGAAATGGTCTGAACAAGCTGCGTCATTCCTTTTGCCGGTAAATACTGAGCCTGAACAGGGATAATAACGCTGTCAGCCGCAGATAGAGCATTGATTGTTACCATTCCGAGAGAAGGCATACAATCTATAAGGATATAGTCGTATTTGTCCTTCACTTCGCTGAGATAATTTCTCAAGGCTGTTTCTCTGCTCATTGCGTTGACAAGGTTAAATTCCATTGCAGAAAGCTCAAGGTTTGCAGGAACAAGGTCAACACCTTCGTCGTGGTGCAGAATACCGACCGTAGGGTCATTCATCGTTTCATTTATGACATCTGTGAGTTTCGTTGCAAGCGTGATACCCAAGTTGTCTGTATCCTGCCAACCGAGACAAGTGGTTAAGTCGCCCTGTGGGTCTGCGTCTATGAGCAGCACTTTTTTTCCCTGCATTGCAAGACCGACGCCGAGGTTTACCGTAGTGGTTGTCTTTCCAACTCCGCCTTTTTGATTGCATATCGCAATCGTTTTGCAGTTCGACACTTTGTGCGTCCTCCTTTCGTAAAATTCATAGCCATCGCAGTATGGCTATGTACTTGACCGGCTCATTTCCTAACCGGTCGGGCAATATTTGTTCTCAACACCCCTTGCCGAGCAATAAGCTCACGGGAAGTCACTAAGGAACAGACTGCTAATCTGTATCATAGGAATTTCACCTCTGCCGGGTACTCCGCCAGCTCCGTAGAGAAGTATCATTATCCTTCTGACTGTCATCGCCGTAACAGGGGCAACCTATTACTTATACCGGGAGTTCTCGCTGTTCTGCAATGCAGAAGTCACGGCGTACCCGATAAGGTGGCTAAAATCATCAGAATTAAAGTCTTAGTGAATGATTTATTCAGTTGTCAAAATACAAGTGAATGGGCTGACCTTTTCGTGGTTCGGAATTAACCCCTTCACTCATTTGGACAAAGGGGGTCAAAATGCACACCCAAAATCACCCCTTTTTCAAAAAATTCTTGAAAATATTTTTTTAGAAACAAAAAAGCCGCCTATTTCCCTCGTAATTGAGGTCAATAGACGGCGGGTAGAAATATTCATAATTTTGGTGTATAATAGGAAATTAAGAGAAAGACAAATAAGAATTTGACGGAGAGATAGTATGGCTATTATTAAAAACGAAATACCGATTTTGGA
>OLVZ01002097.1_pt1 | contig 15564 bp, 18 predicted proteins | sample 1673341 | NCBI WGS metagenome assembly OLVZ01 (sample SAMEA3178944, study PRJEB25190) | human gut metagenome | biome: human gut; feature: human-associated habitat; material: faeces | place: Austria | collected 2013 | reverse complement strand
AAATAGCCGGAAGGGCGCGCCGACAGGCGATATGGGTTCGGCTCTCGTCAGCTTACAATATCAACAGGAGGAATAATCACAAATGATCAAGTTTTCAAGCAGAATGAATCTTCTCAAGGGTTCGGCAATCCGTGAGCTCCTCGCACTGGCTAATAAACCCGAGGTCCTCTCTTTCGCAGGCGGCATGCCCGCACCGGAGCTTTTCCCGGTAGACAAGATCAAGGCCGCTACCGATGCTGTTCTTGAAGAGCAGGGCAGAGTTGCTCTTCAGTATTCCAGCACCAACGGCTTCGAGCACTTCCGTCAGCAGATCGCTGACCGCATGGAAGCAAAGCTCAACATCAAGACCAGCGCAGACAACATCCTTGTAACCTCCGGCTCTCAGCAGGGTCTGGATTACTCGGCTCGCGTTTTCTGCGACAAGGGCGACGTCATCATCATCGAGAGCCCGTCCTACCTCGGTGCACTTAACGCATTCAAGGCATGTGAGCCGAACTTCGTCGCTATCCCCACCGACGGCGACGGCATGATCATGGAAGAGCTTGAAAAGGTTCTTGCCACCACCGAGAACGTCAAGATGATCTACGTCATCCCCGACTTCCAGAACCCCTCCGGCCGCACCTGGCCCCTCGAGCGCCGCAAGCAGTTCATGGAGATCGTAAATAAGTACGAAGTTCCCGTTGTTGAGGATAACCCCTACGGCGAGCTCCGCTTTGAAGGCGAGTACCTGCCCGCACTCAAGAGCATGGACACCAAGGGCCTCGTAGTATTCCTCGGCACCTTCTCCAAGATCCTCGCTCCCGGCTACCGTCTCGGTTGGGTTTGCGCCGACGGCGAGATCCTTCAGAAGTACAACTTCCTCGCTCAGGCTGCATCCCTGCAGTCCTCCACCGAGGCTCAGCTCGTTGTCTCCAAGTTCATCGACATGTATGACCTTGACGAGCACGTTGCAACCATCAAGGAGTGCTACCGCAAGCGCCGCGACGTTATGATCGAGACCATGGAAAAGGAGTTCCCGCCCGAGGCAAAGTTCACTCACCCCAACGGCGGCCTGTTCACTTGGGTCGAGCTGCCTGAGTACATCAACACCAACGAGATGGCAAAGCAGTGCCTGGCACGCAACGTCGCTTACGTTTCCGGCGACGGCTTCTTCCCCGATGCAGGCCACAATAACTGCATCCGCCTGAACTACTCCTGTATGCCCGAAGAGAAGATCGTTCAGGGCATGACCATCCTCGGTGAAGTCATCAAAGAGAACATCAAGAAGTAATTTCTTTTTATATTTTTGATAAGTTGAAAAAGCTCCTGCTCAGTCGAGCAGGAGCTTTTTCTTTGTCCTGGAAATATGTGTTGTATTTTGTGTGGACAAATTAAATTTACTGCAATTTGCGGTAAAAGTCAATACTGCAAAACTCGACATAATATTCTTGCCCGATGGAGGTGGTGTTATGTACACTCGAATTCGGGATCTGCGCGAGGACATAGACCTAAAACAACGCGAGGTTGCAGAGTATCTCAACTGTTCTCAGCAGGTGTACAGCAACTATGAGCTCGGGCAGAGAGACGTGCCGAGCGAAACACTTATTCGTTTATCCCGGTTTTACAATGTGTCTGTGGACTACATACTCAGCCTGACGGATGATCCGAAGACCAACAGGTGAAAGCCTCTGCCCGGCCGGGCAACTGCGCTTTTGTCTTAAATGCGAATAGAGTTTATACAAACTAAAAAAAGTGTTGCAATATATGAGGTGATATGATATATTGTTAACGATATTAAGGATCGCGTCCCCCCGTGATCCGGCTCCCGAGGCTATGATGCTTCGGGAGTCATTATTTTTTTGCTTGTAAACTCAGGCTTTGTGTGCTAAATTATTTCCATCAATAATTAAACTGAGGAGAAAATTTTATGGAAATCGGAATAAAAGGTAAGGTCGAAACGGTTGTTGACGGCAGCAACACCGCAAAATTCGTGGGAAGCGGCTCGCTGGACGTTTTTGCAACTCCGTGCATGGTAGGCCTCATGGAGCAGGCCGCGCAGATGTCCGTTGCGCCGTATCTTGGCGAGGGCGAAGGCACCGTCGGCACAAAGCTTGAGATAAGCCATGACGCTGCAACGCCTCTGGGCATGAAGGTCTGGGCCGAGAGCGAGCTTATCGAGATCGACCGCCGCAGACTGGTCTTCGAGGTCAAGGCGTTTGACGAATGCGGCCAGATCGGAGCAGGCCGCCACGAGCGCTTTATAATCAACAACGAAAAGTTCATCGCAAAGGCAAACGCCAAGGGAGCCAAGTGATGAAGCATTTCATCGTCCTCATCGGCAATTACGGCTCGGGCAAAACGGAGATCGCGATAAACCTCGCCGTGAACTCCGCGGCAAAGGGACTCAATACGCTGGTTATAGACCTTGACAAGGTAAATGACTATTTCCGCATGAGCGACCGAGTTGATGTGCTCAAGGAGAATAACGTTAATCTCGTTTCCCCGACCTTCGCAGGTCAGGGCGTAACGCCGAGCAATATGTCGGCCGCCGTCGCGTCGGCTTTTGCAGGCGACTGGGATCTGTGCGTGTTCGATGTCGGCGGAGATGCGGCCGGAGCAATGTCGCTCGGCAGGTATCACACCGATTTTGCCGCACTCGAGGACGGGCAGCTTGAGGTTTACGATATTGTAAACGTGTTCCGCCCGATGTCCGAAAGCCCGGAGAAGATAATCAAGCTCAAGAAAGAGATGGAGGGCTTTGCGCGGCTGAAGGTAACGGGCTTTGTCAATAACTCAAACCTTCTCAACTTCGCAAGCGCCGACGATATCCGTCAGGGCTACGATGTCCTGCGCGAGACGAGCGATATAACCGGCATACCGGTCGCGCACACGACCGGACGCAAGTGCTTTCTGGAGGAGTTCCTGCGCGACGGGCGCGATCCCAAGTACATCGGCGAGCCGATCGGGCTTGAGACCTACATGCACCGCTCGTGGGAAGCGTTCACAAACCTTGGATTATAATGAAAAAAGCTCGAAGTCATTTGACTTCGAGCTTTTTTCAGCCCTCCATGACGTGCAGAGCGCGTATGGAGGCGTTTCCAATATGGCTTTGCACGTCAAAGGCGTGCTTTTCGAGATAGACCCAATTGCCGCAGCTCAGGCCCTGAGTGTGCAGCTCGGAAACTACCTGCGTGCAAATATCCTCGATCACCTGCGATTTAAGTACCTTTCCGTCCTCGTCGTTATCGCCCGTGAGCAAAAATTCAAGTGCGTCGGCAAGCTCTCCGAGCTTTTCAAGCCCGCGCATGCCGCGCAGCAGCCATTTGTAATACGGCGCGTGGCGGCGGTTTAGAAGAAAAACGGCCTCGGCTGTGTTTTTGATAAACTCGCTTACAGCGAGCATGGCGGCGCCGTCCTCGCCGTGGGCAAGGCAGCGCGCGTAGTTATATTGCCCTGACTGCGCCATAAGAGCAAGCCGCGCGGCAAGCTTTTTGCGCCGAACATCCTCGGGCATGCCGCAGACTATATCATGACGTATGCGCGAAAACTCGCCGAGATCGTCGCGGAACACCTCGCCGCTGACCGCCTGAGCGAGTGCGTAGGAAGGCAGATACAGCCAGTCCTGCCACGTTTCCGGCGCACCGGGAAGCCCGGTGAAGCGCCGGTAAAAATCGCTTATGCGCATAACGCCTACGCCGGGCGTTCCGAGGGCGGAAGCCTGCGAAACACGGCTGCCGAACAAGATCCTCGTTTTGCGCGCAAGCTCAATGCCGATGCGAGCATCGTCCTCATCTGTAAGCCACAGGCAGAAGCCCGGCTCAAAATCGTGATCGCGCGATATTTCATCATCAAAGCCGAGGCACTGCGAGCCGGAGCCGGCAAGCCCCACGGCAATGCGCCCCTCGTATTCGGGGAAGCTCTCGCGGATGATATCTGCGCCCTTTTCATCGTATAGCCTTCGCGCCGCTTCAAGACCTTTCATTTTATCGCCTCCATACGCTCTCTGAGCGCTTTAACGTATATAAAATATCCGAAACGGTCAAAGGTCGGAATGCATTTTGACAGCGTAAAAGCATTGTATCCGTCGTGCGGAAGCTCAGGATCGGTGAGGCAGGCGTAGGCATTGTCGAGCGCAGGCTCAATATCCTCGTCGCGCCCCATGCGCTCGTAAAGCTCGGCGAGATTGCACCATGTTACCGCCGTGTCGTTGCCGGGGTTTTTGCATCCTTTTATGATATCAAGCGCCATGAAAAAATACCGCTGCGCGCTGTCATAATCGCCCGTATCCTCAAAGGCGAGCGCCATATTGTTGTAAAGTCCTGCAAAGCGATAGTCGCCGGGGTCGAGCGTTTCGGAATAAACGCGCGAAACATGGCGGAATATCGGAAGCGCCTCGGCCGATAAGCCGAGAAACTTCATCGTTGTCGCGGCGTTTAGCATGATCGTTGCGCCGGATACGGTTGCACCGAGACGGTGGCGGCTTATAAGCTCAAGGCCGCGGTCAACGGCGCTTTTCGCCGCGTCCTTGTCGCCTGTGCGGCGGTGCAGCCCCATAAGCTCACTTTGCAGCGAAAGCTCGCTTCGCCAGTCGCCGGACTGCCGCGCGGCGCAGACCTCGTGCTCAAGAAGCCGCTGCGCCTGCCCGAGCTGTCCGCTGTTTTGCAGCCTGTCAAGCTCTTTGACTACTTCGGGAACGTTCACGGCGCTTGCACACGGCTCCGTATCGGGATGCCCCATGTACTGCGATGCGTCAAAGCAGCAAACGGGATCTGAGTATTCGGCTTTGTCCATGTTATCACCTCAAGTCTATTCTATCACTCGGCGCAAGATGAGGCGGTGGCATGTGCAACTGTTGAAAATATGCGGCGCACAGGGTATAATCATTGCATGAAGAATTTTCTTGTAAAAGCTTTCATATGCGCCGAAGCGGCGCTGTATCTGGCATTCACGGTGATGGACGTTTTCGACACAGGTGACAGCCGCTGGCTTAAATTTGCCGGCATAGCGCTGTGCTTTGTGGTTTCGGCTTTGCTGAGCGCCAAGGGCGGAGAGGTGCTCGTCACCGCGGCCGTCGGTCTCTCCGCTGCGGCGGATATTCTGCTGCTTATTTTGGATGTGCACTATGCGGTCGGCGTTATGCTGTTTTTTGCCGCGCAGATACTGTACTTCGTGCGTATTTATCGGGCAAACGGACATAAAAGCGCATGGCCGCTACGGCTGTTCCTGCTCATGGCCGCCGTTGCTGTAATGGCTCAATTTGGCCTGCTTTCGCCGCTTGACCTGCTTGCCGGAGCGTACTTTTCATTTTTCGCCTGCAATGTGATGCAAGCTTCCGGCTCGGAAAATAAGCTGTTTTTTGCAGGATTGTGCCTGTTTTTATGCTGCGATGTATGCGTGGGACTTCATAATATGCCGTCGGCTCTGCCGGATTGGCTGCAAAGTGCCGCGCGTATCGGAATGTGGACATTCTATCTGCCGTCGCAGGTGATGATAGTTTTGTCGGGAAAGGAGCGGGATGTGTATGAAAAAATGCAGTAGGCTGCTTTCGGCGCTCATGATCGCTGCCGTTGCGCTTGCGCTTTTGACAGGCTCGATCGCGGCGCCGATCATAATACGGCCGTTTTACTATGCGCAGATAGAGCCGCTGGAGCTTGAACAGTCAAGCGGCCTGAGCCGGGAGGAGATAATCGAGGCATACGATGAGGTGCTCGACTACTGCATCGGCGCAAGCGATGAGTTTTCTGCCGGTGTGCTGCCGTTTTCGGAGTCCGGCAGTGCGCATTTTGCCGACTGCCGCACGCTGTTTATCCTCGATCTGTGGCTGTTTTTCGGCAGCATGGCAGTCATAGTGCTTCTGAAGCTGTATGAGCGGCGGTATGTGCTTCCGCGCCTGCGCGGCCACGGTGCGCCGTTCTGGGGCGCTGTCGGGATCGGTTCGGTACTCATAGTTATCGGAGCCGCTGCCGCAACGAATTTTGACCGAGCTTTCACGGTGTTCCATTCGCTGTTCTTCCCCGGCAAGGATAACTGGATATTCGACCCTGCGCTGGATCCTATAATCACCCTCATGCCGGAGGAATTTTTCCGTAATTGCGCGATACTAATTCTTGCGGTGCTGCTCATTGCCGGAGCGGCGATAATCATTTCGGATAAAAGAAAAGGCTATGCGAAATAACGCATAGCCTTTAAGCTTAAATATCAAGCTGAAATATCAGTAATCGATCGGCTCACTGAAAGGATGCTCGAGGCACTCGGGATGCTCGAGAATGTACTTGAGAAGCCTTACGCTCTTGGAGTAATAGTAGCCGTCGGCAAGGCGCTCATCGATCGTAAGACCGAGATCGACGCTGTTGCGGTATTCATCCTCGCCTTTTTCGTTGCGGAAGATGCGCTCCTTCATTTCGCCGACAACGACGAAAAGGGAGGTCGTGCCCCAGTTGGTGAGGTGGTGGTAGCCGCTTCTGAGCTTTATCGAGCCGAGGTTAGAGAGAATGACCGAGGCGTAGTAGGGGTCTGCCTCGATGATGGATTTCGGAACGATGCCGTGGCGGTCGAGCTGGCGCATGAGCCAGATGAAGAACTTGACGAACCAGCGCGGCAGCTTGTTGAGAATGTCCATGGTGTTGGAAGTTGCGTTGCCTGCACCGCCCTTTTTCTCGCGGCTTATCTGCTTGAAGAGATCCTCGTGCAGCGAATCAAGGGTGGAGTCCTCGGTAGCATAGATGAAAGCAAGACCTTCCTCCGAGGTGTCGCTGAACTGTTTTTTGACGACAAATGATGCGCTGTAGCTGTTGCGCTGATAGTTGTTTTTGTTCGCGATGAAGCGGTTGAGCTTCGGACGCAGGATGATAGTTTTAAGTATTGCCGCAACAATCAGGTGGAAAAGCGTAAACTTGAACTCCGGGTTTTCCGCGTTGCGCTTTTCAAGGTATTTGTCGATGTTCGTAAGGTCGATGCGCTCGGATATGAATGCCTCGTTGTCGCAGCGGTTGGGGTAGATCATCGGCATGATAAGATGCATGCCGTCCTGCTGGCGTATAAGCGTTGCATCTCGTCTGTCGCCGAAACGGCGTTTTTCTTTACTCATAGTTATCCCTCAAATACTTAAAAATTTTTAACAAGTTTGTCTGTAATAAAGCAATTTTATCATATTGTTTTCATAAGTCAAGGAATATATTTGTTGACAAGGGCAGTGAGTGTGTGCTCTAATATCTTTTATATCAAAGAGTAAGGTGAAGATAATTGAATTTCATAGACATATTTCTTATCGGCGTTGCGCTTAGCATGGATGCCTTTGCGGTTTCCATATGCAAGGGGCTTTCGGTAAAAAAGGTCAGCGCAAAGCATGTGCTGACTGTCGGCGTGTATTTCGGCGGCTTTCAGGCGCTTATGCCGACGGTCGGCTTCCTGCTCGGCTATAAGTTTGAAAGCTTCATAACAAGCATAGATCACTGGATAGCGTTTATCCTGCTTGCGCTTATAGGCGGAAATATGATAAGAGAAGCCCTCGGCAAGGACGATGAGCACGAAAACGACGATTTTTCGGTCAAAGCCATGCTTCCGCTTGCGGTGGCAACGAGCATCGATGCGCTGGCCGTCGGCATAAGCTTTGCGTTTTTGGGCGTTGATATAGTGCAGGCTGCACTGCTTATAGGCATAACAACGTTCGTTCTGTCCGGTGTCGGGATTTATGTAGGCAATGTATTTGGCTCGAAATACAAGTCCAAGGCCGAGCTTCTGGGCGGCGTTGTGCTTATACTTATTGGCCTGAAAATACTTCTTGAGCATTTGGGAGTCATTAATTTCTGAAAGCTATGAAAGAAAAACTCAAAATGTACCTGCCGATAATCATCATGCTCGTCGTAGCGCTCACGGCAGGAATACTCATATGGCTCGATATTCTGCATGTTGATCAAATCATCGCCGCTGTAAACGACAACAGACCTCTGGCGGCGCTCGTTATCCTTGCGCTTTTCGCGTTCAAGGGCTGCTCGTGCATACCGTATGCTGTTATTCTCATCGGCTGCGCGCTCATCTTTGAGCTGCCGGTCGCCATTGCGATAAACACCGTCGGAACGGCAATATGCATTTCCGTTTCGTACCTCATCGGGCGCTTTTCAAAGGGCCTGACGTTTGAAGGAATGATGGAAAAGTACCCGAAATTTCGACGGTATTTTTCCAATGCTGAGGGATATAGCTTTACCTTTGTGTTTTTTGTGCACACGCTGCATCTTTCCACCGAGGTGCAGGGCGTCCTTTTCGGGCTTCTGCGCACGCCTTACTGGGCGTATATCGGCGGCTCGATGGCAGCTCTCATACCGAGCATGCTTATCTACACGGTCATAGGCGATAAGTTTGATTTCACAAATCCTCTGTTCTGGGCATTTGTTGCGCTCGATGCGCTGACTGTTGTTTTCGGATTTGTTTATGCAAAGAAAAACCTCATAGACGGCGGCAAAAAAGCTTCGGAAGAATGATTCCGAAGCTTTTTGAGTTTCTGCGTTAAAACAGCATGTCTTTTGAAAACACAATGTCCACACCGCCCATGGTTATCACGTCGCCGGAGAAGATGCGCTCCTTGTGGTCTATGCGCTTTCCGTTGAGGTAGGTCCCGTTTGTCGAGCCTAGATCCTGTATGTAATAGTGCCCGTCGCACAGCTCTATCTGAAAGTGGCGGCGTGAGGCCTTTGGAGCCGGGTAGACAAAGTCGCAGTCCTCGCTGCGGCCGAAGATCCACGAGGTCTTGCCGCTTGCAGGCTCATGCACCGATGCGTTCACCGTTGCATCGCCGAAATTGTTTATAAAATCGAATAATCCCTTGAACTTGTCTCCTGCCATTGTCACACCTCCAGTGTATGTTTTAAGTATATCAATAACATTGGGATTAAGCAAGAGTAAAAGTGTGCCGCTCAAGCTTGAAAATTTGGGCGGTTTGATATATTATTTACACATTATGCCCTGCTGTCAAAAGAGGTGAAAGCTTGAGGAAGATCGCTCTGTGGGAGGCTAAGCATCCCAAAACGGTTATAATTGCGGCGCTGCTGCTTCTTATTCCGGCGTTTTTGGGCTTTATCGGAACGAAGGTGAACTACGATATCCTTTCGTATCTGCCCGATGAGCTTGAGTCGGTGCAGGGCGAGCAGGTGCTCGATAAGACCTTCAACACGGCCGGAATATCCATAGTTATAACCGAAAATATGCAGCCAAAGCAGACTTTGGCGCTGAAAAACGAAATACTCGCTGTCGATGGTGTGTCGTCGGTCATCTGGGTCGATACGATCGCCGATATCGGCATCCCGGCCGATATCCTGCCGGATGTGCTCAAAAATATATTCTACAGTGCCGACGGCAGCCAGACGATGATGCTCGTGCGATATGACAACACAGGCTCTGATGACAGCCAGCTCAGGGCGATAGCGCAGATAAAAACGCTTCTGGGCAAAAATCAGTTTCTGAGCGGACTTACGGTCGTCGTTGACGATACGCGCGAGATCGCCGAGACTCAGGCACCGCTGTATATTGCCGTTGCTGTCATTCTTGCGCTCATTGTCATGAGCGTGCTCATGGAGTCGTGGTTCCAGCCGCTTATCATACTGTTTTCGCTCGGACTTGCGGTCATATACAATATGGGAACGAATATTTTCCTTGGGCAGATATCGTTCATAACTCAGTGTGTCGCCGCGGTTTTGCAGCTTGGCGTTACGATGGATTATTCAATCTTCCTCATTGACCGCTATGCCGAAGAAAAGCAGCGCTTTTCTTCGCGCGAGGACGCCATGGCGGAGGCTGTTACGGTGTCGCTAACGGCGCTTATGGGAAGCTCTTTGACAACGGTGTTCGGCTTCCTTGCCCTGTGCTTTATGAAGCTCGGGCTTGGCTTTGATATCGGCTTTGTCATGGCAAAGGGTGTTGTGCTGGGTATACTCACGGTCATATTTGTTCTGCCGGCGGTTGTGCTGCTGTTTGAAAAGCAGATAATAAAATACCGCCACCGCAGCTTTGTGCCGGATTTCACGCGCCTTAACAAGTTTACGATAAAGCATAAGAAAGCCTTCGCACTGCTGTTTTTGCTGCTGCTTGCTCCGGCGTATTTTATTCAGAAAAACATAGACATGTACTACAGCATGGATAAGGCGCTGCCGTCGTATCTCACCTCAATGGAGGGACTTACAAAGCTTAAAGACGATTTCGGCATGGCGTGCACGCAGTTTGTTATAATCGATGACAGCCTGCCGGCCGATAAGCTCATTGAGATGGAGCATAAGCTTGAAGCGCTTGACGGCGTGACCTCGCTTCTGGCATATAACTCAATAGTCGGCGCTGCGATACCGGACACGATAATTCCCGACGATATCATGTCGCTGTGCAAGCAGGACGGAAAGCAGCTTATGATGATAAATTCCGAGTACGGCGCGGCTACCGATGAGCTGACGGCGCAGTTAGTCAAGATGGATGCGGTCGTCAAGTCCTATGACCCAACTGCCTATATAACCGGCGAGGGCGCGATAACTCAGGGACTTATAGACACGACGGATGTTGACTTTGCCGTGACTGCGGCGCTGTCGATAGCGGCCATATTTGTGCTCATAGCAATATGCTTCAAGTCGCCGTCGCTGCCGGTGATATTGGTGCTGTCGATAGAGCTTGCGATATGGATAAACCTTTCGATAACAGTCATTATGGGAACGGAGGCCTCGTTTGTCGATCCAACGGTAGTAAACTGTGTGCAGCTTGGTGCGACGGTCGATTATGCGATACTGCTCACCACGCGCTTTCGTGAGGAACTGCGGCACCTGCCGCGCGACGAGGCGATGCTCAAGGCGGTCAGCGCCGCTCAGCAGTCGATATTCCAAAGTGCCGGCGTGTTCTTTGCCGCGACCTTCGGCGTGTACCTCGTCTGCGATATCTACATTGTTCGCGGAATGTGCGCCCTGCTTGCGCGCGGCGCGATAATAAGCGAGATCGTTATAATAGTCCTGCTGTCGCCCGTGCTGTGCGTGTGCGAGAGCCTGATTGCAAAAACAACCCCGAGCTGGAGGCTGAAAACATGAAAACAAAACGACTTATCGCCATGCTGCTGGCAGTGAGCATGCTGCTCACGCTGCTTGCCGGCTGCGGAAAAAAGAACGATGAAAAGCCCGAGAACACTCCCGAGCCGACACCAAGACCGCAGTATGAGCTCACCGACGCCGCCGTTAACAAAGAGGAAACGGTGTATATAAACGTATCTCCCGACGGCGAGGTGAAAAAGATCAGCGTCACCGATAGGCTGCATACCGATATGCCCCAGGTGCGCATAGAGGATAAGAGCAACCTTTCGGGCATTCAGGACGTAAAGACCTTCTCCGAGCCTGTTAAGGATAACGATAAGCTCTACTGGGATATGGATTCGACCGATCTTTACTATTCCGGCAGCACGGATAACGCGCCGCCGATGAAAATATCCGTCAGCTACACGCTTGACGGAAAAGAGATAAACGGCGCAGCCCTTGCCGGAAAAAGCGGCGATGTTACGATAAAGATAAGCGCGCAGAACACGCTGAAGAAGTCCGTCAGCGCCGGCGGCGGAAGCTATGATATATCATGCCCGATGCTGTTCGTGTGCGGCATGATCCTGCCGGACGAGAATTTCAGCGAGGTTTCGACCCCAAACGGTGTGCTTTTGAGCGACGGATCTCGCCAGCTCGTGTTTTTCGCCGGCGTTCCCGGAATGAACGACAGCCTGGGCATAGATAAGCTCGGCATAAATATCGGAACCACGCTCGGCGGGAGCGAATACACGATAAGCGCCAAGGCAAAGGACTTCAAGCTCGGCAACATGATGTTCGTTGCGGTGCCGTTTTCCTCGATATCCTCGCTCGGCCCGGACGATATCAAGCTCGGAACGGAAAGTGTTAAGGGCATGCTCAGCGATATCGAGGGTCTGATGGGCGCGTTCAACTCGCTGAATTTAAATGACATGGTGCAGATGCTCTACGGCGACGCGCAGCAGATAGAGCAGCTTGTCAACTCCGTTGGGCAGGCGGCCAAGCTTTATAAGGAAAATAAAGCACTTATTGACGTGCTAAATAAATACGTCACCGAGGGCAACCTCGCAAAGCTCGAGCAGCTTCTTTACGATATGCAGCGCATCGACACAAGCAGGCTTCAGTCGCTTGCGCAGTTCACGCACCTGTCCGAGCTTTTGGAGCTGCTGGGCAAATTTGATACCAATATCGGTGCGCTCGCGCAGTTTACGCGCGATTATCTCGATATGGCGCCGACCTTTGAGAGCTTAAACCGTGATCTGTCCTCGCCCGAGGTGCAGCAGTCGCTGGACAATCTGCCGAATATAATAAGCCAGCTTCAAAACCTCGTGAACGTCATGCACGCAAGCGAACAGATGCTTGACCGCATGACGAGCATGCTCGGCGGCGAGAGCATCAATAAGATCATAGCCTTCACTCAGAAGCTTGAAAACAGCGTGAGCATGGAAACGCTCACCAAGGCGCAGCAGCAGGCATTGACCGAGCGCATGCAGGCATGGCTCGATTTCGGCAGCAGCTATGATATCTTCACCCAGCGCACCGAAAAAATGACCTCAACCGTTGTGTTCGTGTATAAATCCGAATCCATCGGCTGAGCATGAAAAAACAAAAAAGACCGCCGTGGCGGTCTTTTTTGTTATTCGATCCAGAAAGCGGAGTCGTCGTTTTTTACCCACTCGTCAACATCGACAATGTTGAACGTATCGTCGCCGATGCGGATGATGACGCGCTCAATGCCGGCGTTTATGACCTGACGGCGGCACATCGAACAGCTTGTTGCGTTTGTCAAAAGCTCATGCGTCTGCGCGTCGCGCCCGACAAGGTAAAGCGTTGAGCCGATCATATCGCGCCGAGAGGCAGATATTATGGCGTTTGCCTCGGCGTGAACGCTGCGGCACAGCTCGTATCGCTCACCTGAGGGGATCTTCATCTCGACTCTCGCGCAGCGGCCGGCGTCGGTGCAGTTTATTCTGCCGCGCGGCGCGCCGTTATAGCCGGTCGATATGATCTCGTCGTTGCGCACGATTATCGCGCCGTACATTCGCCTCAGGCAGGTAGAGCGCTGCAAAACAGCGTCGGCTATGTCGAGATAATAGTTTTCCTTGCTTGTGCGCTTATCCATGAGATCATCCTCCAAAAGAGATATGCTCTATTTTACTGGTTCAGCGCCTTTTCGTCAATAGCGGCGCTGCTGCTTTTGACATGGTTTCCGATTATTTCGGACACCTCGGATATCGTCACAAAAGCGCTCACGTCCGCTTCGCTTATAATGCGTTTGAGCTGGTTTACCTCAACGCGGGTGATAACGCAGTACAAAACCGTTTTTGTGCTGCCGGAAACAAGACCCTCGGCCGAAATAAACGTGCAGGTGCGCCCGAGCTGCTGATAGATCGTATCGGCGATGTCGGCTGCATGATCGGTGATTATCATTGCTGCCTTGGCCTGCTCCATGCCCTCCTGAACGATGTCGATCAGCTTAAAGGTAATGAAATATGTCAGCAGCGACAGCATAGCCCTGTCCCAACCGAAGAGAATGCCGGCGGTTATGTAGATGAAAATGTTTATCATGAATATGATCTGACCGGTCGATGCGCTAACGTTTTTGGAAAGCAGCATCGCGGCGATCTCGGTGCCGTCTAGGCATCCGCCGTGGCGCAGAACGGTGCCGACGCCGACACCGAGCAGAACTCCGCCGAACACGACGGCAAGAAGCTCAGAGCTTGTCACGGTCGGGATGAGCTTGCAGACCTCAAGAAAGCCGGAGAACGCAGCCATTGCAATAACCGCGCGCAGCAGAAAACGCTTGCCCAGTGCCTTGCAGCCGACGAAGAAAAACGGAATGTTTATGACTATAACGAGTATACTCAGCCTTATTCCGGTAAGATAATTTATCATCATGCTCACGCCCGTGACGCCGCCGTCGAGTATCGTGTTCGGGATCAGAAAGCATTCGATCGAGAACGCGGCGCACGCAGCGCCGACGATTATCATGATAACGGGGAAGAGGTGCTCTTTGAAAAAGTGCGTCATTCTTTCCACCATCCTTTTCGATTAAAAAAACTGCGGTATATAGATATTATACCGCAGTCAGGATGAATTTTGGTAAACTCAGGGTAAATTATCAGTCGCCCTCGACCATTCTGTAGCCCACACCGATCTCGGTGAATATATACTGAGGCTCTGCCGGACTTTTTTCGATCTTGCGGCGGATGTTTGCCATGTGAACGCGCAGGGACTGATTGTTGCCGCGCGTGCCGGGCCCCCACAGCTCTTTGATTATGTAGTCATAGGTCAGCACCTTGCCTGCGCATTTGCCCAGCAGCGCAACGATCTTGTATTCGTTCTGCGTAAGGCCGACGTTTTTGCCTTCAACGAGCACCTGGTGCTTGTCGTAATCTATCTCAAGGTCGCCGGACTTGAACTTTCCGGTGGTCGCGATAGTTTCGTTGGCAAGGCCTGTGCGCGTGTGGCGTATGGCGGTGCGTATGCGCGCCAAAAGCTCGCCTGCGCCGAAAGGCTTTGTTATATAGTCGTCCGCGCCGAGGTCAAGAGCCTCGACCTTGTCGCGCTCGTGCGCGCGCGCCGAGACAACGACGATGGGCAGAAGGGTCCATTCGCGCACGGATTTTATTATCTGAAGCCCATCAATATCGGGAAGACCGAGGTCGAGAACGATCAGATCCGGACAGTGCGAGGTTATCATGGAGTACGCCTCCGCGCCGGAGCGGGCGATGATAACGTCGTAGTCGTTGGACGTAAGTATTGTGCGCAGAAAGTTTGTTATACTGCGCTCGTCTTCAACAATGAGAATTTTGTCTCGAATGTTCATTCTTCTTTCTCCTCAGCAGGTAATGAAAAATCAAATACAGCGCCGCCCTCGGGACGGTTTGACGCGCTTATTCTGCCGCCGTGAGCGGATACGATGGCCTGACACGCGGCAAGGCCTATGCCGCGGAAACGGTTGCTGTCGTAGGGTTTGCCCTTTTCCGGATCGATCTGCCCGCGGAAAAGAACGGGTAGTATTTTGGGGTCAATGCCCGAGCCGTTGTCCGAAACGGTGAAGTGCACCCACTTTCCGTCGAGCGTTACATCGAGTCGAAGCTCCGTCATACCCGATGCATGCTTTGCGGCGTTATCCAAAAGGTTCATGATGACCTGCGCAATCAGCATTGCGTCAACATTGACGAGCACCGGCCCATCGGGAATGGTAACCTTGAGGTTTATCTCCGGGTTACGCTTTTTAAAATTAGCAATCTGATTAGAATGGTATGGAACATAAACTTTTTAAAATAAATATGAAATACCTGACGAGTTTTCAGAAATGTGAGCCTTATTATGTATGTAAAAACAAAAAAACATAACACTTAGTAAACGAAGGAGAGAAACAGTATGAAAACAATGAGAAACGCATTAAACATCACCGCCGACAACCATGAGCTCGTCAAAGCCGGATACATTCAGCTTCCGGTTCCAATCACAATCACAGAAGAGTGGCTTAATTCACCGTCGCTTCTATATAAGGAAGAAAGTAATCGGGAACGGTTGTTATACGACTTAA
>OLVZ01002083.1_pt1 | contig 15679 bp, 9 predicted proteins | sample 1673341 | NCBI WGS metagenome assembly OLVZ01 (sample SAMEA3178944, study PRJEB25190) | human gut metagenome | biome: human gut; feature: human-associated habitat; material: faeces | place: Austria | collected 2013 | reverse complement strand
TATTTTCGTGAAATATAAACATTTGGAACGGACCTTACTTTTTAAAGTGGGCTCATATATATATGTATCAAATTTATCGGGGCACCCATCGTGGTGCCCCTCTTTGCGTTTTTACCATCCAATCTACCCTTTTCCATTCGATTTTTGAATCAAGAATTTGCACGTAAAGAAAGTAAATCCGTATGCGACTATCAGTCTTTTAGAATGCGATGGCTGATGTATGGATGAAAGTCTGCAGGAATATGGGGTGGTAAAAATTGGAGTAAGACGGCGTATAATCAGCGTGTAACCTATTGATATATAATGGTAAAAAGGAAAGGAAACAAGCAGAAATCGCTTTATCGAAAATGCTTATAGCTGCATTTGTGCTTTTTAAATGCCGATGATCTGCGGCTTTCGCCATTGTCTATACCTTTGCAATCGAAAATCGCGGATGCCACTTTAGACAGGTGTGGCGCTGCGGCAAGGCAGAGGAAATTAATCAAAATAATAAAGTACAAATGGAAATACTTGAAAAGTTGTTTTACGGATTCCCCGAGTTGTGGGGAGGAGGCGTGGCCCACTCAGTGATGATTCTGGCCCTGGTGATCACGCTCGGCCTGTGTTTGGGCAAGGTTCGGGTGCGCGGAGTATCGCTCGGGCTAGCCTGGGTGTTGTTTATCGGTCTGCTGATGGGCAACCTTCCCATCACCATCGATGAGCATCTGCTCCACTTCCTCAAGGAGTTTGGCTTGATACTCTTCGTCTATTCCATCGGCCTTGAGGTGGGCCCAGGCTTCTTCTCCTCCTTCCGTGGAGGTGGCAAGAGTCTCAATATCCTCAGTATTGTAGTCGTGGCATTGAGTATTGTGACAACCCTCGTGGTCTATTCCTTCTCTGGCACATCCGCTACGACCCTCGTCGGCATCCTCTCGGGTGCCGTGACCAATACCCCGGGACTGGGTGCGGCACAGCAGGCATTCAGCGACCTGCGTCACATTGACGCCCCATCCATCGCCACAGGCTATGCCATCGCCTACCCTGTGGGTGTGCTGGGTGTGATCCTCTCATTTGTCATCCTCCGCTATGCCCTGCGCATCGACAGACACCATGAGGAGGACGCTGCCAAAATGGGCGCAGGCCACTTGAAGGAGATGACGCTCCACACGTTCTCCGTGCGCCTGACCAACAAAATGGTGGCTGGCGACACGGTGCGCCAGATCCACGAAGTGCTGAAACGCGACTTCATGATCTCGCGCATCATCCATAGCGACGGCAGTGGCAAGAGTGAAGTAGTCAACGGGTCGACGGTAGTCAACGAGGGTGACCTGCTCCAGGTGGTGGCCCATCCTACGGCCGTGGAGGCCATCGTGGCCCTTGTCGGCGAAAAGGTAGAGGTGGCGCCCGAGACCTTTGGCAAGGATCTGATCACGCGTCGCATCCTTGTGACGAAGCCGGGTGTCAACGGCAAGAGCATCGGCCAGATGGGTATCCGCACGAGCCTTGGCACGAATATCACGCGAGTGAACCGCAACGGTGTGGACCTCATCGCTACCCCGCATCTGAAACTGCAGCTTGGTGATCGCGTGACGGTGGTGGGTACGGAGCTCGCTATTGCTCATACGGAGAAACTCCTTGGCAACCAGATGAAGCGACTCAACGCGCCCAACCTCATCCCTATTTTCCTTGGTATCATGCTCGGTTGTATCGTGGCCAACATCCCCTTCTTCCTTCCGGGTATCAACGAGAGCCTGCGACTGGGACTCACCGGCGGTCCGCTGGTGGTGGCCATACTCATCGGTTTCTTCGGCCCGAAATATAACCTCGTGACCTATAATACGATCTCAGCCAACCTGATGTTGCGCGAGGTGGGTATCTGCATCTTCCTGGCCTGTGTCGGACTGGGTACGGGAGCGCCCTTTGTACAAACCCTTGCCACGGGCCAGGGCGCGCAGTGGATTGCCTATGGTGCCGCCATCACGATGGTGCCCATCCTGGTTGGTGGCTTGATAGGCCGCTATGTCTTCCACATCAACTACTATACGATGCTCGGTGTGCTCGCTGGTGCCCATACCAATCCGGCAGCCTTGGCCTACGTCCGCGAGCAGACCTCTGCTGACGCGCCCGCTGTGGGCTATGCCACGGTCTATCCCTTCGCCATGTTCCTGCGCATCGTTACGATTCAGATACTGATCTTTGTATTCGGATAAGCGAATGAGAAACGTCAGAACAGAGAATACTCCTATGCGCCCCTCGGCAGTAGAAGAGCCGAGGCGGCGGCGCGGAGTGGCCGAAACGGAACTCTGCCACAAGCTCGACCTGCTGCTACGCACAGGAAGCCTGCTCATGGAGAGTGCGGCCGACACCTCGCGCATCCTGCGGACGATGAAGCGTGCGATGGCCTTCCTGGGACTGGACGAGCGCTACATACACCTCTATGTCAACTGGAACGTACTCATGGTCAACTACAGCGATGAGCTCCACTCGTTTACGAAGTTTCAGCGCTGCGAGCGTCACGGCATCAGTTTGGCCACCATCGCCAAGGTGAGCCGCCTCACCTGGACGGCCATCCGCGAGGACTTCTCGCTCGTGCAGTATGAGAAGGCCCTCGACGATATCCACGATGCACCACGTGGCTTCACCCCCTGGCAGGTGGCGATAGGCGGCGGCTTTGCCTGCGGTGGCTTCTGCATCCAGTTTGGCTGCGACTGGACCGCATTCTTTTATTGCTCCCTGGCGGCCATCCTGGGTTTCCGCCTGCGGATGTTCCTCCCCACGGTGGGTTGCAACAACTACGTCGCCATCGGCATCTCGGCCTTCGTGGCCACGCTGCTGGCTTGGGCGACAGCACTCCTTTCTACTGATCCAGCGATGATGGCGGGCATGCCGTCGTGGATGATCTCCACTACGCCATGGCACCCACTGATGGCGTGCGCGCTATTCATCGTACCTGGCGTGCCACTTATCAACTTTGTGAGCGACATGCTCGACGGCTATATTGAGACCGGCTTCATCCGTGCCGTCAATACGCTGCTCATGGTACTGGCCATGGCCTTCGGCATCGCCTTTGCCATCAAGGTCTGCGGCATCGACAATTTTGCCAAGACGCTCACCATGACACCCCATCATGAGTATTGGGAGTATGCCATTGCCGCCGCCGTGTCGGCCATGGGATTCTCCACCATCTTCAACATTCCGCGACGCCTGCTGCCCGTCGTGGCCGTGGGTGGTATCATCGCCGTGTGTGTGCGCAACTTTATCAACCTCGGTCCGAGCAATGGCAACCTTGGTCTGGACATGGGACTGACCATCGGGTCGCTGGCGGGAGCCACGGCGGTGAGTATCGCTGTCATCAAGGCGCGCCACTGGTTTCATGTGCCCCATCAGTGTATCACCATCCCGAGTGTCATCCCGATGATTCCGGGTGTGCTGATGTATCGCGCCCTCTTCGCTTTCATCGAGATGCACGGTGTCGTCGGTGAGGTCACGGTGGGTATGAACAATGCCATCAAAGCTTCGCTGGCTATCATCTGCATCGCCCTCGGCGTGGCTGTGCCCAATCTCTTTTTCCGCCGTTTCATCGAGGATACACGCAAGCGGAAGTTGCTCGCCATGCTCGTGGAACGAAAAAAGCGCAACGGAGAGTTTGTCACGCCCCATGCCGTAGGAGCGAGAGTGGGTGCACACAGAAGGACAAGAAAGGAGAAAAATCATGCCCGCGATACGCACGAATAGAAACTCTTGTAGTATCTTTGCAAACGGATTTAGACCGATAAGAATGGAAATCAGACAATTGAAATACTTCCTCCAGGTGGCTGAAACGCTCAATTTCTCCAAGGCGTCGCGGAAGCTCTACGTTACGCAGAGCACCCTCTCGCAGCAGATCTCCCACCTGGAGCAGGAGATAGGGATGCCGCTCTTTGAACGCAATTCCCACGAGGTGTATCTCACGGAGGCGGGAAAAGAACTGTTGCCTTATGCCCAGAAGGCGGTCAATGCGGCCGGTGCCTGTGCGGACCACATGAACGACCTGCGTGAGATGCTGGCTGGGGAACTCAACATCGGAGTGACGTTCTCCTTTAGCAACATCATGGCCGAGACGCTCATCGCGTTTATCCACGCCTATCCCCACGTCAAGCTCAATATCGTCTATCGTTCCATGCAGGAACTGATGGACGGACTGAAGAAGCGTGAACTGGACCTCGTGCTGGCCTTCAAGCCGCTGAAACGGGACAAGGTGATAGACAGCAGAGCGATTTTCAGCAATCGCCTGGCGGCCATCGTCAATGATCACCACCCGCTGGCAAGGCAGCAGAGCGTCACCCTCGCTGACCTTGAACGCTATGATCTCATCCTGCCCTACAAGGGCTTGCAGGCGCGCAACGCATTTGAACATCTGCTGGAGGGGCGCGACAACAACTTCAAAATCATGGTGGAGGTCAACAATGTCAATATCATCTTTGACTTGCTGAGCCGCAGCTCGCTCGTCTCCATTCTCTCGGAATCCACCACGCTCACCCAGCCAGGTATGAAGGCTATCCCTATCGATGCGGAGGGCAACGAGATGGACGGCTGTGTGCACTTGCTGCGCGACTCCTATATGAAGTCGTCGGCCCAGGAGTTTATCCGCATGCTCAGTCAATCGACAGCCCTGCTGGCCAACCTCGCCTTCAAAGATATACTGAGGTAGGCTACCGCAGAAGATGGAGATGCTGTCCATAGCTTCTGCCTTCACGGTTGCCAGCCATTCCTCACACAAGCTTTTTTGTGTTTGATTAGTGTTTTGCAGCATCCCGATGGGGATGCAAAAAGCCACATTCCAACGGGTTTCTCCCTTGCGAATGTGGCTTTGTCTATCGTATAAAGTCTCCACTACCCTGCTACGTGCAACGGTGTGTGGTCTCTTTGCGGACGTTGAAGCGCTTGGTCTTAAAACGTAGCGTGGCGCAGCGGAGTGGTGTATTGATACGGAAGCCATGCCAACGAGGGGACGTCGCGCAGGAAGAGGAGGGAGGCGTGCTTGCCACGCTCCACACTGCCATACTCCGCGGACAGGCCCATGGCGGCAGCGGAGTTGAGGGTGATGGCGTTGAAAGCCTCTTCGGGGGTGAGACGCATCTTCGTGCAGGCCAGGGACCAGACAAACTTCATGTCGCCCGACGGCGTGGAGCCTGGGTTGTAGTCGGAGGCGAGAGCGATGGGCAGGCCAGCGTCGATGAAGCCACGGGCCGGGGCAAACCGCATATTAAGGAAGAAGGACGTACCCGGCAGACCAGTGGGCATGGTGACGGCACCACGGAACTGCTCTATGCCTTCCTCGGGGAGTGCCTCCAAGTGGTCGGCAGAGAGTGCACCATGAGCGATGGCAACACGGGATCCACCCGAGAAGGCCAGCTCGTCGGCATGAATCTTACCCTTCATGCCATATTTCTCGCCAGCCTCGAGGATGCGGTCGGTCTCCTCTGGCGTGAAGAAACCCTCGTCGCAGAACACGTCCACAAAGTCGGCCAGTCCCTCGGCAGCCACACGGGGCATCATCTCGTTGATGACGAGATCGACATATTCCGACTGGCGTCCCTTGTAGGCTCTGCCGACCGCATGTGCGCCAAGGAAGGTCGTCACGATGCGGAGGGGAGAATGGGCCTTTACGCGCTTGGCGACACGCAGAATCTTCAGTTCGTCCTCGGTCGTCAGTCCGTAGCCCGACTTGATCTCCACACAGCCCGTGCCCTTTTGCCAGATCTCCTCGGCACGGCGCATGGTCTGCTCGAAGAGGTCCTCCTCGCTCGTCTCGTGGAGACGGTCGGCAGAGTTGAGGATGCCACCGCCGCGGGCGGCAATCTCGGCGTAGGACAATCCCTGGAGTTTGTCCTCAAACTCCTGCTCACGGCTGCCTGCCCAGACCAGGTGGGTATGGCTGTCGCAGAAGCGCGGCATGACGAAGGCGCCCTTAGTGTCGATGACCTTAGCGTCCTGCATCAGTGGCGCGGGTACGCTTCCCGTGCCAAAATCCAAGATTTTGTCGTCCTCGACGGCGAGCCATGCGTCCGCCATCGTCTCTACGCGGGCCATCTCCTGTCCCGCCTTGCGCAGCTCTCCGTGGGTGATGCCACAGAGTTGGGCGATGTTGGTGTATATCGTTCTCATTGTCTTCGTATAATATAAATAATGATGATACCAATAAAAAAGTGCGGGGGAGAGCAAGCGCGCCCGTCATGGACACCCTTGTCGTCCCCCGCACGGATCTCACTTTTTTATCGTTTTAGTTTTCCTATCGATCATGAGGCCGCGCCTAACGATCGATGGGGATAAAACGTTTAGAATTGATTCTTGGCGATGAAGTCGATGCTCTTGGCGATGAGCGGGTACATCACGCGGTCGATCTCGATGAACGGGACGATCTTGCGGTACTCTGCGTGCAACTTCTCTACCGCGGGCGAGGACTTCAGCGGACGGCGGAAATCGAGGGCCTGTGCGGCGTTGAAGAGCTCCAAGGCAAGGACGCGCTCCGTGTTCTCGGCCACACGATAGAGTTTCGTGGCGGCGTTGGCACCCATGGAGACGTGGTCCTCCTGACCCTGGCAGGTGGGGATGCTATCGGCAGAGTTGGGCATGCAGAGCATCTTGCTCTGGCTGACGATCGAGGCGGCAGCATACTGGGTGATCATGAATCCGCTGTTCACACCCGGCTTGGCCACAAGCATGGAGGGAAGACCGCGCTGCTCGTCGCCCAACTTGTAGATGCGGCGCTCGGAGATGCTGCCCAGCTCGTTGAGGGCGATGGCCAGGAAGTCCATCGGAAGGGCGATGGGCTCGCCGTGGAAGTTGCCGGCAGAGATGATCATATCCTCCTCGGGCACCACGGTGGGGTTGTCGGTGGCGGAGTTCATCTCGGTCGTGCAGACCTCCTCCACATAGTGGAGTGTATCCTTGAACGCACCATGCACCTGCGGGATGCAGCGGAAGGAGTAGGGATCCTGCACATGGGTCTTGTGCTGTTTGATCAGCTCAGAACCCTGGAGCAACTCGTAGATATGGTCTGCCGTCTCCATCTGGCCGCGATGGGGGCGCACGGCGTGGACAGGATGGAGGAACGGCTCGATTCTGCCGTCGAAGGCATCGAGGGACATCGTGGCGATGAGGTCGGCCCACTTCGACAGATCCTGTGCCTTCAGGACGCTCCAGACGAAGAAGGCGAGCATGTTCTGCGTACCGTTGAGCAGGGCGAGACCCTCCTTGGAGGCGAGGTGGATGGGCTTCCATCCCATCTTCTCGTTGAGTTCCTCACCCGTGATGATTTTGCCCTCATACTCTACATGGCCGAGGCCGACGAGCGGCAAGCAGAGGTGAGCCAGCGGCACGAGGTCGCCAGAGGCGCCCACGCTACCCTGCTGATAGACAACGGGGCACACGCCGTGGTTGAAGAACTCGATGAGACGCTCCACGGTGTCGAGCTTGATGCCGCTGTAGCCGTAGGAGAGCGACTGGATCTTGAAGAAGATCATCAGACGGACCACATCCGTCGGCACGCGGTCGCCCTCGCCACAGGCGTGGCTCATCATGAGGTTGATCTGCAACTGGGACAGCTTGTCCTCGTCGATGCTCACCTTGCAGAGGGAGCCGAAACCTGTCGTCACACCGTAGATGGGTGCCTCGGCGGTGGCAATCTTCTTGTCCAAATACTCACGGCAGCGGATGATGCGTGCCTTGGCGTCGTCGGAGAGACGCAGCTCATAGCCCTCGCGGATGATGGCGCGGACGGTATCGAGCGTCAGATGTTCTGCGCTGATATAATGGATTTTACGTTCCATTGCTTCTTTTCTTTCTTAAAGTGTTGTCAGGCCCGTGAAGGCCCGATGGGTTGATGTTTTGATTTTATCGTTGCTTGAAAATATATCGCGCAACAGGTTGTCTGGGAGCCTGTTGCAGCCCCCAGACAATATGTTAGAACGCAGCGTCGATGATGTTGTCGTCGACGAGGTTTGGCATGGTCATACGGAAGTCGGGCGTGCGGTCCATCTCGCGCTGGATGGCATCCATGGATCCCTTGTTGCGGGCCCATGCACGGCGGGAGATACCGTTGTTGACATCCCAGAAGAGCATCTCGCGGATGTTGCGACTGCTCTCCTCGGAGCCATCGACTACCATACCGAAGCCACCGTTGATGACCTCGCCCCAGCCTACACCGCCACCGTTGTGGATGCTCACCCACGTAGCGCCACGGAAGGAGTCGCCGATGACGTTCTGTACGGCCATGTCGGCGCAGAACTGGGAACCATCGTATATATTGGAGGTCTCGCGGAAGGGAGAGTCGGTACCGGAGACATCGTGGTGGTCACGACCCAGAACGACGGGTGCCTTGAGACGGCCATCCTTGACGGCCTCGTTGAAGGCCAGCGCGATGCGGGTACGGCCCTCACAGTCGGCATAGAGGATGCGGGCCTGTGAACCGACGACGAGGTGGTTGGGACCTGCCTCGCGGATCCAGTGGATGTTGTCGTCGAGCTGATGCTGGATGTCGGGTGTAGCATGGCTGCGCTCGTCCATCATAATCTCCTCGGCAATCTTATCGGTCAGTGCCAGGTCGGCGGGATCGCAAGAGGTGCAGACCCAGCGGAACGGACCGAAGCCGTAGTCGAAGAACATCGGACCCATGATATCCTGGACGTAGGACGGATAGCGGAAGCCGTGACCGTCGGCAGCCATGATGTCGGCACCGGCGCGTGAGCTCTGCAGGAGGAAGGCGTTGCCATAGTCGAAGAAGTACATGCCACGGGCGGTCAGCTTGTTGATGGCAGCCACCTGGCGGCGCAGAGACTCCTCGACACGGGCCTTGAACTCCTTCGGATCCTCGGCCATCATGCGCTTGCTCTCCTCCAGGGTGAGACCCACGGGATAGTAGCCACCGGCCCACGGATTGTGGAGAGAGGTCTGGTCGGAACCGAGATTGACCTCGATATCCTCCTCGGCCAAGCGCTCCCAGAGATCGACGACATTGCCGACGTAGGCCATTGACTTCACCGTCTTGGTGCTCACGGCCTTGCGGATGGCGGGAATCAACTCGTCGAGCGAGGTGTGGAGCTCATCGACCCAACCCTGCTCGTGACGCTTCTCGGCAGCGAGCGGATTGATGTCGGCCACGACACTGACTACCTTGGCGATGTTGCCAGCCTTGGGCTGAGCACCGCTCATGCCACCGAGGCCAGAGGAGACGAAGAGGGGGATGGGGTTCTTGGCACCACGGGCGGGATCGTGCATCACACGACGGGCGGCATTGAGGACCGTGATCGTCGTGCCGTGGACGATGCCCTGCGGGCCGATATACATATAGGAACCAGCCGTCATTTGTCCGTACTGGCTCACGCCGAGGGCGTTCATGCGCTCCCAGTCGTCGGGCTTGGAGTAGTTGGGGATGACCATACCGTTGGTGACGACCACTCTCGGTGCGCGCTTGTGTGACGGGAAGAGGCCGAAGGGATGGCCAGAGTACATCACGAGGGTCTGTTCGTCGGTCATCTCGGAGAGGTACTTCATCGTCAGACGATACTGTGCCCAGTTCTGGAAGATGGCGCCATTGCCTCCATAGATGATCAACTCGTGCGGGTGCTGTGCCACGCGCGGGTCGAGGTTGTTCTGGATCATCAGCATGATGGCTGCGGCTTGCTCCGAACGATGGGGATAGTCGGAGATGTTGCGGGCCTTCATCTCATAGGTGGGACGGTAGCGGTACATATAGATACGACCGTACTGGCGCAGCTCCTCGGCGAACTCGGGGGCGAGCTGTGCGTGAAGCTCCTTCGGAAAATAGCGGAGTGCGTTGCGCAGAGCGAGTTTCTTCTCCTCCGGGGTGAGGATATCCTTGCGCTTGGGCGCATGGTTGATGGTAGTGTCGTAGGGCTGCAATGCCGGCAGCTCAGCGGGAATGCCGGCACGGATGTCGGCCTGAAATTCTGCTAAGGTCATTATTTTGTTACTTTTTGTTCAATGGTGAAAGCCCTTTGGCGTCTTTCGGCCAAAGGGCTTCGGTATGGTGTCTTATCCCTCGATCTTCGTATCGACGATAGCGAGGATCTCCTTCTCCTGCTGCTGTGCGTTCTCGGCCATCTCCTTGGCCTCGGCCAAGATGGCGTCGGCAGTGGCACGGTCCTTGAGAGAAGCAGCGTTGATGCGGACGTTGAGCCATGCGCCGAGCACTGCCGAGCGGGCGGCGAGTGCGCCTACTCCTGCGTCGCTGACAGAGGCGGGGTTGCCCTCCTGTGCCATGGCGCGGCAGATGTCGAAGGCGGCATAGGCGGTCTTCATCGTCTCCAGAGGCACCTTCGTGGCATAGAGCGTGGCGTCCTGGATGGCCTGGCTGCGGGCAGCCTTCTCCTCTTCGGTGCCCTTGGGCAGGCCGAAGGCATCCATGATGCGGTTGAAGGCTTCGGTGTCCTCATCGACGAGGTGCAGGGCGCGGCGGACGATATCCTGACCACGGTCTGCCCACTGAGAGAACTCCTCCCAGCGCTCGTCCCATCCACGCTTGTGGGCGGAGAGGTTGGCCACCATCGTGCCCAGGGCAGCTCCGAGCGAACCCATGTAGGCGGCGATCGTGCCACCACCCGGTGCTGGACTCTCGCGGGAAGTCTCGTTGGCAAACTCGCTCACCGTGAGATCGACGAGCTTCGCCGTCTTGTTCTCGTCCTCCAGGAGATACTCGATGACCTTCTCTCTCGGGTTGAAGGGCTTGAGGTCCTCCAGACCCATGGAGTGGATGGCGATCTTGATGATGTCCTCCTCGGGGATGCCGGTGGAACGCTGCTGCTTGCGCAGGAAATACTCACCAGCCTCGATGAGCACGCGCTTCGGGATGAGACCGACAATCTCCGTACCCGTCACGCGGACGCCACGCTCGGCGGCGGCACGGCAGACCTCGTCGAAGGCCTTGTGGAGCGGGGTGACATTGATGTTGGTCATATTCATCGAGACCTGTGCGATGCCATACTCGTCGATGAACCATCCGATGGCCTTTGTGGCTTTCAGCGTGCCCGGCTGCATGATGGGTGATCCATTCTCGTAGCGGAGGATCTTGCCCGTGAGGCTACCACCCTCGCGCATGGGGCGTCCCTTCTCGCGCACGTCGAACGCGATGGCGTTGGCGCGGCGGGTGGAGGTGGTGTTGAGGTTATAGTTGACGGCAATCAAGAAGTCGCGTGCGCCGACAGCGGTGCAGCCCGTGCGTGCCACCTTCTCGTCAAAGGGACGGTTGCCCAAGTCGGGACCATCCTCCGTGCCGAGACGCTCGGCGAGCTTCTCATACTCACCACGGCGGCAGACGGCAAGGTTCTTGCGCTCCTCGGTCTGTGCGGCAGCCTCGTAGAGGTAGCAAGGAATCTCCAACTCGTTGGCGAAACGCTCACCCAACTTGCGGGCCAACTCGGCACACTCCTCCAGCGTGATGCCGGCTACAGGTACGAGCGGGCACACGTCGGTGGCACCGAAGCGGGGGTGTGCGCCATGGTGCTGGCGCATATCGATGAGCTGGCCAGCCTTCTTGACTGCACGGAAAGCAGCCTCACAGACGTCCTCGGGCGAGCCGACAAACGTCACCACGGTGCGGTTGGTGGCCTCACCCGGATCGACATCGAGGAGCTTGACGCCCTTGACAGACTCGACCTCGCGGGTAATCTGGTTAATCACGTCCATGTTGCGGCCCTCGGAAAAGTTGGGGACACACTCTACAATTCTTACATCTTTCATGTTCGTCTTGTTTCAGGAGATTGTTTAAAATATGCGACAAAATTACAGTTTTCTTCCGAAACGACCAAATAAATGAGGGAGAAATGTTGGGGACAAGGCAGCAGGGTGCCGTGACGGGGCGGCAAAGGGACTAAAATGGCGGTGGAAATGATGGAAACGGGAGGAAGATCGCGACGGAAAAGACGGGACAAAAGGAAGGAATCGCTGACGAAAGGATGCGCCCGCCAACGGCCTGTGAGGGCTGATGGCGGGCGCAGCTATGGGGAATCATGCCAGGTCGCCGTCTGGGCGAACCGTAGCTGACTATCAGAAGGTGACGTTCATACCGAGGTTCAGGCTGGCATTGGAACTGAGGGGGATAAACTCCTTGCTCGTCTTGCCGAGGATGTGGTCCATGCCGATGAAGAAGTTGAAGCCCTTCGGATGGGCGTTGATGACCCATCCCATGCTGGCCGTGAAGCTATTGACCGAGAAGCTCATGCCGCCATCGAGCCATGACAGCGGGGCTACGTTGGCACTCAGGCGTGCGTCGGTCCAGCTATACTTGCCATTGATGCGGGTGGAACTGAGGAAGCCGAACTTCAGCTGGCGGTAGGCCGGGAGCGTGTATTCGCATCCGAAATTCATCGTCGCACCGATACCCGTGCTGCGGCTACCCTTGTCGCCATCGCTGGAGAGGTTGGCAAAGTCGGCAATCTGGTCGGCATAGCGGTCGCCCTGCGACTCCAGGCTGTTGTCCTTCGGGTTGCCCATGGCGTCCTCTTTCTTGACAGCCACGTCGTGGAAGCCGTTGAACTCGAAACTTGTCTGGCGATTGACGGCCTGCATGTTATTGCTCCATCCGATGAAGCCAAGGTCGAGCAGCGCGGCGCTCACCGTCCAGTCGTCGTCGATCTTGTAAGTAGCACCGAAGTCGAAGGCCATACCAAAGCCACCCAGGCCGGCACCATCGACATCCACGTCGTTCACGCGACGGTAGGTGCCCTGCCCATCGACCTTGTACTCTTTCTGCTCCTCTTTATAAGTAAAGCCCTTCATCGACACATTGGCCATTGCTTGTCCCGTCATGGTCCATTTGTCCGGACCGCTGAGGTCGGCACGCAGGTCTTTGATCTCGGCATCGGCACGGGCCACACCGAAAAGCAACTTCATCTTGGCACCGACACGCAGGCGGTCGTCGATCTGGCGCGAATGGCCCAAAGCGAGTTGCACAAACGACTGGGCATGGGCGTGGATGTCGCCGATGTCATAGCTTTGGTTGCCCGTGTTCTTGGCAAAAGCAAAGAGCTCGTAGGGCAGCGACAGACCTACGTTGGTGCGGGCATCGAGCGAGATGGTGTTGTAGCCGCCCCAGGCCTTGAAGCCCGCAGAGAGCAGCGTAATGTCCACGTCGGCATTGATGCGATTGTTGCCCGAGGCAAAGCCCTTCAGTGCCTCGCCGTCAGCGATATAAGGATTCATGAAGGTGGTCTTCTTCTTGTCGCTGTCGATGCCATAGCGCGGGTTGTCGAAGAGTACGTCGCCGAGTCCGAAATTGCCCTGCGTGCGCACCTGAATGTTGCCGAGAGCGGGTATCGAGACGTAGTTCTGGTCATTGCCATACGCCGGGTTGAGATTGTGGCGGAAGGCATATCCGTCGATGAAGTAGCCCGTGTTGAGTCCCTGGGCCATCGCGCCGCAGGACAGTGTGGCCAGTGCGGCGACCATCATATATTTCTTGCTTCTATTCATGATGTTGTGTTGGGTCTAAAAGTGGTTATCAGTCCTTGTTTACGATGATCTTGCCGACAAGTCGCACCTTGATGTCGCGCGCCTTCAGCGTGTGGTTGTAGGCGTTGATGGTCTGGCCTACGATACTCTTGGCACCCTCCTCGCCCGAGGCCGCCTCGATGCGGAATGTGAGTCCATCAACGAGAGCCACGCTGCCCGGCTCGCCCTCGGTCAGTCGTATCTTGAGCGGTGTGACGACGGGAGTGTTGCCGTCCTCGGAGGCATTGATGACGTTGGACACCTCTACCTTGATGCGGTTCTCGGGAATCGGCTTGCCCTGGACGTCGATGGCCGTGGCTGATACGGTCAGGTAGGCGGGAACCTTGTTCTCCACATTGGCCGTCAGTTCGATGGCGCTGCCCGCCATGAGGTCGATGTCCTCCAGGTCGTCAGTCCATCCGTCGATGGTGTCGTTATAGACGATGCGTGCGCCCTCGTCGAAGGCCAGCGGTGCCATGATGGAATAGGCGGGCTGGATGGTGTAGCTCTTGCCAAGTTCCATCGTGCCCTCGCGGGAGGCATCGGCACGGGCCTCGGCGGCAAAGCGTACCGTCTTCGGAATGCGACGCATGATGTCGGAGAGTTGGGGAACGGCCACCACCTGGTCGTAGGCGGAGGCATCCACACCCTCAGCATATTTGCAGATGCAGACATGGGTGGAGCCATCCGGACGGATGTAGAACTCGGGGATGCGTACCCTGGCCATTTCCTGGCCGTTTGCATCCTCGGCATAGAGTGTGCCGGAGACAAATCCCGCCACGTCGATGTCGCTTTGGATATTGATGTCGATGAGGGGGTTGTAGAGGTTGACCGACACCTCGCCGTCGGTCAGGAAGTCGGGCACGGAGCCGATGGTGGTGCGTCCCAGGTCGCGGAGTGAGATCTCGGGATCAAACTTACCCGTGGCCTCATGCACCGTGATGGATCCCATCGACATATTGGCTGAGAGGTAGAGGTCGCCACCGCTCTGGGCATAATCGATCTCGTCGAAAGAGATACCCACATTCAGCACGCCATTGAGGTCCACTTGACCATCCTTGCCATTCTGTCCTGGCGTGAAGCGCAGCTTGTTGTCCGTCGTGGCGGGCTTTTGGAAGTCCAAGGTCTTGACCGCGGCACGGAGCTTGATGTTGGCCGTGCTGCTCACGTTGTGAAATGTCACTACACCCGTGGCCGCATCGTAGTCGGGCTGGGAGGGTGAGCACTGGCGCAGGTCGAGGCGCATATAGGAGGGTACGGTGAGCGTGAGGGTCTTGAAGGTCTTCACCGCACGCTTCAAATCGGCACTGACGGTCACGCTGATCTCCACGTCGGACGACACACTGGCCTCTTTTAATTCGCGGATATCGTTGGAGGCGGCACCGGTGTAGTGGAACTCGGCCAGCTTACCCTCTGCCGTGACGGGGTTGCTCAGCTTCGCCCTGCGTGCTCCTGCGCTCTGGCTCGGCAGCGTGATGTGCAAGCGGAAGTTGTTGTTGACGTTGGCCTTCTCCACCCAGATCTTGTTGATGTAGGGATGGGAGGGCGTGGCCTCGTCGCCGTCTTTGTTGAACATGTAGTCGCCATTGGCTGCTATCTTCACAAAGTCGCTGTTGTTTAGTTTCAGCACGTCGTCGAGAATGATGTTCTCCGTGCTGCTCGTTGGCAGCTCCAGGCCCTCGCCGCCCACGCCGATTGTGGAATCGACGCTGGACAAATCGTAGTCGCTGTCGGTACATCCTGTGCCCAACGCCACGATACTGAGGCCCATCAGGCACCCGATCAGTTTTGAGTTGGTGGTGAGTTTCTTCATAAAATTCGTCGTTATTGGTTCTTATTGTTTTAGTATGGTGTTTCGTGGGGGATCAAGAGGTCGAACGTGTCGTCCTTGCCGTTTAGTGGCTTCGAAACTGGCATACAGCTACAAAGTTAACCCGTTGGCGGAATTAATTTAAGTTGATAAATATGAGTAAAAAGTTGTACATGTCGCTGATTTTTAGTAACTTAGTGGTGTTCAAAACATTAAGTTCAAACCATCGTATGTACGTAACTATTCAGCAATAACACACCTTTCAGTTTTTGTCAATAATCCTGATACAACAAGTAGGCGGTAATATATTGAAAACCAATAAAATATTTACAGTTTATTTTTGGATATCTCGGATATTTTTTGTACCTTTGTATCTATGAATGAGCAAGTTACGGACATATC